>Ga0193716_1002137_pt1 | contig 11276 bp, 8 predicted proteins | sample U2c1metaG_FD_145901 | JGI IMG/M metagenome (GOLD analysis project Ga0193716, IMG submission 145901) | Soil microbial communities from a riparian zone of the East river system, Colorado, United States - U2c1 | ecosystem: Environmental > Terrestrial > Soil > Riparian zone | place: USA: East River...
CTCGATCGGGCCCAGTTCGGTACGCCAAGGGAGCTTCGCGCGGAAATCGCCACGAACACCGCTTGGTGAATGACTGCCAGGCCGATCGTCTGGCGCAGACTCTCACTCGATGATCATCGGAGCAAAAAGTCCAGATGATATGATCAATCACGTCCAGGGCTGCGTGTTGGTGATAACGGAGGAGTGGTCACATTGACCGGCGATCGAACCCTGCGTCAGCGCATTCGATCGATGCCTCAGATGCTCGCGGATGACATCCGCAGTCAGGTAGTCACTAGGGAGATCGCGCCGGGACAATCCCTGCCCTCCGAGAAGGAACTGATCGAGACCTACGGCGTATCTCGGCCTACCCTGCGCGAAGCGATCCGGATCTTGGAAGCAGAGTCGCTCGTCGAGACCAGACGCGGTTCCAAAGGCGGTGTCATAGTCCGGGTTCCCGATCCGGACGTCGTCATTCGACAGGCGGCTGTGCTGTTGCAGCTCTCCGGGGCGACCATGCGCGACGTCTACGGGTGCCAGATGGCGCTCGAGCCCGCGGCCGTTCGTGTCGTGGCTGCCAACCGCAGCGAGTCGGACTTGGAGGCGCTGCGCGCGATCATCGAGGAAGGTCGAGTCTGCCTCGAGGACGATCCGATGGCATTCGGCCCCGTCGCTGGCCGGTTCCATCGGACGGTGGTTTACCTGTCCGGCAGTGCCACAATGTCTTTCATCGTCGACATGCTCGCATCGATCACCGATGCGACGTACCACACGAAGGTCAAGAGACTCAGCAGCAAGGCGCGCGCGGAGCAGATCCGTAGGTCACTGGCATCGTGGAACCATCTCGTCTCGCTCATAGAGGCCAAGGATGTCGACGGTGCACAACAGCAGTGGGTGAAGCACCTGGAGACCGTCGGAGCGAATACCGATGACAAGGTTGCGCTCGCAGCCTACGTCGCAACCAACGGATCACGACCAGGCAACGACTCGACCCTGCCCAATCGCGGTCGCGCGATCTCCTAACCACGACTCCCCTCAATCGAAGGCAGTCGATCGGCCCGTTCATGGGCACCCAATCTAACTAGATGATTCATATATACAGATAATTCCAGTATGGTCATTGGTGAGTCGTGCACGTCACGCACGACACCAACGATGGGTAAGAGATGCACGCGACGATCCCCAACGAGGTCGTCGGCTGCTATCCGGGTCACTACGTGGATCGATTCGGAGAGAAGCCGGCCGTCATCGATGCAGACAGTGATCGCCACCTCACCTACCGGGAGCTCGACCTGCGGTCGCAGCGGCTCGCTCGGGTCCTGTACGACGCCGGTCTGCGGCGCGGCGACCACCTAGCGGTCTTGTCGAACAACGACCCAATCGTATTCGAGATCTATTGGGCTGCAATGCGATCGGGCCTCTATCTCACGGCGATCAACTGGCATCTGACGTCCGCCGAGGTCGCCTACATCGTCGAAGACTGTGGCGCCAAGGCGCTTGTCGTCTCCGCCGAGCTGGCGGATACGGCCGAGTCACTTCGCACGGGGTTCGATGCAGTCAGCACGAGGCTCGCGTTCCGCGGCGAAGTCAGTGGGTTCGCGTCCTATGAGTCCGCCCTCTGCGGTGCGTCGTCGCAGCCACTGCCCGACCAGCCCCGCGGCGCCGACATGCTCTATTCATCGGGCACCACCGGTCGCCCCAAGGGCATCAAGACCGCCCTTCCGCAACGCCGTGTGGACGAGCCAGGCGATCCGTACGTCGAGCTGTTTGGACGTGTCTACGGGTTCGGCATCGACACCGTGTACTTGTCGCCGGCGCCGCTCTACCACGCGGCGCCGTTACGGTTCGGTGGAGTAGTGCAGGCGCTCGGCGGCACTGTCGTGATGATGCAGCGATTCGATCCCGAGCTGGCATTGGCCGCCATCGAACGACACCGCGTCACCCACGGTCAATGGGTGCCCACCATGTTCGTGCGGATGTTGAAGTTGACTGCCGACATACGTGACAAGTACGACCTGTCGTCGATGCGGGTCGCTGTGCACGCCGCAGCGCCGTGTCCAGTCGACGTGAAGCACGCGATGATCGAGTGGTGGGGTCCCATTCTGCACGAGTACTACTCATCCACCGAGGGCAACGGGGTCACGTTCGTCGACAGCCACGAGTGGCTGCAGCATCCCGGATCGGTAGGGCGCGCCGCGGTGGGCACGTTGCACGTGTGCGACGAGCACGGCGTTGAGTTGCCGGTCGGTGAGATCGGATCGATCTACTTCGAACGCGAAGAACGGCCCTTCGAGTACCACGGGGACCCCGAAAAGACCAAGCGGGCAACCCATCCGCGTCATCCGACGTGGACGACCACTGGCGACCTCGGATACGTCGACGACGACGGGTTCCTCTATCTGACCGACCGACTCGGCTTCATGATCATCTCCGGCGGGGTGAACATCTATCCCCAGGAGATCGAGAACGCGTTGGCATTGCACCCGCGCGTCGTCGACGTCGCCGTCATCGGTGTTCCAGACGACGTGATGGGTGAATCAGTGCACGCGGTCGTCATTCCGGCCGCCGGTTCACCACCCGGCGGTGAACTGGCCCATGAGCTCACCGGATTTCTGCGATTACGCATCGCCGGCTACAAGGTCCCCCGCAGCTACTCGTTCGTCGATCAATTACCGCGTACACCAACGGGAAAGCTCGCGAAGACACACCTGGCTACATCCATCGCGGGCTTGCCCACGTTCAGTTCACACAAGGATCGGAGTGCATCGTGAAGGTTACGGCGGCCGTTTTGCGCGATTTCGAGTCGCCGTACGGGATCGAGGAAGTGAATCTCGCCGAACCCCGCCGGGGTGAGGTGAGAGTGCGCATCGTCGGAGTGGGGATGTGCCACACCGACACGTTGCCGCGGGTACCTGATCTGACCGCAGGCCCGCCCTTCATCGCCGGACACGAAGGTGCTGGGATCGTCGAGGCACTCGGCGAGGGCGTGTACGACGTAGCGGTCGGCAACCACGTGATATTGACCTTTGATTCGTGTCACCAGTGCACGAACTGCCGCGCCGGTCATCCTGCATACTGCGGTTCCTTCTTCGAACTCAACCTCAGTGGCGTCGGCGACGGATCGCCATCTCCGGTCACCGACGGCGGCGGGCAACCCCTGGCTGCACGATGGTTCGGCCAGTCCTCCTTTGCCACGCACACCAACGTCGCGGCGCGCAACGTCGTCGTGGTTGACGAGCGGCTGCCGCTGGAGCTGCTTGGCCCGCTCGGCTGCGGTGTGCAAACGGGCGCAGGCGCTGTGTTCAACTCACTGAAAGTTGCTGTCGGCGACACGATCACGGTGTTCGGGGCAGGCGCAGTTGGGCTCAGTGCGGTGATGGCGTCAGCAGTCGCCGGAGCCTCGAAGATCATCGCCGTCGATCTGCACGACTCGCGCCTGGAGTTGGCCAAGCAGTTGGGCGCCACGCACACCGTGCACGGGGGAGACCCCGACGAACTCGTGGCGAGCATCGTCGAGATCACTGGCGATGGAAGTCAATACGCGTTCGATACGACTGGTGTCCCGTCGGTCATCACGACGGCCATTCGTGCCCTGAGACCCACCGGGGTATGCGGGCTCGTCGGAGTCCAACTCGGTGACCTCGTGCTCGACCCCTTGGCGCTCGCCGTAGGCAAGACGGTGACCGGAATTCTGGAAGGCGATGCGCAACCGCAGGTTCTCATCCCCAGGCTGCTGGAACTGTGGCAACAGGGCAAGTTCCCCTTCGACTCCTTGATCAGGACCTACCCTCTGGCCGACATCAATCAGGCCGAAGCGGACTCGCTTGCCGGCGCTGTCGTCAAACCCGTTCTCCTTCCCTAACTTCGATCCCCTGGGAGCTAGCCATGGATCAGGACTATGACTTCGAGTCGTTCTTCATCGGCGGCTCGTGGCGCCGGCCCAGCCAAACGTCGCACAGACTGACTGTCTGCTCGCCAACGGATCACCGCCGCGTCGGCAGTGCGCCTCTGGCCACGCCCGTCGACGTCGATGCCGCTGTGGAAGCCGCACGCTTCGCGACGATCAACCCGTCATGGTCGGCCTTGAGCGGGCATGAGCGGGCCGACCAACTCGAACGACTCGCCGACGAACTCGACAAGGTGAGCGCGCAGCGAGCCGGGTTGACGAGCCTGCAGAACGGGATGCCCATCGCCGTCGCTCGTTTCGCCGAAGGTGACGCACCGGTCGGGCTCTTGCGCTACTACGCCGCACTTGCCCGCTCGACGCCAACTGAGCAAACGCGGCCGCGCATCGACGGCCAGGGCTCGACGGTGGTGCGCCGCGAGCCCGTCGGCGTGGTTGCGATGATCGTGCCTTGGAACTTCCCGCAGGTGCTCACGATGTTCAAGCTGGCGCCCGCGCTGGCGTCGGGCTGCACGGTCGTGCTCAAGCCCTCGCCCGAAACGACATTGGATGCGTTCGTCCTTGCCGAGGCCGCGGAGCGGGCCGGCCTGCCGGCCGGAGTACTGAACGTGGTGACCGGTGGTGCCGACATCGGTCGATACCTCGTCGGTCATCCCGATGTCGACAAGGTTGCCTTCACGGGTTCCACCGCGGCGGGCCGTGACATCGGGCGCATCTGCGGCGAACTGTTGCGTCCCGTGACCCTCGAGCTGGGCGGCAAGTCGGCGGCCATCGTGCTCGATGACGCCGATGTCGCCGACCTCGTGACCGGCCTGGCCACCGCTTCGCTGCTCAACAACGGTCAGACCTGCCACCTGTCCACCCGGGTGCTGGTTCCGGCCCGCCGACACGACGAAATCTTCGATGCGCTCGATGCTTTGGTCTCCAATCTGCGCATCGGCGACCCACTCGACGAAGCCACCCACGTGGGTCCGTTGGTGAGTGAGCGACAACGGGATCGAGTGCTGGGATACATCGCCACGGGTACCGCGGACACCAGCCTGGCAGTGGGCGGCGCCGGTCGAGCGATTCCCGACCGAGGGTGGTTCGTACCGCCGGCCGTGTTCGGGCGTGTTCGCAATGATTCGGCTCTGGCTCGCGACGAGATCTTCGGCCCCGTGCTCGCCGTCATCCCGTACGGCAATGTGGAGGAGGCCATCGCCATCGCCAACGACTCCGAGTACGGCCTTGGCGGCACCGTGTGGACGAGTGATCCTGACGCCGGGCTCGACGTGGCGCGTCGCATCCAGACCGGCAGCGTCGGCGTCAACTATTTCGACCTCGACGTGGGTGCACCCTTCGGTGGGGTCAAGGCCAGTGGCCTTGGCCGTGAACTCGGGCCGGAGGGCCTCGATGCCTACGTCAACCTGAAGTCCATCTTCGTCCGCTAGGAGTCCCTTATATGTCCGCACCAACCGCACCCACGCGTCCCTATGACGAACTCAACGTCTCGTCACGTGACTTCTGGTCAGGCACAGCCGCTGAGCGCGAGCAGACATTCGCGCCGCTACGTGAACATCGACCGGTCAGCTGGCACCCTCCGGTCGAGGACGCATTGCTCACCGACCCCAACGATCCAGGATTCTGGGCAGTGACGAAGCATGCCGACATCGTGACCGTCAGCCGCAACAACGAAGTCTTCGTCTCGGGAAAGGGGGTGCTGTTCGAGAACATCCCCCCGGAGATGAACGAGGCCTCGCAGTCCTTCATTGGAATGGACCCTCCGCGGCACAACAGAATTCGCAAGCTCGTCTCGGCGGCCTTCACGCCGCGTCAGGTGCGCCGCATCGAGGACCAGATAAAGGACAATGCCAAGACGATCGTGCGGGAACTCTCCGAAGCGGGTAGTGGCGCTGACTTCGTGGAGAATTGCGCAAAGGAATTGCCGGTGCGGACGTTGTCGGACATGGTTGGCATACCCGCCTCTGAACGGGACAACGTCGCCCACGCCGCCGATGGGCTGGTCTCCTGGGCAGACCCGGTCTTTCTCAGCGGCCGCAACCCGCTGGAGATGATCACGGAGGGGCAGGCCTATCTGCACGCCATCTCCAACGAGTTGGTCGCCGACCGGCGCAAGAATCCACGTGACGATCTCTTGACCAACCTCGTCGAAGCCGAGGTCGACGGCACTCGACTCACCGACTTCGAGATCGGCGCCTTCTTCGTCCTCCTCGCCGTGGCAGGCAACGATACGACGCGCCAAGCGACCAGCCATGCGATGAAGGCTCTCACCGACTTTCCTGACCAACGAGCGTGGCTCACAGAGGACTTCGACGACCGGATCGGTCTGGCGGTTGAAGAGTTCGTCCGATGGGCCACCCCGGTGATGACATTCCGTCGCACGGCAGTCGCGGAGGTCGAGCTCGGCGGCGTAACGATCACTCCAGGCGAGAAGGTCGTCATGTTCTACTCCTCGGGCAACTGGGACAGCAACGTCTTTCACCGACCCGAAGCCTTCGACCTCGGGCGCGCTCCGAATCCGCATCTCGGCTTCGGAGGTGGTGGACTGCACTTCTGCCTCGGTGCGCACGTTGCCCGTGCACAACTGCGCGCCATCTTCGCCGAGCTGTTCGAACAACTGCCGAACATCGAGGCCGGGGATCCAGCGTTCGTGCCTGGCAACTTCATCCACGCAATCCGCGCCATGCCCTGCGTGTTCTGAAACCACGGTCACCCGACGCCGTTCGTGGCGACCATGCACGGGCTCGCAGGTCGAGCCGGTAGGTGAGTCTGCACGATCCAGTCGGGCCAATCGAGCACGTCGACGAAAACCACCGAGGGCGCACCGCGCAGCTGGTTGAACATCACTGACCACGTCCGCCGTCCGCAACGACGCTGGGAGTGTCGATGTCAGACGAATTACGCTGCAGCAGAACAACTACCGTTGATGGGCAATGGGTTCATTGATGGTCAGGGCATGATCTGGGACCGCGCTACGGTGAGCCGGGTTCCCGCCGATCTCCACTCAGATGTGTGCTCACCCGGTGGGCGCGCACCCCGTTAGCAGGTCGCTTCGCGCCGAACAGAAAAGCTAAATAAGCTAACCTATTGACAGGTATTGATCGGGGCATGGACAATGCAAGAATAGGCAACGCAAGCTTGCTAGGGACACCGTCCCGTACAGGAGAAGCAGATGCAACAGAGCGAACTGATGGCCAATGTTGGTGCTCAAAAGGACCGTCTTCCAGATATTTTCGGAGCGATCGACTTCGATGCGCAACCGTCCAGATTCACTACCGACATGAGTGACAGCACGTTCTTCGATGACGACCAGTCGCGGCGAGCCGAGTTACTGGCTCGTCCAGACCTCGTTGAACTAATGAGGGTCTACACGATGCAAGGCGACCCGACCGCCGACGCGTATGCGGCGTTGATGACGCGGGGCCACCGTCTGCCGAAGTTGATCAAGATGCTCAAGATCGCTTGCGACAAGGGTATCGACGCGGTCCCCGACGCTCCGCAAGAGCTGATCGATCTCATACACGAGATGGAGCAAGTGCCGGACTGGGTAGACATGGACTTGGTTGAGGAAGGTGCCCGGGGTGATCGCAACAACGCCGCAAATCTGATGCCCTACGTCGAACGTGGCGCCTTCATCGGTACCTTTCTGAACAAGTACTCGGCGTTACCGATGGCACTGACGGGCACCCTCTCCAACGAGTCCTGTAAGCGGCGCATCTTCGACTCCTCGAATTTTCTGATGCAGACGACATTGCCGGGCGGTCTGACCCGGTACTCAGAAGGGTTCAAGGCCACGGCTCTCGTCCGCATGGTCCACTCCATGGTGAGGGTCAACTTGTTGACACGCAGCAGCTGGGATGCCGGCGAGTACAGCATGCCAATTCCCCAGGTCGACCAGATGCCAGCCGGTCTGTTTCAGATCTACATGACCGCGAAGAAAGTGGTCGAGAGCGGTCGCACTGAGTTCAACAGTGCTGAACGTGCCCGCTCCGAGTTCGCCCGCTACAGGTGCTATCTACTCGGGTTGCCAGAAAATCTTCTCCCAACCGACCCACGCGGGATCGTCGACGTCTTCGACGCGCGGCAGGCCACCCTGAAGAACGCTTACGATGACGACATCTGTGGCCCGCTCATCAACGTGACCATGACGGTCGACCTGAGCACCGACGACACCATGCGCGAGCGTATTCGCCAAACGATGTCGATGAGCATCAGCAAACGATTCTTCGTGGAGTTCTTCGCGGGCATCAACCCAGCCGCGGCGGAGAAAATCGGCTTTCAACTAACGACCGCCGACCGGCTGCGAAACCTCATCACCGGCACGGTGATCGCCGGTCGGATGGTGACACACGAAATCGCTGGAAACATCCCAGGCGCTCGCCGGATTTCCGACCGGATTCTCGTCAAACGAATGAAGAAGCATCTGGCTCGGATCGGGCACGCCGACTTCGTCACCGACGCAAAGCAGTATCGACCAAAGGTCGCTGGCGCACACTAGTAGGAGCCGCTGAGCTGACGGCCCAAACATCAGTAGATGCCCGCGAAGCGCCCTGTTGTTCAGATGGATGACGGTTTCCGTCGTGCCATGAGTCATCAGCGAGGAGTTGTATTGTCTACCACCACGACGGCACCAACGACGGCGGAAGAACGCGTCGCCGAGTTTCTCTCCAAACCGCGCCGCATGCTGATCGGCGAAGAATGGCTCGATGCCCAGGACGGGGCCATGCTCCCCGTCGAGGATCCAGCGTCGGGCACGCAGATCGCCCAGGTGCCCGCGGGCAAGGCTGCTGATGTCGATCGTGCGGTGCGGACCGCGCGAGCAAGCTATGACGCCGCATCTTGGCGCGGTCTACCCGGAGCCAAGCGCGGGGAGATCCTTTGGCGTTTCAGCGAACTCATCAGTGAGAATGCCGCCGAACTGGCGCGTCTTGAAGTGCTCGACAATGGCATGCTGCATACCTTTGCCAAACACACCGTCGCCGGCGCCGTCGCAGCACTCCGCTTCTACGCAGGCAGGTGCGCTGATCTTGGCGGAAGGTCCGGCAACGCCGATGTCGCATCCGATTTGCATTCCTACTCTCAGCGGGTGCCGATCGGCGTTGCCGGTCTGATCACTCCCTGGAACGGTCCACTCGGCATCGCCACCGGCAAATTGGCACCCTCGTTGGCGGCGGGCTGCAGCGTCGTTCTCAAACCCGCTGAACAGACGCCTCTTTCAACGCTCCGTCTTGGCGGGCTGGCGCTCGAGGCGGGGATACCTCCTGGAGTTCTCAACATCGTCACGGGCACCGGTGTAGAGGCCGGCGCGGCGCTGGCGCAGCACCCGGACGTCGACACGATTTCGTTCACCGGATCCACAGCCGTCGGCAAATCGCTGGTCCAGGCGGCGGCGGGCAATCTCAAACGCCTCTCGCTGGAACTCGGTGGTAAATCGCCGGTCTTCGTCTTCGACGATGCTGATCTCGAGTCCTCGATTCAGTCGGTAGCGAACGGCATCTTCGCCAACAGCGGACAGGTGTGCTTCGCAGGCTCGCGGGTTTACGCCCAGCCTGGCATCCACGACGCTCTTGTCGACGGTCTCCGGTCGTTCGCCGAGCAGCTCCGTCTGGGTAGTGGGTTTGACGACGCAACCACGTTGGGGCCCTTGATTTCCGACGTGCAACGCAACCGCGTCTTGGCCTATGTCGACGGCGGCCTGCGGGACGGCGCCGAACTCGTGACTGGTGGTCACAGTCACGGCGATCGGGGATACTTCGTCGAACCGACCATCTTCGCCAATGTCTCACAGCGCATGACGATCGCGCGGGAGGAGATCTTCGGTCCCGTTCTCACGGTCTCGGCATTCGACGATCTGGGTGACGTCGCCCGGTTGGGCAACGACTCGGCGTACGGCCTTGGTGCAGCGATCTACACCACGAATGTCTCAACCGCGCACAAGGCGGCGTCGGTCCTCAACGTCGGAAACATCTGGGTCAATTGCCATGGCATCAAGACCCGCACGCTTCCCTTCGGCGGATTCAAACAGTCGGGATGGGGCCGTGAGAACGGCGAGGATGGCATCAACGCCTTCCTCGAAGAGAAGTCGATCTACGTCAAGCTGTAGGCCGTGCCCGCCGCCTAGGCAAAGAGGTCGACGACCGTATCCTTCGCCAGGCTTCCCCAGAGCATGCGCTTACCCGTATTCGCCAGATATGACTTCCAAAATTTCTCCGCTTCGTCCGCTTGGCCCGACTCGATCAGCGCCGTTACCTTGGTAAAGGACCGGATTACCTTTCGCGATTCGCGGTCAGTTCCCGGTTGATCGGCTGTCCGCGTTCGCACGGCACGCTCCATGTGCTTGGTAGTCACGTCCTGCAGAACGGAACTGATCAACGCCAGGGTGGCATTGCCGCTGCGCTGAATCAGCGTGTGATGAAACGCGTACGCCGCCTCTGACCACACGTGGTAGTCGGGGTGTTCGTCGTCCTGCTTCATCAGAAGAGCCAGCGCACGGGTGGCAGCCCTGAGCTCCTCGACAGCGTCGGGACTCTTCCTGCTGGCTAGCGCGCGTACCGCGTAGGGCTCGATCACGGTTCGCGCTTCGTAGACATCGGCAAGGGTCACGCCGGACACCTGTAGTAACAGTCCGAAGTCACGTGCGGCGGCCGTTGTGGACGGCGCCGAAACCAGGATTCCCCCAATGGATCCCCTGCGCACCACGATGAGCGACTCGCTCTCCAGGATGCGGAACGCCTCTCGCAGGGTTGGGCGAGACACATCGAAGTGCTTTACGAGGTCAGCTTCCCCAGGAAGCGTGTCCCCCGACTTCAATTTGCCGCGGACGATGTCGGCGCGCAGGGAGTTGGCGATCAATTCGGCGGTCTTTGGTGCCCGCGCCGCCGAAGACAGCTGTTTCCCGATCGCGACGTTCCCGGTCAAAGCTGCCTCCGTACCCGTAGATCCGAGGGCGCCGAGAAAGACCGGAACGAAGGGTCGCTGGTGCTGGGCAGTTCGACGTGCGGGAGCCCAGCGTGTCGCCGATTCATTGAGCAGCGACTTGGGTCGCGGCCCGGCTCTGCGAGGGGTCGTGTTGGCGGGGATCCTAGTTGCGAGGGAACGCGTGACAGATGCACGGTTTGAGACTACCGCTCGCGATTGGCATACGTGCGCAACCAAGACACGATTGCTCTAACTTAATTAACTAGATAATCTGATCGTGCGCTCAATGCAAAGTCGCATGGTGATGGATCAGGAAGTGGTGTCAATGGCTCTCCAACCGAGTTGGGGTCTGCGACCCCGTTTCCAGCAAGCGACAGGCTGACGACATGGTGTCTGCCGCGCCCGAGGCGGAATGCGTGACGGCGGTGAGTCCCGCTTCCGACGATGGGCATGCGAAGGCATCGTCGTCATCCAC
>Ga0193716_1002138_pt1 | contig 11274 bp, 10 predicted proteins | sample U2c1metaG_FD_145901 | JGI IMG/M metagenome (GOLD analysis project Ga0193716, IMG submission 145901) | Soil microbial communities from a riparian zone of the East river system, Colorado, United States - U2c1 | ecosystem: Environmental > Terrestrial > Soil > Riparian zone | place: USA: East River...
CAGGGACGCCCCGAAAACTGGTCATTTCATTCTCTGCGGCGGAGCTGGAACACGCACGTAACCCGGTCTTGTTGTTTGCGAGGTGCACGGCAGATATAGTGTGAGTGACTTTTTTGCCCGTTCTTGCGGACGTCTCGTACGAAAGAACCGGCCAACGCGGAATTGAAGGGGACGCATGCCTCTGACCATGAACAGCCGCCCGGTGGGTGAAGTAATGATCGTGCAATGCAACGGCAGGATCGTGGCGGGTTCGGAAGTATTCTCCCTGCAGGCTCATATTGGTGATGTCCTGCCCAACTATGGCGACGTCGTTTTGCAGTTGGAGAACGTGGGATTCGTGGATAGCAGCGGGCTCGGGGCCCTGGTACGCCTGGTCTCGACCGCGCGCTCCAAGGGTGGCGATATCAAGCTATGCGGCGTGCAGCCGCAGTTGCGAAAGACGTTGCAGATGACCAGCCTGCTGACCATGTTCGAGACCTACGAGTCGGAGGCGGAAGCCATTATCGCGGCCTACCTGGGCTCGCGCTATTCCAGGGAGAAGGGCAACCAGCAGTTTCGCGTCCTGTGCGTGTACGATTCGCTGAATGTGCGTACCTTCCTGCGTGAAGTACTGTGCCGCGCGGGCTACAGCGCATTGACCACGGCCAACGTGCCGGATGCGAAGATCCTGTTGAAAGCCACGAAGGCAAAGCTCGCCATTCTCGGCGCGAACATGCAGTCGGTGCACGGCACTCCAACGAAAAAGCTGTTTGAGGAAATCGATCCCGCGATATCCCTAATCGTGCTGGACGCGAACTTCGAGAAACAGGACCCCGGAGAATGCGTGGAGGAACTTCTGGAGACGGTCCGCAGAATCGCGCAGCCCGAACAAGCTCAAGCCTAGCCGTGTCGTAGAATGCAAAAATGAGTGCAGTGGACTTCCGCGGCACAAGTCCTGAGTCCTATCTTCGCTTTCCCGACAATTTTTTGTGGGGCGTTTCCACGGCTGCCCATCAGGTTGAAGGCGGTAATTCCAATCAGTGGTCTGACTGGGAGCTGGCGGGACGGATCAAGTCCGGCGACCGATGCGGGAAGGCTTGCGACTGGTGGGAGAACGCCGAGCGCGATTTTGATATTGCACAAGACCTGGGGATCAAGGGGCTGCGGCTATCGCTGGAGTGGAGCCGGATTGAGCCCGAGGAAGGACGTTTTGACCCGGCGGCGCTGCGACGCTACCGGCAAATGCTGGAGGCGCTGCACCAGCGCGGGATTGAACCCATCGTCTGCCTGCATCACTTCACCCATCCCAAGTGGTTTGAACAGAGAGGCGCATTTCTCCGGGCGGACGCGCCCCGGCTTTTCGAACGCTTTACCCGCGAGGTGGCGCGTGCTGTTGGTGATCTTTGCAGGCTCTGGGTCACTTTCAACGAACCCAACGTCTATGCCGCCTGTGGATACGTGCTGGGCGAGTTTCCGCCGGGACACAAAGGGCAGTTGCTCAACGCTCTGCGGGTGAATCGTATTCAGGCGCGGGCACACGTGCTGGCCTACCGCGCGCTCCACGAATTGGTTCCCGGAGCAATGGTCGGATGGGCACAGCACTATGTAGTGTTCGAAGCCGTGCCGGGGATGGCCAATCGGTGGGTGGCGAAGATGCTGGACCGCCTGTTCAATCACACCTTTTTTGATCTGATCGAGACCGGCCGCCTGGGATTTCCCTTTGGGCTATTGAACCATCGCGACGATGAAGCCAAGGGTTGCTGCGATTTTGTCGGCCTGAATGTGTACAGCCGGTTTCACGTCGCGTTTGATTTTCGCAATGCCAGCACATTTTTCGCGAACATATTTGTACCCCAGCACGTTCCGCAAGGGGATGCGGGGGTTGAACGCCCTTACGGAGAAGCTTATCCCGGGGCCATCAGCGATGCCGTGAAGCGCGCGGCGCGGCTGGGCAAACCGATCTACATTATGGAAAACGGCGTGCCCGATGCCGAAGACCAGATTCGCCCCTGGCTGATCGTTAATGTGTTGCGCGAATTGCACGGCCTGATCGCCCTGGGCCACGACATTCGCGGTTACTTACACTGGACTCTGACCGACAATTTCGAATGGAACGAAGGCTGGACTCTCCGGTTCGGACTGGTAGCACTCGATCCCGAGACGCAACAGCGGACCATGCGAAGCAGCGCGAGACTATTCAGTGAGATCGTTCGCGGCAACGGACTGCCGGGGCCTTTGAGTGACGAATGCCCGCCGCTTCCGACTACGGTGCCCTAATCAGCTGTGCCGTGCTTCGTGGCCAGGATCCCGGACGTTCCGTTACGACTTCTTGGTTCTCAGTTCTCAGCCCTAAGACGAGCTCCGTTGAGCCGGTTAGCAGCGCATGCATAGGTAACGTTACTTGTTCTTCCAACTCCGAATTCACGGAATATTCACATTACGTTGATCTGCCCTTAAGAGGACATTGCGACCCTAAAAGTGGAACGTGGTCACGGAGGTCGGCGATGCATAACCTCACGATCGTTTTTCATGACGCGGGCGGTGGACACCGAAACGCTGCCGGGGCTTTGAAGACAATTCTGGAAGCGCAGTATCAGCCCTGGAATGTAAGGCTCCTCAACCTGCAGGAACTGCTGGAGCCGATTGATTTTGTACACCGGGCCACCGGCTTGCGGATACAGGATGGCTACAACCTGATCCTCAGGAAAGGCTGGACGAGGCTCACGCCGCCGCTGCTGTCGGTCTTTCAGCGCACCATCCAGTTGAACCATTCCCGCATCGTCCGCCTTCTCCGCAGGCACTGGGCGCAGAATCCGACTGACATGGTGTTGTCGGTCATTCCGCATTTCAATCAGTGTCTGGCGCAGAGCATTCGCGCCGAGATGCCAAATACCGCCTTCGTCACGGTGCTCACCGATCTGGCCGACTATCCGCCGAATTTCTGGATTGCGCCGGAGTCGGAGTTCATCATCTGCGGAAGCCGGCGGGCGAAGCAGCAGGCCCTGTCCATGGGCCATTCGAAGAACCGCGTTTACCAGGCCTCGGGAATGATCCTGAAACCGTCTTTCTATCGCAAGCCAGAAATCAATCGGGGTGCGGAGCGATCAAAACTGGGGATGAAGCCTGAACTTCCGACCGGAATCGTAATGTTCGGAGGCCACGGTTCGGCGTCCATGCTCGAGATCGCGAAAAGGTTGGATCAGAGTCCCCAGCCGATGCAACTGATTTTTCTATGCGGTCACAACCTTGATCTGGCGGCAAAACTGCGCGGACTGGGGATGACCAAGCCGGCGGTGATCGAAGGGTTTACCACAAAGGTCGACTATTTCATGTCTCTGGCGGATTTCTTTATCGGCAAACCCGGGCCGGGCAGCATCAGCGAGGCTCTCCAATTCGGCTTGCCCGTGATTACTGAGCACAATACGAGGACCATGCCTCAGGAACGTTATAACGGAACATGGTTGGTGGAAAACAAGCTGGGAATAGAGCTGCAGGACTTCCGCGACATCGGGACCGCAGTCGAGAAGTTACTCGTCGAGAGTACATTCGCGGAGTTTCGACGAAACGTCGGTGCATACAAGAACGACGCGATCTTCGAGATCCCGCTGATCCTGGATCAGGTGATGGTAGAGAAGGCCATCGACTCTCTGGATGTCGTGTCGACGCTGGCGTCGGTGGATCCATTCGCGAGCGTAGCCTGGGCTGGGTTGACTTAGGCGACCTGTCATCCTGAGCGGAGTAGCTGATTCGCGAAGCGAATCAGCTACGCAGTCGAAGGACCCCTATAGCTACACGCGACTCTACGGAAGCGCCCAAAAAACCCAAATTCGAGACGTGATTAGGATGCTAGGGGTCCTTCGACTCCACCGTCCAATTCGCAAGCGAATTGGACGGTTACGCTCAGGATGACATTGGAAGTTTTGATCCGCCGGTTACTTCAGCAAGATCCCCACGATGGAAGCCGACATCAGGTTGGCCATGGTTCCCGCGATCATGGCGCGGAAGCCGAGTTTCGCCAGTTCGCCGCGTTTGTTGGGCGCGAGCGCGCTGATGCCGCCTATCTGAATCCCAATCGAACTGAAGTTGGCGAAGCCGCATAGGGCGAATGTCGCAATCGCGAACGACCGAGGATCCAGTGACGCTTTTTGCGCGCCCAGCATGCCGTAAGCGACTAGTTCGTTGATGACCATGCGCGTCCCCAGGAGGTTTCCTACGATGGTGCATTCCCTCCACGGAATGCCGATCACGAAGGCGATGGGCGCGAAGATCACGCCAAAGACTTGCTCCAGGCTGGAAGGAAACCAGTGGGCGATGTGGTTGTGAATGCCTCCGAAGATTGCATTGACCAGTGCTATGAGAGCCAAAAAAGAGATCAGCATGGCGGCAATATTTAATGCGAGGTGCAGCCCGTCGATGGTGCCGCGTGTAATAGCTCCCAGAACATTTTCGTCTTTGGTAATGGCCTCTGGATCGATGTCGGTGACCAGCGCGGCCGCTTCTTTTGTCTCCGCTGTGCGGTGTGGGCTCGTGACTGGCTCTTCGGTCTCAGGCACAAACATCTTGGCCATGAGAATGGTGCCGGGCGCGGTCATGATCACAGCGCTCAGAAGGTGTTTGGCCTCGACGCCGTACAGAATGTAGGCGCCCATGATGCCGCCCGAGACGTGTGCCATACCGGCGGTCATGACCGTCATGAGTTCGGAGCGAGTCAGCGACGGCAGATACGGACGAATCGTGAGCGGCGCCTCAGTCTGGCCCATGAAGATGCTGGCGGCGACGTCGAGTGATTCGGCTCCGCTCGCGCCCATGCGGATCATGACTTTGGCCATTTGACGAATGATGAACTGCATCACGCCATAGTGATAGAGCACGGCAAAGAATGCCGAAATGAAAATGACGGTCGGAAGGACCTGGAAGGCAAAGATCATCCCAAACGATCCGCCCTTGCGTCCCAGCTCACCGAACACGAGTTGCGAGCCGGCGAAGGAATATTCCAGAAACTTTTCGGCGCCGTGTCCGGCAAACTCCAGCAGGTTGCGCCCAAAGTCGAAGCGCAGGACGAACAGGGCAAACAGGAACTGGAGAAAAAGTCCCAGGACGACGGTCTTGACCTTGATCGCGCGCCGGTTGCTGGAGAACGCATAAGCCAGGCCAAGCATGGTGGCTAAGCCCAAAAGCCCTGTCAGACGGCCCATTCGCCCCTCCCGGTCTTTTGGATAGAAAGTGTGGTTGACCTCAAGTGCCAGGGAACTGTCATGCGCGTGCTGCCTTTCCCGAAATAACGCGGTGGATCAACGGACGCCTCGTTGCCGGAGGCTGGTCAGCGATACGATACGCCTGTTGCAGCAGGTTCCGGGCTGTGCCGAGCCGGGCATCAGAGTTGTAGAGAACCGTGCATAGCTCTTCGCCTGCATGCACTGCGTCGCCGACCTTCTTGTGCAGGATAAGTCCCACGGCGGGATCGATCACATCTTCCTTCTTCTCGCGGCCGCCACCCAGAACCAGGCTGGCAATTCCCACCTGTTCGCATTGGATAGTTTCGATGAATCCGCTCGTGGGACTAAGGACGGTCACACGATGTTGCGCCTGAGGCAAACGTTTGGGATCGTCGATAGCACGGAGGTCTCCGCCCTGGTTGACGACGATCTCGCGGAACTTCTTGAGCGCGGAGCGGTTTCGAATGAGCTTGTCCGCTAATGTTCTTCCTTCATCAACGCTGGGCGTCCGGGCCGCCAGATAAAACATCCACGCGGCGAGTTCAACCGAGACTTCGCGCAAGTCCGCGGGCCCACCGCCGTTCATTACCTCGATACACTCTGCGACTTCGAGGGCGTTGCCGACTTTCAGTCCGAGGGGCTGGTCCATGTCGGTGATGAGCGCGACCATCTTTTTGCCCATGCGCTCGCCGGTCTCAACCATCAATTCGGCGAGGTGAACAGAATCCTTTTCGGTTTTCATGAACGCCCCGCTGCCGGTTTTCACATCCAGCACCAGGCCGTCGATGCCTTCGGCCAGTTTCTTGCTCATGATGGAGGCGCAAATCAGGTTGGGACTCTCAACGGTCGCGGTGACGTCACGCAGTGCGTAGAGCTTCTTGTCGGCGGGAGCGATCTCGGCGGTCTGCCCAATCAGGCCACAGCCGCAGCTCTTGAGCACATGGCGGAACTCGCTCAGCGACAAATTGATATTGAAGCCGGGAATGGATTGCAGCTTGTCGAGCGTACCTCCGGTGTGGCCCAGTCCACGCCCGCTGATCATAGGGACCGTCACGCCGCCTGCGGCGACGACGGGCGCGATAATGAGGGAGGTCTTGTCGCCCACGCCTCCGGTGGAATGTTTATCCACCTTGGGTCCTGGAATGTCTGAGAGGTCAAGCACTTCGCCGGAGTGCAGCATGGCGCCGGTGAGGGCGCTCAGTTCTGGGCCCGTCATTCCCTTGATGAGTACGGCCATCAGCCAGGCCGCCATTTGATAGTCGGGGATGTCGTCGTCGGTATAGGCGTGGACGAGGAATCCGATCTCCTCAGACGACATTTCACCGCCATCACGTTTCTTGCGGATCAGGTCGAGCGGACGCAGTGTCGTAGTCCGTGTTGGCGAGGCAATTGAGGCTGGTGAATTCGGCATCGGTATCCGCGGGTCAGGAACAGGGAAGCTTACATTGCGGGATGGGGAAGTGGAAAGTGGTTTCCTGCGGACGCGCAGCGTCAGCGGGCGGGAGGCCTCTGATAGTATTCCGGAATGCGATGGCTCGTTCTGCTCCTCACCCCGGCCCTTGCGCTGGCACAAAGGGCTCCGGGTAACCCTCTTGAACATCTTCCGAAGAATATCGAAATTCTTACCCACTTCGGCGAGCGTGCCGACATTTCTCCGGACAACCAGCGCGTCGCGTTCATGACGAAGAGCTTTGGCGACGCCATGGTAGTGGACCTGAAGACGCGGGTCATTCAATGCCTGACCTGCAATGTGCCGGCCGCGGCCTTTCTACGGGTCATGCATCTCGTGACTGGAGATTACATCCTGATCGGCCCGGACCACTTCGAGAACGTCCACACCAGCCGCACTCGCGACAACGAGCTATGGTTCCTGGGCAAGGAGCGGGGAGCCAAGGCGGTCAAGCTGGGTCAGAAGATGAGCGAGGGCGCCGCAATTTCCAAAAAGACCCTGAAGATCGCGTTTTCACAAACCGCTGGGCAGTCTCCGGAGCTTGCACCGGACGCGTCCCGGCTGATGGTAGCGGATCTGGATGTTTCTGGCGCACCCAAGCTGGTCAACCAAAAAACGGTTTATGAAAGTAAGGACCGAAATTGTGTCCTTGAGGCGCAGGACTTCTACGACAACGATACCAAGCTGACGTAGAAGTGCTACGAACCCGAGGGCCATTCATCAGTCATGGGGATCGATCTGAAAACAGGCGAGGTGACGAATTTCTCAAAGGCGCCGGGAACGTATAACGAGGTGGAAGGGATTTTTCCCGACGGGCTTTACACCGCCGTGGAGGCAGATCGTCAATGCGAGCAACTCGGTGGCGTGCGAGGCGCTGGAAACATCGACATCTGGAAGCTGAGACTCGACGGAACGGGAAAGGATCTGACTCGACTGACATATTTCAACGACTACGAGGGCGGGAAGGCGTCGAACCCAGTCCTTTCGACTGATGGACGTTTCATGGCGTTTCAGTCCGCCAAGACCACCGATCCGGCCGGCGTGGGCTACGGCATTCTCATCTACTGGTTCAGGCAATAACCCTTATACCGGATCACAGCCGGAAGCCCTCAGGTAGGAGCTTGGTGATTTCCATTTGCTCGGTGCCGGACTTTCCGCGAAACATGACCATAGCATCGGGACCGAATTCAAAGATGACCTGGCGGCAGGCGCCGCAAGGTGCGCACGGACCGTCCTGCTCGGTGGCGACGGCAACGGCTTTGATCCTCATGCCTGGTCCTTCGGCGGCCACGGCGGCGAAGATGGCGTTACGCTCTGCGCATATCGTCAGACCGTAAGAGGCGTTTTCCACGTTGCAGCCGGAGAACCGCGTACCGCGTTCGGTGAGAATCGTTGCTCCCACTTTGAAATTGGAGTAGGGAGCGTGGGCGTTCTTGAAGGCGGCGCGGGCGGCGGCCAGCATTTGTTCCTGTTGTTCGTGTGCGATGCTTGTGGGCATGTGATCAATCCTCGTTCTTCTCCGATGGCGTGAGAACCAAAAACTCCGTCATCCCGACCGGAGCGCAGCGCAGCAAAGCGAAGTGGAGGGACCTTGGGTTCAGATGATGACCTTCCTTGCTCGTGGTCTGCTACGGTTCCTTGTGGCTTTCGTATCTTGCTCGGAAACATCAGTCAATCAATATTTCTGCGACCGCGTGATGGGTACTCAACACAAGGTCCCTCCGCTACGCTTGCTGCGCTGCGCTCCGGTCGGGATGACAGAGTTTGGTTAGATCGCCGGGCTGGCGCCTCGTTTTATGAACTCGCCCTGTCCTGGGCGGCCGAAGAATTTATCGTTTTCGACCAGGACGCGTCCGCGCGAGAGCACTACGTCTGGCATGCCTGTGACCTTGATGCCTTCGAACATCGAATAGTCCACGCGCATGTGGTGGGTCTTGGCGCTGATGGTGTGTTCGCGCTTGGGATCGAAGACGACCAGGTCGGCGTCGCTGCCTACTGCAACCGTGCCCTTACGAGGATAGAGGCCGAAGAGTTTTGCCGGCGTGGTGGCGGTCAGTTCGACGAAGCGGTTTACGCTGAAGCGTCCTTGCGCGACGCCGCCGGAGTACACCAGGCTCATGCGGTGCTCGATGCCGGGGCCTCCGTTGGGAATTTTTGTGAAGTCTCCAATCCCCATTTCCTTCTGCTCCTTGAAACAGAACGGGCAATGGTCGGTTGAGACTACCTGCAGATGGTCGTGGGTGAGCCCCTTCCACAATTTTTCCTGATGCCATTTCTCGCGCAGGGGCGGAGTGAACACATACTTCGCGCCTTCGAAGCCGGGGGCGTCCATGTTTTCGAGCGACAGGTAAAGATATTGGGGACAGGTTTCGGCATACACGGGAAGGCCGCGGTCGCGCGCCTCGCGAACTTTTTCCAGAGCGTCGTTACAACTTAGATGGACTATGTACACCGGTGATCCGGCCATTTCCGCGAGGGCGATGGCGCGGGAAGTGGCTTCGGCCTCCGCCGTGGTCGGTCGCGTGAGGGCGTGATACTTGGGAGCGGTCTTGCCTTCGGCCAGGGCCTGCTGCACGATGACATCAATGGCTCCGCCATTTTCCGCGTGCATGCAGATCATTGCTCCGGTCTTGGCCGCCGTTCGCATCGCCTTGAAGATGCTGGCATCGTCCAGCATGAAGACACCCGGGTAAGCCATGAACAGTTTGAAACTGCTAACGCCTTCCCGTACCAGCTGTGGCATTTCCGCCAGCTGCGCGTCGGGCAGATCGGTAATGATGCAATGGAACCCGTAATCGGCCACTGCTTTGGAGGACGCCTTTTGCATCCACGCATCGAAGGCTGTACGCAGGGTTTGACCTTTGTACTGGATGGCAAAGTCGATCAGCGTGGTGGTGCCACCGTAGGCAGCGGCGCGAGTACCGGTTTCAAAATCGTCCGCGCTGGTGGTCCCTCCAAAGGGCATATCGAGATGAGTATGGACATCGATGCCGCCGGGAAACACATACTTGCCCTTGGCATCGATCAGCCGTTTGGCATTTTCGCGCGGCAAGCTGGCACCGAGAGCAACCACGCGGCCATCTTCGATTGCGACATCGGCCTGCGAAGTGTCGGCGGCGGTGACCACAGTCCCGCCGGTAATGATGGTGTCGAACCCCATTCGCTAATCCCCTGTGCTGCCAGAGTCCCGTCGGTACGAGCCAAAGCGTGATGTATTCTATTCTACAAACTGGCGGCCTTGCTTTGTTTCGGAGCGCGGCAAGGATTAGAGATCGGAAGAAAGTATCGGAAGAAGAGAAGAGCATGAAGTTCGGAATCACCATCAAGCCGGATATCTCAGTCGAGCGCATCGTCTCCCTCACCCGGCAGGCTGAAGATGCAGGATTCGGGTATGGCTGGATTTTTGACTCCCACGTGCTGTGGAAGGAGCCCTACCCGCTGCTTACGCTGATGGCAAACGCGACGAAGAAGATGCGGCTGGGACCGTGTGTAACCAATCCAGCAGTGCGTGATCTTACTGTCACAGCCAGTCTTTTCGCCACACTGAACCTGATTTCAGGCGGACGCATGGAATTGGGGATCGGACGTGGCGACAGCTCGCGGCGAGTTCTGGGTAAAAAGCCGGTCACTCCGGCGGAGTTGGAACGTGCAGTCGTGACCTTTCGCGAACTGACTTCAGGAAAGGAAGTGCAGTACGAAGGCCAGCCGACGCGACTTTCATGGGCGGCCGGATCGCCTCCGGTCTGGATTGCAGGCTATGGACCGAAGGTTTTGAATCTGGCGGGGCGGATTGCGGATGGCGTGATCCTCCAATTTGCCGATCCCGATCTGATCGCCTGGTGTCTGGGTTTTGTGTGGCAGGGCGCGAAGGAAGCAGGACGCGATCCGAAATCGGTTGAGATCATGGCGGCAGCGCCGGTATGGGTATCGGACGACCTGGCGCTGGCAAGGCAAAGAGTACGCTGGTTTCCGGCGCTGGTTTCGAATCACGTAGTCGACCTGATTTCGCGTTACAAGCCGGAGGACCTGCCGGCATCGTTGACCTCCTACGTGCAGGACCGCGCCGGATACGATTATCAGCATCATGCCGAGGTGGGCAGCGACAACGCCAGCTTCGTCTCCGATGAGGTGGTGGACCGGTTCTGCCTGGTAGGTCCGGTTGAGGCACACCGGGCCAAACTGAAGAAGCTGGCGGACGTTGGCGTGACCCAGTTCAATATCTACCTGATGTGCGGCGACGAAGAACAGACTCTGGAGAGTTACAAGAACGACGTGCTGCCTGGGTTTCGGGGCACGGTGTGAAGGCGAGACAGCGAGTTTCTGGTTGCTGGCTTTCCAGTTTCTGATTCATTAGTTTCTAGTTTTCAGTTCCCGGTTCTCAGTTGGTCGCTTGCGAACACACTTTGGATTCGAACACCGCGCAGATCGGCAGTCCTCGCAAAGCCACGTCTCCGGCGTGGTTTCGATTTCTTGCCCCATCCACAACTGATCTGATTTTTATCACCCTCCTGGTTGCCATGAGCGGCGGAGCGCTATCCACGCGCCTGTTGGGGGACGCCAGCATTGGCTGGCACATTCGCAATGGCGAGCAGATGCTGAGGACCCACTCTGTCACGCGAACGGACCCGT
>Ga0193716_1002139_pt1 | contig 11266 bp, 11 predicted proteins | sample U2c1metaG_FD_145901 | JGI IMG/M metagenome (GOLD analysis project Ga0193716, IMG submission 145901) | Soil microbial communities from a riparian zone of the East river system, Colorado, United States - U2c1 | ecosystem: Environmental > Terrestrial > Soil > Riparian zone | place: USA: East River...
CTCAGCGAGCTGAATTATCCTGAGCGCCGTAATAGGCCATTTCGATGACCTCGTCATAATTCAGCTCGCTGAGGATGATGGCTTCGGGGAAGAGCTTCGGATCGGCGTTCATCACCCCTTCAACGTCCTTCCAGATGGTCTGGTTCTCTGCGTTTAGCATGCTGGCGAAGACTGCCGCGGTATAATCACTTCCTTCGCGGCCCAGGGTGGTGCTTTCGTTGTCGGAGGTAGCGCCGATGAAGCCCTGGGTGACCACCATATTTGTCTCTGTGAAGAGGGGTTTTATCTCGTCGAGTACTTTTTTTTGCGAATAGTCCCAGTCGATGGCTGCGTCGCGGAAGTTGGAGTCGGTGCGGAAAATGTCCCTGACGTCGATCCATTGATTGTCCAGGCCTGATTCGGCGAGATAGGCGCTGACGATAGAGGTCGAGAGCAGCTCGCCCACGCAGACTATCTGGTCATAGTAATAATCAAAATCGCGGACGGGTTTGTCGTGGAGCAGCCATTCCACTTCGGTGAAGAAGTCTTTTAGCTGGGCCTCTGCTGCCAGGTAGTTGTGCACCAACAGGTATTTGGCTGTGGTCAGGTGGCTTTCTTTTATTTGCCGGAAGAGTTCGAGCGCTTCGTCCTTATGGCCGCCATAGAAGGCTTCCGCTACTTTTTCGAGGGCATTGGTTGTCTTGCCCATGGCGGAGATGACCACCAGGAGCTGCTCGCCCTGGTATGACTTAAGGATTGAGGCCAGGTGTTTGATACGGTCCACGCTGTTGACACTTGCTCCGCCGAATTTGAAAATTTGCATGGCGCAAAGATAAAGGGTAATGGCAAATGACCAAGTTGGCTTACATTTGTCTCATGAACGTGAATAGAAAAGTTCTAACCCTCGACGAGTTTACGCTTCAGCAGCTTCGCAGTATTCCCAATGCGACCGGTGAGCTCAGCAATCTACTTCGCGATATCGGTCTTGCTGCCAAACGCATTAATGTGGAAGTGAATAAGGCCGGACTGGTCGACATCCTGGGTGATGCGGGCACGGTAAATGTGCAGGGCGAGGATGTCAAGAAGCTGGACATCTATGCGAATGATCAGTTCATGGGAGTATTAAGACATGGCATCAGCTGCGCCGGCATTGGGAGCGAGGAGCTGGATGATTATGTTGTTTTTAATGATGAGATCAGCAACAACTCCAAATACGTTGTTATGTTCGATCCGCTGGATGGCAGCGGCAATATCGATGTGAATGTATCCATCGGAACGATCTTTGGCGTTTATCGCAGGGTAAGCGAAAGGGGACAGCCCTGTACTGCGGAGGACTTTTTACAGGCCGGGCGTAAACAAGTAGCTGCCGGGTATATCGTTTATGGTTCGTCGACGATGATGGTATATGCCACGCGCCGCGGTGTCAACGGATTTACGCTGGACCCATCGATCGGGGAGTTTACGCTGAGTCATCCGAATATCATGTGCCCCGAGGTGGGGAAGATCTATTCTGTCAATCACGGCAATTTCTTTCAATACGAGGATAAGGTCAAGGCTTATATCGATACCTGTCAAAAGAAGACCAAAGACAATGGAGGCCCTTATACGCAACGGTATATCGGCAGCATGGTCTCTGATCTTCACCGTAATCTTATCAAGGGCGGTATTTTCATGTATCCGAGCACGTTCTCCAAGCCTGGCGGCAAGCTAAGGCTGATGTACGAGTGTAATCCATTTGCCTTCATCATGGAGGTAGCCGGAGGAAAGGCTACGGATGGGAAGCAAAGGATACTTGACATTGTGCCGACCGAGCTGCATCAGCGTAGCCCCCTTTTTGCGGGGAGTAAGACGATGATGGAGGAGTTGGAAAGTTACTTGAAGTAGGGGTTCCGGCGACCGCCGGGTACGGGTTGGCTACTTATATGTTTGTCCGAAGAACGATTTGAGGAACGCTTCGGCATTGGCGTCGTCAGCGTCAGTGGATTGGCTTACCGCCTTCCATTTTTGCAGTTCTGCATCTCTTGACGCATTGGCTCTTTCCAGAATGCCGAAGGCTTCGCTGCCCAGCACCAGGTGTACCGGTGGTTCGGGTTCATCTACTAATTTTACCATTACTTTTGCTGCCTTGTCGGGATCTCCGAGCGGGACGTGTTGACCGCTTTGGAAATATTCACTTCTTATTCCCACTGTGTCTTCGTATCCTTCTACTTCGGGGGCATAACTCATGGAAGCTCCGGCCCAGTCGGTGCGGAAGCCGCCGGGTTCGACGCAGGTTACCTTTATTCCGAGCGGGGCTACTTCTTTTGCGAGCGCTTCGCTAAAGCCACCGAGTCCGAATTTTGCGGCCTGGTACATGGTCAGGCCTGCGTTGCCTACACGGCCGCCGACGGAGCTGATCTGCATGATGAAGCCGGAGCGTTGCCGGCGCATAAAGGGAAGGACGGCGCGGGTCACTTCGATGGGGGCGTATAGGTTGGTGTCGAGCTGGCTGCGGAATTGTTCTTCGGTATAGGCTTCTGCTGCGCCAGTGATGCCAAAGCCGGCGTTGTTGACGAGTACGTCGATGCGACCGAAATGGTTTACCGTATCGGCTACGGTTTTGTAGACTTCGTCGTGATTGTTGACGTCGAGTTTTACAGGATAGATCTGGTCGCCGTATTTTTTGACGAGATCGTTTAATTGTTCGGTGTTACGAGCTGTTGCCGCTACTTTGTCGCCGGCGGCGAGTACGGCTTTTGTGAGACTGCGCCCGAGTCCCCTCGAGCTGCCGGTTATGAACCAGATCTTTGCCATGATTGTGTGTTTTTGTTTTGTAAAGGTACGATGGGTTAGGGTGGATGGGTTTGTTGGAAAGCTCATAGTGCTTTGTTGTGGGGCTCAGGTTGCGGCGCTGATTGAGTGGCGGCTTAGTGCTTTTTGCAACGCCAGAAGGAGATCTCGCGGCGGTGGTGGAAGCCCATGTGTTCGTAGAGTTTTATTGCGCGTTGATTGGTGAGAGCTACGTGGAGGAATGGGGTTATGTTTGACGCTGCATGTTTGCGGCAGATATGCGTGATCAGATGTTGCGCATAGCCGCGGCCGGTATAGGATGGGTCGGTGCAGATTGCGCTGAGTTCGCTGAAGCCGGGGAATTGGATGCGTTCGCCTGCCATGGCTACGAGCTTTTTTTGATGGCGGATGCCGTAGTAATTGCCTAGCTGCCGGGTGTTGATGTTGTAGTAGCCGGGTTGGATGCTGTTGATCAGGTCGAACATTTCGGTTGCGTTGGATGGACCGAGGGTTTCGATGGGTGGGGGAGGCGCTGCGGCGGCGATGGATTTGGCGATGTTAGGGTTGGGTTGAGTGGGGGATTTTGTTGCAGCGTTTGCCGGCAGGATCATTTGGGCGCAAGGGAGTTCGAATTCCGTGGTCCAGCCTTTTGGGAGTATGGGCAGGCGGCGGATGATATAGAATATCTCTCCGGGTTCTATCCAGGGGGCGAGGTCGTCGAAGGTATCGGCGCAGCCTATAAAGGGGAGAAAACCTTTGCGGTAGCGTTTGGCATGGTCAGTTCCCAGAGCAAAATCTTTATGCAGAGTATTCAATGCCCACCAGGCGGGGTTGTCTAACATTGGCTCCATATTTGTCTAAATTATAGCATTTCGATCTATTGCGAATTGATGGTTAAAAATATGAATATGATAGCGCGCCGGGTTTTATGGGGTTTGATTTTAAGCCTAAGTTTAGGGCAGGTTTTTGCGGGAGTTTTGGTTTCAGCGCAAGTTGCGGGGGACGGGGTTTCGGGGAATGTTGTTGGGATGCGGGGTTCGGGTGATATTGTTACCGCGCCGGGAATGTCGGCCGAGATACTTAAGTATGTGAATGAATATCGTCGCTCCAAAGGGCTGAAGGCGCTGCAGGGTAATTCCTTTATTTCCTCCGTGGCGCTGGATCATAGCCGGGATATGTTATCCGGGAAGACCCCTTTTGGGCATGACGGGTTTCGGGATCGAATTGACAGGATTAAGAAGAGGCTTGGGCCTCTTCATATGGCAGCGGAGAATGTTGCTTCGGGGCCGATGGGCGCGAGGGAGGTTGTAGACGGATGGCTGCATAGTCCGGGGCACCGGCGCAATATCGAGGGGGATTTCAGGCTTACCGGGATTGGGCTTGCGTATGGGAAGAGGGGGATGATCTATTTTACGCAGATCTTTACAAAGTGATGAAACAGGCTTATTTTTGATACATGCAAACTATCATCTCGGTCAGGGACCTCACCAAGAAATACGGTGATTTTGAAGCGGTGAAGGGAATTAGCTTTGACGTAAAAGAAGGCGAGATATTTGGTCTGCTGGGTCCTAATGGGGCCGGCAAATCCACTACCCTTGAGATCATTGAGACCCTTCGGGACAAGACGAGCGGCAAGGTCATGGTCGATGGCTTCGATCTTGACAAAGATCCCGGGGAGATCAAGAAGGTCATCGGCGTCCAGCTACAGACTTCGGGTTATTATCCGGGGCTTAATCTGACCGAGCTGATCGAACTCTTTGGCGGGCTTTATAACCGCAATGTGCATCCCCTGGAATTCCTTGATATGGTGAACCTGCGTGACAAGGCCAAGGCTAAGTACAAAGAGCTCAGCGGCGGTCAGAAACAGCGGTTCTCGATCGCTACCACGCTGATCAACCAACCGAGGATCATCTTTCTTGACGAACCCACCACTGGTCTCGATCCTCAGGCCCGTCGTAATCTCTGGGAGCTGATCAAGGATATCCGGCACAGGGGTACTACCGTCATTATCACCACGCACTATATGGATGAGGCTGAAGTTCTTTGTGACCGGGTGGCGATAATCGACTCCGGCAAGATCATTGCGATGGAGTCGCCGGACCGGCTGATCGATAATCTTGTTGCCACGGGATTTGAGCGGCCAAAGGAAGTGAAGAAGGCTAATCTGGAAGATGTGTTTATCCAGATGACAGGGCATACGCTGAGGCCGGAGCATTGATTTTTTTACTAACCGCTTAATACTTCCACAATGAGCACCATTTCTACTGATCTGAGTTATCCCATTGGACGTTATCTGCCGCATGCCTATTCCGAGCATCAAAAGGAGCTGTGGCTGAACGACATCAAATTCCTTCCGCAGCTGCTGGAGAGCGCCATCGTGAACCTGGATGAAGATCAGTTGCAGGTGCCTTATCGCGATGGGGGTTGGACCATACAACAGGTGGTGCATCATGTGGCGGACAGCCATATCAATGCCTATTGCCGGTTCAAGCTGGGGCTTACGGAAGATCATCCGGCTATCCGTCCCTATGAGGAAGCAAAATGGGCGAATCTCAGCGATGTACAGAATATCCCTATCAATATCTCTATTACCTTGTTGTATGCGCTGCATACCCGCTGGTATTCGCTGCTCAGCGATATGCCATTGACGGATTGGGAAAGATCGGTGTTTCATCCTGAGAGCAAGAAGGACATGACGCTTTGGTTTTTATTGGGGAATTATTCCTGGCATGGGCGGCATCATGTCGCGCATATTACCTCGTTACGTGAACGGAATAAATGGGATTAAGGATGAAAGATCTTAGCTGGAAGACCTTGTCTTCTGAATATTTGTTTAAGGACACCTGGTTTACGCTGCGGGCCGATACCTGTGAGACACATGAAGGCAAGATTATAAAGCCGTATTATGTTTATGAATTTCCTACCTGGGTAATAGCCGTCGCTCTGACGGAAGACGGGAGGTTTATTCTCGAAAGGCAGTACCGGCATGCGCTGGGGGTGACTAACTATGAGCTGCCCGGTGGCTGTGTCGACGATACCGATGCTTCGCTGGAAGTGGCTGTCCGACGCGAGCTGCTGGAAGAGACGGGGTATACGTTTACGGATGTTGAATATCTGGGGAAGACCTCAGCGAATCCATCGACGAATAACAACTGGGCGCATTTTTATCTGGCTACAGGCGGGAAGCTTACGCAGAAGCAGGATCTCGATTTTAATGAAGAGATAGAAGTCTACCTATATACTTATGAGGAGCTGAAGCAGCTGCTGCGTGAAAATGGGATCGTTCAGAGCATGCATGTGACGGCGCTGTTCTATGCATTGAACAGGTTGGGGCATTTGAGCTATTAGGATGGGCGAGGGGTTTGGGTGGAGGCAGAGTGTTACGAATGATTTCGTACACGTGGTGTATCATAAGCGGACAGTTGCTGTTAGTGACACTGGCGTTTGTGCTTGATTGTCAGCAGGATAACAAACCGGCATTTCATTGGCGTGTCTTCCCAAAAACAGCCACATGCTGAAACACTATATTCGCATCGCCATCCGCAATTTAGGCCGGCAAAAAGTTCTGACGATCATTAATATTTCCGGGCTCTCTATTGGCCTGGCCTGTTTCAGTCTTATCCTGCTTTTTGCGGTGAACGAATTTAGCTATGACCGTTTCAGGACTAATGCGGAGCATATATTCCGTGTCGATGAGGTATTTACCCGAGACGACGGGTCACAGTCGGGGGATGCCGGTGGGAATACGCCGTTGGCGCCTGCCATGAAGAAAGAGTTCCCTGATGTAGTCGAAGCGGTGCGGCTTTCACCGGCGCAGCAGCAGATCGTGAAAGTTGGTGAAAAGATCTTTCGGCTGCCGGTGGGATATGCCGATCCAAAATTCCTCTCCGTATTTTCTTTTCCTTTGCTGGCGGGTAGGGATGATGTCTTGAAAGACGTCGGTAATGTGGTGCTGACCCGGTCGCGTGCCATACAACTGTTTGGAGTAGAGGACGTGGTGGGCAAGACTATTTCCGTGAAGAAGGATACGAGCTGGAAGCTTTTTACTGTTGCCGCCGTTGCCGAAGACATTCCGGCGAATACCAACGTGTCCTTTGATATTTTGGGCAGCTATGAATATTTGCTTGCAAACACTGGTCGCCAGGAAGCTGCGGATAACTGGCACCGGACGTATGGAGACAAAACATACGTGTTACTGCGACCTGATAGCCGGCTGATGAATGAACCGGACCGGCTCCTGCAATTTCGGTTGCGGCATTATCCTGACGAAGCCGTGGACTATCGGGCAAAGAAAAAACTAACGGCAGCCTTTGTCCTTCACCCACTGCGTGATCTGCATACTATTACAAATGTGGATGACGGACCTCCGGGCGGGACTACCGATCCCAAGAATATCTGGATCCTTCTGGCTATCGCGGGTAGTATCGTCCTGATTGCTTCTATCAATTTCACAACACTGGCCATTGCCCGGAGCGCGAGGCGGGCTAAGGAAGTGGGGGTGCGCCGGGTTGTCGGTGGCTTGAAGCGGCAGCTGATCGTGCAGTTCCTTACAGAGTCTGTTTTGTTAAGCGTGCTGTCGACTGTGCTAGGCTGTCTGCTGGCTTATACCCTGCTGCCCTGGTTTAGTCAGCTTGCCGGGCGGGAGCTGGACTTTTCTTTCAGGCGTTTTCCCGAGCTGGTCTGGATGTTATGCGGATTGACACTGCTGGTAGGGTTGCTTGCAGGCGCTTATCCGGCATTGGTGTTGTCGGGTTTTAATCCAGTGGATGTACTCAAAACAAAGATCAAGCTCGGGGGGGCCAATTTCTTTACCCGCAGTCTTGTGACCCTGCAGTTTGTGTTGTCGATCGGGCTGATCGTGGGGACGATAATCATACTGAGACAAGTGAATTTTATGCGGCATAAGGACCTGGGGTTGATAAAAGAGAACACTATTGTGGTCGACGCCGGTGATGTCAACAATGAGAAAGGCTATTTACTGTTCCGGCAGCTGCTGCAGTCCGACCGGCTGATAAAAGGGATAACAGCTTCTGCAATCGGGCTGGGAGAGGGGCAGGGAGAGATGGGGACTATGTTTGATTTTGACGGGAAGAAGACGGGAGTTATTTTTTATCCTGTGGATGCCGCTTTTATCCGGGTGATGGGAGTACAGCTTTTGGCGGGTCGCAATTTTGACCCTTCGATAACGGCTGATACGGTGAGCTCAGTGATCGTCAATGAGGCACTGGTAAAGAATAAGCTTGGTATAACGCCTCCGGAGGCAATTGGTTTACGCTGCAAGGCCGGTAAAGATGAGTATAGAACAATCATTGGGGTGACAAAGAATTTTAATTTCGAACCGTTGAACCGGGAGGTCCGGCCGCAGGCCTTTATGATAGATGCGCGTTTTGCGCCCAACCATTATTTTGTTCAACTTGCGGGGGGAGACCCTACTCAGGCCATTGCAGATATCAGCGCTGCCTGGAAGAAGATCGCTCCGGAGATCCCGCTTCGGTATAGTTTTCTTGACGAGAGCCTGGATCGATTTTATAAGTCGGAGGCGCGTTGGGGTAGAATTGTCGCCTGTGCCGGTGGCATTTCGATCTTTCTTGCCTGTCTCGGGCTTTTTGGTCTGGCTGCGCTGGCGGCTGCCAATAGAGTTAAAGAGATTGGCATCCGGAAGATACTGGGTGCTTCGACTGTAGAGATCGTGCGATTGCTGACGGGTGGGTTTTTGCGGCTTGTGCTGTTGTCTTCTCTTATTGCTTCGCCGATGGCGTGGCTGATCATGAATCGCTGGTTAAGGGATTTTGCTTATCGCATCGATATTGGGTGGATGGTGTTTGCGCTGACGGCGTTGGTGGCTTTGTTCATTGCGTTTGTGACGATAGGGCTGCAGGCGACGCGGGCGGCGAGAGCGAACCCGGTGGGGAATTTGAGGTCGGAGTAATTTTATACTTCTGCCACGACAAAAACGCTTCCGCAGACTATGATGAGGTCGCGGTCCCGGGCATGCGTTTTGGCGGCGGTGAGGGCTTCGGCTACGGTAGGGTAGGCGTGACCTTTTAAGCCTGTCGCGGATGCCTGCTGGGCGAGTTGGTCTTCGGGCAGGGCGCGGGGGATCTGTGCTTTTGTGAAATAGTAAGTAGCCTGCCGGGGAAGGAGCTCCAGAACTTTCTCGATGGCCTTATCATTGACCATGCCGATTACGATATGCAGCTCTTCATGATCTGTGACTTCGATCTGCCGTACCAACTGACGGATGCCGTCTTCGTTGTGTGCCACATCGAGAACAATATCGGGGTATTCGTGAATGATCTCCCAGCGGCCGTGTAATCCTGTCAATCGTTTAATATGCTTTAAGGCTTTTTCGACGGCGCTGGCTGGCAATTTCCAGCCAAGGCCGCGAAGGACGCGTATGGCCTCCAATACAATAATCAGATTCTTTGCCTGGTAGATGCCTGTCAGGTCGAGGGTATAATATTCTTTGTCGTCTGCAACGGGCGAGGTAGTCGTTTCCACCACCAATGTATGCCGCTGGTATTTCCAGTCAGATACCCATCGCTGCTGGTCGGCAAAAATGAGTGGGGCTTCTTCTTCGGATGCCCGTTGCCGGAAAATGGGGGCCGTTTCGGGATGATGTTCGCCAATCACCACGGGAATACCTTTTTTTATAATGCCTGCTTTTTCAAATGCGATGGCGGCTAGTGTGTCTCCGAGGAACTGCATGTGGTCATAACCGATATTGGTGATAACCGACAGGTCGGGGGTAATGATGTTGGTGCTGTCGAGGCGTCCGCCGAGACCGACCTCTATGATCGCGATATCGACTTTTTCCTGTATGAAATAATCAAACGCCATTACGACGGTGATCTCGAAGAAAGAGGGGTCCATCTTTTCGGATACGGGCCGGATACGCCGGACGAAATCAGTGACGAAGGCTTCGGTTACCATTTCTCCATTGACGCGGATGCGCTCGCGAAAATCTTTTAGATGGGGGGAGGTATATAGTCCTGTTTTATAACCTGCTTCCTGGAAGATGGCTGCCAGCATATGGCTGGTGGACCCTTTTCCGTTTGTGCCTGCTACGTGGACGGTTCTCAGACGGCGTTCGGGGTTGCCGAGTGCGTCGCTGAGCTGTATGGTGTTGGTAAGGTCCTTGCGATAGGCTGCGGCTCCGATGCGGCTATACATCGGGAGCTTTTCGAAGAGGTATTCAAGTGTCTGGGAATAGTCCATAAACTAACGCCGTGCGATTTTTATAAGAACGCAAATATAAGCAAATGGCCGAAGCTAATGCTCCGGCGCGTTTGACGAACTATTCAGTGATGATTTATTTTTTTGCGACTGCGCCGGGTGGTATCGGCTGCGGGACAAGATTTTTTACTGGTTTTGTGGACTGCAGATAGGTAAAGAGGGCTAACAGGTCCTGGTCGCTTACGTGGGTGTAATTGGGCCAGGGCATGGGAGGAAGGATGGCGCGGGTGCCTTCGATCCCATTGTATTTTCCTTCCCGGAGTGCCTTTGAAAACCGTTCGATAGTCCAGCCACCCATCCCTGTTGGATCAGATGTTAGATTGGCTGCAAAGCTGGTACCCCATGGACCGACGAAGGCCGTAACGCCTGGATTGAACAGCAGCCAGTTCTTGCTGGTAGTTGTATCGGCTGCGGGCGGAAGAGGAAGACCGGCAGGATGTCCGCTCAGCAGACGATCAGGATCAGGTTCGGGACCATTAGGCCCCATTTTTTTAGGACTGTGACAATCGTTGCAACCCATTGTTGTAACGAGATAGGCGCCTCTTTTGATAAGACTGTCTTTGCTGGGCGCCGAAGCTAAGCCCGTTGAATTGTTGTTGCAGGAAAAAAGAATAAAGCCAAGCACTAGCATTAGTGCAGGAATACAAGCCAATTTTTTCATCTATACATTTTTGGTAAAATTAGTATGGATGATGGGTATAGGAAATCACCTAAGTTGGTTAATTATGGATCCTGAAATTGAAGATAAGTGTGCCTACGCTTTCGTCGCTGCCGGAATTGAATTTGACCTGTTTTGCTTTGCGGATGGCGATGGCTTTTAGATTGCCCGCTGAAGTAGTGGAGCCGCGGGGTTGATAGTCGGCATCTGTGACGTTTCCGTTGGCATCGACATGGACGTCGACGGCGACTTTTGCATTCTCGTTGAAGTCATCGGTAAAAGATGGTGTACCGGTGATACGTCTTCCCGATAATCCGCGCGAAATAGTAACGCCGGAATTGCCATGTCCGCCTCCTGTATAATTGGTGGAATTAGGGTCGCCGCCCGGAGCGCCCTGGTCGCCTCGTCCGCCTGCGATGCCCTGGTTGCCGCCGGGTTTGTAGTCGTCGGCGCCATTACCTCCAGTACCCGTTCCGTTCACGCCATGGAACACGGCCTTGGGGCGGGGTTTTGGGGGAGTTGGTGTTGTCTCCGGTTGTTTTACCGGTTTAGCGGGGACCTTTGTGATCTCTTTGTCAGGTATTTTTGTCGCCTTTGGTTTTGTGACCGGGGCTTTTTTACTAC
>Ga0193716_1002140_pt1 | contig 11265 bp, 13 predicted proteins | sample U2c1metaG_FD_145901 | JGI IMG/M metagenome (GOLD analysis project Ga0193716, IMG submission 145901) | Soil microbial communities from a riparian zone of the East river system, Colorado, United States - U2c1 | ecosystem: Environmental > Terrestrial > Soil > Riparian zone | place: USA: East River...
GAACGCCGACGGCACCGCCGACGTGCAGACCGGGACCATCGACATGGGCCCCGGCACGTACACGTCGATGACGCAGGTCGCGTCGGACGCCCTCGGCATCCCGATGCAGCGGATCCGATTCGCCCTCGGCGACAGCCGGCTTCCCAAGGCCCCGATGCATTCGGGATCGAAGACAATGGCCAGCGTCGGCTCGGGTGTCTATACGGCGTCGAACATGCTGCGCGACAGCTTCATTCGCACGGCCGTGGTGGACCCGGGTTCGCCTCTGAACGGTGCGCGTCCCGAGGGCGTGTCGGTGGTCGACGGTCGGACGTTTCGAATCGACGACCCGGCGCGCGGCGAGAGCTACCAGGACCTGCTGCATCGCCGCGGCTGGCCGAAACTGGATTCCCAGCAGACCTGGTCACCCGACGACGCCAACTCACGGTTCGCGTTGTACGCGTACGGCGCGGTGTTCGCCGAGGTCGCCGTCGACGAGCGCCTCGGCACGGTTCGGATTCGTCGGATCTTCGGGTGCTTCGACGGGGGCCGGATCGTGAATCCCAGACTGGCGCACAGTCAGGCGATCGGCGGCATGGTGTGGGGCATCGGCATGGCGCTCCTGGAGGGCACCCAGTTGGATCACCGCGACGGCCGCGTCGTGAACGCGAACATGTCGGACTACCTCGTCCCGTCCAACGCCGATGTTCCTACGCTCGATGCGACCTTCGTGACGGCCGAGGATACGATCGCCGATCCCATCGGCGTGAAGGGACTCGGTGAGGTCGTGATCGTCGGCGTGCCGGGTGCGATCGCCAACGCCGTCTTCAACGCCACCGGCAAGCGCATCACCGATCTCCCCATCACCATCGAGAAGATGCTCTGAGGTGATCAAGCAGGGCTGGCGATGACCCGGGTGGCGGCTTCGACGACGACGGCCCTGCGGTGCGCGATGAGGGTGGGGTCGTCCGTGACGGAGTGCGGGTCTGGCCAGTGCGCCCAGGCCAGGCCGATCGCGAAGAGTGTGACGAGCAGGTCCAGCGGCTGCCACGCGCGGTCGACGTGACCGGCGGCCTGGGCGGTCTCGATCGCGGCGATGGCCTGGACGGGGATGGGGTCGCCGTCGGTCCGGGGTTCGTCGAGGATGAAGCCCTCCAGGTGAGCCCACGTCATCATCCGCAGGTGTTCGGGCCGCGTGCACATCTGGTCGTAGAGGTTGCCGACCCACTCGGGGACGGCGTCGGGACGCAGCGTGACCGCACGGAAGAACTCGGCGACGTCGGCAGCGACCACTTCACGAAAGAGGGTCTCCTTGTCGCCGAAGTGCGCGTAGAGGCGTTCCTTGCTGGCATGGGCGGATTTCGCGATGCGGTCGATCCGGGCGCCGGCCAACCCGCACTGGGCGAACTCGGTTCGGGCGGCCGCCAGGATCTCGCCCCGCAGCTCTGTCGTGCTTCTCACAGGAGAATCATACACAGACGAACTGGTTCGTTCGGTATGGTGGTGACATTAGTCTGAATCAACGACGTGCAAGGAGAGTTTCGATGAGCGGGGTGGCCGTAGTGGATCCGGTGGACATCGACACCATCATGAATCAACCGGAGCGGGTCCAGGCCTGGCGCCGCGTCGCAGAGGCCGTCGCCGATCGGGTCGGACCGCTCGTCGACCTCTCCCGTCCGTACGTCGACGGGCTGGAGAATCTGCCATCCGATGGACGGTTCCTGCTGGTGGGCAACCACACCCAGGGCGGTATCGAGGCCATGTTGATCCCGTACCTGGTGCGGCGCGCGATCGGCATGCGGGTGCGGCCGCTGACCGACCGTGGCATCGGCCGGATGCGCGGCCCAGCCGCCGACTTGCTCGCGGCCTGCGGTGCGGTCGTCGGGGCGCCGGAGACCGCACGCGAGTTGATGCGCCACGACGAACCGATCCTGGTGTTCCCCGGCGGTGGGCGTGAGATCCCCAAGTTCAAGGGTGAGGAGAACACCCTCCGCTGGCAGGGTCGCGCTGGATTCGCCCGCCTGTCCGTCGAGAACGACTATCCGATCGTGCCCGTCGGGCTGATCGGCGGCGACGACATGTACCGGAGTCTGACCACGCGCGAGGGACTGTGGGGTCGGCTGAGCCAGGGCCTGACCGAGAAACTGTCCGGTCGCACCGACATGGCCATGCCGATCATGCATGGGATCGGCCCCACCATGATTCCCCGGCCACAGCGGATGTATCTGGGCTTCGGTGCCCCCATCGAGACCACCAAGCCCGCGCGGGTTTCGGAGGCGAAGTGGGTGGAGACCGTCAAGCAGAACACCAAGGAGTCACTGGAGCAGGTCCTGGCCGACCTCCTGGTCGTCCGTTCCGACGATCCCTACCGCGAGCTGAACCCCCTGTCCTGGCGCAGCGCGACGCAGCCGTCATCCGAGGACTGACACCGAGCGTCATGCAGTGCTCGGCTGGTGGTCGCCCATGGTGGAGTACCACAAGGTGAGTGCGGCCGTGGTGAACTCGATGACGGTCGCTGCCACGAAGATCGAGTGCGGCATGCCTACGGCCACAATCGAGATCACCCGCGACACCGCGAGGAGTGCCATGGTGATCCCGAGGAACCGCAGAAGTGCCGACGGGATCGGCGATTGGCGCACCGCCCAGACGTAGGCGAAGCCGAGGGCGATCAATAGTGCACCGCCCGCACGGGTTTCGGTGTCGATCGTGGGACTCACCGCGCCGCCGCCTGGGATGGTCTCCATGGGGAACAGCATGCGACCGATACCTAGGGCGATCAACGCGATTCCGGCGAACCAGCCCAAGAGCTTGAGAGTTCTGATGATCATGAAGAGCTCCTAACGCGGTTCGTCGAACCGGATGCGGATCATGGCGGTGGTGTGTGCGGCGCCGGCGAGGTCGGCGGCGTTGGGTTCACGGCCGCGCTCGAGACGGACGCCGTGATACTTGGCGTCCCGTGGAACGACGCGTAGGTGGCGCGCCAGGTGCTCGGCGACATCGGGTCCACTGATCGCCTGCGCGGTGCCGCTGCGCCGTCGGCCCCGGATCGCTGCGGTCACGGGTGCGCCGCCCCGCAGGTTCTTCCACCATGGGGCGTCGGTGAAGCAGACCAGATCGGGGCCGTCGGCCGAGTAGCTGACCGGAACCTGGTAGACGCGTTGGGTTTTGCGGCCGGTCACCGCCAGCAGCATGGTGTTGCTGCTCATCGTCCAGTGCAGTGGGCTTCTCAGCAGCGCGCGCACCATCACGTTGACCGGTTCGGGGATCGTCGGATGCTCGTTCATCTGGGTCACCTCGTCACGCAGTCAGGATGGTCTTGAGGGCGTCGCCGTAGCAATGTTCGCGCAGAGCGGCGGGCGCGTCGTCGAACGAAGCCACGTTGGTCGTCACCAGCTCGGGCTGGAACCGGCAGGTCGCCATCAGGTCGAGTACATCGGGAATGACGGACCGTACGTGTGCGCGACCCACGTGCAACGTGACGTTGCGTACGTAGGTGGCCGCCAGTGGCACGCTGGCTCTGCGGTGCAGCGACCAGACGCAACTGCAGATCCCGTCGGGTGCGGTGTGCCGGAGCACCTAGCGTAGTCCCGCAGGGGTTCTCGTGCCATCGACGGTGAGCGGTGCGACGGGCCAGTCCCGCGGCCGGCGCGGGTCGGGCGCCAGGAAGCCAAGGGCCTCGGCGCGTCGGCGAAGCGCTGGTCGGCCGCTGACGATGCTGATGTGCTTGGCGCCAAGGGCTCTGGCGATCAGAGCCGTGGACAGCAGGGTGCTCGAGGTGAACGAGTCGTTGCCGTCGAGCCCGCCCACGATGAGGGTTTCGGCGTCGGGGTCGGTGGCCAGCAGCCCAGGCAGATGTGGTGCAACCTGTCGGTAGGCGTCGCTGATGTTGTCGGCGACGCCGGCAGCGGCTGCAGGATCGACCCCGTCCGGTATCGGCACCAGCATGGCGTCGGCGAAGGGCACTGCCATCAGGTCGGCAAGGGCTCCACCCCACAGTCCGCCCGATATCCCGAACCCGTACATCGACGTCGGCGGCACCGTCAGGCAGCTGGCGGGGTGGCCCCGCCTGCACGCGGAGCATTGCCCGCAACTGATCTGAAAGGGCACCACCACGCGATCCCCGACCCGCACCGAGGTCACGTTTCCGCCGACCTCGACCACCTCGGCTGCGCATTCGTGGCCGAGATGCAGTGGCAATGGGAAGATGCTGCGGCCCAGCATCATTGCCCTGTCGAGGTCGCAGGTGGCAACGGCGATCGGACGTACCAGTGCGCCGTCTGGGCACGGCAGCATCGGACTCGTCACCGAGCGCCACCGAACGGAGCCGCCAGGGGAAGCGATGAGGCCGCGCATCCGGTCGCGGTTGGGCCTCCGTGCGGTACGTGCGACCCGGCGGATGCGGTCGACCCGCATCGGCACGTCGCGGTCAAGGGGTAGCCGCGCGGCGGCCAACGTGTTTGGGGCCAGCAGTCGGGCGTAGTGGCCCACCCGGGACCGCGGGCGAACCAGTCCACCACGGTCAGCCGAACCATCGTCGACGAGCATCGACACCTCATTTCAGGAACTCGCTGGTTCAAGTTTCCTATCAGGAACTGCGATGTGTCAAGATCTAAGTGTGCAACCACTGTCGCGGACCTACAAGGGTGCAACGCCGCAGCAGCGCGTCGAGCAGCGGCACGCGCAACTCGTCGATGCGGCAGTGGACGTGTTCGGAACCATCGGCTACCGGGCCGCCACCATCGACCACGTCTGCGCGCGCGCCGGCCTGTCCAAGCGCTACTTCTACGAATCCTTCACCGACAGCGAGGCGCTCCTGCTCGCCTGCTACCAACGCTGCGCCGACGAAATCCATCAGGCGATGGTGGCCGCCGTCATCGAGGCCGGCGACACCGTAGACGCCCAGTTACGCGCTGCTCTCACAGGATATTTCGGTGCGATCGACGCCGACCAACGCCGGGCTCGCATCACCCTGCTGGAGATCCTGGGCGTGAGTGCCACGATCGACGCGGCGTACGAAGCCCAAACCGAACGATTCGCCAACTCCGTGCAGGCCCTCGCCGCCAGCTCCTTCGAGGGCAGCGCGCTCACCAAAGCTCAGCTACACATCATCGCGCAGGGCATCATCGGGGCGATCACGACGATCGCCATGCAGTGGCTGCTTGGTCACCGTCGCCGCCCGCGCACTCAACTCATCGACGCCACCCACGTGCTGGTCTCGGCCGTTCTGGACCGGCTGTCGAACGACACAAAATGATACGAGGTGGTTCTTCTTTACCGACGAAGCCTACGCCGCGTCATCAACGCCGTCGCCAAGCAAGGCGCGGAGTCGCAATCGACCGCGGCGCAGTCGCGACACGACGGTTCCCCGCGGAGTGTTCATGATCGTGGCGATCTCCATGTAACGGAATCCCTCGACGTCGGCGTAGTACACCACGTCGCGGAACTGCGGTGGCAGAGCCTCCATAGCGGCCTTGATGTCGTTGTCCGGCAACAAGTCCAACGCCTGGTCCTCGGAGGAACGCATTCGGTTCGGAATGGCATGGGTGTACGCCTTCGCCAACCCCTGATCGGTGACTTCATCCGTGGAGCAACGCGCGGGTTGACGCTTGTTCTTGCGGTACGCGTTGATGAAGGTGTTGGTCAGGATTCGAAACACCCAGGCATTCAGATTGGTGCCAACCCGGAAGGTGTCGAACGCCTTGTAGGCCTTCATCATCGTTTCTTGGACCAGATCCTCTGCGTCCTCGTGGTTCCCGCTCAGGCGGTAGGCGTGGCGATACAGCGAGTCACGCATCGAAACGACATCGCGTTCGAACTTTGCGCTCAATTCAGACCCGACAGAGACGCTTTGAACAGAGTTCCCAGGTGCAACCGCGTTGGCGCGGCGTGGCGGAGAATTCATCGTCGGTCCTCACCCTCAGGCCGGTCCACGCGACGTGTTCCACGTCGCCACACCCCAAATGACCACTACGTCAAGGGCTATCAACACGATCGACCCCGTCGGGTAGTACGGCATCCAAAGGAAGGAGACCACGATGGCCAAGGAGGTGACAACGGTTGCCGCGAGCCGTGCCCCCGTCACATTCATGAAGAGGGTAATGGCGACGGCGGCCACAGCCATGGCCATCAGTAGGTTCACCCATCCCCAACCGGAGATTCGGAAGGTGTACGCGTAGCCGGACCCCGAAACCACCAAGTCACCGGCGGCAAGGGCGAATACAGCGACGAAGAAGGTCAGTATCGCACTGGTCAACATGAGTGCGGCGGCGGCCACCGGTGCGCCCTCCTGCGGCTCCTCCCCGGTTACACGCTCCACGCCTTGAGAACTCGTAGTCATTTCCATCTCCGATCTGTGCGGGTAATCCTTCGATCGTCGACCGCATCACCACGGGTGTCGATATCACTCCGGACAACACCACACGCCGCCAAGTGTCGCCGCCAACATCGAGAGCGGATATGTCGAGACCGAGAAGCGCTTGAGGGCCATTCCCCGCGCGGTCGCGGAACAAGGGGTTGGCAATGACGCGAAGGCAAAATGACTGCCACTGTGTTAGGAAAATCAATGCAGTACAAAGTATTGCCGCGGCGGTCGACGCAGCGTCACTCGCGGATTCACGAGTCAGTGCTGAACCGGTTCGGGTGACAACAGTTTGGATGGGCGTTATTCGTCGAGATCGCGTTCGGTGGGGGCTTGTGCCCGGCGGCACAGCGCAATGGCAATCTGATTCACCACCGCGGCAAGAGAGAACGCACCAAACAACCACACACCCCAATTGTGCTCTCTAGCGGCGACATCGGGCATTGTCGTCCGTTACAACGGTGCTCCGGCGTCGCTGTGCTCCGCGATCGTACACACGGTCACATGAGCCGGCGGTGCACTTCGAAGGCCAAGCACAGTTCTGCGACATCTCTTGGGCGCGAGAGAGATCGGCCGGTACGTTTCTCGATCCGGCGCAATCGATGGCGCACCGTGTTGGGATGGCAAACGAGCACCTCGGCGACGCTGCGCACCGATCCGTCGTTTTCCTGCCACACCCGAAACGTTTCAAACAGCATCTCGCGCTCGTCGTCGGGGAGGTCGTCAAAGCCGTCCAGTGCGTTTCCAATCAGCTTCACCATCACGTCGGGGGCACTGACTGCCGCGGTGGTCAGAATCGAACCGTCGAACAGCGCGACTGGTCCGGCCTCGTCGTGCCGGCCTCGAAGCATCACCCTGGCGAAGTGCAGCGCCTGCGGCGTGTCGCGCAGGTCGCCGAAGCGCGCACTGACGCCGACTCGATTCGTCGTCAACCGCGATACCAAAGCCACAATCTCGTCTAGACGCCGCTCGGATTTGACGTGCACGATCCCGACGTGCAAATCGGGTTGCAGCCGCCATGCCGAGTACACGTCGCGGCCGCGCAGCTTCGATTCGATCTCTGGCAACGCCTCCCTCCCAATGGCGGGAACCTTGGCCGCCATCACCACGAACGGACCACTGGCCGGCAACCGCAGAGAACTGGCTGTTTCCCGCATGCTCCAGCGATCGACGGCCCGCCCCTCGAGCAGCGAATCGATCAGGAACGGACGCTGCGATGTCTCGCCAAGGAGCTGCCTCTTCTGCTCCTCACGGAACCCGGCCACCACGGCGGTCGTGACCACTTCGGCAAACCGGCTGATGCGCGTCTCCGTATCGGCCGGCATGGGGCCCGGTTTCTCGGAGCCGACGACCGCTAGCCCGCGGACACTGCCGTCGACCATGATCGGAATTCCCACCGCCGCGCGGACGCCGACCGCGCGCGTCCTTGCGGCGATCGATCCGGGGACGTCGTCGTAGCTGTCCATTCTCGCGGGGCGGCCCGTGAGGTACACCATCGATGCGAGGGTGCCGGTCCCGACTGGTGACCGAGTACCCAACGGCCACTTGGCAACCGCCTCAGGATCGGCACCGGCGAGCAGCGTGATCTCGTCGCTCGCGTCGAATCGCCATATTCCAGCGGACTTCGCGCCCACGCACCTGCGCATTTCCTCGGCTACCGCGGCAATCACATCCGAGGGTTCGGCGCCACCCATGACCAGCGCGCCCAACCTTCGCACGGCATTCTGCTCGTCAACGAGTCGGCAATACTCGGCATGTAGGGAGACATCGAGATGCTCGTCGAGTCGCCTAGCAAGCAGCGGTTCGTCGGTGGCTAGCAGTTCTTCCATGACTTCCTCGTGAATCACTAGAGGGATAACTGACCGCACGACCCTGTGATGGCACTGATTCATCGTCAACCGAGGCGGGCCGCGTTCGCATCCGCCACTGCACAGTGCGATCAACGGCCGTCGGCCAGGTTAATCGGGCAGGACACCGTCGAGCTGTGTGCGTGATTCGATGCCGAGCTTGCCGAACACCTTGCGGAGGTGGTACTGGACCGTGCGCGCGCTGATGAACAGGCGGGCAGCGATCTCCGGATTGGACAGGCCGTCGCGGGCCATCCGCGCGATCAGGGCCTCCTGCGCCGTGAGCTGCTCGTTGCCGGTGGCGACGCTGCGCTTGCGGGCCGTCTCGCCCGTGGCCTCGAGCTCACGCCTGGCCCGCTCCGCGAAGGCGTCCATCCCCATCGCGTCCAGCATGTCGTGGGCGATGCGCAGCTGTGCACGCGCATCGACACGGCGACGTCGCCTACGCAGCCATTCGCCGTACAGCAGATGCGCGCGAGCGAGGTCTGCCCGGATACGGGTACGACCAAGTCGCTCGATCGACTCGCGATGGAGACCCTCGGCGGCGTCACCCCCACTCAGCAGCGCCCGCGAACGAGCCTCAACACCGAGCGCCCAGTCGGTGCCGCTGGCACTGGTAATCTCGGCGAGCCTGCGAAGGGCCTCAGCTGCGGACTCGCTATTTCCGCTTCGCACGGCCGCCTCGACGAGTTCCACCAACGCCCAGGGCGGTGAGACTATTTCGCCTGGGTGGTCGGCGGCGCGCTGGGCCGCAGTCATCGCCTTCGGGTAGTCGCCGACGCCGTTGTTCAGCACTGCGGTCGCCCACTCGGCGACGGCAATCCCGTTGCCCTCGCCTCGCAGGCTCACGTCCTCGATGGTCGCGTCGACCAAGGCGGCGGTCTCCGCTTGTCTACCGCAGAGCGCCTCCAGACCCATGGCAGCGTAGGGCGCGAGGACGGTGCCAGTTGCGTCCATCGCAGCCTGCAGCTCCTGGACTAGGGCCGCTGCGTCGACCAGGTCCCCAGCGAATAGAAGTACGAAGGCGCGCGCGTTCAGGGCCATCGGCAGCTCGCTGAGCGCGCCGACGTCGCGGGCAAGCTGGACGTGCCGGTCGGTGAACAGCTGCCAGCGATCGTCATCCCATAGATGTTGAGCCACGACGTCGGCCACCCAGTACCAGCGCAACTTCTCCGCTACGGGTACATCGGTTTCGAAGATGTCCAACGCTTGCCGCAGTAACGGCACTCCTGCCGCATATCCCCTGGTGTAGTTCGCCACCAGGCCATCCAGAAGAAAATCGGATGCGCGGGGAGCGGAGGTCGGCGGTGGCGCGGCCTCGACGTCGCGAGCCACTTCCAGCACACCGCCGCCGAGAGCAAGGCGACCGGCAAACATGGCGGTGCACAGTGCCTGCAGGTAGGTCGCCCTGGATAGGTCTGCGTCGATTGGCTCGAGCCGCTTGGCGGCCTTCAACAGCAGGGATGGGGCGTCGCTGCCCCGGTTCGTGAGGAACGCGAGGTCAGCCGCTAGCAAGTCGATACGAGCCTGCTGCAGGTCAGTGCTCGCCCCGGCCTCCGCGACGGACAGCAATTGCCGCACCGTCTCGAAAGCGCCGGCCTGTAAGTTAGCCGAGGCGGCGGCCAGCGCCCGCTCGGTTCGGCGCGTGGGCTCGAGCGTCAACATCGTGGCGCGTCCGAGGAATGCCGCCGCCGCGGCCACGCCGCCACGCGCTTGCGCCCTGCTCGCGGAGCGCTCCAACTCCGCCGCCACGGCCTCGTCCGGCCCACGCGCAGCATGGGCCCGATGCCAGGCACGTCGATCCGGATCCAGCTGCAGATCGGTGGCCTCGGCCAGCGCCGCATGCGCCTCTTGCCGCTCCTGCGGCAACGCCGACCCGTAGATCACCGAGCGCACGACGGGATGACGAAACCGCACCCGAATGCCGAACTCGACCAGGCCCGCCTCGACTGCGGCCGCCGCGGCTTCGGGACCAATCCCGAGCCTCGCGGCGGCTCGCCACACCACTACCGGATCGCCGACCGGTTCGGCCGCCGCGATCAGCAGCAGCCGGCGGGTCTGTTCCGGGAGGGCGTGCACCCGCTGGCGGAAACTCTCGTCGATACCGCCCGACAGCCGCACCGCGCCGGGAAGTCCAAATCCCCCAGCCAGCCGTTGTCTAGCCAATCCCCGAGGCAATTCCAGCAACGCCAGCGGGTTGCCGCGAGTCTCGGCAAGGATCTGATCGCGCACCCGCGTGTCGAGCGGCCCGGTCAGCACCGAATCCAGCAGCGCTCGCGCGTCTGCCTCCGGCAGACCTTCGATCCTCAGCTCCGCCAATCCCGCCAGCTCGCTGCTCGGTGTCCGGGCCGCGAAGACCACGCCAACCGATTCCGCCACCAAACGGCGCGCAACGAACCCAAGGACTTGTGCAGAGGCGCGATCGAGCCACTGCTCGTCGTCGACCAAACACACCAGAGGTTGCTCCGCGGCGACCTCGGACAGCAGACTCAAAACCCCCAGCCCGACCAAGAATCGGTCGGGTACCGGCCCGGCATTCATGCCGAAGGCAGTGAGGAGGGCGTCACGCTGCGGTACCGGTATGTCCTGGAGCCTGTCGAGCATCGGCGAGCACAGCTGGTGCAGCGCGGCGAACGGAAGCTCCATCTCCGACTGCACGCCAGCGGCACGCAGTACGCGGCATCCTGACGGCCGCCCCGCCAGGTAATCGAGCAATGCGGTCTTGCCGACACCCCCTTCACCCGCCATCACCAACGCCTGACTATCGCCGGCGCGAACTGCCGCGACGAACTGGTCGAGCGTGCCGCGTTCGGCGTCACGATCAATCAGCTCCATCACATCACCCCGCACCGTGAAAGTCCGCTGCCATCTGCACCGCAAGGCGAAAACCCTACCGTTTCAGTCGGGCAGGACACGATCGAGCTGACTGCGTGACTCGACGCGGAGCTTGGCGAACACTTTGCGTAGGTGGTATTGGACGGTGCGCGGGCTGATGAACAGGCGGGCAGCGATCTCCGGATTGGACAGGCCGTCGCGGGCCATCCGCGCGATCAGGGCCTCCTGCGCCGTGAGCCGCTAGTC
>Ga0193716_1002141_pt1 | contig 11265 bp, 8 predicted proteins | sample U2c1metaG_FD_145901 | JGI IMG/M metagenome (GOLD analysis project Ga0193716, IMG submission 145901) | Soil microbial communities from a riparian zone of the East river system, Colorado, United States - U2c1 | ecosystem: Environmental > Terrestrial > Soil > Riparian zone | place: USA: East River...
AGCGAAGCTCGAACTGACAAGGAAGGAAGCGATCACGAACATGATCAAGCTAGCGCAAGCAAACCGAATCATCGAGGCAATTTTTGTGCGCGGAAGCGAGCTCAAGTGCCGACCGCTCAGCGTTATCGTCGTCGAGCCGGGGGCAAAGATCAAAGCGTTTCAGAAAGCGGACGACTCAGCGATGATGCGTTTCGAGATGGCTTACGGCAAAGCCTACGCGGCGCTGGCCTTAGGCCGCTCGTCATCACTGGTACGCATGCGCACCGAAGAACGGCCGCTGTTTATGCAGTACTTGATGCGCGCTTCCGACGAGCAGATTTTTCCCGAAGGCGGCGGCATGCTGATCCGCGATAAAGACGGCGAGTTGCTCGGCGCCGTCGGCGTTACCGGCGACACCCAGGAGCGTGACGAAGAGCTCGCCGCCCACGGCATCCGCGCTGCGGGTCTCAAGACCGATGAAGACTGTGCCGATTTGGGGACTAAGGTGCGGTTGGAAAACTAAGAAGGCAGTAGGCAACAGGCATTAGGCAATAGTAAGAAAAATTCGAAAGGCAAGATCAAATTGCGAGGGGAGTTTCTACTATTGCCTGTTGCCTAATGCCTATTGCCTTCCTCAAGCAATCCACTCCGACACCGGTGCATTGGCTTCGTGCAGCGGCTGGCAGACAATGTCCACTAGAGTCGGTCCGCCGAACTCCAGTGCTTGCTTCAATACTTTGCCGAGATCTTTTGGGTCGGTGACACGCCAGCTTTTGACGCCGAACGCAGTGGCGACGGCGGCGTGATCGACCGGACTAAAGTCCACGGCGAAATAGCGCTGGCCGTAGCCGGCGCGTTGTCCCGCTTTGATCCAACCGAAGGTGCTGTTCGAAATCACGATGACTGTGATCGGTAATTTGTAACGCACGGCGGTTTCTAGCTCGCCGCAAGTAAAGCCAAAGCTGCCGTCACCCATGACCGAGACGCATTTCACTTTTGGCTCGGCAAAGTAGGCGCCGATGGCAGCGGAAAGGGAATAGCCCAGCGCGCCGTGGGCGCGGTTGGAAAATATCCGGCGCCCGGTTCGCCGCGCGGGATGAAAAGCCGAAAGATACGGGCAAGGCGTGCCGGCATCGGCGGCGATGATGGCGTCGGTGTCGAGTGCTTGAGTCAATTCGGCGACGACCCGTTCGGGTTTGATCGGCTGGTCGTCGGATTCGGCGAGGGCGAAAAATTTCGCGAATTTTTGTTCCTTGGCTCTTTCTACGCCGGCGGTATCGAGCGGCCGTTTCAAAGGCGCGAGAGCTTGATCGAGGGCGGCGAGCGCGAGCTTGGCGTCGCCGACCAGCGGCGCATCGACGCGGTAGTTGGCGCCGATCACATTCGCGTCAACATCGATATGAATCACCTTCGGCGTTCCCGGTGCGGGATGGCGCCAACGCTCGGTGGTCACCGAACCGGCGCGGCAGCCGGCGAAGACGACCAAGTCCGCGGCGTCAACGATGGCCCGGGTTTCAGGCGTGCCGCCATTCGACCCGACCACGCCGACGGCGAGGGGGTGCGTTTCATCGAGGGTACCTTTGCCGCTGATCGTGGTCGCCACCGGCGCGCACAATCGTTCGGCGAGGGCGAGTAGCTCAGGTTCCGCGCCAGCGATCATGATACCGCCGCCGCAGATGAACACCGGCCGCGCCGCATCGCGCAGCAGTTGGGCCGCCCGTTCGACGGAAGCCGCATCGGGCGCGACCCGGCGCGCGGGATATTTTCCCGACGTGATATCGGCCCAAAGCTCGCTGCGCTCGACGACGCCGTTTTGCACATCGAAGGGCAGGGCGATATGCGCCGCGCCGGGCCGCCCGGTGGTCATTTGATTGAATGACTGACGAAAGACGCGGGGTATGTCTTGAGCACGGTCGAGCACGTTGTTCCATTTCGTCACCGGGCGCATGAGCGCGGCCTGATCGAGCTCGGTGAGCGTATAGCGGCCGCGCGCGGCCACCGAAATATCGCTGTTGATGCACAGCACCGGCACGGATGATTCATTGGCTTCGGCAAGGCCGGGCAAGATGTAAGTCACACCGCCCCCGCTCGGTCCTTCGCAGACACCGACCTTGCCCGATACACGGGCATAGCCGTCGGCCATGTAGGCGGCGGAACGCTCGTCGCGGGCCAGAATGTGGCGCATGCCGTGCGGCAGGCGCGCCAGGGCGTCGTAGAACGGCAGGCTGGTGTCGCCGCACAGGCCGAAAATAATCTCAACGCCATGCAGGCGCAGCATCTCGACCGCGGCTTCAGCGCCGCTGACGGTCGTCGACAATTCGTTGGGTTTGCTCATTTTTAGTTTGTCCAATACTTCCTGCCGATTCATACAATGCCGACAACGGAAGGTAGACGCACGGTTGCTTATCTGTCAATCATTTTACGCTCTCGGTGGTACGCGACCTGGAGATATAGTAATTTCGAAATTGCGCTGAGCCCATCTGGTTCGGAATTGCGATTTAACAGCACGGGATCGATCGCGGGGTTACTCGATGCAAAGGAGCTCATCATGACTGAGACAGCGAAACTATGGTTGGTTGTTCTGTTTACTGCGAGCTTCGTCGGTAGCTCTCCGGCCGCAGCGCGAGCGCAGGATTTTTTCAAAGACAAGACACTGACTTTCATCGTCGGCTACTCGCCGGGCGGGACTTACGATCAATATACCCGGTTGATCGCGCGCCATATCAATAAACAGCTCGTTGGAAATCCGACCCGGATCGTCGAGAACATGCCCGGCGCTGGGGGCATCATCGCCGCAAATCATCTTTACAACCGGGTCAAGCCGGACGGGCTGACGATCGCGGCATGGGCTTCACCGTTAATTCTCCAGCACGTCATGGGTAACGAAGCGACCAAGTTCGACGGCCGCAAAGTCGGCTGGGTCGGCATACCAGGGCCGTACGATACCGCGTGCCATTTCAATCGCGAGAGCGGCATCAGAAGCGTCGACGACTGGTTTGCCGCAAAGCGGCCGTTGAAGATCGCTTCCATCGGGCCGGGAACCAGTCTCTCCGATGTACCAAAGCTGTTGAAGGAGGCGCTGAACCTGCCTTTGGAGATGGTCGAGGGCTATAAAGGCGGTGCCGAAGCTCGGCTCGCCGTGGAAAGCGGCGAAGTGGATGGACTATGCGCTTCCTGGCAGGCGACCAAAGTGACCTGGCGGAGCCAGATGGAATCGGGAAAAATCCGCGTCGTGCTCCAGGCGACGCTCAAGTCCCATCCCGATTTGAAAAAAATCCCATTGGCGATCAATTATGCAAAGAGCGAAGAGGCGCGCACACTGCTGCGCGTGGCGGACAACGTGCATGTCTACCAGTTTCCCTATTCCGTCGCGCCGGGTACGCCGGCGGATCGATTGCAGATCCTACAGCAAGCGTTCGTGAAAACCCTGCGCGATCCGGAGCTCGTGTCGGAAGCGAAGAAAGCCGACCTGGAAGTCGCGCCGATCGACGGACCGACGACAGCGAAGACTTTCGCAGGCCTTTACGATCTTAATCCGGCGCTGATCGGCAAGCTGAAGGATATTCTGATTCCCAAACGTTAAAATTTAAGAAAACGCGTTCAAAACGTTCGAGTCGTTCAAGCCCTCGAATACAGGAGAATCTGTTCAGACAATGAAAAAAGTTGTTGTGACGGGGGGCAGTGGGCGGTTGGGACAGTTCGTGATTCGCGATTTACTCGACCATCGCTATCAAGTTTTGAGTCTCGACAAAGTTCCACCGCGGGAGAAATTGTGTCCGAGCTGGCTCGCCGACCTGCGTCACTCCGGCGATCTCTTCGAAGCGCTGAAGGGCGCCTACGGCATCATTCATCTTGGCGCCTATCAAGCGCCTAACCTCGCGCCGGACGCGGAGACGCTCAGCAACAACGTGGCGGCGACCTACAATGTTTTGCGCGCGGCGGCGGATCTAAAAGTAAAAAAGGTTGTCTTGGCGTCGAGCACGGCGGCGTTCGGATTTATTTACGCGGTGAAGCTCTGGGCGCCGGATTATCTGCCGTTGGACGAAAATCATCCTTCCAAGCCGCAGGATTCCTACGGACTTTCAAAAGTGCTCGGCGAACAGATCGCCGATTCGATCGTTTCGGTATACCCAGACATGACCGTCAGTAGTTTGCGTTTTCCCGGGGTCAACTTCGATCTCGCCTATGAAAGTTTCCGCGACCGTTGGCGCAATCCCGCAACGCGGGCGAATGGCTTTTGGACCTACATCGACGCCCGCGACGCCGCGGCGACGTGCCGCCTCGCGCTCGAAGGAAAGTTTACCGGGCACGAAGTGTTTATCGCCTCGGCGCCGAAAAACTGCATGATTCAATCGACCCTAGAGCTGGTCAAAGAATATCTTCCGAAAGGAGCGAAAATCAAAAAAACTTCCGGCAGCCATTGGAGCTGCGTCGACTCGACGAAGGCGCGCCGGGTATTGGGATTCAAACCGCTGCACGTTTGGCAGGATTATCTCGCTGAAGGACAGCAGGGTAAATACTAATCCGGCTATTCGATCCGCGCAGCCGAGCGCGGTGCAGCGGTGGAATGTTTCTCTTGGGATATTGAAATCCCTCACCGTCAGGGGAAGAAAAGTCCGTCATGCCCGCGCAGGCGGGCCATCCAGGTTGATGTGCGGGTGATGGTGACAACTCACGGATGGATTCCCGCTAGAAGCATGCGGGAATGACGGAATTGAGGGCGTTGCCTTCAAGTTGGCAGGTTCGGAATTTCCCGTCTTACAACCGAGGGTTGTTGAAATTACTATCGGCTGTTTGGTTTTGCGCTTGACCTCAAGCGGTCCGTTCCACTAGCGTTGGACCGCTCCAAGCTCGACTGCCGATGAAGAGCGTTTTCGCTCGATGGGAAGGAGACGTGATGATGACTAAAATGATGCTCACCCTGTTGTTGATCTTGATCTGCGGCTTTGCCGAAAGGTCGATCGCCCAATCCGATTTCTACCAGGGCAAGACCATTCGCATCATCGTCGGTTTCTCGCCGGGCGGCGGTTACGACGCCTTGGCGCGTATGCTGTCGCGCCACATGCCGAAATATATTCCCGGCAATCCGGCGATCCTGGTCGAGAATATGACCGGCGCGGGGAGTTTGCTCGCGGCCAATCATATCTTCAAAGTCGCCAAGCCGGACGGGCTGACAATGGGACATTTCAGCGGCGGCTTCGCCTACAGCCAAGTGATGGGACAGCCGGGAGTCGAATTCGACATGCAAAAATTTGTTTTCGTCGGCGCGTTGGCGCGCGACGAAAGCGCCATCGCCTTGACCAAAGCGAGCCGGGTCGACAACATGGACAAGTGGTTCGCCGCCAAGGCGCCGTTGAAATTGGGCACCACCGGTCCGGGCGCCTTCGGCACCGACAATGTCATCAAAGTGATTAAAGCCGCGCTCAATCTGCCGATTCAGGTGATCTCCGGTTACAAAGGCACGGCAGACATGCGCATCGCCGCCGAAAGCGGCGAGATCGACGGCACGACCTGGGGCTGGGATTCCATGCGCGGCACCTGGCAGAAGGCCATCGACTCGGGCACGGTGGTGATCGTTTTGCAGACAGTGCCGAAGCCCTTTGCGGATTTGCCGAAAGTCCCGCTCGCCATCGATTTGGCTAAAACCGCCGAGGGCAAACAATTGATCGAGTACGGCATTCACTATCCGAGCAAGATTACCAAGACCCTCGCGCTACCGCCCGGCACGCCGAACGAACGCGCGCAGATTTTGCAGAAAGCGCTACAGGAAACCGTCAACGACCGCGAGTTTATCGCCGAAGCCGACAAAGCAAAAATCGGCCTGGCGCCGGTGACGGCGGACGATATGAAAAAGACCGTCGAAGGCATTTTCAAGATCGATCCGGCGATCATGGCCAAACTCAAAACGATTTTATTCTAGTGAAGTGTAACCGCTGCATCGCGAGTGCAGACGCGAATCTAGTGTTCAGTTCGCTGGTAGGAACGCGCTATGAAATTCGGCATCCACATTCTGCCCACCTACATGCCGGCGCTGGACGGCTCGCTGCCGGATTTTTACCGCTGTATGTTCGAGCAGATCGTCGAGGTGGAAAAGCTCGGCTTCGATCAAGCTTGGGTGACCGAACATCACTTTGGCGGCTATGGCGGCACGCTGCCGCATCCGCCGACGTTTCTCGCTGCCGCCGCGCAGATGACATCGCGCATTCGCCTGGGCATCGCGGTTGCGGTGTTGCCACTGCACAATCCGCTCGATCTGGCCGAAGCTTATGCGATGGCCGATGTCATCTCCAACGGCCGTCTGGATTTCGGCGTCGGCAAAGGCAGCGAACCGGTCGAATATCGAAAATTCGGCGTCAGCCAAAATGAAGCCACACCGCGTTTCAAAGAAAGCATCGAGGTCATTCGTCAAGCGTGGTCCGACCGGCCGGTCAATTTCCGCGGCGAGTTCTTCAGTTACGAGAACGTCAATATCCTGCCCAAGCCGGTGCAGCGGCCACACCCGCGCGTCTGGGTCGGCGCGACGCTCTCGGAAGATACTTTTCGCTACGCCGGCGCAAATGATTTCAATTTGATGACGGTTCCTTTCGTCCACCCTTCGATGGATTCCCTGCATGCTCTGGTGAAAGCCTACCGAGACGAGCTGGCGCGCAAGGGGCACGACTTCGTCGGCCGCGAAGTGCTCGGCAAATTTCACATCTACGTTTCGGATAGTTTCGAGCGCGGTATGCGCGAAGCGGCGCCGTTCATGAAAAACTACAGCGATATTCACCACGCGGCCGATCCCGAGCGCAAACTGACCAATCGCGATATCGGCTCGGACATGGCGCGCGGCTTCATCATCGTCGGCGATCCGGAGCGCTGCATCGACACGATCCAGCGCTGGCACGAAGAAGGTGGCATCACGACGTTCTCCGGCACGTTTCATTTCGGCGGCATGCCCCAGGAAATGGCGCTCAAAAACCTGCGCCGCTTCGCCGAGCGGGTGATGCCGGCGTTGAAGGACTTGTGAGGTCATGTCGTATGATGCGCAAATCGAATGGGTGCTGGACGGTCCGCGCGACGTCAGCCGCACAATATTTAGATCGCGCCATGAACGGACATGAAAATCATTTTCCCCTATTCCGATCACGTCGCTACACTCGACAACGTTGAGTTCAAGCAGGGCGAAGCGGTTAAACACGGCGAACCATTGATTGTGCCGGAGCATCCCTGGGAAGGAATGCTCACCTACCTGTATGGTTCGGTCGTCAAAACGACGCTTTACCGGATGTGGTATCAGGCCCACGGGGTTTACGTGGCTTACGCGCGCTCGCGCGACGGCATTCAGTGGGAGAAGCCGCTGTTCGATGGACTCGCCGTCGAGCACCCGCGGGTCGGTCCGACGGTGGAATCGGCCGACGGTGCCGAACTGTGTGCCAATCCGGCGCCGCAGCGCTCGCTGAAGTCCAACGTAGTCTTGGATTTTCACATGCCGACTGTGATCGAAGATCCAGCAGACCGCGCCCGGCCCTACAAGCTTTTTGGCTATACCGATCGCGGCTATGGCGCGGCGTTTTCTCAAGACGGGGTTCACTTCAAATCCGCCGAAGGGAATCCCGTCATTCCGCTGCTAAAATTTCCCGCGCAGATTAATCGCAAGACCTGGTACAGCGACGTGGCCCCGGTATTTACGGATACGCGCACGGGAAAATTTGTCAGCCATGTGAAAACCTACGCGTGCGATGAAGCGGGCCGCATTCGCCGCTGCGTCGGCCGGTCAGAAAGCGACGATTTTATTCATTGGACCGAACCCGCGACGATTTGGACGCCCGATGCAGAAGACGATCGGCTTGCTCGTGAAAGAGGTTTTCAGTGGGCGGATTTTTATGGGCTTTGCGGCTTTAACTACGGCGAGGGTTATCTCGGATTGCTCTGGCTGTTTTTTATCGACTATGAAATCGAGCGCGGCACGCACGAAGGTAAGATTGAAGTGTTTCTTGCCGATAGCGCCGACGGTAAGAACTGGAAACGGTGGTCCGACGTGCCGCTGATTCCTCTGAGCTCGACGGGCTGGGACACCGGGATGATCACCACGGCGAGCCAACCCTTGTTTCTCGATGACGCGATTCGTCTGTATTACGGCGGCGCCAATTTCAGCCACGGCGTCGGCGAAGCGGGAAATGACTACGACGCGCAGCATCATCGTTTTTGTATCGGGCTAGCGACGCTGCGCCGCGACGGGTTTGTCTACGCTTGGGCCACCCACGGTCGGTTAGCGACAACGTCGATGGAGAGCAAAAAAGGTCGACTCAAAATCAACGCCGATTGCACGGCCGGCAAAATCATCGTGGAAATCGTTCAGGCCGATCGCAAAGTAAAATCATTCACGCTCGCCGGCATCGACGATACCGAACACACTCTGGATATGGCGGTTAAAGGTCGTGTCGTTCTGGATATCACCCTCGAGAGTGCCCGTCTCTATTCTGTGGAAGTTGTGTAAGTCGCCAGCGCCGATCCTTACAGGTGCATTTATTAAGCTTGACAGGCGATCGAGGTCTCTCCTAATCTACCGCAGATTTATAGTTCGACTGAGATCGTCTTAACGCGGGCTCATTGCCAAAGGAACAGAGTGCTTTAGATCTGAACTGGCATCAGAGACGGCAAAATTATGGTATTATTCGGACCGCTAAATCAAAGCCCGATCTTCGTTGTATTTCTAATTCTTATGCCGTTGATGATCGCGAGCTGTGGGCCATCCGTAGTCACGCAAAGCGAGCAGGATAAAGCAACGCAGCAACTCTCCGCCACGGAGCCGCAAAAAAAATCCTCCACAGAGGCCGGCGTCACCGTCCTCGTCGGGGCGCAAAACGCGCCGCCGCCGCCACCCGCGCCTTCCGGGGTTCCGCCGCGTCCACCGATGACGACGCCGGCCTTCTACTATGAATCCGTGGGTCCATTCTTTTTCTATGTGGAAACTTTGACGAGCAATAACACGACCAAATACGGCGTCGCCGCATCCACCCCGTGCGTTCAGAGTGGCGTGTTCAAGCGTGGCATGAGGCTCGTCTTTCGCTTCGAGATCCTCGACACCTCGACGGGTAAGCGCGTTGCCGATCGAGATGGAGCAACAGTCAAAGTAAGATTACCGCATGGCGAAGAGCTGGCCGCGCGATGGGCCATCCGAGGAGCCGGAGCGGCCCTGCCCGATTCGGCGTGGATGTGGGATGCCGCTTGGGACATTCCTCCAGATTACCCGCTGGGTAAGCTGGACTATAGCCTGGTGATAACCGCTAAAGACGGCCGCACGGCGACTTTCATCCCGCCGATCCAGAAAACCCCAACGCAGGATACCCGTGTGAGGATCGTTGATTAACGAGTGTAGGATTAAAACCACTACGGGTCGTGTCAGGCGAGGGCTGCCGATCACAAGACTGGCGCTTTCGCTGCTAATCCTACTCGGATTGCTGGGAGCCCATGGCGCCAATGCGCCGTCCGAGTGCGGCGCTCGTCCAACTACCGCATCGCCTACTCCAACCATCGTCGCTCAAGTCACCGGGCCAAGTGCCCCAGCGGCACCCGTAAAGTTGCTCAAGGTCGAGCCGGTTAAGGGCTACGTGGGAGATTCTTTCACAGTGACGGGGGACGGGCTGCCGCCGAGCAAAAAAGTGGAATTTTTTTGGAGCACGGCCGAAGCTAGTTATGCGACCAAGGTGATGGCCGACAATGTTGAGTACCATGAGCGCAAATACGACGAGAAACGCGTCGCTTTCGGCAACGCGTTGGTCGATGCCCAGGGGCGAGTGAGCGCCAAGTTCGCCGCGCCGGAAGACTTTGGCGAGGTGCACGACCTCTACGCCGTGATTGATGGACAAGACTCCGCGCGCGGCGGTTTTCGCATCCTCCGCGGTGCGACCATCACTCCGGCCGAAGGTCCGGTGGGAACACCGATCAGCGTTACCGTTAAGGGGCTGGGCTGGCGCGGTTTCGAGCAATTCATGGCGCTGCGCTACGACAACAAATACACCGGCGAGATATCGGCAGTCTCAACTCGGGGCACCGCTGTCTTTCAGATCCGCGCGGCAGGACCTCCCGGCAAGCATATCATCCAACTAAACAACAGTACCGCCTATGCGCCTGGCGCCTATCTCAATACCCAGCAATCGCCGCAGGATTATATCTACGCTCACCTCGACAACAAACAGGAGTTTCGTTTTGTGTTCAACGTTACCAAGGACGCGGGCCCGCCGCGCGACGCTCTCCAGTGGCCGGACAGCGACCGGGTTGCCCGGCTTAGCAGCCATGCGCCGCGGACGACCATGAGTCTTAGGGCAGCGTCATCCAGTGTTGCGACATTGAATCCTGCTTCGGGCGCGATTCTGTCGCAGGCCACCTTGCGAACCAACGGTCTCCCTCCGAATACGGAAGTTGGACTGTTTTTCGTCACGGCGAGGGGCAACCGCATGGGCCCCTCTGGCTGGAACTTGGAGAATGTCCCGCTTTCGAATGCGACGACGAAGTCAGACGGTTCGCTGAGCACTACCCTTCAGATCCCGGATGACCTCGGAGGCTGGCATGTGGTGAAACTAGCAACCGGCAATCGAATGCTGCAGGAAATCCCATACTATGTTGAGCAGAACTTGATATCGGTGAAGCCGAAACGCGTCAAGGTCGGCGAAACGTTCACCGTGCAGATCAAAGGCGTCGGCTGGACTGAACTCGACAATACCGTTGCCGTGACTTACGACAACGCGGCGATGGGTTACGCCTGTGGTTTCAACACCAACGGCGATGACCATCAATCTCGTGGCGACCGGACAACCGGGGACTCACCTGATCGATCTCTACCCGGCGATCTACAAAGGGAGAGACCGGGTGCCGTGGAATTATCAGACGCCGTTTTTGACCTATGCGCGAGATTTTCCCGCCCTAACGCACGGCTATCGCTTACCCGCGTATCGGCTCGCGATCGAAGTCATTCCTTAAGCTCTTATTCGTTTAATCTCGATGGGTTAATTTCCCGCAGCTTGCTGCGTAATTGGGAATTCTTATTACGTCATTCCCCCATGCTTTAGCGGTGGTTCGACTCGGCTCACCACAGGCGAATCCGGACCTGGACCCCCGATAAAAACAATCTGGTCTGAGTGTTTTGTGGTGTTACCCGGCTGTGCGAAACCCCCTAACAACCCCATTCTCCGCTCGTTAACATGATGTTCGATTTCACTTTAGGGACCCAGCCAATATCAAGGAAGGGGACCAGTGATTCGGGCGGAGCGAAGCGACGAAGCGCTTTGAGTATTTGTTTATATT
>Ga0193716_1002142_pt1 | contig 11263 bp, 7 predicted proteins | sample U2c1metaG_FD_145901 | JGI IMG/M metagenome (GOLD analysis project Ga0193716, IMG submission 145901) | Soil microbial communities from a riparian zone of the East river system, Colorado, United States - U2c1 | ecosystem: Environmental > Terrestrial > Soil > Riparian zone | place: USA: East River...
TCATGCGCGACTACCAGGCTCGCGCTAAATCTGTTGGGTCTGGTTTCGAGATGAACCCGTCGCCTGGAAATATCCGTGATGGACTCATTACCGACGCGATGAAGTCCGCGGGAGCCGCCAAAAAAGGCGGAAGGTCCCCGGTCACCGCTGTACTCGACTATCCCGAACCCGCGACCATTCCCGGACTAAACCTGCAATGCACCCCAGGCAATGACGTGGAGTGCGTCACCGCCCAGGTCGGCGCCGGGGCAAACGTCGTCCTGTTCACTACGGGTTTGGGCACTCCTACTGGAAATCCCATCACACCAGTGGTCAAGCTTTCCACCAACTCGAGCTTGGCCAGCCGTATGGAAGACGTCATCGACGTGGACACGAGCGCCATTATCTCCGGAGAAGCAACGATAGAGCGGGAAGGCGAAACCATTCTGGAGTACGTGATCAGCGTGGCCAGTGGCGAAATTCGAACCAAAGCCGAACTGAAGGGACAGGCAGACTTCATACCATGGAAGAGAGGCGTCTCGCTCTGAATGGGTACGACCGCCTTCCAGACAGTGCCGCCGAACCCCGTGGCCTGCTGAAAGAGAGTATCGCCGCGCGCCTGCGCGAAGAAATTCTCGGGGGGAGAATCACTCCCGGGGAGAAAATTGTCGAAGGCCGCTGGGCTCGTCAATATGGAGTCGCCCAGGTTTCGATTCGCGAAGCCCTGAATATCCTCACCGCGGAAGGCTTCGTGACCAAGGGCCACGGCCGCAGTGCCCGCGTACTGAAGCTCGGCGACGCGGACATCATTCATATCTACCAGGTCCGAGGCGCACTTGAAGGCTTGGCGGCGCGAATTATCGTACAGCGCAACTTGCCGCTGGATGACCTGGAAGCCGCTCTGCATGGCATTGAAGAGGCGGTCAAGCAAGACGACCTTCGAAAAGTGGTGGAGAGTGTCCAGCACTTCCACATCCATCTGCTGGAAAAATCCGGCAACCCGGTTCTCGCAGAGCATGGCCGCCGGCTGGTCGTGCCACTGTATGCCTTCACTCTGATGCGGGCGCTGGCCAAGAACCTCGACCCGAGTCCCTGGGCGAAACAATTGCCCATGCATCGCCTGATCATTGATGTCATCCGGCTCGGCGATCCGCAAGTGGCGGAACAGACTTTGATTCACGTCACCAATTCTTTCCTGGATGCCGCTTTGACAGTCTGGGCGCATTGAGCGGTATCCGATTCCCTGGGAACCTTCGGCGCCTATTGTTCGCGCACTTTTCGAGAAGCTGGACCGAAAGGCTGACAACAAGTCATACAGGACCGTCGAAGAAAATAACTCATCGAAAGTGATTGCAGTACGGGAATCGGATCAGGCTTCTTGTTTACAAGAGTCAGCGATTACTTTATCGTGTGGCACGTTCGAAGGAAAACCTCTCATGGCTCTTCTTACATTCAGATCCATCCGCCGATTCGCACCAGGCGCCCTCGCCCTCACCCTCTTCGCTGCCCTTCCCAGCCAGATATATTCGCAGGCCTCGCCGACAGCCCCAACCGCCTCGCAGGATCCAAACCTGATCGATCAGATATGGCAAAAGGCCAGCGCGAAGTACGATGCTCCGCGCGCGACGATCCTCAAAGAGGTCGATGCCGTCGGCCACCAGGGACCGTTCCGTCCCGATTGGGAATCGCTTCAGAAATATGAAGCGCCGGAGTGGTACAAAGACGCGAAATTCGGAATCTTCATCCACTGGGGCGTCTATTCCGTCCCAGCTTTCGGCAGTGAGTGGTATCCGCGTGAAATGTATCGCGAAGGTTCCGAAGTCTACAAACACCACATCGCCACCTACGGGCCGCAGGACAAGTTTGGCTACAAGGATTTTGTACCCATGTTCAAGGCGGAACGCTTTGACCCGGCGGCATGGGCAAAGTTGTTCAAGGAGTCAGGTGCGAAGTACGTAGTGCCTGTGGCGGAACATCACGACGGCTTCGCCATGTATGACAGCGGCCTCAGCGACTGGACCGCGGCCAAGATGGGTCCGCACCGTGACGTGATCGGCGACCTGGCAAAAGCAGTGCGGGCAGAGGGCCTCCACTTTGGAGCTTCCTCACATCGCGTTGAACACAACTTCTTTCTTGGCGTCGGCCGTACCTTCCCATCCGACATCAACGATCCGCAATACGCCGCCTTTTACGGCCCCGCGCACAACTGGCTCGAGAACAAAAATCGGACGCCTCTCTCGAACGATTTCACTTACGTGTCGCAAGCCTGGGCCGACGACTGGCTCGCCCGCTCCTCCGAGATCGTCGAGAAGTATCATCCCGATATCATGTACTTCGACTGGTGGATCGGACAGCCTTATGTCCGGCCAAACCTGACTCGCTTTGCGGCGTTCTACTACAACGCCTCGCTCAAATATGGCGATCACGTCGGAGTGATCAATTACAAAGATTACGCCCTGCAGGAACACTCCGCCGTCCTCGACCTGGAACGCGGACAGCTCGGCGATATCCGCCCACTCTACTGGCAGACGGACACTTCCATCAGCAATAAATCCTGGGGCAACATCAAGGACGACACTTTCAAGTCACCTCAGTTTGTGATTCACCAGCTCGCGGATATCGTCAGCAAGAATGGCAACCTTCTGTTGAATATCGGCCCGCGTTCCGACGGAACCATTCCGGAAGAAGTTCAGCAGGTTTTGCGCGATGTCGGCTCCTGGCTCGCGGTAAACGGCGACGCCATCTACGGAACTCGTCCCTGGAAAATCTACGGCGAAGGTCCAACCAAAGTAGCAGCCGGTTCGTTCCACGATACCGACACTGCCACCTACACTGCCGAAGACTTCCGCTTCACCACCAAGGGCAACAATCTGTACGCCATTGAACTCGGTTGGCCCGCAAGCGGAGAGGCAGTCATCCAGTCGCTCGGAAGTACAGTCGGTGCACAGAAGATTGCGTCGGTGGCCCTGCTTGGTTCCGCTGGAAATCTCCAGTTCCGGCAACAACCAGACGGTCTGCACATTCAAATTCCGGCGCAAGCGCCCGGCAAATATGCCTATGCCTTCCGGCTGACTTTTGGAAATTAGGGAAGCTTCGTCGCATTCCTGCGAGGCCGCTGTCATGGTCGCAGTCCAAACCACGTGAACTGCCAGGCCACACTAAGGGTGTCGAAGTTCGTTCCCGTGCGTGCCGTCGCCCCTGCGCTGTAGGCCACTTTCATGGACTGACGCTTGCTCACTGGAAATGACAGAGTGGCTCCGAAGCGGGTGTTGCTCTGACTCGTGCTGGGTGGACCGCCGTTCACATAGCCGGCCCCGCCCTGATACCACGTACCATCGATGGCGAACCACATCTGCCGGCGGATGGTGTAGCTGACGTGCCCCTGAAAAGTTGCGATCGGATCCTGCGTTCGAAAGGATTCTCCGGGGTAGAAGCGCGAATTTTGTGTGAAAAATATGGCCCCGCCGTACAAGTCGAAATAAAATTTCTTCCATGGGTACGAAAGGCCCACCTCGGGCTTGAAGGCCCACCGGTTTGTTCCGAGGTTGATCAATTTAGCAGGGTCGTACTGTCCAGACGGGGCCTGGACCGTCAGGCTTGTCCCTACCAGCAAACCATGTCTCTGAGTTTTCGCGAATTCTTGCGGAGTCTGCGCGGGATTGCCGTGCAGGTTGATGGAAAATCTCACCCGCAAGTCGGCTAGCCCCGATCGGGTAATGCTCTGCCGCTGCTCGGCCACATCCCCTTCCACGTCTCCCCACACGTAGGGCAGGCCCGCCGTCACCAGAGCCTGTCGACCCCAGACCCCAAAAGTGTGGCCGAGGCCAACCGTGGGGGTATTGAGATGGGCTTCCACATCGGTGATAGGAATGGTGGGGTCGAAGGTGACCGAACCCGTCGACCTGCCAAAACCAACCACCAGGAAATTGGCCCCCACCGGCGAGGCAGAGTAGGCGCGAGGTTCCAGTTCCTGGGCCGCGGCGTGCGGCTGGCCGGAGGACCACAGCAGGAGCAACACACCTGTTAGCCAAGGTAAAGCGAGGACCTTCGGCATCGAAGTTGTTCGGAGCGGCAGTGCAGAAAGGGCCCCCGGCCGACCGGAGCAAGCCTGCCGGTGCGATGCGCTACTCCTTGCTCCTGTCCATAATATTTTGGAGTTGCCAGGGGTTTTGATAGTTTTCGATTTCGAGTTCTTTGGTCTTCTTGTCGATCCTGAACTTGCACGCGGGGAGTAATACGCCTGTGCTTTTGCCTTTGTCCGCAGTGATGGTCATTTCGAGAGCCGAGAGATTGTAGTCCACCGTACGTCCATTCACCCACTGCTCGCCAATGTTGATGGGGCGATCAGTCAGGACGCGGAGCTTGTAGCCGTCAGCGGTCGGAATCTTCCGAATAAAGCTGATGTCGTAGCCCAGCGTGCCGGTAATCGAAATTCGTCCCTTGGATCGCATTTTTTCGAGCGCATTGTAGAGGCCTTCCGAACCGGCTTGTTGGAAGGCATCAACCAGTACCTGCCTCTCTTCTGGCGTGGAGTACCGCTCTACGATGATGGTCACATTGAAATTCTTCCCCATCTGCGTGCTCGTTCCCATGGCCTGCGCTTGATACACTTCACGTAAGGGCTTGTCGTCGTCCTGAGCGAGGCTATCAAAGCTGGCAAGTACCACCAGGCAAGCGATCGCCACGGCACCGCAGGTACGGCCTATCCTTACTCCTATCCCTTTGTGCATGATCTCTCCTTTGCTCCAACCAGCCTTAACTTTGCGCGTTCAGCCTAGGAGCGGAAAAACCTCGCTACTACTGGCAAATCTGACAGCGGGGGATACGCCCGGCTCCACCACGGCGACAAATGGGCCTTCCTGCCGGTCGTGTCCTGATTTCGCTTCTGGGTTCCTTTGCGTTCTTTGCGGAATCCCTTTGCGAACTTTGCGGTCAAAGACTTCGCTTTTCGCGGCCATCTGAAAGTACAAAATCCTAGACCGCAAAGTTCACAAAGGGATTCCGCAAAGAACGCAAAGGCTTCTAAATTAGGACACGACCTTCCTGCCGAATGCGCTTCCTTCCATCTTGTTTGTTCTTAGCTGTCAGAAAACAACTTTGAACAGACGCGTCACTACTTCTTCAAGCGAAAAGATCATCAGCGTCAAAGGCAGAAGTGGCGCGGCGGTTGCGGCAGCCAGTCGCGTGATGTCCTCGAGCCCGAAGGGAACGATGTTCATCTCGCGCACCACTGAATAGCTGTTTCCCAGGTCGGCCAGCGACTGAATATCTCCCGTACCGAGAAGTTCACCAACATCCGGGACACCGCCTCGTATCCATTTCTCTTCAAATCCAAACACATACTGGTTGGCCAGCAAGCCATATTCCGCCGCACCCCTTCGCTTCGCTCGTAAGAGCTTCGGAGTAAACATGAGAAGAGGACCGAGGATGAACAGAACGAAGAAACCTACCAGTCCCACGGCGTCCATCTTGAATGACAACAGGCTCCGCCCTTCATACATGACCCGGTTGGCGATCAGTCCGGCCAGCAACGCACCCTGAGCAAAGAGGATCGGTCCGAACGCGTAGGAGCTCTTGCCCAGGAAACCAATGCCGCCGGCTCGATCCGGGTGGGCGGCGGTGAGGTGCAGGTTCAGTCTCGACACCTGCCATAGAAGCCGGAACCAGAGCACAAGCCGCATGTACCACCGCAGCAGGATGAACTGGAAAATCGGGATGCTCACGAATACGTACCAGTAGCCGGCCAGGGTCAGATGCAACTGCGTCGTCTCTCGCGTCGCGTACCAGGTGGTTGCTCCCACCGCGATTTGGCTCCGCCAGATCCAAAGCCCCAGCGTGTACACCAGAACCACCAAGGCCAATTCGAGGGACACTGAATTGCGCAGGCGCAATGCCGAACTGACTGCTGCGTTAAATCTTGGCAAATCTTCCGCCACCACAATGCGTCTTTCCACGAACCGGCGGACCAGAGGGCTAATGCGAATATGCACCACCAGTTCGGCCACGATGAGCACCGGCAGAGCAATGAGGAATCGAACGTTCGCCTCGACGTCGTGCAGGAAAGGGATCTGAAGGGCTCCGCCAATGGCGCGTCCCTCGATCAGCGACGCTATCAAGAGGGGCAGCCATGTCACCAGCGTGATCGCCAGGACTCGGCGTCGTAGCAGTTCCAGGGCGTCCCCGGACAGATGCGCCTGCCGATATAGTTGAAATAAAGGTCCGCCCAGGGCCAATGAGAAATCCGGCGGCTCCGGGGTGGAGTCTGTCCTCATCGCTGCATCCGGTTGAACCGTCATCTCATATACCCGCCCGTCTCAACCCCGCATCTTTTCATAAACATTTTGCGCAATCCCGAATGATCAAGCGGTCAAGAAGGTGGTCAAGATTACGGGCACGCCAAGCGCCGTGCCACTGGCAAGTCTGACAGGGGCCGTGGTCGGACTTCCCCTTGTCCTTTGGAGGCAGTTCAGCGGTCAAAACCAGACATCCTCGCATGGCGACCGGTCGGAAAGCCTTTGGCTTTGTCGACTCTTGATTTCTATCGCTAGCGGCGGACTGGAACTTTTAGCAGGTCATGCCCCTGGTTGGGTGGAGCACCAGGGTGAATGTGATGTACGTGGCGGAAATGAATTGAACACAAACGAACTACGAATCTTTTCTTCGTCGCCGACACTATCCCGTTTTCTGGTCGATGGAGGTGGGCGCCGAAGTGCGCTCGATAGCATGGGTCTTGCGCGGGAAAGGAATTGCAGCCTCAACTTGTGTACCCATTGAGGGCCGGGACCAGACCGACAAGGTCCCGCCCACAAAGCGAACCCGTTCGTTCATGCTGGTCATACCAAGGCCAGTTTGATGTCTCGAAGCACTTGTATCGAATCCAATGCCGTCATCCGAAACGCGCAACATCACCCTTCCACCTGACCCGACAAGTTCCATCCGAACTTTCTTCGCCCGACTGTGTTTTGCGACGTTGTGCAGGCTCTCCTGAGCAACCCGGAAAAGGTGCAAGGAGATTTCAGAGTCCAGCGTCTGTGGCATCTGTCGGAACTGAAAGTCGGCCCCAATCTTATGCTGTTGTGAGAATTCAAAGCAGAGGCCGCGCAGGGCAGCAATGATTCCGAGGTGCTCTAGTTTGGCTGAGTGCAGTTGATGGGAGAGTTGCTGCAAATCCGTCGAAAGGGTGTGCGTGCTTCTCCAGAGTGCTTGTACCTTCTGACGGCCCGGCATCGAATCTTGAGGAAGAAAGCTCTCCAGCTGTTGAATCTCGATGGCCAATAGAGCGAGGCGCTGGTTAATGTCGTCATGCAATTCGCGCGCAATACGGGACCGCTCCTGCTCCTGCGCATTGATCAGACGTCCACTCAATTCCTGAATGGCTTGCTCGTGCCGCTTGCGCTCGGTAATGTCGCGATGAGAAATGACTATTCCGCGCCCGGACCCCTTTAGAGGAGTCACCGACATTAGAAGCCAGAACGGCCCGGTTGCAGAATGAAGGGCATACTCCAGTTCGAAAAAGTCTCGCCTTCCATCGCGTATGGCCTGCATTCCGTCCAGCGTGGCGTTTGACTCGGGATTGTCTTTCGCTGTTCTGCTCCGGCAAGCTTCGAAATAATTCGTGCCGACCTGGACCTCCAACAAACGATTGCCCGCGGCGAAGTCAAACTTCGGGTCGGTCACAGCCACCACGATTCCCTCCGCGTCAACTACAGCAACATGACTGCTCAAGGAATCCAGAATCGAAGCCTTCATTTGCTCACTCTCTCGCAGGGCCTGCTCCGCCCGCTCGCGCTCCGTGACGTCCCGGAGAATGATGGTAACCAATCTTTCTCCCTGGGTTTCGACTCGCGAGATCGAGACTTCGACCGGAAACTCCTTGCCGTCGGCCCGCAATGCCCGCAATGCCCGCAATCCGCGCAGCATGCCTGCGGCCCGGTTGGTACCTCCGGCCCTGGCGAAGCGAGAGATATGCAGGTTGTGCCTGGCGCGAAAACGATCCGGAACCAGGCGCTCGAGATGCTGTCCCAACGCCTCCTCGACGGGGTGGTCAAAAAGCTTCTCCGCCGCGGCATTGAACACCACAATCTGCAGGCGGCTATCCACGACGATGATCGCGTCCATCGCCGATTCAATAATGTTGTTCAGACGCCTTCGACTCTCGCGCACTGCGTCTTCCGCATGTTTCCGTTCCAACGCGTTGCCGAAAATGTCGGCCACGGTCCGCAGAGCCTGCACCAGATCAGGTTTCCACTCCCGTTCTTTGTGCACCGTAGAAAGGATTAGAGTGGCAAATGTGTTTTCATCGCGCCGAAGCGGGAACGCAATGAAAGAGCGCACCGCAAGGGTGCGCAAGAATTCCTTAAGTGCACTGGCTTCCTCGGGAAGCTGGTTGGGGTTAGAAACCGCAATCGGTTTGTCCCGAAAGATCTGTGTGGCAGCCCAGGGCAGCGTATTCAAATCGATGCGTTGGGCCGGTTGCTCGCCTCCAGATGTGGCTCGAAAACACAAAAGACAGAGTTGGGCCGATTCGGCTGAGTATTCGAAAAGGCCGATCCGGTCGAGATCGAAGAATTCCAGCAGCCGCTGAAATGATCTTTCGATTTCCAGGTTGACTAGCTCTGCAGGCGGATTGATGAACGCGGCGGCAAACTCTGCGATCAGCGCCTCCCGTTTACGTTGATACGCCAGTTGCTTGAGGCTGCGCTTTTGAGCGGTGGTCAGCCTGACTAGTTCAACAATCAGCGCGGCTTCGACCAGGATGAGGACCATGAGCCCGATGATCCGCCATTTGTACAGCTCCCAAACTGAATACTCGCGGTTGATTACCCTGCTTCCCGCTGGGATCTTTTCCATGCTGATGCCCCAGCGCTTCATTTGCTGCCAGTCGAACTCGTACTGCTGAACATTCCAGCCTACCTCGGGGATACTGTCGGGGTCCTCCCCTCGCTCAACTCGAAGTGCTAGTTTCCCCATTGCCACTCCGAGCTCTTCTATCTTCACCAGGCTTCCTCCCACAATACCGCCTTCACGATTGCTATCAATCCAGGAGTACATGGGCCGGTTCGTAATCTCGGAAAGGGTTGGCAGGATCCGAGCTGGAACGAAACCCTGCCCCGCAGAGTCTCCGTAATAAATGATAAAGACGGTGATTGTGTCCTCCGGCAATGTCGCGAGCCGGGAGCGGGTCTCATCAATGGTGCCGGTTGGGATGATTTGAATATCGACTCCGCTGTGTTTCTCCTGCAAGTATTTCTGCCCGCTCAAGAGAAAGAATTGAGTCGTTGCGCGGTCAAGCGCCGTGGCACCCGTGATCAGCAGCACATGGCGGGTTGTCGGGTTTTGAAGCAAAGCAACTTCGAGAGTGGGGACCAGATCAAAGGTCCATGCCATCCCGGTGGCCTCCGGAATGGGTTGCGCCGGCAGGCGCCCCAAACTCAGGTAAATCAGTTTGGCGTTAGGCAGCAGGGTCTTCCGCCTCTTCACCATATATTCAAGCGGATGATCGCCTATGGCCATGACGACATCAATTCCACGTTTGGCATACTTGTGCTGCAGGAACATCTCCATCGTGCGCTCATAAGCGGGATCGCGCCCCAGCCAGCCCTCGTCAAAGGACTCCTCGTAGATCCACACAGGACCCTGTACCTCTCGTTCCATCGTGGTTCGGAGGGCACCTAAAAATATACCTACCCCGGGACTGTCCTTGTCTCCGAAGTACAGAACCAGCACTCTGGACGGTTGCGGAGGGTTTGCACTGAAAGACGGTACGGCAACAATAAACAGGGTTCCTGACAGGATCGCAAAGCGGAGCAACGAAAAAAAGAAGTTAGGCGACTGAGTACTCTGGAGTAATTCGCACAAGGGTCGGGGCTGGAAGCGACATCCCATAGCGCGCAAAGCGCTGACAGAGCCTGCACAGAGGAACAATCACTGGCCGGCCATAAGCGTGCGTATTGTACCCCATCCCCCTGCCACCCGCGCAACCAGACCGAAATCGAGGAATAGTTCCTGATTTCGCTTTCCTTTGTGTTCTTCGCGGAATCCTTTGCGAACTTTGCGGCTAAAGACTTTGATCTTTGCGGCCATCTGAAAGGACAAAATCCTAAACCGCAAAGTTTGCCAAGGATTCCGCAAAGAACGCAAAGTCTAAATCAGGACACTACCAAATGGAGGGTACTTATTCGTCCTGAAGTGAAGGAGAGACAAATATTCGATGTGAGAGGACGGACTCTACCGCCATTTTGAGATCGACGTTCATGCGGGACTTGATCACATAGCCCCGGCCACCCGCGCCGATTGCTGCAGTCACAAAATCGGGATCTTCATGCACGGTGAGGAATACGATTTCGCCAGCGTATCCTTGCTCGCGCAGATGTTGGGCAGTTTCGATGCCGCTGTGCGCTCCCAGAGAGATGTCCAGGACCACGAGATCCGGTTCGAGTTTCTCGACTTCCTGACAAACATAAGGTTCGTCCGCAACTGTGCCGACGATCTGATAGTCGGTCTGAAGCATGTGGGTCACGTGATTGAGGATAGCCGGACTATCGTCCACCACGAGAATACGCACCCGTGGCGGTTGCCCGCCTGGATCCTTCACCGGGCCCGGCATGGTCAGAGGTTGGAAGCGTGTGAGCAATGGACACCTAATCCATCGCAGGTCGAACCGATGGTAGTTCGCCAAGCACAATACTTGAGCATGGGTTTACCTGCCTACTGTCAATACTGACGGCACTGGGACAAACGTTCCGACACTGTTAACTCTGACAGTTGGCGGTTCACGGCCACGTGCATAACGTCACCCTGCAGGACGAATGCTGCCCGGAGGAGATTCCAATCGGGCCTACAAGCAACGGAAATCACTGCATCCCGTGCGCAACCCAACAATGATTGTTTGACCGCTGGGTTGAAGCGAGCTGCAGCGCGGGCCCATCGTCTTCTCCGATGCAGGTGAATCAGATTGAACCAAAGTGGTCCTAACCTGAAAGGAAAGTGACATGAAAATGAAAGTGTTATTTGCAGCCGTTCTGCTTTCGCTGGTTGCCTCCGCCAATCTCTGCGCCGCTCAAAGCACTGAGCCGAGCGTCGACTCGTACATAGAATCGCTGCGTGCGGATGTCAGGGCAGACAAGGTAGCCCTCATCACCGCAGCCATGCAATTTAACGATCATGACAGCCAGATATTCTGGCCCGTGTACCGGAAATATGAAGCTGAACTCACGCAAGTAAACGACAAGCGGGTGGCCCTGATCAAGTCGTACGATGCCAAATTCGTCAGTATGTCCGACGC
>Ga0193716_1002143_pt1 | contig 11261 bp, 9 predicted proteins | sample U2c1metaG_FD_145901 | JGI IMG/M metagenome (GOLD analysis project Ga0193716, IMG submission 145901) | Soil microbial communities from a riparian zone of the East river system, Colorado, United States - U2c1 | ecosystem: Environmental > Terrestrial > Soil > Riparian zone | place: USA: East River...
TCCGTGCGAGCCGGCTCGACGAAGCCGTGCGCCGGGTGCTGGCCGCCCGCTCGGACACCACCCGCCCGGATACTTTAGGGGACGCCGGCGACCAGGACGCCGACGTGATCCCCGCCGAAGTCGGCGGCATCACCCACCTGGTGCCACGGGACAGCATCGGCTGGGTGGAGGCCGAAGGCGACTACGCGCGGCTGCACTCCGCCTCAGGTGCACACCTGGTCCGGATACCGATCAGCACCCTCGAATCCCGTTGGCGGGAACGAGGTTTCCAACGCATCCACCGTTCCTACCTGGTGGCGCTGCGCCTCGTCGTCGGGTTGCGCACCACCGACGGCGCCGTGCTGGTCCGGCTGCGTGCCAACGGCGCGTCCGCTGCGGTGGAGCTGCCGGTCAGCCGCCGGCAGGCGCGTGAGCTTCGGGACCGGTTGATCCGCGACCCGATGCGCAATCTCCGTCCCGCTGGGGGCGCCGATGACTAGCGGACGTCCGCAGCGCGAGCGCGTGGTGCTCGCTCACCGCAGGGGCACCAGGACGGTGCGCACGCGCGCGGAGGTCCAGGAACAGACCCAGGTCGGCGACGCGTTCGTGCGCGGTCTGGTGCGCGCCCAACTCGGGCTGGCGCTGCGATTGGCCGCCGTGGCGGTGGCCGCGGTCGCGGCAGTTCCGTTGCTGATCGGCCTGTTCCCCGAGATCGCCGCCATCAAGGTGTTCGGCATCCGGCTCAACTGGGTGCTCCTGGCAGCCGTGGTCTACCCGGTGATGTACGGCATCGGACGTTTGTACGTTCGGCTGGCCGAACAGAGTGAGCGGGACTTCGTCCGCGTCGTCGACGGCGAGCCGTGATGACCGGCGCACCGCTGACCGCCGCCGCTCTCATCGCCGCCGCGGTGGCCACGATCGCGATCGGCTTCTACGGGATACGGCTGTCCCGCAACACGTCCGACTTCCTGGTCGCATCACGCAGCATCGGCCCGCAATGGAATGCCGCGGCCGTATCGGGTGAATACCTCTCGGCGGCATCATTTCTCGGCGTTGCCGGGCTGGTCGCGAAGTATGGCGCCGACGCCCTGTGGTACCCGGTCGGCTTCACGGCGGGCTATCTCGGGCTCCTGCTGTTCGTGGCAGCGCCGCTGCGCCGCTCCGGCGCGTACACGGTGCCCGACTTCGCCGAGTTCCGGCTGGCCTCGGCACGACTGCGCAAGGTCGCGATGCTGGTCGTAGTCGTCATCTGCGTGCTCTACCTCGTCCCGCAGTATCAGGGCGCCGGCCTGGCACTGAAGACGCTTCTGGGGCTTCCGGTCTGGGTGGGGCCGGTGGCCGTCGGCACCATCGTGATCGTCAACGTGGTCGGTGGCGGTATGCGGTCGATCACGTTCGTGCAGGCCTTCCAGTACTGGCTGAAGCTCACCGCGATCGCCGTGCCTGCACTCGCCCTGCTCGCGGTGTTCCTGCACCACGGCACCGACCTGGCAGGGCCGCTGCCCCCGACCGTGCACCAGCAGACCACCGTCACCGTCGAGACCGACGTCGTGGTGCAGGTCGCCGAACCGGATGGCATCACGGTGGTCGGCAGCGTCGACGGACAGCACGTCGACGGCGCGCCGTTCCACGCCCCCGGCAGATACACGTTGCAGAAGGGCACGACGCTGACGCTGGCAGCCGGATCGGCGACACCCGTCGTCGCCGGCGCACCGAGCTCGGGCGACGACTGGATAGCGTCCGGCGGCGGGCTTGGCGGTTATCACCCGTCCTACCAAGTTCTTTCGATCATCGTCGCCACGTTCCTCGGCACCTTGGGTCTGCCGCACGTCCTGGTCCGCTTCTACACGAACCCCGACGGAAGGGCCGCACGGCGCACCGCGCTCGCCGTCATCGCGCTGCTCTCGCTGTTCTATCTGTTCCCCACGCTGCTCGGGGTCTTCGCCAGACAGTTCGTGCCGCAGCTCCTGATCACGGGCACCGCAGATGCCGCTGTACTCCTGCTGCCCAGCGCGGCGATCGGCGGCATCGGCGGCGCAGGTCTGGCCGCACTCGTCGCCGCCGGTGCCATCGCCGCGTTCCTGGCGACGTCGTCGGGACTGCTGGTCAGCATCGCAGGCGCACTGTCGACCGACGTGCTGGGCGGGCGGGTCCGCGACTTCCGGGTGGCCGCCGTCATCGGCGGCATGGTGCCGCTGCCCCTTTCGCTGCTCGCATCGTCGCTCGAGCTCTCCCGCAGTGTCGGGCTGGTGTTCGCGGTCGCCGCGTCCACACTGTGTCCGCTTCTGGTTCTTGGCATCTGGTGGCGGGGGTTGACCAGTGTCGGCGCCGCGTGCGGCCTGGCGGTGGGCGGTGTGACGTCCGGAGTGGCAACGACATTGGCGGTCACCGGTGTCGTCGACGAGCACCTGCTCGGCGGTTGGCCTGCCGTCGTCGTCGGCTACCCGGCCGCGGTCACCGTCCCTCTCGCGTTCCTGACGATGGTGGTGGTCAGCCGTGTCACGGCGTCGACCAGACCGCCCGACGTGGCGAGAATCTTCGCGCAGATGCACGTCCCAGAGCGGCTCGGGATGGGCGTGGAGCGCGTACCTCGCGGCGGCTGACCGCTCATCGCCACCGATCGACCGTTCACCGCATCACTCGAGGTCTTCGACGTGTAAGCAGCGGAAAGTCGGGGTATGTGACTCACATCTCAATTAAGTTCGCCGCAGAGCGAGTTCACCGTGAGATCAGGAGTGACCGTGCCCGAAACCGACCTTCCACCCCGCGAAGCCGCCGCCAGCGGCCTCGACTTCGAACAGATCCAGGCCAGCCCGGAGTTTCAGGAACTCCGAAGTAGATTGCGCCGCTTCGTCTTCCCGATGAGCGCCGTGTTCCTGATCTGGTACGCCGCCTATGTGATGCTCGGCGCCTTCGCCCACGACTTCATGGCCATCAAGGTCTGGGGCAACGTGAACGTCGGCCTGCTCGTCGGCCTTGGACAGTTCCTGACCACCTTCATCATCACCGGCGTCTACGTCCGATTCGCCAGCCGTGAGCTCGATCCACGGGCCGAAGCCATCCGCACCGAGTTCGAAGGCACCGCATCATGAAACTCCTCGCCGCAGGCGCCACCGTCGGGAATCCCGCCGCCAACATCGGCATCTTCGTCCTCTTCGTGGTCATCACGCTCTTCATCGTCATCCGCGCCAGCAAGAAGAACACCACCGCCGCCGAATTCTTCACTGCGGGGCGCTCGTTCACCGGGCCGCAGAACGGCATCGCGATATCGGGTGACTACCTCTCTGCCGCAAGCTTTCTCGGCATCGCAGGCGCCATCGCGGTGTACGGGTACGACGGCTTTCTCTACTCGATCGGCTTCCTGGTGGCGTGGCTGGTCGCATTGCTGCTCGTCGCCGAATTACTCCGCAACGCAGGCAAGTTCACCATGGCCGACGTGCTGAGCTTCCGGCTCAAGCAACGACCGGTACGGATGGCCGCAGCCACCACCACCATGGCCGTGTGCCTGTTCTACCTCCTGGCACAGATGGCCGGAGCCGGGGGTTTGGTGGCCCTGCTGCTCAACATCTCGAGCGAGGTCGGCCAGGCCCTGGTCATCGCGGTCGTCGGCCTGCTGATGATCGCCTACGTTCTGATCGGCGGGATGAAGGGCACCACGTGGGTGCAGATCATCAAGGCCGTGCTGCTGATTGGCGGTGCCGCGCTGATGACGGTGATGGTGCTGGCCAAGTTCGGCATGAACTTCTCCGAGATCCTCGGCGCTGCTCAGGCCTCGGTTTCGGGGTCCACCACCAAGGCCGTCGCCGCCCGCGACGTGCTGGCTCCCGGCGCCCAGTACGGGGCATCGATGACCTCGCAGATCAACTTCATCTCACTGGCGCTCGCCCTGGTGCTCGGCACTGCGGGTCTGCCCCACGTGCTGATGCGGTTCTACACCGTGCCCACCGCCAAGGAAGCTCGTCGTTCGGTGGTGTGGGCGATCGCCCTCATCGGAGCCTTCTACCTGTTCACGCTGGCGCTGGGCTACGGCGCCGCGGCGCTCGTCGGGCCCGACGAAATCCTGGCGGCGCCCGGGGGCCAGAACTCAGCGGCACCGCTGCTGGCGTTCCACCTCGGCGGGGTAGTCCTGCTCGGCATCATCTCCGCGGTGGCGTTCGCGACGATCCTCGCGGTGGTCGCCGGTCTCACCATCACCGCGGCAACGTCGTTCGCGCACGACATCTACGCAAGTGTGTTGAAGAGCCACCAGGTGACCGAGGACGAGCAGGTGCGGGTATCACGCATCACGGTCGTGGTGCTCGGCATCGTCGCGATCGGGCTCGGCATCCTCGCCAACGGCCAGAACATCGCGTTCCTGGTCGCGCTGGCATTCGCGGTCGCCGCGGCCGCCAACCTGCCCACGATCCTGTTCTCGCTGTACTGGCGGCGGTTCAACACCCGCGGCGCGCTGTGGAGCATGTACGGCGGACTGATCTCCACGATCGTGCTCATCGTCTTCTCCCCCGCGGTGTCGGGAGCCAAGACCGCGATGCTGCCCAGCCTCGACTTCGCGTGGTTCCCGCTGGCCAACCCCGGCATCGTGTCGATCCCGCTGGCGTTCATCCTCGGCGTCGTGGGCACGCTGTCGTCACCCGATGATGAGGATCCAGCGCTCGCAGCCGAGATGGAGGTGCGTTCGCTCACCGGCATCGGCGCAGAGAAGGCCGTCTCCCACTGATCGCGGCCAAACCGGCACTGCTCGACAAACGTACGAAAACCCTCAACGCACGGTGAAGGAACTCTGCATGCCCAAATTGGTTCGTGTTCAGGCCGCGGTCGCAGCGGCCATGACGGTCGGTGCGCTGACGGCGTGCGGTACCCCCGCCGAGCCTGCGGTGCAACAAACGTCGACAGGCGGCTCCCAAGGCGCCACTCCCGCGCCGGCCAAGTTCCGCGAAGCCGTGTTCTTTGGCGACAGCCTCACCGATGCAGGCACATACGGTGGTCTGCGCTTCACCACCAATCCGGGCATGACGTGGGCCCAACACTTTGCCGAACGCCTCGGCCAATCGACCGAACCGAACGAGCACACCGTCAGCTACGGCGATGTCTATCAGGGCAAGCCCGGTCTCAGCGGCCCCGGCGGGCTGAACTATGCAGAGGGCGGCGCCAGGGCGAACAGCCCCTACTCGACGGTGTCGCAGAATCCGGAGGGCACCCCGATATCCACCGCGGTACAACTCCAACACTTCGTGGATCAGCACGGCACCTTCAGCCCCGACCAGCTGGTGACCCTTTACATCGGAACCAACGACGTTGCGTACAACTACGATCTGACCAAGGACCCAGCGCTGGCTCAAGCCCTGCGCGACAACAAGAGTCCGTCGCCGGAAGTGATGGCGAGCGAGCGGGCACGGGTGCAGAAGGCGGCGGCCGACGAGGCGCAGACTGCATCGGCGATCCTGGCGAAGGGCGCTGCGCACCTGGTCGTGTTCAAGCTCGCCGATCTTGCGGTGCTGCCCTGGTTCGAGTCCGACGCGGCGCGCAAGTATGTGGGCGAGCTGACAGGCGCCTACAACACGAGCCTGGTGGACTCGCTGCCAAAGGATCCGAAGGTCCAGGTGCTCGACACCGGAGCCTTCATCGACGACCTGTTGACGAATGGCGCCAAATACGGGTTCACCCACGGGGCCAACGAGGACGCCTGCCTGAAGCCCGCGCAGGACTACTGCGCTGCCGACGCCTGGAAGTCCCCCGAGGCCGACCGCACCTACGTCTTCGCCGCGGCCGAGCACCTCACGACGCATGCGAACGAACTGCTGGCCGACTACGTGATGAAGCAGGTCAGCGAACACGCGGGACAGTAGCGACGAGCCACGCCGGGAAGTCGGGGCACCCGGTCGACGTTGACTGTCGATGTGCCCGACACTCGACGCGTGACACCAGCCGACCGACCCCGCCGCTACGGATCCGCGCTCCTGACCTACGCGTTCGCCGTGATCATGCTGGGCACCACCCTTCCAACCCCGATGTACGCGCTGTACGGCGAACGGATGCACTTCGCCGTGTTGACCACCACGGTGATCTTCGCGACCTACGCCGTCGGGGTGCTGAGCGCGCTGCTGCTGTTCGGGCGCTGGTCGGACGTGCTTGGCAGGCGCCCGGTACTCCTCGCCGGTGCCGCGTTCGCCCTGGTCAGCGCGGTGATATTCCTGTTCGCCGACGACGTCACCCTGCTGCTGATCGCGCGCGTGTTGTCCGGCTTGTCGGCGGGCATCTTCACCGGCACTGCGACCGCCGCCGTCGTGGAGGCGGCCCCACCCGCGCATCGTGAGCGTGCCGCCGTCGCGGCGACGATCGCCAACATCGGCGGGCTCGGCGCGGGACCGGTGCTGGCCGGCCTGCTGGTGGAGTACGCGCCGCACCCACTTCAGTTGTCATTCGTGGTGCACATCGTGCTGGTCGTGCTGGCCGTCGGCGCGGTGCTGCTGGCGCCAGAGACGTCGTCGCGGACGGGCCGCCTCGGTGTCCAGCGGCTGTCGGTGCCCGCCGAGATGCGGCCGGTCTTCATCACTGCGGGCACCGCGGCATTCGCAGGCTTCGCCGTGACGGGCCTGTTCACCGCGGTGGTGCCGTCATTCGTATCGAAGGTCATCGGCATCGACAACCACGCCATCGCGGGCGCGGCGGCGGGCTCGATCTTCGCCGCGTCGGCAGTCGCGCAGCTGTCGGCCCGACGGATGCAGCCGGCGCGCGCCGTCGCGATCGGTTGCGCGATCCTGGTGGTCGGGATGGTGATACTCGCCGCGGCCCTGCACTTTTCATCGCTGCCGGGCCTGATCGTCGCCGCGGTGGTGGCAGGTGTCGGGCAGGGCATCAGCTTCAGCCGCGGCCTCGCCGCCATCGCCGAACGCGCGCCGGCCGATCGCCGCGCCGAGGTCAGCTCCACCTATTTCGTGGTGGCCTACGTGGCGATCGCGCTGCCGGTCGTCGGTGAGGGATTGGCGTCGCGGGCGTGGGGGCTGCGAAATGGTGGCCTGGCATTCGCCGTCGCCATCGCGGTGCTCGCCGCGATCTGCCTCGGGATCGTGCTGGTGCAGGAACGCGCTGACCGGCGCAGGGCAGGGAGCAGATCGACTGACGCGGAGAGTTCCGTCAGCCCGTTGTAGGGGTCGTTGTAGGGGCCGGCCGTCGAAGACGACGAAATAACGTCGTACACGATTACGGCGCATCGACATTCACGGTCGACGGCAGTGTCAGCGGATACCCGCCGGCCTACTCTCGGACGAGAGCCAAGGAGGACGGCATGAAGAGGGCGAACCGCGCTGACGGCCCGGTCATCGACATCCACTGTCATCGAGAGTGCGGGCCGGCCGCCGAGTTCATGAAGGACGCCGCGCTTGCGGCAGGCAAGGTGGCGCTGGGTCACGGCAATCCCATCACCCAGGCGGTGAACCGGCGCCAGCTGGAGGCGATCAAACCCAAGATGGACGTGCTCGACGTCCGCGTCTCCGACATGGACCGCATGGGTGTAGACGTTCAGGCCGTGGCGATCGCGGTGTACCAGTATTACTACTGGGCCGATGCCGAACTCGGCGCCAAGGTCGCACGCATCACCAACGAGGAGTTCGTCGAATCCACATCGCGGTATCCCGGACGATTCCTCCCTTTCGGGACGGTGCCGCTACAGGACACCGATGCGGCGATTCAGGAATTACGTTACCTCGCAAGTGAACTCGGCATGCGCGGTATCGAGATCGGCACCCACGTCGAAGGTGAGGAGATCTCCAGCGCGCGCCTCGAGCCGTTCTGGGCCGAGGTATCTTCGCTCGGTCTGGTGGTGGTCATCCACACGCACGGCGCCACCCATCCGCAACGACTTCAGGACCACAACTTCGTCAACATCATCGGCCACGCCTTCGAGGCCACTCTGGCGACGGCACACCTGATCTTCGACGGAGTCGTCGAGCGCAATCCGGACCTCAAGATCGTCGTCGTGCACGGCGGCGGCTATCTGCCGGCCTACGCCGGCCGGCTCGACCACGGATGGCGGGCGCGCGAAGACGTGCGCGACGGGGTTCCACAGCCGCCGACTTCCTATCTGCGCAAGTTCTACTTCGACACCATGGTCTTCGAGCCCGGCCAGCTCGAATACCTGGTCGGCACCTACGGCGCCGATCACGTACTGCTCGGCACCGATTACCCGTACGACATGGGCGATGACGATCCCTTGGCCCTGCTCGCCTCGACCCCGGGGCTCGACCAGAGCCAGATCGATCTGGTTGCCGGCGGAAACGCCGCCCGCCTGCTGGGGCTGGCGTGAGCGCCCCCGGGGTTCTGCGGGCGCACGGCACCGTCGGTCTGGCCATCATCGGTTGCGGCACGGTCGGCCGGATCCGCGCCATGCTCGCCCGCGAGTACCCAGGCATCGGCTGGCTGGGCCTGTGCGACGTCGACGAGCCGACCCTGAAGGCTCTGGCGGCAGACACCCAGGCGGACTTCTTGACGACTGACCTCGGCGAACTACTCGCGCGACCCGAGGTCGGCGCGGTGATCGTCGCGACCGACGAACGGGAACACGTCCAGCCGATCCTGCGTGCGGTCGAACTCGGCGTCCCGCTGTTCATCGAGAAGCCGCTGGCCACCAACCCGATCGATTCCGCACGGGTGCTGGCCGCCATCGAGGACGCCGGCGTGGACGCTGTCGTCGGTTACACCCAACGGTTCCGGCGGCGATTCCAGACCGTCAAGCAGCGTCTGCGCGACGGTCAGATCGGCGACGTCACCACAGTGGTTACGCGGGCATTCATGAACCGGATGGTGCCCGAGGCGACCCTGCGAAAGGTGACCGACCCGGCCGGGTTGACACCGATGGTCGTCTCGGGGACGCACAGCCTCGACATGTGCATGTGGCTGATGCAGGGCCGCAAGCCGGTGGAGGTCTACGCACGCTCGACTGACCGAACCCTCGGGTCGATCGGCACCAAGGACGGCACCTCGGGCATCTTCACCATGGACGACGGCGTCGTGTTCAGCATGAACATCAACTGGGCGCTGCCGACCGTGTGGCCGGGCGCCGTCTACGGCCTGGAGATCGGCATCGTCGGCACCCGCGGCGTCATCGACATCGAAGACACCCACCGCGATGTCGTGCTGGCCTCGGAGATCGGTCAGCCAGCGGGCTACAACAGTCGCGGGTTCGAGCCCCCGGCACCCCGCCACGTGGACTTCATCGGCAGCTATCCCCCGGGCGACATGTCCGCCGGCATGTTGTGGGGACCGATGCGCGAGGAGACCACCACCTGGTTTGGCCGGGTCTGCCGCGGCATCGACACACCTCACGCGACGGCAGCCGACGGGCACGCCAACCTCCTACACACCATGGCGATGGATCTGTCGGCCAAGACCGGCCGACCGGTATCGCTGCCAATCGGCCCGGACGAGCTCGTCGCCGGCCTCTCCTGAAGAACCGGAAGGACAAGAATGCGCCAGATCAATCTCGGGATCATCGGAACCGGCTGGTGCGGCGGCATTCGCGCCGTCACCGCATCCCGTAACCCACTCGTCGGTGAGCTGCACCTGGCCGAGATCGATGAGACCCGTCTGGAGGAGATGGTCGAGCAGACCACGCCGACCCGGACGACCACCCGCTGGCAGGACATCGTCGAGAATGCCGACATCGACGCGGTCATCGTCTCGGCGACGCCGGAGGACCTGCACTACCCGATGACCAAGGCGGCGCTGCAGGCGGGCAAGCATGTGCTGCTGGAGAAACCGATCGCACTGACCCTCGACGAGGCCGACGAACTCATCGAACTCGCCGACACCCGCGGGCTCAAGTTCACCGTCGGATACTCGCAGCGGTTCAACCCCAAGCAGGCCATGATCAAGCGGTCGATCGCCGACGGCACCCTCGGGGACGTCACCAGCATCCTGCTCAGCCGGCATATCACCCGTTCGCTCGGCGCCAAGATCGGCTCGCGGACCAAGCTGTCGCCCGCCGCCATGGAGGCGACGCACGACCTGGACTTCGCGTTCTGGTGTCTCGCGCCGCGCCGGCCCGTGCGCGTCTACTCCCAGAACGCCTGGGGGGTGCGCGCGACGCCCCTCGGGGTGCCCGACACCCAATACATCGTCGTGACCATGGATGACGGGGTCGTCGTGACGGTCGGTGCCGGAATGTCGCTGCCACCGGGCTATCCGAACGCCTCGACCACGTGGATGGAGGTCATCGGCACCGAGGGCGCCGTGCTGGCCGACGCCAGCCATCGGGACATCGTGTTGAACACCGTCGAACACGGCGTGCAGTTCCCGTTGTCGACGATGCCAGGCGAATTCGTCGACCACGTGTACGCCGGACCGATGGAACGTGAGACCACACATTTCATCGAGGCCGTGGCGCTCGATCGCCCCGTCATGGTCGACCCACACCTGGCCCGCCTAATCATGGAGGTCTACCTGGCCGCCGACCTGTCGGCCGAGCTCAACCAAGTCGTGGAGCTGCCGCTGACACGCGAAGAGATCGGCGCCGCACTGGCCGAAACCGCCGCCAACCACGGGTGACGAGCGTGCCGTCGCCGTGGTGGCCCGAACTCGCGCCACGCATCGAACCGTCGGCCGCCCCGCGCCCGCGAGGCCTGTGCGTCGACGCCCACACCCACCTGTCCGTCCAGCAGGCCGCGACGCTCGCCAAACCGTACTTCCGTCCGGAGTTCGAGCCCCGCTCGCTGTACTCTTCTGCCGAAACCACCCGCTACAACACCGAATACCGAGCCAGCGCGCTCAACACCGCCCAGTTCGAGGACGCCGAACAGCGCCTGGCCGACATGAACGCCCAGGGCGTCGACATCCAGGTGCTCTCGGTGCCGCCCACCGAGTACTTCTACTGGTTACCCGAAGCGCAGGCCAAGCGCGCCAACCGCATTCAGCACGAGCGGTTCGCCGAGGTGGTTGCGAAATGGCCGGACCGGTTCACCGCTTTGGCCAACGTGCCGATGGACCATCCTGCCCTTGCCGTCGAAATGCTCCGCGAGGCACGCAACGACTTCGGGTTCGGCGGAGTCGAGATCAGCGCCGACGTGCTCGGGCGCGACCTCGACGACCGGCGCTTCGATCCGGTGTGGGAAGCCGTGGTCGAACTCGACATGACGGTGAGCCTGCACCCACAAGGGTTCACCCACGGACAACGGTTCAGTGACTACTACCTCGTCAACGTCATGTGCATGCCGCTGGCGTCGACCCTGGCCGTCACCCGGATGATCCTCGGCGGCGTGTGGAGCCGTCACCCGGACCTGCGCGTCATG
>Ga0193716_1002144_pt1 | contig 11255 bp, 10 predicted proteins | sample U2c1metaG_FD_145901 | JGI IMG/M metagenome (GOLD analysis project Ga0193716, IMG submission 145901) | Soil microbial communities from a riparian zone of the East river system, Colorado, United States - U2c1 | ecosystem: Environmental > Terrestrial > Soil > Riparian zone | place: USA: East River...
GAAACCGGGCGCCACAGCGAACTTCGCTGGTGTAGCTGACCAATGTGCCCAATCGACGCCTCGAGTGCGGGATCGTCCCGACCTATGTCGCAACCGCGGCTGCCGTCGAGCAACGCCCGGTAGGTGTGATGCATTTTTCGCAAATATCACGGCTGCGTGAGTTTCTGGTCTTTACGGGAAGAACATCACTGATCAGCAGCCTCAGTTAAGTTCTCCTGCTTCGGATGACGCGATGACGTCTTTCGCTCATTCGGGATCTATCCGTGATGCAGATCAGTGCAGAAGACTTTGCCCACATCAAGATGGTTCGGTGCTCCAGCAAAAGAATGGTACTTTCGACCAGCAAACCAATCTGGTGAACGAAACATGGCGGATAAAACTTGCTGAGGAAATCTCTTGGTTACCCGCCTTTTTCTCAGGTAACTTTTGCTAGTCGGGTTGATTTTCTAGTAGGGGGTTGCCATGCAGCTAGCCATTCGTTCTTCCCTCACGGCCGGTGTGGCGCTCGTTGGAGCAACTGCCATCGCGCTGAGTCCCATCGCGCCGCCTGCGCCCAATCTCACGATCAAGGCGCCGGACATCTCGTCGGTCTACGCCGACTACACCCCCACTTCGCTCGCATCGGCGATCCAGGACATCGTCACCTCGGTGTCGGTCGCGGCCGCCACGGGCGTCCAGGGTGTCGGCCTGATCGGGCAGGAGGCCATCGCCGGAGTTGGCGCGATCGGCGACGACGCGGTGGCCACCGTGACCAACACCGTCGGCGCGCTGTCGGCAGGCGCGGTCAGCGCCCTCTCGGTGATCGCCTCCAACCCACTCAACCCTGGCGCCTACCCGGCGGCAGTCGCGCTGCTGCTGGCAGGCGGCGGGGCGGCACTGACCAATGGCCTCCTCGGTGTGGGTGCCGTGGGTGAGCAGCTCCTCAACACCCTTGGCGTGATCGGAAACACCGGGGTGGCCACGGTCTCGTCGATCCTCAACACCCTCATCTCCGGAATCGGTGCTGCCGGGACGGGCATCGTGACGTTGAACTCCTTGTCGAGCAACTCCTTGGCCAGCAGCGCGGCCATCTCCTCGCTGGCGCCCAATGACATTCTGGATTCCGTCGCCGCACTCGCGGCCGGCGCCGCAATCGCGCTCAATCAAGCGTTCCTGGGCATCGGTGCCATCGGCGTGCAGGCCGTCGCCGGCGTCGGCGCCATCGGTGGCACGGCGCTGCTGGGTCTCGGCATCGCGGGCTCGCAGGCCGTCGCAGGCATCGGCGGCATCGGCCTCACGGCGCTCGCCACCGTCGGCGGACTTGGCGGCCTCGGTCTCGGGACGGTCGGCGCCATCGGCAACACACTGCTCGCCAGCACCGGCGGCGCTCTGGGTGCCATTCTTGCCAATCCGCTCAACCCGAACAGTTACGCCCTCGCCCTCGCATCGTTGGTGGGCGGGCTTGGAGATTCGCTGAACCTGGGGCTCCAGGGTCTCGGAAACGCCGGCAACCTGGCGCTTCTCGGCGTCGGCACCATCGGCAACATCGCGGAAGGGACCGTGGGCAGCATCGGAGACATCGGTGAGCTGGCCCTCGGCATCATCGGGAACACGGCGATCTCGACGGTCGGCAACATCGGCAACGCGGCGTTGGCCACCGTCGGCGGTATCGCAGGAACGATAACGACGGCGATCGCAGCAGCCTTGGGATTGCTCACCGCCCCCGCGCCGTTCGCCCCGCTCGCTGCGCCGGTCAGTCTGGCCGCTGCGGCCGCGCCGGCGGCGGGTCCGGTTTCGGCACTGGCACTTTCGCCAGGAGACATCGGCTCCGCGCTGGGCATACTGCTCGGCGGCGTTGGGACCGCAGGCTTGCAGGCCATCACGGGAGTCGGCACCGCAGGAACACAGGCGGTGTTGGGTCTCGGCCAGGCCGGCACGCAGGCCATCCTGGGGGTCGGCTCCGCAGGCGTGCAGGCGCTGCTCGGCGTCGGCAACATCGGCCTGACGGCGTTGAACACCGTTGGTGGAGTGGGCATCCTTGGCCTTCAAACGCTTGGCGCCATCGGCGGAAGCCTGCTCGGTACCGTCGGCGGCACGTTGAACACCATCCTCAGCAACCCGCTGAACCCGGGCAACTACCTTGCGGCCGTCGGCACGCTGCTCGCGGGCGTGACGACCGCGGTCAACCTGGGCGCCGCGGGTCTGGGGGCCGCGGGCACTCTGGCCGTCCAGGGCATCGGCTCGATCGGCCAGCAGGCGCTGGCGACCGTGGGTGGCACCCTCAACACGCTGACCCAAGGACTTGGCGACGCGGGCAACACGGTGGTCAAAACCGTTGGGGACGTGGGCAACACCACGATCCAAACGGTCGGAACCGTCGGCAACACCCTGGAGACTGCCGTCGGGACGGCGGCGGCGACCATCCTGCAACCGGACCTGGTGACACTGGCGGCCCCAGCCGTCACCGAGGAGGCTCCTGTCGCGGCTCTGGCTGCCGCGGCCCCGGCAGCAGCAGCAGCCGCCGCACCGGCCGCCGCAGCCGCCGCACCGGCCAAGGACGCGGCATCGGCCAAGGATGCGGCGCCTGCGAAGGACACCACGCCCGCCAAGGACGCCGACAGTGGCACCACGTCCGTCAAGGACAAGGACACCACCACGACGCCCAAGAAGGACACCGACACCGAATCGACGTCCACGAAGATCAAGGACAAGGACACCAGCACCACCGGGCCTACGTCCACCAAGAAGGACAAGGATGCCGACACCGGCACCAAGTCCGGGCTCGACGTGAAGAACGGCGCGAAGTCGGAGCCGACGACCAAGGCCCCGAGCTCGGCCAAGGCGGGTAACGAAGGGGGCGGCGCAGAATCAACCTCGGCGTCCTCCTCGGCATCCGCATCCGCATCCGCGTCGGCATCCGCCGGCAGCGGCAGCGGGGGCGGCTCGGAGGGTGGCGGTAGCGGGAGCGGTTCGGCTGGTGGAGGATCCGGCAGCAGCAGCTAGATCACCGACCACGGCGATGGGCCCCTCGCGAGAGGGGTCCATCGTCGTATTCGGATGCAGCCCGATGAAGGCGTATCGCGAACACTGCCGGCATGGTTCGATCGGAGGCAAGATGAGTTTCGCGAGCCCATACCCCCAGGTCCACATCCCGACAACCAGTGTTTACGACTATCTCTTCGGTGACCTCACCGAGGAGGACGCCGATCGAATCGCGTTGGTCGACGCGAAGTCCGGCGCCGAACTGACCTACCGCGAGATGCTCGCCCGCATCGATGCCTTCGCCGGCGCACTGGCGCAACGCGGCATCGGTGTCGGCGACGTCGTCGGCCTACTCGCCCCGAACAGTTCCACGTTCGCCATCGCGTTCCACGGCATCCTGCGTGCCGGCGCGACGGCCACCACCATCAATGCGCTGTTCACGGCGAAGGACATCGCCAAGCAGCTCACGGATTCGCGAGCCAAGGCCCTCGTCACGGTGACGCCGCTACTGGCTCAGGCGGCCGACGGAGCTGCCTCCATCGGGCTGTCCGACGCCTCGGTGATGGTGCTCGACGGTCCCGGCGCTGCAGTCGACGGTCATCCCAATGCCGACGACCTGCTTGGACCCGGACATCCCGCACCGGACGTGTCGTTCGACCCGTCGACGCATCTGGCAGTGCTGCCCTACAGCTCGGGCACGACCGGAAACCCCAAGGGCGTGATGCTGACTCATCGCAACCTGACTGCCAACGTCGCGCAGATTCGACCGCTGCAGGGCATGGCCGCCGATGACCGCATCCTGGCCGTGCTGCCGTTCTTCCACATCTATGGCATGACCGTGCTGCTCAACGCGGCGCTGCACGCCCGTGCCCGCCTCGTCATCATGCCGAGTTTCGACCTCGCCGAATTCCTCGGCAACATCGCCGATCACCAGTGCAGCCACGCGTTCATCGCCCCGCCGGTGGCCGTCGCGCTGGCCAAGCACCCGCTCGTCGAGAGATTCGATCTGTCGAGTCTGCGCAGCATCATGTCCGGCGCCGCGCCGCTGGACCAGGACCTCGGGCACGCGGTGTCGGAGCGGCTCGGCTGCCAGGTCGTTCAGGGGTACGGGATGAGCGAACTGAGCCCGGTCAGCCATGTCACCCCGTTCGACGGCGGCCGGGAGATGATCGGGTCGGCGGCGCCGCTGAACTCATGCGGCTGGACGGTGCCCAACGCGGTGAGCAAGATCGTCGACCCCGAGACCGGCGCCGAAATCGACCCGCCCGCTTCAGGACTCAGCGAGACCGGCGAGCTCTGGTTCTCCGGGCCCAACGTGATGGCTGGATACCTCGGCAACGAGCAGGCCACCAGGGAGACCATCGACGACGACGGCTTCCTGCACACCGGCGACCTCGCGCGCGTCGACTCCACCGGGTGCGTCTACATCGTCGATCGGCTCAAGGAGCTGATCAAGTACAAGGGGTACCAGGTGCCGCCCGCCGAACTCGAGGCGGTGTTGCTCGCCCATCCGCAGATCGCCGATGCCGCGGTGATCGGCGTCAGGGACGTCGACTCGGGTGAAGAAGTACCAAAGGCGTTCGTGGTCAAGCAGTCCGGCGCCGAGCTCACGGCAGCGCAGGTGATGGAGTTCGTCGCGGATCAGGTCGCACCATACAAGAAGGTCAGGCAGGTGGAGTTCATCGACGCCATCCCGAAGACGGCGTCGGGCAAGATTCTGCGCAAGGACCTGCGTACGGCCTAGTGCCGAATCAGTTGTGCGGCAGCCCTACTCGCGCGTGCCTGTCGGTAGCCAAGCCATGCGCCCGCGATGGGCGCGAGGATCAGTCCCGCGAGGCCGAAGAGCAGGCCGCCGGGCCGACCGGGTGCAGCGGCAGTCCGCAGTGACGCCACCATTCGTTCGGCGGGTGCCACGTCGAGCCGGTCAGTCGGCGGTAGGTGCGTCGCGGCCGGCTGGGTCACGGCCGGCGCCACATTCGGAGTGGTGCCGGTCGGTCTTGGTGCGCGCTCGGGCCGCCCCGTCAGGATGCCCGGTGAGCGCCCGTTGCCGACCGTCACGGCCGGTGGGCCAATAGGCGGTGCGGCCGTGACGGGGCTCGCGCCACCGCCTCCGGAGACGGGGCGAGCGGGCACGGCCGGGACGGCCGGAGTCGGTACCACGATGGCGGGGGTCGCCACACCGGCCACCCTGCGGGCCGTCACCGGCGAGTCCACCACCGTGACCGACGGGTTGGTCACGGCCTCCGATCGGCTGGTGGTGCCGGTGCGTGTCGTTCCTCCGGTTTGGTTCGGCTTGAGTGTGCCGGTGCGGTTCGCGCCGTCTGAGGGTTTGAGGCTGCTGGGGTCGTTCCAGCGATTGGGGCCGGTCATGCCACCGGGTCCGAAGGGGTCGTCGTCGCGTTGCCAGCCGCCATTGTCGTCCCGGCCCTGGCCACCCCTTTGACCGTCACGGTCGCGCGAGTCTCGGTCACCATCGCGCGAGTTGCCGCCGCGCTGGGAGTTGTTCCCGCCGTGGGAGTGACCGGGATCAGCCGATACGACGGGGATGGCGGCACCGCCGACCAGCAAGAACGCGGCGACCGTCCCCGCACCGGCGAGGGTGCGGACCTTCGATCGGGTCATAGTCCCTCCCCGACCTGCTGGGAAACGGCGCATTTCTCCCATTCTGGCACGGTCGCCGAAGAGGGCCGCGCACCTTCGTCAGATGGCTGGAGGATCCTCGACGAAGGCCCGCAACCGTTCGACCGCGTGGTCCCAGCGGTTCGACAACTGGCTGAGGTACTCGCCGGCCTGCACCAGCGGCTGGGTCCGGACCGTCCAGATGCGCTCGCGGCCGTGTTTGCGACTGTGCACCAAACCCGCCCCTTCGAGCATCGACAGGTGCTTGCTGACTGCCTGCCGACTCACCGGAATGACTTGCATGACTTGCGAAGTCGACGACGGTCCGCCGTCACACAGCCGGGCGAAGACGCGCAGCCTCGTCGGGTCACCCAGAGCGTCGAACAGGGGTGCGGCTCGGTCCAGAGCGGCGGACGCGGTCACACTCGCTCGCCGAGCGCGAGGTACTTCTGCACCAGTCGGGTCTGCGCCTCCCAGCCTCCGCTGTTCGCGTCGAATGCGGCGGCGCGCCGGTCCTCGGGAATGGCGTCGAACCCGGATTCGACGATCACGAGCAGGACTCCGTCGGGTTTTTCGGTCAAGGTGAACTCGACGAGGGTTGTCGGTTCCTGGGAGTAGTCGGCGCCTGGCTCGACGGCGTAGGGATGCCAGCGGAACGCCAGCCGCCGTTGTGGTTCGATGGAGACGATCTGCCAGGTGTCGGACTTTCCGGCATGGGGCTCCTGCTGCCGGGCGACGTCATCGTCGACGGTTGTCGGCGTAATGACCCCGGTGACGGACTCCCTCTCGACGAATGCGCCGTCGAAGCGGACCCCGAACCACCGGCCGAACTCGGACGAATCGCTGATGGCCCGCCATACCCGCTCCAGCGGCGCGCGGAGCAGAACGTGCTTCTCGATCCGATCGGTACCCATAGGCAACCTCCTGGTTGCCCATTACTTTAGCGAGAGACACCGATACGTGCAACCATTTAGTTGCCTATCACCGTTGCGTCGCCGAGGAGGTCAGCCATCCCCGGATCAGATTGCCGAGGGCGACGGGTCTCCATGGATCGAGCCAACCACACCGCCTGGAGCAGCCTCGAGCGCTTGAATTCGCGGATTTCGCCTAGACCGCGTCGGGGTCCTCGGCGAACGCGTCGGCCGCCTTCTGCGCGAGCTCGATCGCAAGGCGGGCCCACTCCGGCGTGGCGCCCGCCAGCCCACACGCGGGCGTGATGCCGACGCGTTCGTGCAGTACGTCGCGCGAGAAGCCGAGTCGGTCGGTGACGGCAGCCGCTGCCTTGGCTACCTCCCTGGCCGACGGCAGAGCGGCGGGCGCAGTCGACGGCACGACGCCCAACACGACCGTGCGGGCCGATTCGACGAACTCCCCGATGCCGTCGAGGTCGGCGGCGGTGAGCGTTGAAACGTCCACAGAAATGGCATGAAGTGTGCTGCGCTGCAATATCTTCCACGGAAGGTCCGATGCGCAGCTGTGCAGGACGACCTCGCCACCCACGGTCGCCACGCACTCGTCGAGGAGCGCGGTGGCCACCGCCTCGTCGACCGGGTGCACCGGCGAGAAGCTGGTGACGCCGGTCAACCTTCCCGCCAGCGCGGCAGGAAGCAGCGGTTCGTCGAACTGGACGACGACCGTCGTCTCGAGCCGCCGGGTCAGCTCGGCCCGGTGGGCGGCCACGCCTTCGGCGAGCGAACCGGCCAGGTCACGCAGCGCTCCGCGATCGGTGATGGCGCGGTGGCCGCCGGGCAGTTCGAGCTGGGCAGCCAGCGTGATCGGGCCGGGCGCTTGGACCTTCACGGTCCGTGTGCTGCCGCGCAATCCGGCCTTCTCCCAGGCCTCCTCGAGTGCGTCGACGTCTTCGCCGAGCAGGCTGATGGCGCGACGGGTCACTGCGCCACGACCGCTGGCGATGCGGTAGCCGCGCGGCACCGTGTCGATGCCGATGGCGACGAGTAACGCGCCGGCGCGACCGATCATGTCGGCCCCCACCCCGCGAGCCGGCAACTCGACCACGTGGGTCAGGGTGTGCAACTCGCCGACCACCACTTCGGCGGCCTCGCGCGCGGACGAGCCTGGCCAGGAACCGATGCCGGTCGCCGCGGCGAAAACACTCACTCGGCCAACAGTATTCGATGGCCAGGCAAACGCGTTAGTCTCAGCCATGCCCGCGTCGGCCAGAACGCTACTGGTGGTGTGTGCCGTAGCCCTGAGCATGGCAGGGACGACGTCGTGCACGCACACCGTCACCGGCAACGCCGTCCGTTCGGTGCCGGGCTTCGACGACGAGTCTCGATCGCCGGTCGACGTCGACCACGTGCTGCTCGAACAGTCGCAGATGCGGGCCATCACGGGCGCGGGCGAGGACCTCACGGTGATTCCGAGCATGGACGGCAAGCTGCCCGTCGACATCGATCTGATGGCCGACGCCGTTCCCCCGCCCTGCCGGTGGTACTTCGCCGAGACGCAGACGTTCGGACCCGACGTCGAGGAGTTCCACAAGACGACCTATCAAGACCCGCCAGAAGGCGCGCTGATTTCGCAGGGAGCCGCCGCCTACCGCGACCCGGGCACCGCGCGCCAGGCGTTCGACGGCCTCGTCGAGCTGATGGATCGGTGCGCCTCGACGTCGATTGGCCCGACGCTCGTCGGCGAGCGGACGGCGACGGGCGACTCGATACAGACCCGCACGGGCAACCGGTGCGGACGTGACTACCGGTTGAAGTCGGTCGTGCTCGTCGAGGTGACGTTCTGTACGTTCCCGGACTCGGTGCCCGACATCGTGCTCACCAACATCATGGCGAAGGTGCCGGGTTAACGCTCCGGATCTGGTGGCAGCGTTGCAAGGAGCGTGACGCCTGCTGCCGCCGCGGCGCTCGCCATCGCCAGTCCAAGCCGCCGTTTGGCCGGTGGCATGTGTGGCCACGCACCCGCGATTCCCGCAAGGTCGCCGCTATCGGCGAGTACGCCGGCGATCAGCCACGGTCGCACCGGACCACCCGCCCGAATCATGGCAAGGAGACCGAGAGCCACTCCGATTTCGCGGCCCCCCATACCGCGCAGGAACGCCTGCGCATCGGGCGCAGCGCCGCCGGCACCGGCGAGCATCCTTCCGGCCTGCGCAGGAGCGGCCAATGCGGCAGCACCAAAGATCAAGCGGCCGATCGCGTACAGGGTCAGCGGATTCACGTCGACGGCTCCCCAATCCACGTCCGTGCGCGATCGATGGTCGCATCGCGTTCGAATCGGTCCGCCACCCACATCGTGGAGCGAACCGTTCCACGGTCGCCGTAGCGCGCCATGATGTCGACGTGATGGGGCAGGCAGATGAACCGCTCCAAGTCGGCCTCGCTGGCCCACACCGAGATGGAACCGCCACGCGACGTGGCAGGCAGCATCCACAGCCACAGCCCCACCGCTCCTGGCATCGCGTACCAGCCGGCACCCATCCGCAGGCCGTTGACGCCGACGCCGGGGAGTGCCGTTCTGTGATGAGCCAGGAATTCGGTGACGCTGACCACGACGGAATCCTCACCGGGGTCATGGGGTCCGGCCATCCATGGGGTGATCATCGGGGCCGCTAACGCCGCGGAGGCGATTCTCGTCGAGGGCATGCCTCTAGGTTGGCCGCTACGATTGGCATGTGTCACGGTCCAATGCAGAACTATTCAAACAGACCAATTCCGATGACGCCGGCTTCCCGATGGACCTCCTACTCGCCCTGGACCGGTCCGAGCGCCGCGGACTGCGCGAGCAGCTGCAGCAGCAATTGCGGTCGGCGATCCAGCAGGGGAAGCTGCCTGCAGGCACATTGCTTCCCGCGTCACGAACGCTGGCAAGCGATCTCGGCGTCGCACGCAGCGTGGTGGTCGACGCGTACGAACACCTCGTCGCCGACGGCTACCTTGGCGGTCGCCAGGGATCCGGCACCCGAGTTCTGGCGACCGCCCAGCCGCCTCTCACAGCGCCAACGGCACGACGCGAGACGGTCAACGAAGTCCGGTTCGTCGGCGGACTGCCGGATCCGGCGCTGTTCCCGCGGGTCGAGTGGCTGCGCCACTACCGGGCGGCAGTGCACGACGTGCCGAATCACGAACTCGGCTACCCAGGTCCGCTCGGTGCGTGGGCGTTGCGAGTGGCACTCGCGAACTACCTCGGCCGGGTGCGTGGCGTAGCGGCCGACCCCGATCGGATGATGATCACGGCGGGCCTGACCCAGGCCCTGGTGTTGGTCTGCCGAGGGTTGCGGCGCCGTGGTGTCGAGGCGGTGGCGGTCGAAGACCCGTGTTTCGGGCTGCATCGCGAGGCGATCCTCAACACCGGTCTGCGGGTGACGCCCGTTCCGGTGGACGGCGACGGCATCGACGTGGCCCGCCTGGCGGAACAGAAGGTCGGCGCCGTGTTGGTGGCACCCGCGCATTCGTATCCGACCGGAGCGGTGTTGAGCGCGCAGCGGCGCGCGGCGCTCGTCGAATGGGCTCACGACCACGATGGGCTGGTCATCGAGGACGACTACGACGCGGAGTTCCGATACGACCGTGCACCCATCGGCGCGCTTCAGGGCCTGGCACCGGAACAGGTGGCCTATGCGGGGTGTGCGAGCAAGACCCTCACTCCAGCACTGCGGCTGGGATGGATCGTGTTGCCACGCAGGCTCGTCGACGACGTCATTCGCGAGAAGGTGCTCGACGACATGGGAACGACGATGCTCGAGCAGCTGGCGCTGGCGCGATTCATCAGCGCCGGTGGGCTCACCCGCCATCTCCGTCGGGTTCGTCCGATCTATCGGCGTCGACGCGACGCGACGCTGGATGCGATCTCGACGGCGCTGCCGGGTGCGCTGCCCACTGGCGTCGCCGCGGGCTTGCATCTGTACGTGCAGTTGCCGAGTGGAATCGACGAATCGGGCCTCGTCGAGGCCGCCCGCCGTCGGGGTCTGCACATCGAGGGAGCGAGTTGGCATTTCAGCGATTCCAGTTCTGCGCCACCGGCTTTGGTTCTCGGCTACGGTTCGATCGACGAGGCCGCGATTCGCAGTGGGCTAACGCTACTCGGATCGGTTTACGACGAGCGACGCTAGCCTTGGCTGCACCGCTGTCGTTGACTCTGCGTCCAGGGCCACCGGTTGCGAGTGGGCCGCACCCCGTGCGCAGAGCCAATTCACGCGGCAAGGCCTAGGACGTGGTGGCACCGATGGTCGCGCTGCCGATCACTTCGTCGCCGTCGGCATCAGGGCGGTAGAGGACCATCGTCTGGCCGGGGGCCACACCGCGCAGCGGGCTGCGCAGCTCGGCGACAAGCACTCCGTCGCGGAGTTCGGCGACGGCCGTGGCGAGGCCGCCGTGGGCGCGGACCTGTACCTCGCACTCCACTGGACCGGTGGGCGCGAAACCCGAAGTGAACACCGGCCGTTCACCGGTCAGCGTCCACACGTCGAGCTCGGCGGCATCGCCGACATGCACGGTGCCGGTCTCGGCGTCGATCCCCGTCACGTAGCGCGGACGCCCGTCCGGCCCCGGGCCTGCGATGCCAAGACCCTTGCGCTGGCCGATGGTGAAGCCGTGCACGCCATCGTGTTCGGCCAGCACGGTGCCACCGCCATCGACCACCGACCCGCGGCGTACCCCGATGCGGGCGCCGAGGAACGCCTGGGTGTCACCGGACGGGATGAAGCA
>Ga0193716_1002145_pt1 | contig 11255 bp, 5 predicted proteins | sample U2c1metaG_FD_145901 | JGI IMG/M metagenome (GOLD analysis project Ga0193716, IMG submission 145901) | Soil microbial communities from a riparian zone of the East river system, Colorado, United States - U2c1 | ecosystem: Environmental > Terrestrial > Soil > Riparian zone | place: USA: East River...
GCCGAGCGCGACTATCGAACCGCTCAGGCGATCCGCCGCGACGTGTTCGGCGCGAACGACCATCGCACGGCCAGCGTCGCCGTCGATATCGCCGGCATCGAGGAGGAGCTCGGGCGCTACGCCGAGGCGGAAGCGACGATGCGCGCGGCGATCGCGATCCTCGATGCCGATCCTGCCACGCCGCTCTCGTCGCGATCCCAGGCGCGCTTTCGCCTCGCCGCGATCGAGAAGGATCGCGGACACCCGGAGCAGGCCGAAATCCTGCTGCGCGAAATTCTTCCGCTCGTGCGCCAGGCCTGGGGCGAGAATCACGTGCGCGTCGCCGATGTGCTGCACGATCTCGCCATCACCGTGCGCGCGCAGGGCGACGTAACCGTTTCGCTGGACCTCCAGCAACAAGCACTGGCGATCTACCGCGCGGACTATGGCGACAGCGTCGCCACCGCCACCGCCCTGCACGATCTTGCCTCGACCATGGTCCTGCTCGACCGGCCGCGCGAAGCCGATCCGCTGCTCGACGAGGCGGCGCGGATGTATCGCGCCAAGCTCGGCGATGCGCACGAGTACGTCGCGATGGTGATCACGACGCAGGCGCGCGCCGCGCGCCGCGCCGGCGATCCGCTGCGTGCGCAGGTGCTGTTCCGCGATGCGTTGCTGCGCTACGCGCGTGCGCTTCCGGCCACCAGTCCGGTCATCCAGAACCCTCGCGACGGTCTCGCCGAAGTGCTGCTCGAAAGCGGACAGCCGGCCGCCGCGGAACCGCTGGAACGCGAAGTGATCGCGCGCTGGCGCGAGCAGCTCGGCGCCGACGACCACCGCACGGTGAGTGCCGAGCTCGTGCTTGCGCGCATCCTGATCGCGCTCGATCGCGCGGACGAGGCGCGCGATGTGCTGAGCCACGCTGCACCGGTGCTGAGCCGCAAGTTCGGTGCCGATAACCCGAAGGCGGCACTGGCCCGCGCGCTGTCTTCCAGCCTCGACGCGCAGGCGCAGCAGTGACGATGCCGCGTTACGGTGTGTCGAAGCCGTGCGCGAAGATGACGTCGTCGAATTCGACCGCGCCCATATCGCAGCGCGCACCGCCGCCGTCGCCGTCGATGGGGCGCGGACCGTCGTCCTGATCGAAGCTCAGACAACTGCCTCCGCTGCCCTCCATCGCCGGGTCGCCGTGATCGATCGCCGGACTGCCGGCGCCGGGATAGTGCACGGGCGTATCGCCGCGAACGAGCGCGAGGGGTCGCAACAAAGGATCGGTCGACGGCAGGTTGCCGACGCCGAATCCGCCGAGATCGCAGGAGCCATCGCCGTCGAGGCTGTACGAGTGGCTGAAGCTGTGCGAGCCGAAGATCTGGCAGTCGCTCGCGCTGTTGCCGGCGATGATCGTGTTGCGCAGCGAGCTCGCGTTGGCGAGCGCGTTGCCGCCGAACATGTAACCGGTCTGGCTGCCGGTAATGGTGACGTGATTGAGGGTGACGCTGGTTCCCTGCGCGAGGATCGCGGTCGGAAGATTCAGGCTCAACGTGCTGTTCTGGATCGTCAGCGGCGTCTTCACGTGCACTGCGCCGCGCTGCAGCGTTCCGAACGCGAGGTTGGCCGAGATCGTGCTGCGCAAGATGGAGATGCCCACGCCCGCGGCCGGCGCGCCGTCGGAATCCTTGATCGCGCTGCCGAACGGATTGGTGATGCCGAACTCGAAGACGCCGTTGGCGTGCAGATGGCTGTCGTACACGAACAGCGAGCGGCCCGACGCGGTATCGACCGAAATCGCTCCGCCCGCATTGGCTATGTTGCCGACCAGCTCGCAATACACCAGGGTGAGCATGCCGGGGCCGGCGGCGCGGATTCCGCCGCCGGCAAATGTCGTCGCATCGTCGGCGACGCCGTTGGTGATCGTGAGATTGGCCAGCTGCACGCTGCCGGCGCCGGGACGGATGTCGAACACGCGATCCAGGCCGTCGGCGTCGATGACCGGGCGCGCTCCGATGTCCAGGACCGGCGTCGAGATCGTCAGCATGTCGGTGATGTCGAGATCGCCGAGCCCGCCGCCGTCATCGCCGCGCCCGGGATTGTCGAGCAGGATGTACGCACCCAGCGGGACGATGATCACGTCCGCGCCCGGCAACGCGTTCGCTTCGATGATCGCCGCGCGCAGCGTGCAGCGCATGTCGGGCGGCGGGAACGTCGCCCAGGCGCATTCGCCGTCGCCGGGATCGATGTCGCCGAGGTCACCCGCCGTATAATTCACGGTGAACGTGGCGGCCGTCGCATCGAGCGCGGAAACCGCAGCCAGTACCAATATCAAAAAGCGGCTCAGCACGGCGTTTCTCCCAGGTGGCTTGCATTCCCTTGCCGCACCAACGCGGTCCGGCGCCGTCGCGGGCCATCGGCGATGCACTCACCGCGTGGCGGCCAGCGAGCAACTTGGTCGGGATCGCGGTAGTCGACTTCCTCGGCCGCGTGCACGACGGCAGCATCGTCGTGCGCGTGCTCACGCGGCAGCAGTACCGGGCGCTGATGGCGGCGACGACCGCGATCAACGCAAGCCTTCGCTGGGGCAGGAGTTTTCGCTGTTCTACGACAGCTTCGGCGGATATCTCGAATAGCGAGAACCATAGGGTGGGCCTTGGCCCACCGTCGCGATGCGGTGGGCCAAGGCCCACCCTATGGTGTCGAATTACGCGCGGAGTTGCGCTTTGACCGCCGCGATCACGTGCTCGGCGGTGAAGCCGAAATGCTTGAACAGCGCTTCGGCCGGCGCAGACGCGCCGAACGTGTCGATGCCGATCACCTCGCCGTCCAGACCAACATACTTGCGCCAGTAGTCGGTGACGCCCGCCTCGACCGCGACGCGCTTGCGACACCACGACGGCAGCACGCTTTCGCGGTACTCGACCGGCTGCGCATCGAACACGTTCGCGCAAGGCATGGAGACGACGCGCACGCCGATTCCTTCACCGGCCAGCGCGCGCATCGCCTGCATCGCCAGCTCCACTTCGGAACCGGTCGCGATCAAAATCGCATCGAACTTCGCGTTGCCGGGATCGGCCAGCACGTACGCGCCGCGCTCGACCTGCGCGAGCTGCGCGTCGGTGCGCTGCTGATGTGCAAGGTTCTGCCGCGAAAACACCAGGCAGCTCGGACCATCGATGCGCTGGATCGCGGCCTTCCACGCCAACGCCGATTCCACCGCGTCGCACGGACGCCAGACGTGGTTGTGCGGGATATAGCGCAGGCTGGCCAGATGCTCGACCGGCTGATGCGTCGGGCCGTCCTCGCCGAGGCCGATCGAATCGTGCGTGTAGACGTGGATCGCGTGCGCCGGAATCAGCGCCGACATGCGCACCGCGTTGCGCGCGTAGTCGGAGAAGACCAGGAACGTCGCATCGTACGGAATGAAACCGCCGTGCAGCGCAAGGCCGTTCGATATCGCGGTCATGCCGAATTCGCGCACGCCGTAGTAGACGTAGTTCGCCGCGGCATCGTGCGCGTTGACGTCCCTGGAGCCTTTCCAGATCGTGAGGTTCGAGCCGGCAAGATCGGCCGAGCCGCCGATCAGCTCCGGCAGTTTCGGGCCGAACGCATCGAGCGCCATCTGCGACGCCTTGCGCGAGGCGACCGTCGGTCCCTCGGTCTGCAGCTTGCGCACGTACGCGTCGGCGTGCGCCGCAAAATCGTCCGGCAGCTTGCGCGCCATGCGCCGCTCGAATTCGGCGGCGAGATCCGGATGCGCGTTGCGGTACTTCGCGAACAGCGCGTTCCAGGTGGTTTCGCGTTCGGCGCCTTTCGATTCGGCATTCCACGCGTCGTAGAGTTCGTCCGGAACGACGAACGGCGGATACTCCCAGCCGAGCTGCTTGCGCGCGGCGGCGACTTCGTCCTTGCCGAGCGGAGCGCCGTGCGTCGCTTCGGTGCCCTGCTTGTTCGGCGCGCCGTAGCCGATGATCGTCTTCGCGCAGATCAGCGTCGGCTTGTCCGGATCGAGCGCGGCCGACACGAACGCGGCCTTGATCGCTTCGGAGTTGTGGCCGTCGACGTCGCGCAGCACTTCCCAGCCGTAGGCCTCGAAGCGCTTCGGCGTGTCGTCGGTGAACCAGCCGTGCACTTCGCCGTCGATCGAGATGCCGTGTGGACCGGTCGTCGTTTCGACGCCCGGCGTCTCGCTCGCCTCGGGATGTCCGGCCGTCTTCGAATGCAGCTGGCGGAAATGCTTGAGCTCGTCGAGCGGCAGGTCGTAGCCGGTCAGGTGCAGCAACGCGTACTGCAGCATCGAGCCGTGTCCGTTCGACAGCACGAAGCGGTCGCGATTGGGCCACTTCGGATTCTTCGGGTTATGGCTGAGGAAATCGTTCCACAGCACCTCGGCGATGTCGGCCATGCCCATCGGCATGCCCGGATGACCGGATTTCGCGGCTTCGACCGCGTCCATGGCCAGCGCGCGGATCGCGTTGGCGAGTTCTCTACGGCTCGGCATCGGCAGGCTCGACGACAGACGGGGGAATTGTGTTGCGGCAGCGCCGGGCGGCGCGTCGCGAGGCCCGGGATTGTCGCCGATGACGGCGTCGCTTGTCGTCCCGGTCAGGCTCCTGAATCAATACTAAACTGGCACGTATTGAAAATAGCGTACTGAACCCTACCTAACGTGTGCTTGCCGAAAATCGAACGCACGCGGAACACGGTGGTCGAAGTTCGGCGACACATGGATCGGTTGCAAATTCCTTTAATCACAAGTAGTTGGAGTTTAAAACATCATGAAAAACACTCTGTTCGCGATTGCCCTGGCCAGTGCGGGCCTGCTGTCCCTCCCCTCGATCAGCCAGGCGGCTGACACGAGCGGCTTCTTCATCAACGGCAACGTCGGCCAGTCGAACCTCGACAAGAATTCCTTCGACGACGACGACACCGCGTTCGGCGGCAACGTCGGTTATCGCTGGGCGGTTGCTCCGAACGTGCTGATCGGCCTCGAGGGCGGCTACACCGACCTCGGCGAGTTCGACGCCAAGGGCGCGAACGTCGGCAAGGCCGAGCTCAAGGGCTGGAACCTGGGCGCCAACGGCCATTTCAACCTGAGCGACAACTGGTACATCAGCGGCCGCGGCGGATTCTTCCGCGCCGATCGCAAGGCCACGCTTGACCTCTTGCCGACGTCCCTCAGCGTCGATGACACCAAGAATGGCTGGTACGCCGGTGCGGGCTTCGGCTACGACTTCAACACGAACTTCAGCCTGGGTCTGAACTACGACTACTACAAGGTCGACAAGGACAGCCTGGATCTGAGCCCGAGCGTCGTCTCGGTCAGCGGCGAATATCGCTTCTGAGAAAGCACGGACGCGAACCAACGAGCGCGTCCGTAAACCTTCTCCAACAGGAGCCACAGGGCAAGGATGCCGGGACGTACCCGGCCTGCGCGAGCAGGCCGGGTTTTTTATGTCCGCTACACGCGGCCGAATGCATTGCAAGATCCGGTTCCGCCAAGCCGCTAGGCGCACCACAAATTACCGCCAGCGTGCTAGTTCGCGCCGCACCGGCGCACCCTGCGCGAACGCCGCATCGATCACCGGCAGCAACGGCTTCGCGATTGCCGCGCCTTCCTCCGCGCGTCCCGCATCCGCGAGCGCGCTCGCATAGGCGATTGCATACTCGCCCGTCAACGGATGCTGTTCGCCCCAGGCTTCGCGCATCGTGTCCCATGCTTCCTTGCGCGCCGCGAGCGCGGCCGCCGTATCGTGACGCGCGGAGGCTGTGTCCGCACCGAACGCCGCACGCTGCGCGCGCATCAACGGCGTGAACGGCGCCTTCCACGCCTGCAGAATCTTCAGGCTCTCCTCCGCTTCGGCAACATCACCCGAGCGCAGGTGCCACTTGCCGATCCAGAGTTCGACTTTCGCGGTCGACGCGTTGGTCTCGCCGTTGCGCTTCAGGAATCCGGCCAATGCGCTGTCGAGCAGCGGCTTGGCTTCCGCGAGCGCTTCCGTCCTCGTCAGTGCGCGCGCGAGGTTGTAATCGGCGCGCAGAACCATCGGATCGTCGCCGGGCAGCGTCCTGGCGCGGATGGCCAGCGAGCGCCGGAACAGCGGAATCGCAGCGGCGACGTCACCCATGTCCTCGTACGCCGAAGCGAGATTGTTCAGCGGCTTGGCGTAGTCGGCGCTGGCCTCGCCCTGCGTAGCCTCGCCGATGCGCAGCGCCTCGCGATAGTGCGCGATCGCGTCGCCGAAGCGGCCGAGATCGTGCAGCACCGAGCCGAGCTCGTTGTGCGCGGCACCGGTGTGCGCGCTGTCGTCGCCATAGAGTTCGCGCGCCAGCACCAGGTTCTGTTCCAGCACCGGCGCCGCTTTCGCGGCTTCGCCGGCGCGGCCGAGACTCATTCCGTAGTTGGTCAGCGTCGTCTGGTACTCGGGATTGTGCTCGCCCATGCTGTTGCGGCGCAGGTCGAGCGCTTCGCTGTAGTAGGCGATCGCGGCTTTCGCATCGCCGCGATTGGTCGCGACCAGGCCCAGATTGTGCAGCGACGAGGCGATCGTGCTCGGCGTCGCACCGTTCGCACGGCGCAACACGAGACCTTTCTGCAACATCGTCGCCGCTTCGTCGAAGCGATCCTCGGATTCGAGCACGATGCCCAGCGTGTTGTATGCGTCGGCGAGCGCCAGCGCTTCGGCGCCGTTGCGCTCGCGCAGATCGAGCGAACGCCGCGCCGCGGCCTCCGCATCGGCGCGCGGGTAGCTGTTGTTCGCATAGGCAACCGCCAGCTGGCTGAGCGCCGCGGCGGCGGCCAGCGGATCGTTCACGCGCGGATCGAGATAGAGGTCGATGGACTCGCGGAACAGATCGACCGTCTTCGCCGGCTGGCCGATGAATCGATACGCGGTCGCCAGCGTATCCAGCAGTTTCGCCTTGACCTGCGGCTGATCGCCGAGCTCGGCATGGATACGCGCGGCGCCCTGGTCGAGCACTTCGCGCGCGGTGATATCGCGCTGTTGGTTGAGCTTCGGATTGGATACGTTGAAGACCGAGACCAGGAAATCGCTGACGCGCCCTGCAGTCGTAGCCTGCACGCGTGCGTCGCGCTCGGCCGCGAGCGCACGGTCGCGTTCGGCAGCAAGCCGCCACGTGAACGCGGCGACCAGCAGCACGCCCAGCGCGCCGGCGACGAATACCGGCCAGCGCCTGCGCAACAGACGCGCGGCGACGTATGCCGGCGTCTGCGCGCGCGCGGATACGGGGCGCAGCGCGCGATAGCGCTGGATGTCGTTGGCCAGCGCATTCGCGGCTGCGTAACGGGCCACAGGCTCCGCCGCGGTAGCGCGCAGCACGATCGCATCGATATCGCCGGCGATGCGTCCGCGCCAGGACACGGCGCCGGCCAGCTGGCTCGGACGCACGGCGGCGTCGCCGAGCAGCGCGATCGTGCGGTCGGCCGCGTCGACCCGCGCCTTGCGGCCGGTGACCATCTCGAACAGGATCAGGCCGAGCGCGTAGACATCGCTCGCCGTGGTCACGGCCTCGCCGCGCAATTGTTCCGGACTCGCATAGCCCGGCGTGAAATAGCCGGTTTCGACCGCGTCGGCGCCGCGCTGCCGGTCGAGCGCACGCGCGATGCCGAAATCGAGCAGCACCGGCGTGCCGTCGGCGCGCACGAGCACGTTCGACGGTTTCAGATCGCAATGCACGACCAGTCGCTGATGCGCGAACTGAACCGCGCCGCAGACCTGTTCGAAAAGACGCAGGCGTGCGTCGAGCGAAAGATTCTTCTGGCTGCAGAACACGTCGATCGGCTCGCCTTCGACGTATTCCATGACCAGGTACGGCTGGCCCCCCGGCGTCGCGCCGCCGTCGAGCAGCCGCGCGATGTGTGGATGCTGCAAGGTCGCGAGGATCTGCCGCTCGCGCGTGAAGTGCGCGAGCATCTCGGCGTTCGGCACGCCGCGGATCAGCTTGATCGCGGCGCGCTGCTCGAAATGGCCGTCGGCGCGCTCGGCGAGATAGACCGCGCCCATGCCGCCCTGCGCGAGCCGATGCAGCAGGCGCCAGGCGCCCAGGCGATCGCCTTGGTCGAGCTCGGTTTCCGGCAGGTTCGCGGGCGTGGGCAGCGGCCCCGGGCCGCTAGCTTCCGTGGCGGCACTGGCCAGCCCGGTGTCGCTGCGCGGTGTGCTCATGCCTGGTCCGCGGCGCGGAGCACGCGGCGCGTCATGTCCGTGGCTTCCCCCATGCGCACACTTTGTCGCAATGACTAGTCTGCCGCAACCACCGACGCACCTTCGAAACCATTGCCGAAGATGAAATCCTTCCAGCCGCCGCGCAGCTCCCAGGCGGATTCGCTGAACAGCGGTGCGTGGCCGGCGAATTCGGGCACGACCTCGATATCGAGCAGGTCCGCGGTCGCTTCCGCATCGAGCGGCACCTCCTGTTCCTGCCAGCGCCGCAGCGGATTGGCGATAGCCGGCGGGAACCAGCCCGCGACGACGCCGTTGATGCGAATCTGCGCCGCCGGCGCGCCGGCGATTTCGCCGGGCGTCCCGCTGCCGGCATCGAACGTGCGGCGCAGGCGCAGGGGCGACGCGGCCGCTTCGACCTGGAAGCGGAAACGACTGCTGCCGCTGGCATACGTGCAAACGCCGGCGGTGCGCGAGGTGGGCGGTTCGTCCTCGAACGCGCCGCTCAGCGGAGCGCAGGTTGCACCCGGCGGCGGAACATACGCATGCGCGACCGCGGTCGCGTCGCCGACTTCGAATCGATCGTAGGAGACGATGGCGGAGCGACCCTGCCGATACGCGTGAACGATCGTGCGCGCGCACGTCGGTACCGGTTGCGCCGGAGCGAAGCCGGCTTCCTGCGTGAGCCGCAGCGCACCGGCGTACGTCAGCGCATCGCCGAGCAGCCAGCGATAGGCGGCCGTGGTTCCGCCGCCGTCGACGTCGATTTCCGTCGCGCCCGACAACGCGAGTGCGTAGCCGCCCTGGTCGAAGTAGAAACCTGCGTTGTAGAAATCTTCGAGTCCGGTGCCATACCACGCCGGTGCGATCGCATCGTCGACATAGGCGCGCTCGTCGCCCTCGAGATAGCCGAGATTGACGACACCGTGCGCACGGTAGCGCGCCGACACGCCGATCACTTTTCCGGCACCGCGATGCGCATACGACGCGAGGTCTCCGCCTTCGACGCAGCTATCGGCAAGCGCCGATGCGAAGCGGCCGGCATCAGCCGGCACCTCGGCATCGTCGAAGCTGAGCGCGCTGTCGATCGCGATCGGCGCGGGCATCGTGCTTGCGGCCACGATCTGCACGCTGACCGACGACGCGAATGGCATCGGCACCCACGCGTACAGCCAGCCGTCTTCGTCTTCGCCGGCGAGCACGCCGCGCGCCGGAAGCATAGCCGTCGTCGCTGTCGCGAAGAAATCGGCCAGCGGCGCATCGACGGCAACGACGTCGTCGATGCGCAGGCGCAAGGTGACGTCGGCATACGCCGAGCGCAGCGCGCGCAGGCGGATGCCGCGCAGCCAGCCCGGGCCGGAACGTGCAGCGAGATCGAGCGTGGCGCCAGGATCGAGCACCGACGAAGCATCCTGCGAGGTCAGCATGCCGTTCCACGGATCGTCGCCCGCGTGCGCGAGGAATGCGCGCCACGCCGGGAAGTCCTGTCCGGCCGAGAAACTCGCGACCGCCGTGCCCGGCGCGAGGCGGTGATGCTGGATCTGGAACCAGAGCAGGCGTTCGTCGTTGCCGGTGCACGGATTGGTGCCGCCGTTGCCGGCATTCGCCAGCGCGAGGCGCAGCGATTGCGCATAGGCGATCGGCACATGACTCACGTAGCCACCGCTGGCTTGCGTGCGATCGGCAACCAGCGGGGATGTGAACGGCGGCGTCGAGCCGTCGAACAGCGCGGCAAGCGGAACATCCAGTGCCGGCGTTGCCGCGCCGTCGAGATAGAAGCGTGCGCGAATCGCCGGATCGATGCAGGTCGAAACGCCGAACCCGGTGGTCAGCCAGATGCGCGTGATCGCGCCGGGACCGCGTTCGTCGAACACGATCGCCTCGTCACCGTCGCGGTACAGCCAGCGCGCCGGATATGGATTGTCTGCGGGGTCTTCGTTGCCTCGATTGCTGCGGTCGTAGCGACAGCCGTCGAGGCAATGGCTCGAACGCTCGAGCACGAGGTCGCCGGAATCGAGCATGGCCAGCCGCGATGGCGATTCCCATATTTCCCACGGCAAGCCGGATGCGCGTGCGCAGGTTGCGATGAGTACCGCGACCATGACGCAGCAGTACCGGCGCACGCTGCCGACACCGGCTACTACGCGAACGCGATCAGGTGGCCGGCTCCAAGGAGGGGATGGCATCGTCGTCCTCGTGTCGGGACACCACGACCGCCGCGGCGAGATCGCCGGTGACGTTGAGCGTGGTGCGGCACATGTCGAGGAAATGATTCACGCCGAGGATCAGGCCGATGCCTTCCAGCGGAATGCCGACCATGCCGAGGATCATCATGATCACCGGAATGGAACCAGCCGGCACGCCCGCGGTGCCGACGCCGCCGAGCACGCACACGCCAAGCACCAGCACCTGCTGCGCGAGGCTCAGCTCGACGCCGAAGAACTGCGCGAGGAACAGCACCGTCACCCCCTCGAACAGCGCCGTGCCGTTCTGGTTGGCGGTGGCGCCGACGGTCAGCACGAATCGCGAGATCCTGGGTGGAAGCTTCAGGTTGTGCTCGGCGACCTTGAGCGAGATCGGCAACGTCGCCGACGACGACGCCGTGGAGAACGCGGTGATCATCGCCTCTTCGACGGCGCGGAAGAAATGCAGCGGACTCATGCCGCCGAGCCACTTGACGGTGATCGAATACACCACGAACTGGTGCAGCGCGAGACCGAGCAGCACCACAGCGACGTACTTGCCGAGCAGCGACAGCACGTCCCAACCGAGCTTGGCCGTCAGCGTGAACAGCAGGCAGGCGACGGCGTAGGGTGCAAGGCGGATCACCAGGTCGATCAGCGTCATCGACAGGTCGTAAAGCCCCTGCACGAACTCCTTCACGCGCTCGGTGCCGGGCGTGCGCGTCAACACGAGGGCGACGCCGAACATCAGCGCGAAGAACATGATGCCGAGCATGTCGGAATTGGCGGCGGCGCGGAACACGTTGTCCGGCACGATCTGGATCAGCAGCGCCATGCCGCTCGCCGGCGCCACCTGGGCGGTAAGCGCCTTGGCGCGGTCGGCCGCCCCTTCGAGCAGCGTGGCGCGCACGTCCTCGCTCAT
>Ga0193716_1002146_pt1 | contig 11254 bp, 12 predicted proteins | sample U2c1metaG_FD_145901 | JGI IMG/M metagenome (GOLD analysis project Ga0193716, IMG submission 145901) | Soil microbial communities from a riparian zone of the East river system, Colorado, United States - U2c1 | ecosystem: Environmental > Terrestrial > Soil > Riparian zone | place: USA: East River...
GATTGTCCAGGGTATTATTCTCGTCACTCCTGCCCATATGAACCATATCTTTGAGTTTGATGCCAAACAAAAACTTGTACGACTGCAACCTGGAACACCAGCCAGTACCGTTAATGAGGCGTTATTACTTCACGGCACGGCTATTCCTGCGCTCGCTGGTTCGTCGCAGCATGCAACCATCGGCGGCGTCATCGCGAATGACAGCGTAGGCTTTTTGTCAGGTAGTCGGGGTGATATAGGCGCGTGGGTTCACCAGTTGGAAGTAGTACTTGCTAACGGTGATGTTCTTCAAACAGGACGCATAAGCAAGCGGGAATTAAACAAAAAGAAAGGCCTTCAAACATTTGAAGGCGAAATCTACCGCAGTCTTGATAACCTCATCGAGGACAGCCAAGAAGTAATCAACGGCAAGCTGCTAAGCGATATCCGCGACAATGTCGGCTATAGTCCGATCACAAGGGTCAAACGAAAAGATGGATCGTTCGACCTAACTCCGCTTATCGTAGGAAGCCAAGGAACGCTTGGAATTATTTCAGAAATGATTATGAAGAACGAATTCGTTAGCGTACATATGGCCGTGGCCGCCGTGGCGTTTAGCAGTAGTGAAACTGCTAGGGATGCGCTGGATAACCTACGTAAACTCGAACCAGCTTTTTTGGAATATTACGACGGTGCATTATTTGAAGCAGCGGCAAGCGAAGGGAAAGTATACGATTTTTACAAAACCGCTTGTGCTAGCGGCAGCGTAAGCACGGTCATTATGATAGGGTTCGATGACTTTAATGAGCGAGCCCGAAGCCGCAAGCTTAAAAAGGTTGCCAAAACATTACAAAATGTTGAAGTGACACTAGTAAGCGCTAACGGGGAAGATGCCCAAGAAATTTTGGCAATCCGTGAAGTAACCGCATACTCCTTACGGCCTGCAGGCAAAGATCTCTCGGCACCTCCACTTTTTGACGGTGCATATATTCCATCCGAACGTTTTGATGATTTCTCATCGGCGGTTGCTACGCTGGCGGCAAAGCATCACGTTACTTTGCCTCTTCACGGCCGAATTCTAGAAAGCGTCTACTCTACGCGCCCTCAATTGCAGTTTCACAAAGTAGGTGACAAGCAAAAAGTATTCAAGCTTCTTGATGAATACGCGAAGATTGTTGAAAGTTGTGGAGGCCATCTGATCGGAGAAGGGGGCGAGGGCCGAGTAAAAGCACGCTTTGCCTATGCTCCACTCGACGACGATATACTCGAGTTTTTCACGGCTGTAAAAGCGATTTTTGATCCGTTTGCTATCCTTAACCCCGGGGTAAAACAAACCGCCGAGATCAGGCAGCTAGTTTCTCAGCTTCGGACAGATTATGACACGGCGCAATTCGCTAGCTATGTTCCCTATAGCTAAGCCTTGAAAATGTCACTTTAAGCGACTATCATAGCTAAAGCGCGCGAGTGGCGGAATGGTAGACGCGCTAGCTTCAGGTGCTAGTGTCCTTCGGGATGTGGAAGTTCGAGTCTTCTCTCGCGTACCAGAGTAAAAATCGGCTTTTATGCCGATTTTTACTTTACTATACTTTAGATACTATACTGATATTTACAACACCACCCCTGTTGGCAAATTGCTCATATTTACAGAATTCTTTAAAATGGATATGCAAATATTAAACGTAATAGGGTGGGAACTAATATGAAAATGAATATCAAAGGGTTAATGTTAGGTTTTGCGGCATTCGCAATGGCGGTCAGTACGGTTGTCTCTACTGCTCAGCCAGCAGCAGCTGTTGGTCCTTGTGGTTCGAGTTATACCAAGGTTGGATCTTACAATATGGCTGCAGGGAATGCAAAGGGTGGAACTCTCGAGATATACTGGTCAAATACAAAAAAGAATAACTGTGCGGTGGCAAGATGCTACGACTGGTCCCTGTGGTCCGAGTTATACCAAGGTTGGATCTTACAATATGGCTGCAGGGAATGCAAAGGGTGGAACTCTCGAGATATACTGGTCAAATACAAAAAAGAATAACTGTGCGGTGGCAAGATGCTACGACTGGACCTGTGGATATGGTGTACACCGTGAGGTGTATATCAGCAGAACAAATGACAGTTCTTGGAATGACTGGGAATCTGGGTGGAACTGGGTAAGTTATGCAGGTCCTGTCTATAGTTACAATTCAGTCGGGCGCTGCATAACCGCCCAAGCCAGATTCTACGCTGGTGTTAATTCTAACTACGGAACAGCTAGAATTGAGGGTAAACACTGCGGTTAAATAAAAAAGTCTCGTAACTATTAAAACTTAAAACGCTATTCGAACGGATAGCGTTTTAAAGTTTAGATTAGTAATAAGCGTACAGACCCTATTTGGATTGATGCAGGCTACGGATTTGTTTTTTGAACTGGGTGAACTGATCCTCGAACTCTAATGTGCCGTCAATTTCGACATAATACTCATCAGGCATGGAGGGTGCTTCAATTTCACTCGCTACCCGCAGTACATGTTCGGGGGCAAACCGCATCTGATCATTGGTAATTTCTCGATTTTCTCCGCGTTCAACGGCTATATCTATCGGGGTTTTTATCCAGATCACAGCAACGTCTGCACCAAGCTTATGAGCGATCGCAGCGTATCTTGCCCGGTCTTTGACGAAATTGTAGTTTGCATCACACACAACGGAATGACCCGCACTTAAGGCTTCGTGTGCAGCATACGCAAGTGCGCCAAATACGAGCAGATGATCAGTCGAGCCGTGATGTTCTTCAGGCTTATCAAATAAATGTCGTCTTAGGTGGTCACTATTTAAGCGGAGAGCTTTAATTTGTGTTGCAAATCTTTTTGAGAAATGATTTTTTCCAGAGCCAGGATATCCCAACATAAGATATAGGGTACGTTTCATGATTCTTTAACAGGGGTCGCATTAACTATATTCGTATAAATAAGCTTAAGCATATCAGAAATTATATCACGTGCATGAATGGTTTTAGCAATTATTTATCTCCTTTCGCTACAATAGGGATATGAATGAATTATCCGTAGGTGTTGGACCATATGAAAAGCCATGGCCCGTAGGATTCCAATACGATGTTGTACTACTAGAAAATGGCGACCGTCGGAACGTTGAAGATAAATATCGCTACTGGACGGTAAATGCCATTAAAGCCGACCTCGACAAAACTCGAGTCGATCTTCATATTGCGATCGAGAATTGGCAGCATGACCTTAATATTGGTACGATTGTACGAAATGCCAATGCCTTTAATGTAGCGGCCGTACATATTATTGGTCGCCGTCACTGGAATCGTCGAGGAGCGATGGTAACCGATCGTTATCTTGATATTATTCAGCACCAAACGGTCGAAGATTTCGTGAAGGCTGTAGATGGCCGTCATATCATAGCCGTAGATAATCTACCTGGCGCCGAGCCTCTTTCTGAAACAATGCTACCCAAAAAAGCGGTGCTCGTATTTGGAGGTGAGGGACCAGGGCTAAGCAAGGAAATGCGTGATGCTTCTGAAAAAATGGTGATGATCGAGCAATTAGGGAGTACACGATCTGTCAATGTTGGCGTGGCGGCTGGTATCGTTATGTACGCATGGCTGCAGCAGCATATTTTTAGCGTTGATTAGATAAATTCACACGCTATATATTGTGTCAATCTTGTCGGACTGTCATAATGAGAGTATGGAAAATAGTTCAGAAACTAGACACGTAACAAGGATTCATATCGAACTAGCACCGAGTGATCCCGTTGAGTCAGTCTGCGCTCCATGAATTTATAAATGATGATGAGCAAAAATTGCATATCTTTACAGGTGCACGGCGTATCGTGAATACCACTGAAGCCCATACGCACGTCTTCAGGGAAAGGCTTGCGCATATAGAAAAAGCCTTGGCTATGGTTGCGCACAACTCTATATTTCTAAGTGGGAATACCCGATTCATACCGCGTAAAGACGGGGGTGGCAGACTTTTTATCGAACCGATGCAGCCGGATAGATTGACGAATATCGTCGGCAGGATGAATGGCATCGCTTCCCTAGAGGGCGTTAGTGATACCGGTCTTTTGTATGTTGATTTTAGCAGCCAAAGTTTAAAGGAAGATATTCTCGAGCGAAGACGCGCGTTCAATGAAAAAGCTAGAGATCCTTCAACGCGTGAGCGTTTTTATGTCGGAAGCCCTCATCTCGTTACGCTTGATATTCCGCAATATAAAATACGCGGACGGCCATTAAATGAAGTAAGCTAGTTCATGGTATAATTACCCTATGATTTATCAATCTATCCATCACTCGCATCTGCTGCCGGAACGTGTCGGATAGATTTCTTTTTACTAAAAAATAACGCCGATTCACGTTTTCGGCGTTTTTTGATCCATCTATTATTTATTTTAGGAGAATTACCATGTCCACATCTAAAAGCTCACGCTTGCGTTTACCGGATAAAAATGCAACAATAACCCCTATGAGTAGTTTGTCTTCGCAACCCTACAAAGGTACGCGTGATTCTTACCCCGAAGATATGCGTGTTCGAAACTATATTTTTGCGCAGTGGCGTCGAACCGTTAAATCGTTTGGATACGAAGAATACGGCACACCTCTTTTAGAGCCGCTTGAGCTATATGCCGCTAAATCCGGTCAAGAACTCGTCAGCGAGCAAACCTATACCTTTACCGACCGTGGTGGCCGTGTTGTAGCCATCCGTCCCGAATTAACGCCAAGCGTTAGCCGCATGGTGGCTGCTAGACGCCAAGAAATGGCATACCCGGCTCGTTTATATAACATTAGCAACTACATGCGCTACGAACGCCCTCAGCGCGGTCGTGAACGCGAATTCTGGCAGATGAATGTCGATATTTTTGGCGTGGAAGGCGCTCTGCCGGAATCTGAAGTAATCGGCATAGGCTATACGCTGCTTAAAAACCTTGGCGCGACTGACGAGATGTTCATCATCAAAATTAATAACCGAAAAGTTATTAATTATATGATGGCACAGTATCTTGGCCTTGATACTATTCAGGCGCAGTTAATGATCAAGCTATTTGACCGCAAGAATAAGATTGCAGCTGAGGACTTTCGTGATCAGGCAATCGAGATTTTTGGCGAACAAGCCGCCCCGGAAGGTCTAAAAAAGATTTCCGCACTTCTGTCCGCTAAAAGCATGGGCGAATTACCTGAGGATATTCGTGAAAGCGGAGCTGTAAAGGAAGTCCAAGAACTATTTACGCTGTTAGAACGTGCCGGTGTTAAAAATGCTATTTTTGACATTACCCTAATGCGAGGCCTCGACTACTATACGGGTACTGTATTTGAATTTTTCGACACGCACCCGGACAATAACCGTGCGATGTATGGCGGTGGCCGCTACGACGGACTTGTCGGTTTGTTTGGCGCCGAACCTATTTCGGCAGTTGGTATGGCACCCGGCCTTACGATGACCGAATTATTTTTACAGACGCACAAACTCCTGCCCGACCTTCCTTCTACGACCGAGGTTTATATTGTTGTACTTGGCGACGCTCTAAAAGGTGCTATGAAATTAGCGAGCGATCTACGTGAAGAAGGCGTGAATACCGAACTTGATATCACTGGTCGTAAACTCGACAAGCAGCTTAAGACAGCGGTGAAAAAACACATTCCATTCATTATTTTTGTTGGTGATGACGAGCTGCAAAGCGAGATCTATCCATTCAAGGACACCGCTTCAAGTGAAGAGCAAAAACTGAGCTTCGAACGTATTGTCAGTAGTGTCAAAGATCGCCGCCGCAAGCATGACGACGATTTAGACGATTTGTTCGAGTAGTCTACATCTGTTATAGTAGTCCGAGTATGAAGACTACCGTAAAACACCTATCCGACACAAAGGTTGAGCTAACTATCTCGCTTGACGCTAAAGAACTTAAAGACGCCGAACAAGTGGCGCTTACAAAACTATCAAAATCCGTGAAAGTCCCGGGCTTTCGTAAGGGTAACGTGCCAGCTAGTGTGGCTGCAAAGCATGTTGATCCTAATTTGCTTTCGCAACAAACCCTTGAAGATGCGCTTTCAAAGTCTGTAGCCGAAGCCTTTACGGCCGAGAATCTACAAGTACTTGACCGCCCCGCTGTCGATGTTAAGAAATTCGTTCCCGGTAGCGAAGTAGAATTCACAGCCGAAGCTGAAATCTTACCAAAAATAACGCTAGGTGACTATAAAAAACTGAAAGCTAAAAAAACAGCCGCTAAAGTTGTTGCAGCCGATGTTGACGAAGTCGTTGAACGTATGCGTATTGGCATGGCCGAGAAAAAAGATGTGAAGCGCGCTGCTAAAAATGGCGACGAAGCAACAATCAACTTCATTGGTAAAAAAGATGGCGTTGCGTTTGAAGGCGGTACAGGTAACGACTATCCTTTGACTCTTGGAAGTAACTCATTTATTCCAGGGTTCGAAGAAGGTATTATTGGTAAAAAATCGGACGAAACATTTGATCTTGAACTTACGTTTCCCGATGATTATCACGCGGCTGACCTAAAAGGCGCTAAAGTTGTTTTTGAAACGACTCTGACAGCTCTTAGGGAAATCGTCCTACCTGAACTTACTGATGAATTCGCAGCCAAAGCTGGTCCTTTCACTTCTATTAAAGAGATGAAAGATGACATCAAAAACGAACTAGCTGCACAAAAAGACCGTGAAGCCGTCGAAAAACTTAAAGACGAACTTGTTAAAGAACTCGTTGAAGTAAGCAATGCTCCGACTCCAGATGTCCTAGTTAAGGATCAAGCCGAATCAATCGAACGCGACATGACGCAGAACTTGATGTACCAAGGCTTAACGCTTGAACAGTATCTTGAGAACAAGGGCTTCGGATCAAAAGAAGAATGGCAAGAAACTGAAGTTAAAGACGCAGCAATCGCACGCGTTAAAGCCGGACTTGTGCTTGCTGAACTTAGTAAAGCTGAAAAGATTGAAGCAACGAATAAAGAACTCGACGAACATGTCGAACTATATAAAAAACAGTACGCCAATAACCCGCAAATGGTCGCGCAATTCGATCAGCCAGAAGCTCGTCGTGATATTGCTAACCGTCTACTGACCGAAAAAACAGTTGATCGTCTCATAGAACTCAACAGCTAATAGTTTTTTTGCTTGCGTGGTATCATAGAAATATGAGCGCAGAGCAGACGATTCGGCAGCTCCTTGCCGAGGCAGATGTGAAAATAAACGGATCTAGACCGTCAGATCTGCAGGTTCTTGATGATAGATTCTATGGACGTGTCCTTCGCCACCGCGAACTTGGTCTAGGTGAGTCGTACATGGATCGCTGGTGGTCATCAAAGGCGCTTGACGAACTGATCGCAAAAGTCCTGAGCGCTAATCTTCGCCACAAAGTTCGGATTAGTCCTGAAATGGCTTGGACGTTTGTTCTGTCGTCTATTACTAATCGCCAAACTATTACGGGTGCTAAGAAGAACGCTTCTCATCACTACAATATCGGCAATGATCTTTATGAGCGGATGCTAGATAAGCGCATGGTCTATAGCTGCGGCTACTGGCGAAATGCTAAAAATCTGGACCAAGCCCAAGAGGCAAAACTCGATTTGATCTGTCGCAAACTTCATCTGAAAAAAGGCATGAAAGTGCTCGATATTGGTTGTGGCTGGGGAGGTTTTTCCAAGTTTGCAGCTGAAAAATACGGTGCAGTTGTTACGGGCGTTAGTCCGGCCGCCGAACAAGTCAAACTTGCCCGTAAACGCACAAAGGGTCTATCGGTGACGATCAAGCAACTTGATTACCGCGATGTGAAAGGCAAATACGACCGAATTGTATCTATCGGCATGCTGGAACATGTCGGAAATAAAAACTATCCGACGTTCTTTAACCAGTGTCTAAAATTATTAAAACCTGACGGTTTGATGTTGCATCACACAATCGGGGCTAATCATACTACCAGGGCTAATGACCCCTGGATTGATAAATATATTTTTCCAGGTGGGCATTTGCCCTCGCTTGCCGAATTAACCAAGGTGACGCAAAAGCAATTTATCATTGAAGATATACATAACTTTGGCCCGGATTATGACAAAACATTAATGGCCTGGCATGCTAATTTTGTAAAGCACTATAAAGAGATTAAAGGCGAATATGACGAACGATTTTACCGTATGTGGACATACTATCTGTTGGTATGTGCTGGCCTATTTCGCGCCCGTCACGCACAGCTCTGGCAAATCGTCATGCGTCCTAGAGGACGTAGTGATACCTACGAAAGCATTCGTTAGCACTCTGGGTTGACGAGTGCTAATTGACGACGTAAAATAGAGTATATGAATAAGCCAAGCAATTATCTCGTACCAACAGTTATCGAAAAAACACACGAGGGTGAGCGTGCCTTTGATATCTATTCTCGCCTGTTAAGCGAACGTATTATTTTCCTCGGCGAGGAAGTAAATGAACATACGGCTAACATCGTTGTAGCCCAACTTTTACACCTTGCGTATGATGACCCTAAAAAAGACATCAAACTATATATCAACAGCCCAGGGGGTAGCGTATACGACGGCCTAGCGATCTTTGATACTATTCAGTTTATTGCACCTGATGTACAAACAATTGGTATTGGACTACAAGCCAGTATGGGCGCATTCCTGCTCAGTAGTGGAACAAAAGGCAAGCGTGTCGCACTTCCAAATAGCCGTATTATGATCCACCAACCGAGCAGTGGCACTCAAGGTAAGATTACCGACCAAGAGATCACCCTGCGTGAAGGATTGTTCCTCAAGCACCGCTTAAATGAAATCCTTGCTAAAAACACCGGTCAGAAATTATCTAAAATCGAAAAAGACGTTGATCGTGACTTTTGGATGAGTGCCGAAGAAGCCGTCAAGTACGGTCTTATCGACGAAGTAATCGAAAAGGCTTAACTACCTAAAAATGAGGTAACCATTTAAACTTACGGTCTGGGTTGCTTTCATACATCTCTTCATATTCATCGAGAATTCCGGCATTGCGCGCTGCTCCAATCGCATTCTGCCGAGTGCACCATGCCTTAGTTGATCGTGGAAATAGATTGTCTGCATCACCCTCTACTAGGGCAGTCTCTAATTTCTTGCGATGACCCAACTGCTCTTTAATAAGTACGCCACCAAGTGCTAGTCCTGCCATGTATAGCGGAATAGTAGCGGCATTTTTTGATTCTCGCGTTGTATATAACTCGAAAGCTTTACCCGCTAGTGCGACCGTAGACACAAGGCTTAGTGCAACTCCTATTGGGGTTGTTCTGAGTGTTTCGATAGATTTTTTGGGTAACTTATTCAAGATTTATCTAATATATAATATTTTGACAAAACACACAATAGCGTGCGATTGGCATGTTTTAAAAATAACTGTTATAATACATATACACCTAGACCTCTGAAAGGAGGTGAGTGATATGGCTATGCGTAATTGGGTGGAAGACGATCCCCTCTGCTGTTCGACTGGTGCGGATAAGCCCGACAAAGGGCCCACCGTCAACGCTGGACCGTTCGGGTGGCTGCGTGTCGCAGTCGCTGCGTGTGTAATAGCAGTGGCTTGTGCGGAGGGTAGTATCCAGGGTATCCGGGCTCTGCGCCGCTAAGTGCGTCGGTCACGACGCTCAAATAGGTTCGTTTAGTCGATAAGCCTATGAGGGCGACCCTCTCTATGTTTGTCCTGAGCGATAGACCTCCGTGGTTAACCCTGCGGAGGTCGTCTCATGTTCGGATACTTTTACAAAAGCTCAAAGTAGTCGCAAATTTATAATCGGGATATAACATGAATTAGTCTTGTTTGTTGTATATTCCACGCTTGAACAGCCATAAGCGGCATGTTTAAATTGGTCGGTAAGTCAGCAAAATCATTCAAATTACCAACTTTTGCAGGGAGTGAGAATGATGGCCGACCAGGCCGAAGATGAAAGAGCCAGACGGCGTGCGGCAGTTCTTGAGCAGATTGAAAAAAACAAGCGCCTCAATCAACAAGCTAAGACTGATGCCGAGCGAGCACGTCGACAACAAAACAGATAGAGCTCCGGCTCTCTTTTTGTTGTGACTTACGGAATACCCGCACTATCACATGCTTATTGTGATAGTGCGGGTTGCTGTTAATTTTAGGTAATTTATGATATAATGAATTCTAACATACGCCAACACGGGGAGTGGGCAAAATGAAACGTGGAAAGTATGTCCAGGACATCCTGGCCGGTGTCGCCGGTCTGGCGCCTCTCGGCCTCTGCCTTTACGAGGGCTGGCTAGGAGCGGCGCACATCGCAGCAGCTGTCGTCGGCGGCGCTCTTCTGACCTTCGGGGTCGGATTGGGCATGGAGGTCTGGTGCAAAGACAGGGCTGATGCCAAAGTCAGCAAGCTCTGAAGCGCAACCTTCCTCCGCATGAGCGGTTTCTGATGGTCGTGAGAGCAGTTAGCTCCGACCATCAGGAACTTGCTCCATTTTTATTTTTTAATCCATAAATTTCCTCCGTTTAAAGCCTTGACTTATTGTCAAGCAGGCTTCACAATAAGTATCAAGAAGTAGTGTAGCTGTGGTTACGTGTGCACTAACGTCCGGCGGCAATGGACGTGAAATCACCACAGTTAAGGGAATCTTCGGCGCCGATTCTACAAACCTAATCACTAATACAATTTATTTGCGAGGAGTATAACGCGTGGCAAAAACCAAGCAGAGCGCAGCAAAGCGTGTCTTTTTTACTAAAGGCGACACAGCTTTACCGCTACCAAATCTCATCGCTCACCAAAAAGATTCTTGGCGTGAATTCGTCGAGACTGGTCTGAGCGAAATATTTTCAGAACTTAATCCTATCGAGGATTACACAGGACAAAAACTAGAATTACGATTCAAGGAATATGCGTTCCAAGATCCAAAAACTAGCGAGCAAGACGCAAAGGAAAATAACTTAACCTTTGACGCTCCTTTGCATGCCAACGTAGAACTTACCAACAAAGTTACTGGTGAAGTTAAAGAACAAGAGATTTATCTTGGTGACTACCCATGGATGACCGACCGCGGTACGTTTGTGATTAACGGTACCGAACGTGTCGTTGTTTCTCAGCTTATCCGTAGTGCAGGTGTATTCTTTACTGCCGATAGCGGTGTGGGCCGTAATAACTACGGTGCTAAACTAATTCCTGGCCGTGGTGCATGGTTGGAATTTGAAACCGCTGCTAACGGTACTATTTATGTTAAGATCGACCGCCGCCGTAAACTTCCTGTTACTACACTTTTGCGTGCCCTAGGCCACCGCAAAACATCTGAAATCA
>Ga0193716_1002148_pt1 | contig 11250 bp, 11 predicted proteins | sample U2c1metaG_FD_145901 | JGI IMG/M metagenome (GOLD analysis project Ga0193716, IMG submission 145901) | Soil microbial communities from a riparian zone of the East river system, Colorado, United States - U2c1 | ecosystem: Environmental > Terrestrial > Soil > Riparian zone | place: USA: East River...
GAACCGACGAGCTGATCGTGGTCGGCATCCAGCGGCGCGGCGTCCAGCTGGCGGATCGCATCGTCCACACGATCTTCGAGCGCGAGAAGGTGAAGGTGCCGCGCGGCGCCCTCGACATCACCCTCTACCGCGACGATCTGCAAACCGTCGGCCCGCGGCCGGTGGTCGGCCCTACCGATCTCCCGTGGAATCTCGATGGCAAGCGCGTCGTGATCGTGGACGACGTGCTCTACACCGGTCGCACGGTTCGCGCGGCGCTCGACGAGCTCGCGGACTTCGGGCGGCCCTCGCGTGTGTCGCTCGCGGTGCTCGTCGACCGCGGCGGGCGCGAGCTGCCGATCCACGCGGACATCGTCGGCAAGAAGCTCTCGATCGAGGAGGGCGATCGCGTCGACGTGCTCGTCGAGGAGCTCGATGGACGTGACGCGGTCGTCGTCGTCCGCGCGGAGCGCAAGTGACGAGCGCACTCGGCAAGGATCTGCTCGATCTCGAATCGCTGACGCCCGACCAGATCAAGCTCGTTCTCGACACCGCGGTTCCGTTCAAGGAGATCAGCGAGCGGGCGATCAAGAAAGTCCCAGCGCTGCGTGGCCAGACGATCGTCAACCTCTTTTTCGAAGCGTCGACTCGCACACGCATCTCTTTCGAGTTCGCGGAGAAGCGACTGTCGGCGGATACGGTTTCGGTGGCGTCGTCGCGATCGAGCGTGTCGAAGGGCGAGACGCTCGTCGACACCGCGCGCAATCTCGAAGCGATGCGCATCGACATGGTCGTGATCCGCCACGGTGCGTCGGGTGCCGCGCAATTTCTCGCGGATCGCATCGAGAGCAACGTCATCAACGCCGGCGACGGCACGCACGAGCATCCCACGCAGGGGCTGCTCGACATGCTCACGCTGCGCGATCACTTCGGTTCGCTCGAAGGGCTGCGCGTGTGTATCGTCGGTGACGTGCTCCACTCGCGCGTCGCGCGCTCGAACATTTGGGGGCTCAAGAAGATGGGCGCCGAGGTGGCGGTGTGCGGGCCGAAGTCGCTGCTCCCGCACGCGATCGCGGACTTCGGCGTAAAGGTCTTTCCGCGCGTCGAAGAAGCGATCGAATGGGCGCAGGCGCTCAACATTCTGCGCCTGCAGCTCGAGCGGATGACGAGTGGCTACATCCCGTCGCTGCGCGAGTACAATCGCGTCTTCGGCGTCACGCGCGAGCGACTCGAGCGCGCGAAGCACGACGTGCTGATCATGCACCCGGGACCGATGAATCGCGGCGTCGAGATCGACTCCGATGTGGCCGATGGGCCGCACAGCGTGATCCTCAATCAGGTGACGAACGGCGTGGCAGTGCGTATGGCGGTGCTCTATCTGCTCGCGGGTGGGAAACCGGAGCTGGCGGAAGCCGCGAAGGGCATGAGCGGAGGCGATCGCTGATGCCGCGGAACATGCGCGACTTGCTTCTCACCGGCGGGCACGTGATCGATCCGGCGACGGGGCGCGACGAAATTGCAGATGTGCTGCTGCGCAACGGGCTCGTCGAGGCCATGGGGCGGAACTTCGGAACTCCCGACGGCGCCGAGGTTCTCGACTGCGCCGGCGCGTATGTCGCGCCGGGATTCATCGACGTGCATTGCCATTTGCGCGAGCCCGGGCGCGAAGATGTCGAGACGATCGCGACGGGCGCGCGCGCCGCGGCCGCGGGGGGCTTCACCGCGATCTGCGCGATGCCGAACACGGAGCCCGTCACCGACAATCAGGCCGCGGTCGGATTCATCATCCGGCAGGCGAGCCGCGTTGCTGCCGCGCGCGTGCATCCTATCGGCGCGATCTCCGTCGGTCAGAAGGGTGAGTCACTCGCGGAATTCGGCGAGATGGTGGGCGCGGGCGCAGTCGCGGTGAGCGATGATGGGCGCCCGGTCGTGAGCGCGCACCTCATGCGCACGGCGCTCGAGTACGCGCAAACGTTCGGCATTCCAGTCATCGATCACTGCGAGGAGCTCACGCTCGCGCACGGCGGTTCGATGAACGAAGGGATCGTCAGTGCACGGCTCGGCCTCAAGGGAATCCCCGCCGAGGCCGAGGAGATCATGGTGATCCGCGACATTCTCCTCGCGCGACGCACCGGCGGACACGTGCACCTCGCGCACATGAGCACGAAGGGAAGTGTCGAGCTCATTCGCTGGGGGAAGGAGCGTGGCATCAACGTGACGGCGGAGGTGACGCCGCACCATCTCACGCTCACGGAAAATGCAGTCGACGGGTACCGCACGGCGGCGAAGATGAATCCGCCGCTGCGCACGGCCGAGGATGTGCAGGTGTTGCAGGAAGCGCTGCGCGACGGGACGATCGATCTCATCGCGACCGATCACGCGCCGCACCACTACGATGCGAAGGACCGCGAGTTCGCCGATGCGCCGTTCGGGATCGTCGGGCTGGAGACTGCGCTCGCGCTCGTGGTCACGGAGCTGGTGGAGAGCGGCATGATCGACTTCAAGACGTTGGTCGATCGCATGTCGACGCGGCCGGCGCGGCTATTCGGGTTGCCGGGGGGAACGCTCGCGAAGGGATCGATCGGCGACGTGACGGTGTTCGATCCGAAGTTCGCGTGGAAGGTGGATCCGTCGACCTTTCTTTCGAAGGGGCGCAACACACCGTACGTGGGGAAGGAGCTTCGGGGGCGCGCTCGCTACACAGTAGTAGGCGGAGCGCTGGTGCACCGCGCGGAAGCCGCGAAATAGGGCTAAAATGTGAGGGAACGGGCCCGGGGGCGCACGGTCGCCGTTACCACTCGCTGGAAGTAGCGGTCAAGGTTAAAGGAATGTTACACTTGGCTGGCACGGCCGGTCACCTTGCTGCCAACGTGTGAAATTCGGGCAGCGAGTGGACGTCGTGGAAGCTGCCAGGACGCTGGAACGCATGGAGTGAGGCATGGCGAAGGCGGCATCGCAAACCCAATTCGAGACAGTCACCGCGCTCTACGAGGAGCGGCAACGCTTCGAGGCGTGGCTGGCCGCGTTGGAGGCGAAGCGCGCGACGACGCCTGTGCACATCTACACGCGCGTGCACGCGGACTACGGCACGCGGCTGCAGCGCGTCGTCGAAGAGCTGCGCACGCATCGCACGGCGCTGCAGGAGCTCGAGAGCACGCTCATCGATCGACTGACGGCGCTCGACAGCGAGGAGGCCAAGCATCGCGATGAGGCAGCGGAAGCTGAGCTGCGCGCGACGGTGGGCGAGCTTGCGAGCGAGCACTTCACCGAAGTCACCGAGCGCACGAGTGGAGCGATCGCGGGTCTGAGTGAGGAGCGCGGACGCGTGCAGGCGGAGCTGTCGCAGCTGCGTCATCTGCTCGATGTCGGAACTGCGCCGCTACCGGTCGCGGCTTCCGCCATCGAGCCCGTTCGCGCCGAACTCTCGGCGCCAGAGACGCCGCGCATGCGACTTGTTGATTCCGGCGCTCCCACGCCGACTCCGAGCCACGATGCGCCGCCGCCACCGACTCCCTCCGATTGGGAGCTCTCGTTCGAGAACGCGCTCGGCGGAAATCCTGCGCCGGCTCCCGCGCGTCCGTCGGGACCGCGCCCTGCGGAGAGAGCGCCCGAGCGCGTGCAGGAGCCGAACCCGTTCGACGATCTCGAGTTCCTGAAGACGATGGTGGATCGCAATTCGGACGAGCAGCCCGTCGTGAATCCGACACGCGAGCGTCCACCGGAACCCGTGTCTCCCGATCACCTGGAGACGATGCCAGCGTCGCCGCCGGTGAAGCAGCGTCCGTCGAAGCCGTTGCCGGTGGCGGCGAGCGGATTGCCGCTCATCATGCCCGATGCGCCGGCGCCGCCGCGTGCCGAGCCGCGCTTCCCGCAGGCCGGTACGCGTGAGAGCGTGCCGTCCTATCTCAAGGAGTCGCCGCCGGAGCAGGTGAAGACGCTCAAGTGCCAGGAGTGCGGCACGCTCAACTATCCGACGGAATGGTATTGCGAGCGCTGTGGCGCGGAGTTGGCGGCGCTGTAGTTGTGTTTGGAGCTCGTAGGGTCGCGGCCATGCAAACCGTTAACACCTGAGATACGGATTTAACGGATCGAACGGATTAGACGGATAAGTGCTTTTTGGAGTCGGCGTTTGCAGTATCCGTTGAATCCGTGCCTCTCCCCGTTGAATCCGTATTCCTCAAGTGTTACGAGCATGTGTTCAGGCGCAACACTCGACGCAAAAAGGGCCGGCGCAATCGATGCGCCGGCCCTTATCTCATTCCTTGCTGGCGGGCTGCGTTTACGCAGTCGCGACCGGCTTCGCGAGGCGGCTCTTCCGACGCGCCGCCGCGTTCTTGTGAATGAGCCCCTTCCGCGCCGCGCGATCGAGCAGCACGACGGCCAGCGTCTTCGCGTCCGGAGTCGCGTCCGTGGCGCCCGCATTCTTGAGCGCGGTCCGAAGCGCAGAGCGCTGGGCGCGGTTGCGAATGGCGGCGGCGCGGGACTTCCGCATGTTCTTTTTCGCGGAGGCGATATTCGGCACTAAATCTCTCCAGACACTTGGGTGCGTTGGTTCGTTCTTTGGCTCGATTGGAACACGAAAAATAGGAGCGCGCGAGCGGTTATGTCAAGGCGCCACACAACTTTGACACGCGTGGACGCCTCCACTACCTTACGCGCCGACGCCCCTCCGCCCGCCCACTCCGGACCCCTCGCGTCGCATTGGATCACAGCACGCTGACCAACATACTGCTCACCGTTCCGGTGCTCCTCTTCGCGCTCGTCGCGCATGAGTGGGCACATGCGTACGCTGCGCTCAAGCAGGGGGATCCGACAGCGTATGAGCTCGGTCGGCTGACCTTCAACCCGATCAAGCACATCGACCCCTTCATGACGATCATTCTCCCCGTCGTCATGCTGATTGGCTCGCACGGACAGATCGCGTTGGGCGGCGCCAAGCCGTGTCCCGTGAATCCGCGCAATTTCCGGAACTACAAGCGCGGCGACATCATCGTCTCGCTCGCGGGCGTGACCATGAACCTGCTGCTGGCGATCCTCTCGGCGGCGCTCTTTCTGGTTTTCGGCGTGATCGGACACGCATTGCCGGACGGTGCGGCCTCGGTGTTCGGAGTGCTCCAGCGAATGCTTCAGATCAGTGTGCTCTACAATTCGCTACTGCTGTTCTTCAATCTGATCCCGATTCCGCCGCTCGACGGCTCGCACGTGCTCGCGCACTTCCTACCGCCCGCGATCGCCCTGCAGTACACACGTATTAGTCGATATGGTTTACTCATCCTCGTCGGCTTGCTCTATTTCGGTGGTGACATTCTGAACGTTCTGCTGTCTCCCGTCGCGCTCATGGTGCACGCATTGATGCGTCCAGTGCTCCCGTTCGCGCTCGGATCACTTTGAGCGCGACACTCACGCCGCTCGACTCTGGCAACGCGCCCTTCGTTGTCGAGCTCGAGCACTTTTCGGGTCCGCTCGATCTCTTGCTCACGCTCATTCGCGAAGAGCAGGTCGAGATCGCCGACATTCCGATCGCCCGCATCTGCGAGCAGTTCCTTCTTCGCATTCACTCGCTCGGCCTCGGCGAGGCCGCCGAGTATCTCGACATGGCCGCGGGGCTGCTGCGCATCAAGGTGCAGATGCTTCTGCCACGCCGCGGCGATGACGAGGAGTGGGACGATCCGCGCGCGGAGCTCGTGCGGCGCCTGCTCGAGTATCAACAGATGCGCGAAGTCGTCGACATCCTGCAGCACCGGGGCGACGACCGGCGCGATCGCTTTTCACGCGGTTATCTCCCGATTCCGCCTGCTGCGCCGCTCGCGCCACTCGCGCTCACGCTTCCCGAGTTGCTCGCCGCCGTCGATCGCGTGCTTCGCATCTCGCGCGAGCCGCTGATGCACGACGTCATTTCGCGCGCACTCGACGTCGACGGTGCGATCGACACGATTCTCTCGGTGCTCGCGCATCGCGGGCACGCATGGTGGCGCGACATCGTCGCCGCCGACGCGCAGCCCTGGCAGGTACTTTCCGCGCTGCTCGCGTTGCTCGAGCTCGCGCGCCGCAGCGAGCTCCGGCTCGTGCAGCTGCGTCCCTTTGCGAATGTGGAGATTCTGCGTGACGCCGCTAGCGAAGCTGCTTGAGGCCGCGCTCTTCGCGAGCGGACGCCCACTCCCCGCGAACGAGCTTGCCGCGCTCGACCCCAGCGTCTCCTCGGAGGAGCTGACGTTGGCGCTCGACGAGATGCGCGAACGCTACGACACCGAGGGCCACGGCATCGAGCTCGTGGAGCTCGGCGGCGGCTGGCAGATCCTGACGCGCCCCGAGTACACGGAGACGATCGAACGCGCGCAGCTCGCGACGCGACCTGCGCGCCTGTCGGCCGCCGCGCTCGAGACGCTCGCGATCGTCGCCTATCGCCAGCCAATCGGACGCGCCGAGATCGAGGAGATTCGCGGCGTTGCCGTTGGCGGGATGCTGCGCACGCTCCTCGAGCGCGGACTCATCGATGTCGTCGGTCGCGCCGAAGGGCTCGGGCGTCCGCTGCTTTACGGGACGACGCCGGTGTTCCTCGAGCAGTTCGCGCTTCGCCACCTGGGCGAGCTCCCCCGCTCCGACGAGCTCGCGGTCGCACTGCGCGCGCAGCCGAACACGCTGTGAGTACCGACACTTCGATGCGCATCCAGCGCGCGCTCGCACGCGCGGGGGTCGCGTCGCGCCGAAAGTCCGAAGATCTCGTCTCGGCGGGCCGCGTTACGGTGAATGGCGCGCTCGCGCAGCTCGGCCAGGTCGTCGATCCGAATCACGACAAGATCGCGGTCGACGGCGCGATCGTGAAGCCACCGCGCATCGAGCAGTGGCTCGTGATGAACAAGCCGCCGGGCGTCCTCACCACGCGCTCCGATCCCGAAGGACGCGAGACGGTGTTCGATCTGCTGCCGAAGATTCCGGGACTCACCTATGTCGGCCGACTCGACTACCTGACCGAGGGCGTGCTGCTGTTCACGACGGACGGCATCGGCGCGAACGCGCTGACGCATCCGAGCGGCGAGGTGGAGCGCACGTACGTCGCCACCGTGCGCGGCGACGCGGCTGCGGCCGTGCGGCGCGCGCGTCTGGGCGTGCAGCTCGACGATGGCGTCGTGATTCCGAACGACATCAACGCGACGTCGCTTGGCAAGGGGCACTGGGAGCTCGAGATCACGATCAGTGAAGGAAAGAATCACGAGGTGCGCCGCTTCTGCCAGGCGCTCGATCTCTTCGTGCAGCGACTCGTCCGTGTGCGTTATGGCCCCGTGAAGCTCGGGCAGCTCCCGAGCGGCGAGACGCGTCCGCTCTCGAATCGCGAGCATGAGATCATCACCGCGCTCACCGAATCCGCGCGCTAGCCAAAGTCGATGATGACAACCGGAAGTGAGAGCACGCAGCAGCGCGCCATAGCGTCGTCCGATACGCTCATGGTGCAGGCGCTGATGGAGCAGGTGGCGCGGCGCGTCGTCGGGCAGGAATACATGGTGGAGCGGCTGCTCATCGGCCTTCTCACCGGTGGACACGTGCTCCTCGAGGGCGTGCCCGGCCTGGCGAAGACGCTCACCGTGAAGACGCTCGCCGAGACGATCGACACGAGCTTTCAGCGCATTCAGTTCACGCCCGATTTGCTGCCGGCCGACGTACTCGGAACACAGATCTTCGACCAGCAAACCGGCGAGTTCCGCGCGAAGAAGGGTCCGATTTTCGCGAACATCATTCTCGCGGACGAGATCAATCGCGCACCGGCGAAGGTGCAGGCCGCTCTGCTCGAGGCGATGCAGGAGAAGCAGGTGACGATCGGCAGCACGACGTACGTGCTCGAGGAGCCGTTTCTCGTGCTCGCGACGCAGAATCCGATCGAGCAGGAGGGCACCTACGCGCTTCCCGAGGCGCAGGTCGATCGCTTCATGCTCAAGCTGCACGTCGGCTATCCGACGCGCGCGGAGGAGCAGGAGATCATGCGGCGCATGGCGGGCGGGCAGGCGATTCCGATCGAGCATGCCGCCACGCCGCAGGCGATTCTCGAGGCGCGCAAGCGCATCACCGAGCTCTATCTCGACGACCGCATCGTCGATTACATCGTCGACATCGTGCACGCCACGCGCGCGCCCGCGGACGCGGGGCTCAAGGAGCTCGCACCGCTCATCGAGTACGGCGCGAGCCCGCGCGCGACGATCTTTCTCGCGCAGGCCGCGCGCGCGCACGCTTTTCTGCGCGGACGCGCCTTCGTCACTCCCGACGACGTGAAGGCCATCGCGCCCGACGTGCTGCGCCATCGCGTGCTCACCACGTACGAGGCGGAGGCGGAGGAAGTCACGAGCGACGCGATCGTGACGCGAGTGCTGGCGGCGATCGAGGCTCCCTGATGGGGGCGGTGGTCTCGCCCGAGATGCTGAGGCAGGTTCGCCTGCTCGAGCTGCGCACGCGCGGCTTGGTGAACACGGTCTTCAGCGGCGAGTACCACTCGGTGTTCAAGGGACAGGGGATGGAGTTCGCCGAGGTGCGCGAGTACCAGGCGGGCGATGAGGTGCGGTCGATCGACTGGAACGTGACCGCGCGCATGCGACATCCTTATGTCAAGCGCTACATCGAGGAGCGCGAGCTCACGGTGATGCTCGCCGCCGATCTCTCCGGCTCCCAGCGCTTCGGCACCGTGTCGCGCTTCAAGAGCGAGCTCACAACGGAGCTCGCCGCCGTGCTCGCGATGAGCGCCATTCGCAACAACGATCGCGTCGGCACGCTCATGTTCACCGATCGCGTCGAGCACGTCGTACCGCCGCGTAAGGGGCGACGGCACGCGATGCGGGTGATCCGCGATCTGTTACTGCTCGAGCCGGAGGGGCAGGGCACCGACATCGGCGGGGCGATCGATTATCTCATGAAGATGCTTCCGAATCGCGCGATCGTATTTCTTCTGTCCGACTTCGTGGATCCCAACGCCGAGCGTCCGCTCAAGCTGCTCGCGCAGCGACACGACGTGGTCGCCGTGACGGTGGAAGATCCGCGCGAGCTCGCGCTCCCCGACATCGGTCTCGCGCGCTTCTCGAATCCCGAAACGGGCGCGACTATCGAGGTGAACACGAGCGATCCGCGTGTCCGCGCCGGCTACGACGACGCGTTGCGTGCCGAGCGCTCGGCGCGCACGCACTTGCTGCGCCGGCTCGCCATCGATGAGATCGCGGTGCGCACCGATCGCAGCTACATCGAGCCGCTGCTCAAGTTCTTTCGGCGGCGCAGCACTCGGCGGCGCAGGTGAGAACGCTGGCGCCGCTGCTCGCGCTCGCTCTCGCGCACGCGGGAGCTCTGGCCGCGCAGAGTGTCGCGCCGGATTCGTCGCGCACGCAGCAAGTGCAGCTCGGCGTGAGCGTGCAGCCGGACACGGTGACGGTTGGCGAGCACTTCGTGGTGCGCGTGCGGGTGCGGGCCCCCAAGGGGGCGACGATCGGATTCCCAGTGGGCCCCGACAGCGGCACGACTGTCGAGGCAGTCGATCCGCGCAGGGAAGTGGCGAGCGCGGATACCGCGATGCTCGAGCGCACTGCGATCTATCGTCTCGTTGCGTGGACTGTCGGCGCGCAGCGCATCGTGCTCGGCGCTCTCGTCGTGTCGAGCGCGGGCGCCGATCGACGTTACGCGCTCCCGCCGATGGCGGTAGTCGTGAAGAGCGTGCGTCCCGGCGACTCGACCGGTCGCATTCCCAAGCCAGCGCGCGACGTGATGCTGGCGCCGCCCCTCCTCTGGCCCTGGATCTTGGGCGGGCTTCTCGTGCTCGCGCTGCTCCTCTGGCTGCTGCGCCGCCGCCTTCGCCGGCGACCGGCGCAGACGCACTACGCCAAGGGCGCGTTCGCTAATGCAAAGCGCGATTTCGCGCGCATCGATGCGCTCACTCTCATCGATGCCGGCGAGCGCGGGCGCTACGTCGCGCTGCACGTGGACGTGCTGCGCGAATATCTCGCGGCGCGCATTCCCGGCGCGGAGCTTTCGCTCACCTCCACCGAGCTGCTCGCCGCCTTGCGCGCCGATGCACCGGTGCCGCTCGCGAGGCTCGTGCCCTTGCTCGTCGCAGCAGATCTGATCAAGTACGCCGATCGTCCCGTGACCGAGTCGCGCGCTCGCGATCTCGCTGCCGAGACGAGGGGCGTCGTCGACTCCACGGAAGAGGCGGTGCTGCACCGCGCGGAAAGTGCGGCGAAGCCTGAGCGTGCCGCATGATGGATCTTCTGGAGTTTCCCGCGATCGACTTCGCGTCGCCGTACGTGCTGCTGCTCCTGCTGCTCATTCCACTCTGGTGGCTCTGGCGACGCAAGCGCCGAGCGCCGGCGATCATATTTTCGCGCGCGGATGTGCTCGCGCGCGGGCGTCGCGGTGGTGCGTTCACGCGTCGCCTGCTCGGCACACTGCGAATTCTGCTGCTCGTCGGGCTGATCGTCGCCCTCGCGCGCCCGCGCTCCGGTGCGCACACGGAGAACGTGGACAGCGAGGGCATCAACATCGTTGTCGCGATCGATTTGTCGAGCTCGATGTTGTCGGAGGATTTCCAACCGCAGAACCGGCTCGAGGTCGCCAAGGAAAAGGTCAAGCAATTCATCATCGGTCGGCATAGCGATCGCATCGGCCTGGTCGCGTTCGCGGGCGAGGCGCTCACGCAGGTGCCACTCACCGTGGACTATCCGGTACTGTTGGCGGCGGTCGACAATCTGCAGGCGGGGCAGCTCGAGGACGGCACGGCGATCGGCACCGCCATCGCGACCGCGGCGAATCGTCTGCGCAGCGCGCCCGGTCACTCTCGCGTATTGATTTTGTTGACCGACGGCGAGAACAATCGCGGCGCGATCGATCCACGCACGGCCGCGCAGGCGGCGGCTGCCGTCGGCGTGAAGATCTACACGATCGGCGCCGGGACGATCGGGATGGCGCCGGTACCGGTTGGACGCGGGTTGATGGGCATGCGCTACGAATATCGTCCGGTCGAGATCGATGAAGGGCTGCTGCGCGACGTCGCGACGGCGTCGGGCGGGCGCTACTTCCGCGCGGTGGACGCCGCTGCGTTGCAGCGCATCTATGCGCAGATCGATCAGCTCGAGCAGGAGCCCGTGCGCGCGCACACCTACGTGCGCTACACCGAAGAGTATCGCTGGCCCCTCGCGGTGGCGCTCCTCGCGATCGCGCTCGAGGCGCTGCTCAGCGTGTGGCGGGGCCCGCTACCATGAATCTTCCATACACGGATGTGCCATGGGCCCTTTGGGCTGCTCCGGT
>Ga0193716_1002149_pt1 | contig 11240 bp, 8 predicted proteins | sample U2c1metaG_FD_145901 | JGI IMG/M metagenome (GOLD analysis project Ga0193716, IMG submission 145901) | Soil microbial communities from a riparian zone of the East river system, Colorado, United States - U2c1 | ecosystem: Environmental > Terrestrial > Soil > Riparian zone | place: USA: East River...
CCGGATCTGTCAGAAAATCAAAAAACTCCTTGCCCACCCCAATCTCTTTCGGGCCCTGGTGCCCGTCATGGATCACTACTTTTCTGATCGCCCCCACGTAATTGCTGTCATTTACCAACTGGTATGCTTTCGCGTTGCTCGGGTACCATGAAGTTTCAAAATTGGTCAGCAAATGGATCTTATATTTCTTTGCCAGCGCCTCCATTTTTTTAGCTTGTGCAAGGGTTGTAGCCAAAGGCTTTTCCACCATCACATGGATACCTCTCGGCGCGCAGACCTCTACTACCATAGCATGATCGTAAACAGAACCAAAAGCCACAACAGCCTCCGGTTTCACTTGATCCAGCATTTTATTCAGGTCCGTATAAAACAGCTCACCGCTTAATTTAAAGTCTTTTATGCGCTTAGCTGCCAGCTCCTTATCCGGCTCATATACCCCTGCCAGGGTCACATCCGATTTGTTTTTTCTGTTCAGAATCCAGGGCACATGGCCATGACTGGTACCAACTACCGCCACCCTTAGCGGTCCCTTTTCTGCCTGCCGGGCGTGGCTCTGCAACCCTAAAACAATCAGCAGGCAAGTCAAAAATACGGTAGTGATCTTATATCGTTTCATATCAAATGATGAGTTAAAATGTGTTCCTTTAATTTGGCGATATAAGATTAAATAAAATTTCTTAATCGAAAGCAAATCAAAGCCATTCACGCATATAAGTTACAAAAGCACAGATTTTACCCTAGCGCACGCCAGGATCAGGCATACGTTTCCTGCAGCTTTTTACTCAGTTTGCTCAGCACCAGTTTTCTTGATGCTGCCACCCGTTCCATCAGTTCCTTATCGGTCATCACGTCCATACTATCGATTGCTATCCACTGTCTGCGGGCAAAATGAGGCGCCTGTTTTATTCCCGGCCTGGCGGCCAGTTCATCAAAATCCTCAGGGTCGCATTTCATACAAAGGTTACCATCTTCCAGTGAAGCCAGGATAAAGATCTTTTCAGCGATCATAAAGCAAAGGTGATCCCATTTCATCCCTTCTGTTGTGCCGTTCAGGCTCAGGCAGTAATCTCTTAACGTTTCAATATTCATAACAGCTCATTAAAGTCTAAAGTTAACAGTAATCCGGCAACCATTCTCCAATTTTACTAAGTTTGTACCGATGAACAAGATCACCCCGACCGCCGATGGCTCTAACACGCTGTACAATGAAGCCATTGGCGAACATTACCATTCCAAACACGGCGCACTTCAGGAAAGCAAGCATGTATTTATCGCCGCCGGCCTGGAGCATGCCGCGGTTAAGTTTCCCAGCCAGAAGATCAGTGTCCTGGAAGTAGGCTTTGGTACCGGACTGAACTTCTTGCTGAGCGCCGCTTACTGCGCATGGCACAAGATCAAACTGGAATATACCTCTTTAGAAGCATTTCCGCTGACCAATGAAGAACTCGAATCCACAGGCTACAACAATTACATCCCCGCAGAGATCTGGGACAACATGATCCACAACTATGGAAAGGCCATGCAGCAAACGGTAAACATCCAGCCGGAGCAGCAGCTCAGAATTGTCCACACCTGGCTGCACAGGTACCAGACCGAACAGCAATTTGACCTGGTCTACTACGATGCCTTTTCTGTACAGCATCAGCCGGAAATGTGGAGTGATGAGATCATCGCCCATACCTGCCAGTTTTTAAAACCCGGTGGGGTCTTTGTTACCTATGCCATTACCGGAAAGCTCAAGCGTGCTTTAAAAAGTATAGGCTTTACAGTAGAGAAGTTGCCGGGCGCACCAGGAAAAAGAGAGATGCTGAGGGCAATAAAAAACTAATTTAATACGGCTTTCTGCGCACATCCTGCGCTACTTCTGCGTACTTCCTGCGGTTAAAAGTACCGTTAAGCGCAGGAAGTACGCAGCAAGTCCGGGGCAGTAATGGAACTGTCTTACCCTATTATAGCTATACAGGTTACTGATTTAATTTTGAATTGACTATACACGCAAATTTGTTATTCCTGTCGGAGTTATACAAGTTGTATTTCTTTTATTTTATACTTTTTGGGTTTCCATCTTTTCTTAAGTTCGCCATGCTGAAGATGCGCTTGTTCCGGGGTGAGGTAGTCGCAGCTGGCATGTGGTCTTACCTGGTTGTAGGTTTGGATATTATCCCTGATCTTCCCTTTAGTTTCCCTCAATCCTGTTTGTGCTCCATAGAGGTCAAACTCTGCTTTTAAGATGCCATTTACACGCTCAGCTATGGCATTCTCGTATGGGTCTCCATTTTCGGTCATGCTGACGGCAATATTGCCATCAGTAAGCAGATCAATATAGCCTTTACTACAATATTGCGATCCTCTGTCGGAATGGTGAATAAGCCTGTTTTGCAGATATTTTCGCTCAGCTATGGCCATTTCCAAGGCATCTATGCAGCCCTGGGCTGAGAGATCTTTCCGAAAAGCCCAGCCCATGATCTTCTTAGAATAGGCATCGGTGATTAGGCTCAGGTATCCCCATTGTTTTCTAAGCCGGATGTAGGTGATGTCGCTTACCCATACCTGCTCAGGGCCATTGATTAGGAGTTCTTTGATCAGGTTATTATACTTATGCATCCAATGTCTTGAGTTGGTGGTTACCACTTTTCTTTTACGGTTCCTGATGTGCAGGCCGTGCTCCCGCATCAGCTCAAAAAGGTAGTCCCTGCCGATTTTAATGCCGTGTTGCTCCAACGGTTCCTGTAGCATGTAATGCAGCTTTAAAGTGCCTATCCTGTTTTGTTTCTTACGAATATCCAGTACATGCTGCAAAACGAGCTCATCTTTCAGGCCCAGGTCCTGTGATCTCCACTGATGATCGTAATAAGCGTGTCTTGTCTTGCCAAACAGTCTGCACAGCAACTTGATCCCAAACCTGGGAAAGTCCTGTTTCATTTTGATGACTGCCTGGCACCAGACTTTTTTCTGATATCGATTTTAAGCTGCTCTTCAGCAATATCGATCATGGTATCCAGGGCACGAATCTTTAAATTGGCTTCTTCCAAAGCTCTTTTCAGGGCATTGAGCTCTAATTCTTCTGATGTTTCTGCTGTCTTTTTAGCCACTTCTATAGATTTGCAAACACTAAGTTCGGTATTATCTTCTTTATATTCTCTAATCCAGTCCCGTACCAGACTCGCAGAAGAAATGTTAAATGTGATATGAGCCTGTTCAGCACTCATCCCTGCCGCTACAGCCCGGATAACTGAACGCTTTTCTGCCTGGGTATAAACCCGCCTCCCAATACCAAATGAACCGTATTTTTTTAACCATTCCGTCAGCGTCCCCTTGGTCATGCCGTATTCAAGAACAAGGTCCCGGCGTGGAACGCCCTGTTCTGCAAGAGCTACAATATATTTGATTAAACGCTTATCAAAACATTGGTTCTTATTTGTCCTTTCTGTGAAAATGAATTCTGTTTCTTTTGTTTCCATACACTGTTTTTAGTGTATAGCTCTTTTAGGAATCGACAATTAAACTAACAGCATGCTGAATGACAAAATATGTTTTTTAGGTAATAATTGTGGGTATTCTGTCAAAAGCTCACGATCTTCGGTATGTTTGTTATTAATTATCAAATAATTACTTAATATTGAATGATTTTCTGTCTAAATTTAGGCTAAAATTCAAAGGGGGGTATTAAAAAGCTTGAAACAAGGGAAAGATTTAAAGAAGCAATGGGATACATTCATTAAGAATGGAGATTCTGCTGCTTTTTATGATTTGTATGCGCATTATCATGACTATCTTACCTATATAGGTCTGAAAAAAGGTGCCGGCACTGAAAAAACAAAGGATGGTATCAATGATCTTTTTTTGTATGTGTACGAAAACCAGCAGAGGCTTGATCACATTAAGAACCACCACAATTACCTGATCACTTCTTTTCTTCGCAAGTTATTTCGAAAAGAACATTTTAGCGCTGAAGAAAGCCTGGACCTGCTGAGTTTGCCTGATGTGCCGCTCTATCCTTCTGTGGAGGCACAGCACATCAGGGAACATACTACTGAACAGGTCAGCTCAACTTTAAAGATGTATATCGGCAAGCTTTCGGAAAGCCAGGCTAAAATGATCTATCAGAAGTTTTATTTAGGGCTTTCCTACGAAGAAATTTCAGAAAGTAACCATGTAACCGTAAAAACGGCTTATAATACCATCTATAATGCCGTTGAAAAGCTAAAAAAAATGATTGGAAATGACAATATGGGTGTCCTGGCTATTGCTGTTTCCTTGTTTTCTCTATTAATTTTATTTTTTTTGAAAAATTCATAGGTAAAATTCAAATTTCCTGCTCTATTGTCTAAATATTAATAAATTAATGCAAGACAAAGACATTGGACAACTGGTAAACCAGGAAAGTTTTCTGAATTATTGTTTCAAGCGCAACGACGAAGATGTGCGCTACTGGGAAAAATGGCTGATTGAAAATCCCGGACATCAGCAGGAAGTTGAAAATCTGAAACAAATGTTGATCCTGATGGGAGAAGGGTCCCGGAAACGGATCACAGAAGCCAATTTTGCGCAGTTACAAAAAAAAATAAAGCGGTCGAAACAAGGCGCAGGCGCTTATCCGTTTTGGAGAAAATGGAGCATTGCCGCTGCGGTCGCGCTGGTCATCTCTGGTACGGGATTGTTGTTGTATGTCAATACAGACAAACAGGTTGAAATAGCGGGTAATCAGGATATTGAACCCGGGGGCCACAAGGCAACGCTTATTCTGGCAAACGGACAAAGGCTCAACCTGGCAGACGCGCAGAATGGATCGATCGCAAAACAATCCGGTGTCAGGATCAGGAAGACCATAGACGGTCAGATCATTTATGAAGTTTCTGAAACTGGCGGAAATATTTCTGCTGATGAATATAATATTATTGAGACTCCTGTCGGAGGAGAATACCAGGTTGACCTTCCTGACAAGACCCATGTCTGGCTAAATTCAGGGTCATCATTGCGGTATCCGCTTAAGTTTACCGGAAAAGAACGCAGGGTGGAACTTAGGGGTGAAGGGTATTTTGAGGTGGCGCACAATAAGGCGATGCCATTTAAAGTAAGCAGCGGAGGGCAAACGGTGGAAGTTCTGGGGACACATTTTAATGTGACCGCATATGAAGACGAAAAAGTAGTGAAAACAACCTTGCTGCAAGGGTCAGTAAAGGTCGCTTATGGAGATGTTGTGAAACTGCTTGTACCCGGACAACAGGCGCAGCTGACAAAAAACAAGCTCAATGTGGTGGATGATGTCGACGTCGAAGATGTGGCAGCCTGGAAGAATGGTTATTTTAAATTTAACGAAAGCCTGGAGAGCATTATGAATAAGATATCGCGCTGGTACGGTGTGGAGGTCGTTTATCAAATGAAACCTGATGCGGATCTGACCTATTCCGGTAAGATTTCAAGAGCCAGAAAAATTTCAGCCATACTGAAGATCATTGAGTTTAATGGTGATGTTCATTTTAAAGTTGAAGGAAGAAAAGTTTATGTTACGAAATAACAATCAACAGCATATTAATATTTAAACCGCAAACAATTTAAACCACAAAACATGAAAAGACATTTACGAAAGGGAAGCTAACTTAAAATACAGCTAAAAAAAACCAGAAGTGCTTGCAGGCACCTCTGGCTAAGTCTGGCATTTATTAATAATTTAATTTATCAAAGTTTAATTGCAGCTGCCCAAAGATTCGAAGCCTGAGGCATGCTGTAAAAACCAAACCAAAACAAATGTATAGAATTTATACTAAGAAAACTGGTGTGCCCGAAGGGTATCTCCGTAAAATATTGCTTATTATGCGATTAACCACCGTTATATTAGTAGCATCGCTAATGCAGGTCTCGGCTATGGGATTTGCACAAAGGATAACCATCAGCGAAAAAAATGCCCCGCTGAACCAGATCATCAATGAGATCAGGAAACAGAGCGGATACGATTTTTTTTACAGCAACAAATTGCTGAAAAAGGCAAATCCTGTCACCATTAATGTAAAAGATGCCTCGCTGGATGAAGTGCTGGCTATTTGCTTTGGCAACCAGCCATTGACTTACAAAGTCGATGATAAGGTTGTGATGCTTAAGGAGAAGGAACTTACTACCCTGACTGTGGCGTTTGGTGCCTTTATTGATGTCAATGTAATTGTGCTCAATGAAGAGGGTACTGCTTTGACAGGTGCAACGGTTACCGTTAAGGGGACCAACCGCAGGGTTGTCGCGGGTCCCGGCGGCCTGGTCACTTTAACCGGGGTAGATGAAAAGGCTATACTGGTCATTACTTACCTGGGCTATCAAACCCAGGAAGTCAGGATCAAAAAAAATCAGTCCAGCATTACTGTCAGAATGGAGATCGCAGAAAATAAAATGAATGATGTGGTCGTGACGGGTATATTTAACAAACCTAAGGAAAGCTATACCGGTGCGGTGCGTACCATAACGGAAAAGGAACTGAAGCAGTTTCAGGGTCGGAACATCTTCCTGACCCTGGGTAATATAGATCCTTCCTTTTATATGGTTCCCAACAATGCGTCGGGTTCTGATCCGAATAAAATACCGGACATACAGATCAGGGGGGCCACTCAATACGCCGCTCATTATCCTGGATGGATTTGAGACTACGCTGCAGCGGATGATGGACCTGGATAATAATGAGATCGAGTCGATTACTTTATTGAAGGATGGTTCTGCGACTGCTCTGTATGGTTCACGCGGTGCCAATGGTATTGTGGTGATCAAGACCAAGGAGCCTGTAGCCGGAAAACTGAGGCTGAGTTACAGGGCAGGTGTAAACCTGAGTGTCCCGGACCTGAGCAGCTACAATCTGCTGAATTCCGCGGATAAACTGGAACTGGAGCGTTTGTCGGGTTATTATGAAAGTTCAACCAAAACGCCGGAGGCCAATATCGGATTGCAGCAATATTACAACCAGGTGCTTGGGCAGGTGGCCAAGGGAGTAAATACCGACTGGCTGTCGATACCGTTGCGTACGCAGCTTGATCAGATCCACAACCTGAAAATGGAAGGTGGTGACCAGACCTTCAGGTATGATCTGGCCCTGCAATATAACCAGCTGAACGGCGCCATGAAGGAATCAGGCCGTAAAGCATTCAACGGTACAATCAATTTGTCTTACCGGTATAAGAACCTGACATTCCGCAATAACCTGGTAGTTGGTCAGACCAAAGAGAATGAATCTCCATATGGATCGTTTTCTGATTATGTTAAACTGAACCCTTACTGGCAGCCTTATGATGCTTCTGGAAATGTGACCCAGTTTTTTTCTCCTTACAATTATGATTACTGGACAATGGCGGGCAGCTATGGGGGCAACCGGTACCCGAATCCCTTGTATGATGCGACTTTAAATACGTTTAACAAACGCAGCTATACTTCCATTACTGATAATTTTCAGCTGGAATGGAAACCTGTGGAGAGCCTGCTTTTGCGTGGCGGGCTTGGAGTGACTTCCACCAACAATGATGCGGATAATTTCAAGCCTGCGGAACATTCTTCATTTGCTGGGTATAGTGATGCCGATGTGTTCAGAAAAGGCAGCTATGAATATGGCAATGGAAAAAGCTTTAGTTATACGGCTAATCTTTCAGCAAGCTATGCTAAACTTTTTGCGGAGCAGCACCGTATTTATGCGGGTGTCAATTTTGATGTGACGGAAAACAACCAGAAATCATATAGTTTTCTGGCGGAAGGTTTTCCTGATGAATCTATTGATTTCCTGGGCATGGCCCTTCAATACGAGCAAAACGGAAGTCCCAATGGATTTGAGGCCACAAGGCGCCGGATAGGTGTTGTTGCCAACGTAAACTATGCGTTCAAAGACCGTTACCTGGCAGATTTTGCTTATCGTGTTGATGGTGCTTCCCAGTTTGGTGTAAACCGCCGCTTTGCCCCTTTCTGGTCAGCCGGATTGGGCTGGAACCTGCATTACGAACCCTTTATCAAAGACAACCTGCTGTTCATCAACCGCATGAAACTGAGGGGCTCTTATGGTTCTACCGGTTCTACGCAGTTCGATGCTTACCAGGCTTTGGGTACTTATAGTTATATCATGAATGACAGGTATAAGACCTGGCTGGGTGTCCGTCAAAACTCTTTAGGAAATCCGGACCTGGAATGGCAGCAGACCAATAAATACAATGCTGGTTTGGAGCTGTCGATGTTCAGGGACAGAGTGAGATTTGAAGGGGACGTTTACCTGGAAAAAACATCTAATCTGCTTTCTTCGCTGGAACTGCCTTATGCCAATGGTTTTACCAGCTACAATGAAAACATCGGCGAACTGGAAACACGGGGCTTTGAACTGATGGCCAGTGTATTTCTGATCCAGAACAATGCCCGGGGCTTTTCCTGGTCGGTGACCGGAAACCTGGTACACAACCAGGACAAGATCGTTAAATTGTCTGAAGCGATGAAGGCGGCGAATGAAAAACTGGCACTCCTGACCGCAGGTAATGTTACTTATAGTCCGAATAAGATCATCAGGGAAGGAACATCCCAAAATACAATTTATGCGGTTCGTTCTCTGGGTATTGATCCAAGTACGGGTAAGGAGCTTTACCTGAATAAAGATGGGCAGGTAACTTATACCTGGGCTCCCCAGGACCGGGTAGCTGTGGGTGTCGATCAGCCAAAATACCGCGGGAATTTCAGTACGATGTTCCGTTACAGGAATTTTTCAACGAATGCCTCTTTTGGTTTCCGTTTTGGTGGTCAGTTGTACAACCAGACCCTGATCGATAAGGTAGAGAATGCCGACAGGATGCTGAATGTGGACGAAAGGGTTTATTTCGACCGCTGGAAACAACCCGGTGACAAGACTTTTTTCAGGGGTATTAATGAAACGTTGAAAGTTTCTGCTTCTTCCCGTTTTGTACAGGATGAAAGAACGCTGACCTGTCAAAACGTGAGTCTTTCATACGATGTAATGGACAAAAGGTTTTTAAAACGCCTGGGGATGCAGGCGCTGACCATCACAGGAAATACAGGGGAGCTCTTTTATGTTTCCAGTGTCCGTCAGGAAAGGGGTATTGATTATCCTTTTACACGCCAGTTCTCCATGTCTTTATTTGCTGCATTTTAAAAAATGGAAATCATGAAAAAAACACTAACAATCATCATATTATCAGCGGGATTGCTGTTTACCGGCTGCAAGAAATGGCTGGATGTAAAACCTCAGGGTGAGTCTACCCAGGAGGAGCTGTTTAAAACGCAAAAGGGATTCCGGGATGCCCTTACGGGTGCTTATATCCGGATGAAAGGGGACAATGTATACGGAAGTGCCCTGACCTGGGGAAATATAGAATATATGGCGGCCAACTGGGAGAATGCCAATACAAGCAATACGGCAATTCCTGCCCTGATTGCCGGTAACTATACAAATCAGACAGTTAGGGATTGGATGGACGCTACTTATCAGGACCTGTATAAGGTGATCGCCGATGTAAACGGTGTATTGAGTAATATCGATGGAAAGCAATCTGTTTTTACAGAAGGGAATTATGAACTGATCAAGGGTGAGGCCCTGGCCTTACGTGCTTTTTGCCACTTTGATGCCCTGCGTATGTTTGGGCCTATGCCTTCAAATCCCGGAACAGGTATGGTTTTGCCTTATGTGAAAGAAGTCAGCAAGAACATTCATGAACCTTTGGGTTATCAGGATTTTGCCCGTGCTGTACTGGCAGATCTGGATCAGGCAGAAGCCCTGCTGAAAGATACAGATCCGATCAGGAAATATTCCATTGCGCAGCTGAACCCGGGACGCAACGACAAGCCTGTGCTGAGTGACAATTATTTGGAATACCGCCAGGTGCGGATGAACTATTATGCTGTCCTGGCACTGAAGGCCCGGATTTACCTTTGGCTGTCGGCAGGTGATGTCTCGAATAAAGCAAATGCGGTTAAATATGCGCAAATGGTGGTTGATGCGGTAGATCCGACAGGTGCTCCTATGTTCAGACTGGGTGAAGAACGCGACCGCGCAGCAGAAGATTATACCATGTCCTGTGAGCACATCGCGGCTTTAAGCGTTTATGATCTTGAAGCGAGGGCCAATTCAACATTTGGAGAGAACGGTGGTCTTCAGCGCTATGATTTTAACATTACTGACGGATTTTATTACCTGAACAATCTTTTTCCGGTAGCGGAAAGAACCTCGGACATCCGCTGGAAACAAATGTGGAGCTATAAGACAGGCCAGGGAAAAGCAAATTATGTGATGTATAAAAAATATATCCAGAAACAGTTATTGCCTGAGTTTCAGATACTCCAGGTCCCCTTATTGCGCCTGAGTGAAATGTACCTGATCCTTACGGAATGTGCAGAAACAAAAGGAGGTGCTGAAGCGGTCTATACTACTTTTTGCAGCAAAAAAGGCATTCCGTTTACTTCATTTAACACAGCAGATTGGCAGGCTGACAGAAGGAACAAGATGATCAGGGAATATGTCAGGGAGTTTTATGCGGAGGGGCAGAGCTTTTTCACTTATAAGCGCTTTAACGTGACCACCTTGCCTGCAAGCTGGACCTATACCTTTTTTAACGCTAAGCCGGAAAAATACATCGTTCCCAAGCCATTGCGTGAAATCAATTACAACAATAACTAATTACGATTATGAACAGATTAATATATTTTGCTTTGATTTTTCTGGCAGCTGTGGCTACCGGTTGTTCAAAGGCGGATGAATTGTTATATAATGATATTTCCCGTGTGCAGCTGAACGATACAGCTACAGTGAACAGCACTTTTGTCTATGAGGCTGCAACAGTAACAAGGGATACGGTTTATATCCAGGTGAATACCATTGGGGATATGGCAAGTTATGACCGGGAGGTAGCACTGATACAGGTACCCGAGGGCGGAACAGTCAATGCAGCGGTTCCTGGGGTACATTATGTAGCCATGGATGACCCCTCCCTAAAAACACTAATGGTGGTGAAGGCCAATACGGTAAAGGCGATGATCCCTGTGGTATTACTGCGCGATGCCAGTTTGAAAGACAAGAGTTACCGTTTGAAACTGCAGCTGTCCGGCAATGATCAGTTTGGCCTTGGGGAGATCCAAAGAAGAAGTTGTGTCATTGTCTTCTCTGATCGCCTGGAACGCTTCTATTCATGGAGGGTGGACAGCGGCTTAGCGCCTGCATTCTACACTTTTGGCAAATACAGCACACGCAAGCACCAGTTTATGGTTGATGTCCTGAAAGAGCAGAT
>Ga0193716_1002151_pt1 | contig 11232 bp, 5 predicted proteins | sample U2c1metaG_FD_145901 | JGI IMG/M metagenome (GOLD analysis project Ga0193716, IMG submission 145901) | Soil microbial communities from a riparian zone of the East river system, Colorado, United States - U2c1 | ecosystem: Environmental > Terrestrial > Soil > Riparian zone | place: USA: East River...
CTGCTGCTGGTCCATGTTCCGGCTGAACTCCTTGCTCGCCTCGAAGAAGTTCAGCGCGGTGACGGTGTACCAGGCGGCCGCGGCCGCCGCGCCGTTGCGCATGGCCTGCTCGTCGGTCTCCGCGCAGTGCACGAAGGTGAAGTAGGCGACCTGGTTGTTGACGAACGAGCCGACCGGTTCGGCGCACTGCTCGGCGGCGGCCCGGTAGAGCTTGATCATCCGCTCGACCCGTTCGATCGACTCCCAGATCGTGGTGCCCAGCACGCCTACCCCGCGCCTGCCGGCGTCCTCGAACGAGCCTGGGCTGGCGGCGGCCTGCCACAGCGGCGGGTGCGGCTGCTGCAGCGGCTTCGGCGCGATCGGCACGTCGTTGATCTGGTAGTCGGCGCCGGAGTAGGAGAACCGGTCCGACGTCCACATCTTCGGGATCATCTCGAACGCCTGCTGGGTCTGTGAACGGGCGTCGTCCGGCTCGATGCCGAACAACCGCCACTCCGGGATCGTCGACCTGGTCAGCCCGAGCTCCACGCGACCGCCGCTGAGCTGGTCAAGGGTCGCGGCACGCTCGGCGACCCGCACCGGGTGGTTGAACCGCGCCGGCGCCAGCACCGCGGAGTGCCCGAGCCGGATGCGGCTGGTGTGCTGGGAGATCGCGGCGAGCAGCAGTTCGGGCGCCGAGGACAGGCTGAACTCACCGGCGCCGTGGTGCTCGACCTGCCACCAGCAGCCGTAGCCGAGCTCGTCGGCCACCTTGGCCTGTTCGATCGCCTGCCGGAAGCGGCGTTGCTCATGGCCTTCCGGCCACGGGCGCGGGTTCTGGATCTCGTTGAACAAGTCGATCTTCATACGGTGACCTCCGTTTCGACGGGATAGTCACCGACCGGGTCCACTTCGTTACGTTTGGCAAGCGCTGAGCTGCGTTTCTGCCTTCACAGGCAACGGCACGGGCCGAAGCACCTGCCTGCCGCCGTGCCTTTCGGGCACCGGAGCGAGCCGGTGCCGCCGTTAGCGTCGTGGGCGGACGCGACGTTGGGGAGTACGAATGACCACTGCCGAGGAAGCCTGGGTGTGTGGGTCCAACCGGTGCTCCAGGAGGTGCGGGCCGACACCGGTGCCCCGTGGGAACAGCGGCGAGCGCGGTTCCTCGAGCTGCTGGGCCTCACCGATCCCGACCGGCACCCGGCCACCGGGCCGCTGGCTCGACTACCTGCCGGACGCCGACCGCACCGAGCTGCGACCAGCGCGCCGTGCTGGCGGGCCGGTGGGGTGACGACTGGCCACAACAACTGTCCGCCGACCTGGACGAGCGGCGGGACGAAGGGGTGGCAGGCGAGCCCCGCCGAGCACAAAGCCGCGTGGCTGAGCGAACTCGTCGCGAGCGGCGTGTTCACCGCCGAGCCGGGACAGGACGACGAAGCCGTCCTCGCCGAGCTGGCCGAGACCATCCGGCAGGTGCCGGGCTACGACCAGCTCTCACAGGAGGAGCTGACTACGCGATCGCCGCGGCGGTCGCGTAGTCAGGAAGGCGTGTCATGGATCCCGACCCGGACCCAAGCAAGGCCGTCACCGAGGCGGTCAAGGAGAAGCTGCGGCAGACCGGCACGACCCTGACACCCGACCGGCGAGCGCAGCTGCTCGCCAGGTAGCTGCGGCCGGGATCGTTGGTGGCGAAGAACACCGCGCAGGCCGAGGAGCTGCGGTTGTAGTGCCCGTGTAGTGGCCTCGCACAGCCTGTGCACATCGGCGGACGGGGCCTCCCGCCACCGACCGGGCGTCAACGCGAGGAGTGGCACATGAAGAGTGGGAACCTGGTCAAGATCGTCGGGGCGCTGGGAGTGGCAGCGGTGATCGCGATCGGAACCGGCTTTGGCACCGCAACGGCCGACCCGCGGCCGACCGAGGTGTACAGCCAGATCACGGCGGCCGACATCGCCGACCCGACAGCCATTCTGGCCACCGACAGCGCTGCCAGCGGCGACATCGGCACCCTCCAGACGGTCGAGGGCGCCATCACCTGGTTCCGGAACCGCGACGGCAGCACCGAGCACGACGGCTACTGCGAGCGCGCCGTGCGCCTCGCCTGGAACCGCACCACCCACCACGCCAGCGCCATCGACCACTGGAACTCCTCCGACGGCGCCAAGCACACCACCGGCAACCCGCCGCGCGGCGCGTTCGTCTTCTGGAACATCTCCAGCTTCGGCCACGTCGGCCTCTCCGACGGCAGCGGCGGCGTCTGGGCCACCAGCGTCAACGGCCGCATCGGCCACGTGAGCCGTGGCTACTTCTCCAACTACCTCGGCTGGAAGCCCGGCAACAGCAACTGAGCACCTCGGTCACCCGGCTGGAGTCGTGCCTCCAGCCGGGTGACCGTCCTCATGGCGACACCCGCGCTCTCCTGCACTGCGCCAACAGGATCAACGCGTCCCCCTCCCCGCGCCGGTTTCCCGTCTCCCGGAACACATCCAGCGCCCGCTCCCCCATCCCCCGCGCCCGCACCGAAGCTCCGGTCGCCAACAGCGTCTGCCCGATCCCCAGCAACGCGTAGGCGGTACAGCGCTCGTCCCGCAGGCCTTCCAAGATTCCCAGCGCCGCGACCAACTCCCGCTCGGCCGCCGCGAAGTCGCGGGTCTCCCGGTGCACCGCCCCAAGCTCGGTCCGCACCTTCGCCTCCCGGTGCCGGTCCCCGATGTCGCGGGCGACGGCCAACGCCGCACAGAGCCGTTCCTCGGCTTCCGCCGGCTCGCCGAGCGCGCGGCACACCGCGCCCAGCGACCCGAGCATCTGCGCCTCGCCGCCGCGGTCACCAACCGCGCGGAACCCGTCGAGCGCGCGCCGGTAGTGCGGCAGCGCCTCCGCCGGCCGGTCCCGCACCCGCCCCAACGTGCCAAGTCCCGCCACGGCGAACGCCTCGCCATGCCGGTCGCCGAGCCGCGCGAACAGCTCCGCGGCCCTGGTGAGCGCGGCGGCCGCCTCCTGGTACTCGTCGCGGTAGAGGTGGACCTGCCCCAGCCCACGCAGCAGCGCGGCCTCACCCGCCGGGCCGCCCGACACACGCACGGCGGCGAGCGCGCGCTCGTGACAGACGCGCCAGTCGTCGTAGTGACCGCGCAGATCATGGAACGGCACCGAAGCGGCGGCGAGCTGCCAGGCCAACTCAGCCTCCCCCGCCGCGGCGGCCAGCTCGACGGTGCGGGTCAAGGTGGCCCGCTGTGCGTCGAACCACTCCATCGGCTCCGCGACCACCGACCGCTCGACCGCCGCGTCCAGCGTCCAACCGACCGGATCGCCGGTCACCGCGCCGAACGCCGCGGGCAGCTCCTTGGCGGCCCGTTTGACCAGCGAGAGCAGCGCCGACACCGAGCGGCGGAACGCGGCCGCCCGGTTCGCCATGGGCTCGGTCTCGAGGATCTCCCTCGCATGGCAGTGCAATAGACCGTGCAGCCGGTACTGCGGATGACCGGCCCGCCCCGGCCCGGCCACCGCGACCAGGTTCGCGTCGACCAACGTGTCGAGCACGTCGTGCGCGGGGACGCCAAGCAGCGCGTCGACCGCCCACGCCGGGAACTCGCGGCCGCCGAGCAGGGCGAGCCTGCCGAACGCCCGCACCTCCGCATCGGGCAACTGCCGGATGCTCAGCTCGAAACTCTGCCGCACGGCCAACTCACCGACCCGCAGCTCGCTCAGCCGCGCGGACTCGTCGGCGAGGCGATCCCGCAACGTGCGCAGCGACCACGCCCGCCTGCCAGCCAACCGCGTCCCGGCGATCCGGATCGCCAACGGCAGGTGCCCGCAGAACTCCACGATGTCGGCGGCGTGCGCGGGCTCGGCGGCCACCCGGTCCGCGCCGGCGACGGCCGCGAGCAGCCGCCTGCTCTCCGCCGCGCCGAACACCGCCAGCTCGACCGAATGCGCGCCGGTCAGCTCCGGCAGCCGCGAACGCGCGGTCACCAGCACGGCACAGCCGCCGTCCGCGGGCAGCAGCGGCCGGACCTGCGCCGCGGTCGCCGCGTCGTCGAGCACCACCAGCATCCGCCGCCCGGCCAGCCGCGAACGCAACAGCGCCGCCCGCGCCGTCGGCCCTTCCGGCAGGCCGGCGCCGAACACGCCGAGTGCGTGCAGGAAGTCGGCGAGTACCGCGGCCGGGTCCTGCGGCCGGTCGCCCGTGGCGTCGAGGTCGGCGTAGAACTGCCCGTCCGGGTACGCCGCACGCAGCCGGTGGGCCACATGCAGTGCGAGCACGGACTTCCCGGTGCCCGGCGGCCCCGACACCACGGCGACCGGCGCCGCGAACGCACCAGGCCGTGGTGCGAGCGCCGCCAGCAACTCGTCGACGGCGGCCGCACGCCCGATGAAGTCGGCGAGGTCCGACGGCAACTGGTGGACGCCGGTCGCCTGCCCGCCACCGTCCTCGAGGCCCGGCCGGTCACCACGCAGCACCGCCGCCTGCGTGTCGCGCAGCGCAGGCCCCGGCTCCACCCCAAGGTTCGCGACGAACCGCTCCCGCACCCCGGCGTACGCGGCGAGCGCGTCGGCCCGCCGCCCGGACGCGGCCAACGCCAGCAAATACTGCTGCCACAACCGTTCCCGGTAGGGGTGCTCGGCGAGCAGCACGCCAAGCTCCTCGATCACCGGCCCGAGGTGGCCGAGCCGCACCTGCAACGCCAGCCGGTCCTCGGTCGCGGCCAGCCGGGCCTCGACGAGCCCGCTCAGCTCGGCCTCCCAGCCGGGCACCGCCGGCAGGTCGGCGAGTGGATCGCCGCGCCAGAGCCGGTCCGCCTCGCGCAGCGCCGCCAGCGCCACCGCCGGGTCCCGCTCGGCACGCGCCCGCGCGCACGTCGCCCTGAACACCTGCGCGTCGACCGACTCCGGCGGCAATCGCAGCTCGTAGGCGGTGCCGCTGGTGACCAGCCCATCACCTTCGAAGGGCACCGCCCGCCGCAGCCGCCACACGTAGGTCTGCAGGTTCGCCGCCGCCGACGTCGGCGGCTCGGCACCCCAGAGCACGTCCACAAGCTGCGCGGCCCGCACCGGTCTGCCCAGGTTCAACAGCAGGTGCGCGAGCAGCATCCGTTGCTTCGTCCCGCCGAGCGGCACCGGACTGCCGTCCACGTCCACGCACAACGGCCCCAGCAGCTGGAAGCGCACCGGCCAGGTCCTCCCGAGTTCGAGTCGAGCGGGCTACGCGAGAGTAGAGGCCGCCCCGCCCGCCCCGGTTCCCGTTCACACCGACTTCCCACGTCCCGGCCGGCATAACCTGATCACCGTCACCGAGGAGTTCAACTTCGTCGACCTGGTCTGGCACGAGGCCGAGTTCCGGGACGGGGGCTCGTACACGTACGCCGTGTACGACACGAACGACCGATATCTCGGGTGCTGCTACCTCTACCCGATGGGCCGGCGCACGAAGTTGACCGAGGAGCCGCTGAAGTACGACGTGGACGTGAGCTGGTGGGTCACGCCGCCCGCCTACGCCGAGGGCTGCGCATGTGGGCAGTGGCAGTGCCCTGAAAGGCGCGTTGAGGGCGTTGGGTGCCCTCAACGCGCCTTTCACGGCACTTTGCCGGGGCCCTGACCCGGCGGCCGACAGACCCCACTGGATCCCTCCCCCTCTTTGCTTCTCTGGTCCTGACCGCGAACTGAACCAGCTCGATCTCGAGCGCTAATATCGGACATCCATATAGTGATTAGAAGATATACGCTTGAAGGGGAGCGGACGAGGTCGAGCTGGATGGAAGAGCGCGAGTGCGGTGATTCCTTGCGGTGTCTTGGTTTGCCGGATCCGCCACTTGAGCCGAACGCCAGATGTTCACTAATGTGTGCCGCGATAGGTGAATTTCCGACCGTAGGGGCCGTGATGTCAGTACGTCGTCGCTTCACCAGTGTTGGTCTCGCCGCGGGCGCGCTCGTCGCGGGCCTTGTCGTCTCCCCCGCGCCCGCCGTGGCCGCTGGCACGCCGACGACGCTGCCGGCGAGCCAGTACACCCTCAGCGCGAACTACCAGCAGTTCAACCCGATCAACGCCGCACTCGTCTCGACGTTGGGGACCGCGGCCGTGCACACGGTCATGGACAACGCGAACCACGACCGCACGGCGCTGCCGTCCATGCCCATCGGCGGCGTGTCCGGCGGCTTCCGGTTCGACTCCGCGGACAACTCCGACTGCAAGAGCTACCCGCAGGGCATCACGACCAGCCGCGACGCCGTTGGCACGGCCAACAGCGGCAACTACGACGGCCATCAGCTCGTCCTGGTCAGTTGGTACACGAAGGGCGCGTGCGACGGCAGCCAGGAACGCAGCCGGATCACGCTCGTCGACTGGGACGCCACCTACCCCAACAAGTACCGCAAGGTCCTCCTCGTCGAACCGACCGGGACCGCGACCACGCCCAACTTCAAGGACATCCCGATCCACGCGGGCGGCGTCTCCTGGTACGGCGACTACCTCTACGTCGCCGACACCGGTCGCGGGATGCGGGTCTTCGACATGCGCAAGATCCTCAAGACCAACACCGGCGGCACCGCGGACCAGATCGGCCGCCAGCCCAGCGGCGTCTACTACGCCCACAACTACGCCTACGCACTGACGCAGGTCGGCACGATCACCGCGAACACGACCTCGGGCACGAAGCTCTCGTGGTCGACGATCTCGCTGGACCGGGTCAGCAAGTCCATGGTCATGACGGAGTACACGTGCCAGTCCGGCTGCACGTCCTACCCCAACCGCGCCCCGAGGGCGATCCGCTTCCCGTTCGCAGCGGGCGCGACGACGTTCGCGGCGTCGACGACCGCGAGCCAGGCGCTCCAGTTGCCCTGGTACAACCTCAACGGCGTGGCGTCACACAACGGACGCTGGTGGTTCTGCTCGTCCGGCCAGAAACAGCTCTACTACTGGACCTCGGCCGCCGGCTCGACGACCTACTCCTGGGTCAGTGCCTGCGAAAGCATCTCCTACTGGGAGGACGCCACGACCGCCGACCTCCTCTGGTCCCTGCAGGAAGGGGCCGGTAACCGCAACGTGTTCGCCGTGACACAGGCGACCTACGACGGCTGACGCGCGTCACACCTCAGGCATTTCGAGCGACACCCCCTTTGTCTGAATAAAGGGGGTGTCGCTATGCGCGGACTGGGAATCACGGTGACCGCGATTGCCGCGATGGTGGCGACGGCGTGCACGCCGGAGGCGGTGTCACCGGCGGCAACGACCACCAGCGCGACGGCGACGAAAATGACGAACTATCTCGACGGCTTGGTGCGGGCGCGGCAGTTCCGCGGCGCGGTCGAGGTTCGCGTCGGCGACAAGGTGCTGCTCAGCAAGGGTTTCGACCGCGCCGACGTGGACCGGGACGCACCCAACGGACCGGACACCCGGTACCGGATCGCGTCACTGACCAAACAGTTCACCGCGCTCGCCGTGCTGATTCTGCAGGAACAGGGCAAACTCGCGGTCACGGACCTGGTGTGTGCCCACCTGCCCAACTGCCCGGAGACGTGGCGCGCCATCACCGTCGAGCACCTGCTCACCCACACCGCAGGCCTGTTCGACTACACCGAAGTCACCGCTGCGGAAGTGGAACGCAATTTGGCCGAGTTCGGCCCCGAACCCACACCAGAGCAGATCATCCACACCTTCATCGACCGCCCACTGGATTTCTCGCCCGGCACGCAATGGAAGTACAGCAGCTCCGGTTACACCGTGCTCGGCCAACTCATCGAACAACTCTCCGGGCACACCTACGGCCAGTTCATGAAAGACGAGATCTTCGACCCGCTCGACATGTCCGACACCGCGTACCAACCCGACCAGCGGGACGATGACCATGACGCGGTCGGCTACCAGAACTGGACCACGCCGGCCACCACACTCGCCGACGCCACCGCGTTCTCCAGCGGCGGCATGTACTCGACGGTGACCGACCTGGCCCGCTGGAACCAGTTCCTGCTCACCGGAACGCCGGCCCTGGTCAAGCCGGACACGCTCGCCCAACTCCTGCGACCGCGCGTCGACGCCGACGCCACCGGGCGGTACGGGTACGGCCTGTTCACCCTCGGCACCGGTGACGCCGCCATTCACTTCCACGGCGGATGGCTGGCCGGATTCTCCACCTACAACGAGATCCGGCCGGCCACCACACTGTCCATCGTCGTACTGAGCAACCTCGACACCGCCGACACCATGGGAGTCGGCCGCGATCTCGCCACGCTCGCCAACCCATGACGAATGGACGCGGCCGTCAGGTGATCCTGCGATAAATGACCGCGAGGTCGGGGGGCCAGGTGGCACCGCGGGTCGCCCACCTGCCGACCAACCATTGCCAATCCTCGAACATCTCGTTCATCACGCCGCTGACCATAGGACCTGGCAGAAGGACTGACCCACTCGCGCGCGGATGGCCGAATCCCGGCGGCCACGTGCCGCGCGCTCTTGACGTGGCGGCGGCGACCGGTTTGTTTGGGAGGTGGACGCGTACAGACGGGGAGGCGCCATGCCGGTCGGGGCGAAGCTGTCGACGGTTCTGCTCGCCGCGGTGGTCGCGGTGGGGTGGACACCGGTGCCGGCGGCAGCCGGGAGCGGGCCGGACCAGGGCGCGTCGAGCCAGTTCCTCGGCGCGGTCACGCTGGTCACCGGAGATCACGTGACCGTGCGGCGGGTCGGCACGCGGCTCGTGCCGCAGGTGGCACCGGCGGCTGGTCGGGAACACGTGCACTTCGCCACGACGGCGGTGGGCGACTCGCTGCTGGTGGTGCCGAACGACGCGTGGACCTCGGTGCGCACCGGGCAGTTGGACCAGCGGTTGTTCGATGTCGCGGCGCTGCTGCGCGACGGCTTCGGGGATGCCGGGCGCACCGACATCCCGTTGATCGTCCAAGGGAAACCGGCCGAGGTCACCGGCGCGGGTGCCACCGTGACCCAGTCACTGTCCACTGTGGACGCGGTGGCGATCCGTCAACCCAAGGAGAGCACGGCCGACTTCTGGACCGCACACGGTGGCGGCGGCCGCCTCTGGCTGGACGGCCTCCGCAAGCCGACCCTGGACGTCAGCGTCCCGCAGATCCACGCCCCGACAGCGTGGCAGGCCGGCTACACCGGCGTCGGCGTCCCGGTGGCCGTGCTGGACACCGGGATCGACGACACCCACCCCGACCTGCGCAGAAGCGTGGCCGCCTCGAAGAACTTCACCACCGGCGCCGGTGTCCGTGACACGGACGGGCACGGCACGCACGTGGCATCCACCATCGCCGGCACCGGGAAGGCGTCCGGCGGCAAGTACACCGGGGTCGCGCCAGGGGCGAAACTGTTGGTGGGCAAGGTGTGTGGCGACGCGGGGTGCCCGGAGTCGGCGATACTGGCCGGGATGGAATGGGCCGTCGCGGCCGGGGCGAAGGTGGTCAACCTCAGCCTCGGCGGCCCAGACGCCGACGGCGACGACCCGCTCGAGCTGGCGATCGACCGGCTGACCGCCGAGCGCGGCACCCTGTTCGTGGTCGCGGCGGGCAACGACGGCAGCTACGGCGCCGAGACGGTCTCCTCGCCGGCCAGCGCCGATGCCGCGCTCGCCGTTGGCGCGGTGGACGACCAGGATGTGCTCGCCGGCTTCTCCGGCCGTGGACCACGAGTGCACGACGCCGCGTTGAAACCCGAGATCGTGGCACCCGGCGTGGACATCGTCGCGGCCCGGTCGCGGTTCTCCGCCCTCGGCAAACGTGGCGACCGGTACGTCGCGCTGAGCGGCACCTCCATGGCGACCCCGCACGTGGCTGGGTCCGCCGCCATCCTGGCCCAGCAGCACCCCGACTGGACCGGCGCGCAGCTCAAGGCCGCGCTGATCGGCGCTGCCGAGCCACTCGCCGATGCCGGCGCCTTCGAGCAGGGCGCCGGACGGGTGGACGTGGGTCGGGCCGTCGGCCAGAGCGTGTCCGCCGAGCCCGCGACCGTCTCGATAGGACGGATGAGCTGGCCGCACGATGACGACCAGAGCGTCACCAGGACGGTCACCTACCTCAACGCGGGCGACCGGCCGCTGGACCTGCGGCTCGCCGTGGCGGTCCGCGGACCAGGCGGCGAACCGGTGCCCGACAACATGTTCGGGCTCTCGGCGCAGAGCGTGACCGTCCCGGCGCACGGCCGGGCCGGCGTCGACGTCACCGTGCACACCGCGCTGCCGGCGGCGGAGGGTGCGTTCGGCGCGCACCTCCTCGCCACCGACGCGACCGGCGCGACCGGCGTCCAGGTCGTCACCCCGGTCGCGGTGGATCGGGAGCCGGAGAGCTACGACCTGACCCTGCGGACGCTCGACGCCACCGGCGCGCCGACCGACGCCCACTTCTCGTTCGTGTTCGGTCTCGACCGGCCGCGGTTCCGCCCGGTGCCAGGGCTCGGTGGCGCCGGGACGCTTCGGGTGCGCGCCGGGCGCTACCACGTGGACGGCGCGATCAGCACGCCACGGCCGGGCGGCACCCTGTTCAACTCCGCCAAGGTGGTCCACCCCACGGTCGACGTGCGGGCCGACACCACGGTCGTGCTCGATGCCCGGTCCGCGCGGCCGGTGGCGGTCACGTTCGACCGGCGGAACGTCGAGCCAGCGGCGGTGGCCGTGGCGTACAGCCGGACCACGCAGGACCGCGCGGTGTCCACCGGCGTGCGCGGTGACACGTTCGACCGGATCGGTATCGGGCAGGTCGGGGAACCGGTGCCGGCCGAGGAGCTGGTCTCGAGCATCGGTGGGGTGTGGGCCGTGCCGGACGCGCACGGCGAAGTGCTGCGGAGCACCGTGTCCTACAACCTGGCATGGTTCGGCTACGGCGCCGTGCCGACCGGGTTCAGCAGACACATCGTGGACGGCGACCTCGCCGAGGTGCACGCCACCTATCGCGCGCAGGCGGATCGCAAGCGGGCCACCAAGGTGTGGATCGCCCGGGAGCCGAGGTTCGACATGAGCAACGGCTTCGGGTTCGGTTTCCGGTTGCCGCTCGAGCGCACCGAGTTCCACAACGTCGACGACCTGCGGTGGTCCGCGGAGCTGCAGCAGTGGTCGCTGGTGAAGAAACAGGTGCACACCGAGACGGTGCTGACCGGTGGACCGGTCGCTGCCGAGCCCGGCCGGCCCACGACGGAGGAGTGGAACTCCGCGGTGTTCGGCCCGGGGTTCACCAGCGACGGCGAGTTCGCGAACCGGTTCGGCGACCTGCTCGCGGTGAACCTGCCACTGTTCACCGACTCAGGCCTGGACC
>Ga0193716_1002152_pt1 | contig 11231 bp, 8 predicted proteins | sample U2c1metaG_FD_145901 | JGI IMG/M metagenome (GOLD analysis project Ga0193716, IMG submission 145901) | Soil microbial communities from a riparian zone of the East river system, Colorado, United States - U2c1 | ecosystem: Environmental > Terrestrial > Soil > Riparian zone | place: USA: East River...
CCGTCGCTGCGGCGGCGGAGAAATGCGCCGACTCGGTCGGGACCTGGTCCAGCGCCGCGACCGCACCCGCCCGGTCACCCTCTTGCGCACGCTGGCGCGCCAGGCCGAAGGCGGCACTGACGTAGCCGTGGTCCGTCCGCCACACCATCTCGTAGTACCGCGCAGCGTAGTCGCGCGCGCCTTGCAGTTCGGAGGCCGCCGCGAATGCCAGTTTGGGGGTGAGCTCGCCAGGCAACTCGGCCAAGACCTTGCCGAAATCGACTGCAGCCTTGGCAATGTCGCCCTCCAGCAGTGCGCATTGTCCGCTGTACCACGTCAGCCGCCAGTCTCCGGGTATCAACGGCTCCAGCTCGCCGAGCCTCTTCCTGGCCAGCTCGGGGGCGCCGATCTCGAGTGCTGCACGGACCAGTCGCAGCGGTATCTCGACCGACGTACTCTTGGCGGGTTTCGCGCCGCCCCTGGCCATCCGCAGCGTGTACTCGAGTTGGGCGGGCGGCGTTCCGCTGGTGGTGGCGAGCACCGCGGCGCCGGAGTCGGTCGGGTCGACCGCGGGGACCGAGAGCGCCGCGATCACGTGATCCGGTTGGACCGACACGTCCCGGCCTGCGCCGAAGACCGCGCGCTGCGGGCTGAAGTAATTCGACGACCGTGGCTGCGCGATGTTGGTGTCCGTGGCGACGATCTCGTGCAGCACCCCGGTCAGCTGGTCGGCCATCTCCCCGATCGACGAGAAGCGTTGCTCCGGATCGGGATCGGTGGCGCGCTGTATCGCGCGGTACAGCGATTCGTGCTTAGCAAGCACCGGCACCGTCGCCGGCCCTGGGAGCTGCTCGACGAAGTGCCCATGCTCCTGCGGAACGTCCATCACCAGAACGGCGAGCGTCCTTCCGACCGTGTACACGTCGCTGGCGACGGTCGGGCCGGTCCTGGAGATCTCGGGCGCCTGATACCCGACGGTTCCGTAGAGGGCAGAGTCCTGGTCGTCCATGGCGATCACCGCGCCGAGGTCGATGAGCTTGAGCTGCTCGTCGGTCTGCATCACGTTGTCCGGCTTGAAGTCGCAGTACGCCAGCCCCTGCGTGTGCAGGTAGTCGAGTGCCGGTGCGATCTCGATGATGTATGCGACCGCCTGGTCCGGAGGAAGCGGTGCGTTGCGCGCCTTGCGGATCTGCTTGAGTGACGTGCCGCCGACGTACTCCATGACGATGTAGCCGACCGGTGCGGCGGCGTCAGCATCAAGGTGTTCGACGAAGTTGTAGATCCGGACGATGTTCGGATGCTCCACCTCGGCGAGGGCAAGGACTTCGGCGGCGGCGGCGGCCATGGCGTCGGCGTCGCCCGAGTTCAGCAGGCCCTTGAGCACCACCCAGCGGCTGTGCACGTTGCGGTCGATCGCCAGATAGATCCAGCCGAGGCCGCCGTGCGCGATGCACCCCTGCACCTCGTACTGCCTACCGACCAGGTCACCGCGAGAGAGCTTGGGAATGAACGAGTATCGCGTGCCGCACTGGGTGCAGAAGCCTTGGGTGAGCCCGGGCTGCCCGTCTCGTCCACGTCCGACGGGCTTGCCGCACTCGGGGTTGCCGCAGAATCGGCTGCCCTCCGGCACCTGCGGGTTGACCATGATGGCGGCGTTCGGATCGCCCTTCGGCACGCGAGGCATCGCGACGATCCCCGCGCCGAGGCGGCCGCGCGTGCTGGCCGACCTCGTCGACCCGGTGCGGGCAGACCGTGCCGATCGGGCGCTTGGGCTGCTCTCCGCCCTCGCCGTGGCCGGCGGTTCAGCCCTCGCCGTCCCAGGCGGTTCCGGCGCACTGGTGGCGGGCGCGGTCCCGCAGACGTCGCAGTAACCGCCGACGACGGCACCTCCGCATCCGGGCTCGGCACAGGTCATGTCTGATTCTCCCCCTTCTGCGCGATCAGCTGCTGAAAGTCGGAAATGGCGCGGGTCACCGCGCGCAGATCGCACGGCTGGCGTGAAAGCAGACCCGCGGCGATCCGCCCGCACGCCAACAGGTCTGAGTCCTCCCCCATCCCGAGCCGCGCCGCCTTCGCCTGGTACGCCGTCAGTCGTCCCGACAGTTCGCGGCGACGGTCCAGGAGGCCCTGCGCGAGCTGCTCGTCCTCGCCGGCGACTCGTAGTGCCGCATCGATCCGCTGCCGCAGCGCCCTCAGTGCCGCTGGATCCGGCGCGGTGAGGGCTGCGAGCGCCTCCCTCAGTTCCGGTTCGGCGTCGGCGTGCACCGGTAGCGGACCGGACAGCACCGTCTGCTCGACGCGGGCACGGGCCCGTGCTGCCCGCTGCGTCCCGTCCCGCAACACATCCAGCTGTGCACCGATCGACGCCAGCGCTTCGGGCCAATTCGCTTGCAGCGCAGCCGCCTCGGCGAGCTCCGCCGACCGCCGTTCGACGCTGTCTGCGATGGCACGGATGCGCTGCTCGACGTGCTGCGGGGTCAACGACAGCGGATCCGTCGCGGACACGGTCAGCAGTTCGTCGATCTCCTTCGGACCGGCCGCACCCGCCTCGTCGAGACGGTCGTGCGTCGGCGCGAGCCCTTCGGCGACCAGTGAGTTGATCTTGTCGACGGCGTCGAAGAACTCGGCCACCACCGGGTAGTCGGCTTGCATCCGTTGCGCGACGTCGTCGAGGCCGACGGACTCCACTGTCTCGGCGGGACCCGTGATGGTGCGCTGGGCCAACGGGATTCGCTGTCGTGAGACTTCGAGCGGACGTCCATACAGCAATCTGGTCAATTCGGCGCGGTCGTCATCGTCGATGTTCGATCGGCGCCCCCGCACCGTGCGCGCCGAGTCCAGGATCGACGTCATCCGGCCCAGGTCGTCCCACAACTGCGCGAGCGATTTCTCGACCACCGCCCATCGTTGCGCGGTCACCCCGATCGGCGGGTAGCGGCGCACGTGTTGCAGGCCCGCGTGGCCTTCCAGCTCGATCAGCGTCGACGACATGGCGGCGACGTCCTTGGTGCGCGAATCGAGTTCGCGGTCGATCGCCTCAGTGCTCACTTCGGTCATGGTCAATCCTGGTACCGCGGCGTCGGCGGGCCGGGCGACGGTCCGAAGCTTCGCAGCCGGGCATCGTACAGCCGCTCCCACGTCCCGTCGTCGCGCATCCGGTCCAGGACACCGTTGACGAATCGAACCAGGTCGGTGTTCTCCTTCTTGACCCCAATGCCGTAAGGCTCGACGGCGATGCTGTCACCGACGACCTCGACATTCGGGTCCTGCTTCGCAAGCCCGGCCAACACCGCGTCGTCGGTACTGATCGCATCGACCTGTCCCTGTTGCAGCATCACCAGACAATCGGTCCAGCTCGTCACACCGAACACCTTGGGCTTGGACTCCAGCGCGAGCAACGCCTTCAGCGAGGTCGTGCCCGTCGCCGCACACACCCGTTTGCCCGAAAGTGCAGCGGCGGAATCGATTCCCGACCCTTTGACGGCGAGGATCTTCTGGTTGGCGTTGAAGTACGTCGTAGAGAACGCGACGGTCTTCTTGCGGTCACAAGTGATCGAGTAGGTGCGGACCACCACGTCCACCTCCCCTGACTGCAACGCCGCTTCCCGGTGGCCGGCTTCTACCACCCGCGGATCGATGCGGTCCGGATCGCCGAAGATGCCGCGCGCGATCTCACGTGCGACGTCGATGTCGAAGCCCTCCAGTTGGCCCGACGAGGGGTCTCGGAAGCCGAACGGATTCGTGTTCTGGTCGACGCCGACGATGAGCCGTCCCCGCTCGGCGATCTCCGCCATGGTCGAACCGGGCGGCATGGCGCCCGGCATGGGCTGCGGACCGGGGCGCAGGCTGGCTTCCCGATCGCCGCAGTCGGCGCTTTCCGCAACGGGCGCCGCCGTGGCTTCCTGTGCACCGGAAGGCATCGCCTCGATCGGTACGACCGTCACCGACGGCGGCGGACTCGACGATGATCCACATCCGGCAGCGGTGAGCGCGACTACGAGCAGCGCCATCACGACTCGCACTCTCATAGGAACTCCTTGAGCCGCGGCCACAACCCTACGACCGCTGCCGCTGCAGCGACCACCATCAGCACCAGCGTCCCCGTCGGACTCCAGGCCAGCCACGCACCCGCCGCGGACACTCGATCGCGCAGCGTGGCACGGGTCTGCTCGATCTCGTCGTGCAGGCTGGTTTCGACGAGGACGAACTGGGCGGCCGAAGCGCCTGGATCAGTGCCGATCGCCAGCGCAACCGCGGCAGGATAATCGCCACCCAGGTAGACCTCCACCTGCTTGCGGTGGCTGGCAGTCCATCTCGTGACACCGTCCGCCGCGGCCGACGGCGCCGTGCCGAGCTGCGTGCCTAGATCATCGATGTGGCCGGTGAACGACTTTTCGCCTGCAGTGATGTCGCCACGCGCAATCAATTGCAGGGTCTCGTCGGTCCGGGCTTGCTGGGCCAGGATGCGCGCCTTCGCCAGCTGCTCGAACCTCGCGGTGCCCTCGGTTCGGCTGTCCTCGATGGAGCCGGCCGCTAGGCGGGTAGCCACGACGATCCATCCGATCACCACCAGTACCACCGCAGCGGCGACGACGAGCCCGAGGTTGAACTGCCGGTTGGTGCGGCGGCTCAGGATCACCGAGCCGACGCCGATCGCCACCAGGACGAGGCCCAGCAGCACAAGCCCTGCCGTCGGCAGTGACTCGACGGCGCGCTGATCTTCGTCGACCGCGGCCAGGTTGTCGGTGTAGATGCGCTCGGCGCCGGGTAGCAGCGAGGTCTGCATCAGCGACGACGCTTCCCGCAGGTAGGCGGACCCCACCGTGAGCCCCAGCCGGTTGTTCACCCGTGCCGACTCGACCAGCCCCGTGTACGCAGACAGTTGCGCCGATATTTCCGCCATCGCGGTGCGGGTGTCCACATCGGTGGCCCCCGCGGTCGCGTCCGCCAGTGCCGATGCCGCGTCAGCCAGGGCTTTCTGATAGCGCGCCCGCATCGGGCCTGTTTGGATCTCGCTGGCAAGGTACGCCGACGCTGCGGCGGCGTCGGCTGCCGAGAGAGCGACGTACAGGTTCTGTGCCGCGTAGGCAAACGGCTCGGAACGGTCGAGAACGGCGTCGTGCTCGGCGATCCGCTCGTCGAGCTGCGCCGCAACCACCACCCCGGCAATCACGCAGCATGCCGCCACAGCGACCGCGATCACGCTGACGACACCGGGCGTCGTGCGGGCAAAACGTCGCAGCCACGCCACGGAAGCCCGCGCGTCCAGCGTGCGCGGAGCGCCCATCTCGATCCACTCCCCTCCCCCAGAGCGTGATCGTAACCGCAGATGGTGCCCCGGTCGCGGGCAATGATTGATTCAGATTCGTGCCGCAAACGACGCGGCGAGCCGCTTCGCGACGGCTGCCTTTAGCCGGTTGGGCTGAGTGCGGATCGCCTCATCGCCACGACGAGCGCAGGCCGTGGGTAGCGGTACCTGGCGCACGCGTCGTCGATCGCTTCGTCCAAGTCCTCGGAAACGACGCGCAGGTAGCTGCGTTCGCAACCAACTTCGGCAGCGTGGAACTCGGCAAGGCTCACACGGGTGAGGATCACATCGTGCTTGCAGCGGATCCACGACATCTGGGCGATCATCTCCCGGACGCTGTCGGCTGCCGTCTCACGGTCAACGTCGCCGAGCCGACAGTGCAGCCCGATGAGGTCCAGTCGTTGACGGGCCATGATCTCGGCCGCAAGGACGTCGGCGGTTTGCGACGTGACGTCGACCAGCAGCCGCTGCGGGCGTTGCGCGCAGCTGGCGAGCAGCGCGATCTGTTGGCCCGAGTGCACGACGAAGCGCCCGACGCCTGCGTTGACGGCGAGGCGAATGGGACGCGCGGTCGCGTCGGCGCAGTGCATGACCAGTCGTGGCGGCGAAATTCCCTCCGCAACGGCGTGTTCCAGTTCGTCGGCGGTCGTCACGTCGACACTCACACCGTGCCGCTTCACCCAGTTGGATACCGGCTCCATCCACAAGATGCCCGCCGGATAGCTGATTGCACCTGCGCGCAATGCCTTTCGGTATGTCGCGCACCGGCGCAACGCAACGGTCACGTCCAGTCGCGGATCCAGCGGTTGCACGATTGGGCGCTGGGCCAGGCCGACGTGAAATCGTGCGGCGGCTTCCGCCGGTAGCGCCCAGACGCTGCGGGGGTGGTGTGCGGTCATGCGGCCTCCTGCCCGAGAATTGCGAGTCCTGCCGAGATGGCGACCATGGGACGCGGGAAGCGCAGCGTGGCGCAGGCATCGTCGAGTGATTCATCGATCTCGGACGCGAGTTTCGGCAATTGCACCGCCCAGTCGCCCGGCGGGACGGCCCGGCCACCGCCGAGTGCCAGGGCGGAGAGCACGATGTCGTGCTCGTCTCTGATGTGGGCCATCGCGGAGATCATGTGACCGATGGCGGCGGGATAGCTGATGAAGTCCCGCTCCCGCGAACCGATTTCGCAGTGCAGACCGACCAGGTCGAGCCGGCCGCGGTCGAGGATCACGCCGACCGCTTCGTCTGCTTCGCAGGCAGCGCCGTCCGCGACCGCGTTGCGGTCCGTCATCGCGACGAGCACTCCCTGCCTGCGCCGCGGAGCGCGCGAGGCCAGCAGATCAACCTGGTCGGTCGAGGTGACGACCAATCGGTTGACTCCGAGATTCGCCGCGCAGAACAGGATTTCGTTCGCGCTCAAGGCGTCGGCGTGGATGGTCAACCGCGCCGGATGAATTCCGGCGGCAAGCGCCACCCCGAGGTCCTCGCTCGAGCGCACGTCGACCGCCAGGTTCTGGTCTCTGACCCACTTGGCCACGGCGGAATTTCGCAATGCGAGTGCTGGAAGGGCTATCTCGGTCATCGAGAAGGCGCGACGGTAGACCACGCAGCGGAGCAGAGGTGCCGACAACGGAGGGATCTGGCCGTCGTCACCCTGCACCACTGGAAGCCCGCGCGCCGCGGGGGCGTGCGGCGTCGTTCCTGAAATCACCGAAAGAAAGACGTCCGAGAGAGTCACCGACACCTTGTCTCAACGAGCCCCGGCCTGCTGCCGACTGGGCACAACATCGACGATCCCCCGATCCCGATCCGCTGACCAGGTTCTTTGCGATCTCTTGACGGCCCCCGGTCAAACCTTGACGCCGCATTGACACCGTTCGCAGGCTCACCTCAGCGCGTCGGCAAGGGGGCCGAGTGCGAGCGCAGGCAGGTACTCCAGTCCCACCATGATCAAGGTGACACTGACGATCAGCACGACGAACGTCGGCTGGTGGGTGCGAAGGGTGCCCGCGGTGACGACACCCCGTCGTTGAGTCGCGAAGGTCCCCGCCAGCGCCATCACCACGATGATCGGCACGAACCGGCCGGACATCATGGCAAATGCCAGCGCAACGTTGTACCACGTCGTATTACCGCTGAAGCCGCCGAAGGCGCTGCCATTGTTGGCAGCCGAACTCGTAAAGGCATAGAGCACTTCCGAAAGGCCGTGCGGCCCGCTGTTCAGCATCGACGCCACCTGACCGGGCAAGGCCATCGCGATCGCGCAGCCGACCAGGACCGTGAGCGGAATGACCAGGATGTAGAGGCTGATCAGCTTCATGTGGCGGGCGTGCAGCCTCTTCTGCAGGAACTCGGGCGTGGTACCAACCATCAGCCCACCGAGGAACACCGCCAGCAGCGCCATCACCACCAGGCCGTACAGCCCGCTCCCTGCGCCGCCGGGCGCCACCTCGCCCAGCATCATGTTCATCAGCAGCACCCCGCCTCCGAGGCTGGCGAAGCTGTCGTACGAGGCATTCGCCGCACCGTCGCCGCTCGCGGTCGCCGCCTGGCCGAATAACGCGCTGCCCGGCACCCCGAACCGCGTCTCGGTGCCCTCGGTTGCGGCGCCGACGGCACCGATGACGGTGCCGTGCCCCGCCGTTTGGGCCCAAATGATGGCAGCCGCGCCGATGACGAACAAGATCGCGACGGCAGCGAATAACGCCCAGCCCTGCTTCTTGTCGCCGACCATGACGCCAAAGGTCCGGATGAATGCCACCGGAATCAGAAGCATCGCGACGATTTCGACGACATTGGACAGCGGTGTCGGGTTCTCGAACGGGTGGGCGCTATTCGCGTTGAACGCGCCACCGCCGTCACCGGACATCAGCTTGATCGACTCCCATGACGCAACGGGGCCTCCAAGAATCGTCTGGTGGCCGCCGGCCAGCGTCGAAACATCTTGCGGGCCATTGAAGTTCGCGATCACGCCGAGCACCAGCAGGATCACGGCGACCACGACGGACAGCGGGATCAGGATCCTTACCACCGTCCGTACCAGATCTACCCAGAAATTGCCGATTTCGTTACGCTCCCTGCGCGCGAAACCACGAATCAGGGCAATCGCGACGCACATTCCGACGGCGCAACTCGCGAACGCCTGCACGCCGAGGCCTGCGGCCAACCCGACATGCCCGAGAGTGGATTCACCGGGGTAATTCTGCCAACTGGTATTGGACGTAAAGGAAATAGCCGTATTGAACGCTAATGCCGGTGTCATTCCCTTATGGCCCCACGGTTCCGGCAAATAGGTTTGCCCCAGCAATATCCCGTAGAGAAGCAAAACGCTCACCGCCGAGAATGCCAACAGCGAAGTCAGATACTTCGTCCACCGTTGCTCGTTGTCGGGCTCGACCCCGACGATCCGGTAGATCGCCGTCTCCACCCGCCAGCTCGTCGGGGCGGTGTATGCCCTGGCCAGGTAATTCCCAAGTGGCACATGCAAGATCACCACGATGGCGATGACGGCAGCGACCTGCAACCAAGCCGCCTGCCCCCAGTACTGCGGACCGTCGATGACCCCGCCTCCTCTGTCCTCGAGATTGTCGTCGGATAACCGTATGAGCTATTGCCCGACAGCCCCCTGATGATTACGCGATCGCAACGCCGAACTGGCGCCCATTGACGCGATCTTGACGGGACAGCCGAGGTGCCCGATCGCCTCGCCGAAGGAAGACCGTAAAGGACTCAGGTGGCGGCGTAAAGAAAACGTCAATGGACGGGGAGGCCTGCTCGGGCGGGTCTAGTTTCGGGTCTGGCCCTCAACGCAGAGGCCCGGCAGAGGCTGTCTCGACCGACACCCGAGCGCCCGCAGGTTTCATTGAACGGAGACGACATGTCCGTAGTGGTGTTCATCGTGCTGACGGTGGCGATCTTCGCCCTGCTCGGCCTGGTGCAAAAGTTGGTCGAGCGGCTGTGAGCTACGAAAACATCATCGGCCTGGTGCTGGCGAGTCTCGTCGCGCTGTTCCTCTTCGCCGCCCTGTTCTTCCCCGAGAGGTTCTAGTGAGTACTACGACGGCGGGGATTCTGTTCCTCGTTCTTCTGATCGTCGCGCTGGTGGCCGTACACGCACCCCTTGGCGACTACATGTACCGCGTGTACAGCTCCGAAAAGCACTCGCGTGTTGAGAGCGTCATCTACCGGCTGATCGGAGCCGACCCGAAAGCGGAACAGACCTGGGGCGCCTACGCCCGCAGCGTGCTGGCCTTCTCCGCCGTCGGCGTCCTGTTCCTGTTCATCTTCCAGCTCGTGCAGGGCAAGCTGCCGCTGCACCTCAACGACCCCGCCACTCCGATGACGCCGGCGCTCGCCTGGAACACCGCCATCAGCTTCGTGACGAACACGAACTGGCAGGCCTACTCCGGCGAGTCCACCCAGGGCCACCTCGTGCAGATGGCGGGTCTGGCCGTACAGAACTTCGCCTCGGCCGCAGTCGGCATGGCCGTTGCGATCGCGTTCGTTCGCGGCTTCGCACGGCGCCGCAGCAATGACCTCGGCAACTTCTGGGTGGACCTGGTTCGCGGCACCATCCGCATCCTGCTGCCCATCTCGGTCGTTGCGGCCATCATCCTGATCGCCGCCGGCGCAATCCAGAACTTCCACCTGCACGACCAGGTCGTCAACACCCTTGCCGGCGGTCAGCAGACCATCACCGGTGGTCCGGTCGCCAGCCAGGAAGCAATCAAGGAACTCGGCACCAACGGCGGCGGCTTCTACAACGCCAACTCCGCGCATCCGTTCGAGAATCCGACCACGTGGACGAACTGGATCGAGATCTTCCTGTTGCTGGCCATCAGCTTCTCGCTGCCGCGCACCTTCGGCCGCATGGTCGGCAGCACGAAGCAGGGCTACGCCATCGCCGCGGTCATGGGCGTCCTCGCCACCGTGAGCGTCTCGCTGATGATGCTGTTCCAGCTGCAGCACCACGGCACCGTCCCCACCGCGATCGGCGCGGCGACCGAAGGTGTCGAGCAGCGGTTCGGTGTCGCCGACTCGGCGGTCTTCGCCGACGCTACGACGCTGACGTCCACCGGCGCGGTGGACTCGTTCCACGACTCGTACACGAGCCTCGGCGGCATGATCACGATGTTCAACATGAAGCTCGGCGAGATCGCGCCTGGCGGAGTGGGCTCAGGCCTCTACGGCATGCTCATTCTCGCGATCATCACCGTGTTCATCGCGGGCCTGATGGTCGGACGCACACCGGAATACCTCGGCAAGAAGATCACCCCGCGTGAGATCAAGCTCGCTGCAGCGTATTTCCTGATCACGCCGCTGATCGTGCTGACCGGCACTGCGGTGGCGATGGCGCTGCCGAGCGCGCGGGCCAGCATGCTCAACACTGGGCCGCACGGGCTTTCGGAAGTGTTGTACGCGTTCACCTCCGCGGGCAACAACAACGGATCGGCGTTCGCGGGCATTTCCGTCAACACCGAGTGGTACAACACGGCCTTGGGCCTGGCCATGGTGTTCGGCAGATTCCTGCCGCTCATCCTGGTGCTCGCGCTGGCCGGTTCCCTCGCCAAGCAGGGCTCGACGCCGGAATCCATCGGCACGTTGCCCACCCATCGACCACAGTTCGTCGGCATGGTCGCCGGCGTCACCCTGATCCTGGTCGCCCTGAGCTTCCTGCCCGTGCTCGCGCTCGGGCCTCTCGCTGAAGGAATTCACTGATGTCCACCCCCACCATCGACACCGCGCAGTCAACGCATCAGAAGAGTGGAGCGACCAACCGCATTCAGGGCGGTCTGCTCGACCCGAAGATGCTGTGGAAGTCGCTGCCTGACGCACTGATCAAACTCGACCCACGCACGCTGTGGCACAACCCGGTGATGTTCATCGTGGAGCTCGGCGCCGCGTGGAGCACCGTGCTCGCGATCACCAATCCGTCCTGGTTCGCCTGGCTGATC
>Ga0193716_1002153_pt1 | contig 11227 bp, 11 predicted proteins | sample U2c1metaG_FD_145901 | JGI IMG/M metagenome (GOLD analysis project Ga0193716, IMG submission 145901) | Soil microbial communities from a riparian zone of the East river system, Colorado, United States - U2c1 | ecosystem: Environmental > Terrestrial > Soil > Riparian zone | place: USA: East River...
GCCAATATTGAACGCCGCGTGCCCGGCACGGCGTGGCAGCTGGAACCGGTGCACGCGGCGTTCAATATTGGCGCGATGATCCGCTGGTTGGACTTTAACGATACCTGGCTCGCCGCCGAGTGGGGCCATCCGTCGGACAATCTCGGCGGCATTCTCGCTTTGGCGGATTACCTCACGCGCACACAGCAAAAAAGTTTGATCATCGCCGATGTGCTGCAGGCCATGATCAAAGCCCATGAGATTCAAGGCATCCTCGCGCTGGAAAATAGTTACAATCGAGTTGGGCTTGATCATGTGTTGCTGGTGCGGGTAGCCACCGCCGCAGTGGCTACGGTCATGCTCGGCGGCAACCAGGAACAGATCCTGAGCGCGCTTTCCAACGCCTGGACCGACGGCGGCGCCCTGCGCCTCTATCGCCACACGCCGAACACCGGGCCGCGCAAATCCTGGGTTCAAGGGCAAGCCATTTACGCTCGGTCGCCCGTTCGGTTCCTATGTTATGGAGAACGTGCTGTTCAAAATTTCTTTTCCCGCTGAATTTCACGCGCAGACCGCGGTCGAGTGCGCGTTGCAACTGCACAATCAAGTGAAGGATCGTATCGAGCAGATCGAAAGAGTCGTGATCACAACCCACGAATCGGCGATCCGCATCATCGACAAGTCGGGTCCGCTGCACAACCCCGCCGACCGCGATCATTGCATCCAGTACATGACGGCCATCGGCTTGATTTTCGGCAATCTCACCGCCGACCACTACGAAGATGCCGTTGCCAACGATTCGCGGATCGACGCCCTGCGCGCAAAGATGGCTTGCGTCGAGGAACCACAGTACTCGAAAGATTATCTCGATCCGGAAAAACGCTCGATCGCCAATGCGCTGCAGGTTTTCTTCAAAGATGGTTCGAAGACGGCGCAAGTCGCCGTCGAATACCCCCTTGGCCATCGCCGCCGGCGTGCCGAAGGCATGCCGCTGCTGATGAAAAAATTTGAAACTAATCTAGCTTCGCGATTCGCTCCCGACCAATGTCAAAACATCTTGCGACTGTGCAGCGACGCCGAGAAGCTCGATGCCACGCCGGTAAACCGTTTCACGGATTTGTTTGCCAAAATAACCTAGCAACACTCGAGACAAGAATTCACTTTAACTAATCTGAGGTATTACATGAACCCACGGCAAACCCTCAAAAAATTGTTGCAGCGCGATAAATTATTGGTCGCGCCCGGCTGCTTTGACGGCCTGTCGGCGCGACTCGTCCAGGAAGCCGGCTATGAAGCCGCGTATCTCAGCGGCGGCGCGGTCGCCCGCAGCATGGGCATCCCCGATATCGGCTTGGTGAGCATGTCGGAAGCCATCGAACGGGCGGTACAGGTAGTTTCGGTGGTGAATATCCCGGTGATCGCCGACGCCGACACCGGTTACGGCAACGCGGTCAATTTGGTGCGCACCGTGCGCGAATTCGAGCGCGTCGGAGTCGCGGCGATCCACATCGAGGACCAAATTACGCCCAAGCGCTGCGGCCATCTCGATGGCAAGGAAGTCATCGCGCTGGTGGAGATGGAAGCCAAGCTCAAAGCCGCGCTGGCCGCCCGCACCGATCCGGATTTTGTCATCATCGCGCGCACCGACGCGCGCGGCGTCACCGGTTTCGACGACGCCATCGAACGCGCGCGCGTCTTTGCCAGGGTCGGCGTCGATGCGATCTTTGTTGAAGCCCCGCAGTCGGAGGAAGAACTGGCTGAGATTCCGCGCCGCTTGCCCAGCGTGCCTCTACTAGTGAATGTGTTTAAAGGAGGCAAAACCCCGATGTTGCCGATGGAGCGCTTGCAGAAGATGGGTTACCGCATCGCCATTTATCCGTCCGAAACCCAACGAGCCGCGATTCACGCCATGCGCAATGCACTGGCCACGCTCAAGCGCGAAGGCACGACGGAATCCATCGACGCGACGCTGACGACTTTCAAAGAACGGGATCGGGTGGTCGGCCTGGACGAGTGGCAGAGCATTGAAAAGCAATTTATGGCGCTTGATAAAGACTAGCCTTCACTGCTCGCGCAATTGCTATCATAAGATCAACCGTCAAGAATTTAGCGCCCCTGCTTCTGCTGGCGCACCTGCAAGCCTTTGAGCAGCCGCTCGGCTTGCTCGATATTTCTTTTCGCGCCTTCATGGCCCGGATCGTATTGTAGGACACTGCGCCATTCCGCCACTGCTTCCGGCAATCTTTCCTCGCGATAGAGCGAAATACCCTGGTTGTAATGCTGCTGAACCAAGCGCGACCGAACGTTGGTCAATAGTGACGACACTGAAGCGTCTTTCGGGCTAAGCTTGGCAAGCTGAGTTAATGCGGTAAAGGAGTCGCCCAGCTTGTTCTGCTCTAACAAAGTCTTGCCTTGCTGTAGAAGGATTGTCCGCTTGAGATCCAACGCCTCACCGCTGCGCGGATTTTGACCGATAAATCGATCAAGGGTCGCCAGCGCCAGGAAGTAATCGCCTCTGTCCGACGCTTCCTTCGCCTCGACCAGCGCTGGATTGGCGGAGGGGCCCACTTCGGTGACTTCCGGTTTCGTAAGCACCGGAGGCGCTAGGGGGCGGCCGAAGGGCAAACCCGGAATCTCGGGAATCTTGAGTACCGACCCAGGAGTCAATTTCGGGTTCGGCGGCAACTGATTGGTTTCCCAGATCACTTCGGAGCGCGATCGGTCACCGTAGTAAAGCTGCGCGATCGAAGCCAACGATTCACCGGCACGCACCGTGTGATTGATCTGACGCACCTCCCGTACCCGGGTCTGGAGCGCCACGAACGCCTCGCGGTTCGACGGCTCCAGCGCCAGCACGGCGAGAAAGTGATTGCGCGCTTCAATATAAAGGTTGCGCTTCAGCGCATCCTCGCCGCGCGCTAAACGATCGGCGACCGCCTGCTTTATCCGTTCTTCAATTTTTCCCGATTCCTCCAGCGCAATCGAATCCTTCGGGTCAATCGTCAAAGCAACCTTCCAAGCGTCGCCCGCGCCCCGCAGGTTTCCTTGAGCGGCCAAGCTGGCCGCTTTTTCGCGGTTCGGCGCCAGCAGATTCTCGAAGGGAGATTGATGCGGTCCTTCCTGCACCGTTGCGCAAGCCGCCGCAAAACACAGGAGCCCGGTTGCTAAGGCAAATCTCTGCGCCAGGCGTCTCACTTGATTTGTTCCTGACTGAACAGATTCAGATTCTTGATGAAGTCATCCAGGCTCATCTCCGGGTAAATCTGGCTGCGGTTGATCCGGTGCATGTCCACAAAGGATGGGCTTCCCTGCCTTCGCACGGTAAAGGCCGCAACATATCCGCGCTCCTTGGTGCGGCGAACCACGGCATCGTCTTGACGCCCATAAGGATAAGCCATGATGTTGGGTTCGAAACCGAGATTTTTTTGGAACAGCGCCCGCGGTTGCACCAGTTCCGTTTCGAGGCGTCTATCGTATTCATTTGCCGGCTCGCCCGCGGCGCGCACCATGTCGCCGTGACTCTTGGAATGGGCCTGGACGTCGAATCCCTCGTCCGCCAATTTCTTAAGATCCGCCCAGCTAAACGCGCTGGAGCCCGCGTTCAGGTAGTCGGTATAGACAAACAAAGTTGCCGTGAAATTCAGTTCTTTGAGAAGCGGATAAGCGTATTGGAGAAACGAGCGATAACCGTCATCAAACGTCAACAAAACGCTCTTACGCGGCAGTTGCCGCTTCTGCGATACGAAGTCGACAAACTCTCTAATGTTGACCACCCGATAGCCCTGGGTCTTGAGATAGCGCATCTGCTCTTCAAAAGCCTTTGCTCCCAAGATCATGCGGCCCTTCGGCTGCGACGCGAGATTGTGATAGACAAGGATTGGCACCAATTGATAGCCGCTCGCGGTCACGCCGGATAGGTTCCAGGGTCGCTTCGGAATCACCACCTGCTGTCCCGCGGTAATACTCGCCGAACCATTGTAGTCCTCGATCATCCAGTCGAGGTTTTTGTCTGCGAGAAAACGGGCCGCAAGACTCTCCACCGTATCGCCGCTCCTTGCGATCACCACGAAATAGTCCTGGGATTCAAAAACCTCGCCGCTGGCTCGATCGGCAGCGGACGGCTTTGGGTCTGTGGCTCCGCACCCTGCCAAAAAGATCGTCAAGAGGGTGATCGCCAAGTAAGCAACAAGAGACGTCTTGTCATTATCCATCGGGTCTCTTTCACTAATCCTTCCGACTCAAGATTTCAAACACGACGACCGCTTCTTCCCTGCCCTTAACATAAACCGTTCCCAGGCACCGGCCATCCACCTGATCAGCAACCTGTTGGAAAGTGGACTCGCTAACCAGAATCTGCCCGGGCTTGGCGTTGGATTCCAGCCGCGCGGCGAGATTGACCTTGTCGCCGATCACGGTGTACTCCATCTGGTCTTCCGTGCCGACTGTTCCGGCGACGGCTTCCCCGGCGCTGATGCCGATGCCGATAGAGATCGGTTCTTTCCCGAGCGCGACCCGCTGCGCGCTGAGTTCCGCCACCCCCGCCTGCATCGCGAGCGCTGTTTCTACTGCGCGCAAGCAGTGGTCCGGATAGGCCGTCGGCGCGCCGAAGATCGCCATGACGGCATCGCCAAGAAACTTGTTGATCGTGCCGTTGTTTTTAATGGTCAGCTCGATCATCAGGCTGTAAAAGGCGTTGAGCGCTGCGACCACTTCCTCCGGAGGAAGCTTTTCCGTCAAGCTCGTGAAGCCGCGCATATCGCAAAAAATTACCGTGACATCCCTGCGCTCGCCGCTGAACGTGATGTCGTCGGGATGCTTGAGGATTTCGTCGACAACTTGCCGCGCCACGTAACTACTGAACGCGCGTTTAATCTTTTCCTTCTCGCGCAGGTTCCTCGCCATATCGTTAAACGACTCGGTGAGATCGCCGATTTCGTCGCGGCTCGTAACCGGCAGCGTGATGTCGAAGCTGCCGGCGGCAATCGCCTTGGTGCCTTGCGCAAGCTTGAGTATCGGCTTGGTCAGAACGATGGCGAGTCCAACGGCTCCGCCAATACCGCCCAACACCATAAATCCGGTAATCCAGAGCGAGTGTTTGCGCGCATCGCCGATCGTTTGCCGAATCGATCGATCGCTGAATCCTAGATAAAGCGCGCCGATGCGCACCTTGCTGAATTCCATTGGTACGGCGAAGTCAATGATATGCCCACCTTCGGCGTCCGCATAAGTCTGCACGAGCATTTCCTGGCCCAGTGGCTTGAGTTCTTTCGGCCGCTCGATTTGCTTACCGACCAGATTCAGATCTTTGTCAGCGACGACCTTGCCGTCTTCGTCAGCGATCACGGCATACGAAACATCCTCATCGCGCAGCGTGTCGCGAACGAGAAGACTTAAGGCGAGATCGTCACGAGTGACGAGGGAATTCCTGGCGCTCAACGCGAGATCGCGAGCGATGGTAAAGCCGCGCTTGGTAATCTCACTGGTAAGGCTCTTTTCTGCGCGATCCAGCAGAAAGTTACTTACCAGCAACACCGACAGGACAACTAGAAGCGTTATCAGCAGACTGAGCTTGACTTTCAGGGGAAGGCGGAACTTTTGGCTAGCGGGCTTGGGCACTCGATTACATCCGAAAACGCTGCTGAACTCTAATGGACGACCGCGCGACCGTCAAGCACAGGGATAATCCCGCTCTGTAAAATTTATGTTACAGCTTTCGGCCAAGGGAAAAGATCGAAGCGCCGCGGAATTGCGCAATCTCCAAGATCTCAAAGCCGAGCAAGCGATAGAATTTCACCGGATCGGCACCGCAGAATAGATGGATTCCGACAACACCGCAGGATCGGAGATCGTCAAAATAGCTTTCCATCAGGCGCCGGCCTATTCCCATGCGCCGATAACCCGCGTCGACGTTGACGTGGAGATGAGCGGGATAGTCGACCTCAACCGAGCGCCTCAGCTCACGGGAAAAACGTTCCTCTGCTTTCGGGCTGAGACCAAGCGTGCGTCGGCCAAATCCATGAGCGCCGGGAGTATGGCGATATCGGCCAAACGTAATCTGCAACAGCAACGGCAACGTCATCCGCCACGCTTTTGTGCGAGCAAATTTTCGTGAGTCGGGACAGCCCGTCAGATAGCCGACGACCGATGCTTCAGAGAGGGCGACGTAGGTCCATTCCGGCAAAAGCCTTTTGTAGGGTTCGATCCAAAGTTTGGCAAAAAACTCCCACCGTTCCTGCGCGATGGGACTGCCGTTGTCGCCGGTGCGGCAACAAAGCGTGCGAATCTCCTCCCAAACCCGGCCTTCTGCGGATCGGTCAAGTGAAAGGCGCCTCGTGGTAATGGAGCCCATAGGGCGTACAGACGATTCTCCGGAGAGATCAAGCGGACAAGTTTACCCCGATTACGATCGCGGTCCCTGGGGCTCAGCGGCGTAGTCGGACGATTTTCCATCGACAAAACGAAGCATCGTGGCTGGACATTTTCCGAAACCTAAAGTACTTAAGCACTATCGATCCAAGGAGACTGTCCTATGAGCTTCGACGTTATCGAAACCACCATCGCGAAAGTACAGGCCGCATACCAAAGCGGAGAAATGACCTGCCGTGAGCTCGTGCAGGCCTATCTCCAGCGTATCGAGCTTTACAACGAGCAAGGACCGGCGATCAATGCCATCATTACCATCAATCCTGAAGCGCTAAAAGAAGCCCAACGCCTCGACGAGGCATTCCAAGCTTCGGGTCCGGTCGGTCCGTTGCACGGTATCCCAATTATTATGAAAGACCAGGGTGACGCGACGCCGATGCCGACAACTCTGGGCTCGGTGCTATTCAAAGACTACTATCCCGAGCGCGACGCTTTCGTTGTCGACAAGCTCAAAAAAGCGGGAGCCATCATCCTCGCCAAAGCGACCCTCGGCGAGCTCGGCGGCGGCGACACGCACGGCTCGCTCTTCGGATCGACCAAAAACCCGTATGACTTGGCGCGCACCGCCGGCGGATCTTCGGGCGGTTCGGGAGCGAGCGTATCGGCAAATTTTTGCACGGTAGCCGTTGGCCAGGAAGGCTTTGCGTCGATTCGCCGTCCGTCGACGTGGAATTGTGTCGCCGGCATGCGCCCGACGGCCGGTCTCGTAAGCCGCAGCGGCGTGTTTGCCGGCTGGCCATCGGTGCATGGCTCCCTCGGCCCGATGGCGCGAACGGTAACGGATCTCGCCAAACTCCTCGACGTCATGGTCGGCTATGATCCCGACGACCCCGCCACCGCGCGCGGGGTCGGCAATCGCTCCGCGAGCTACAGTGATTCGCTCGACCTAAACGCGCTGCGCGGCACGCGCATCGGCATTCTGCGCGAGTCGATAGGCTACGATGCCGAACCGGATTCGGAAGATTTTGCCAAGATCACTGAAGTCTTCGACAAAGCCGTCGCCGATCTGCGCGCCGCCGGCGCCGAGATCGTCGATCCGATCGTTATCCCCGATTTAACATCGCTGTTGGCGAAACGCGCCACGAGTGCTGCCGACGAAGAAGAATCTTTTCAGACCTACATGAGTCGCAGTCGGCATCCGCCTTACCGATCACGTCAAGACGCAATGAGGTCACCGGAATTTACCAAGGTCGTCAAACGTTCGCGCGATCGCTGGGGTCGAGCGCCGAGCGAGGAAGCTCATTATGAATATCTCAAGGCGCGCGAAGAGTTGCTGACGCGGGTTTTGACGATCATGGCTGACAACAAACTGGACGCGATCGTTCACAAAGCGGTGGAACATCAGCCGACGTTGATCGCGGATGGCGTCAACCCGCCCTTCGTCGATCAAAAAGGCGCGCCGCACATCAACACCTTCCTGGTGTTTGTCCCGTCGATCGTCGTTCCCGCCGGCTTCACCCGCGACAATCTGCCGGCCGGAATCACGTTCCTCGGCCGTCCTTACGACGACGCCAAAATGATCCGGTTCGCTTACGCTTACGAGCAGGCAACTCGGCACCGCAAGCCGGCACCGAGCGTCACGCCGCTGTAATCGAACCGTAGCGAGACAGCATCAGCTTGCGCCTCGTCCCTCCGTTAGGGTAAATTCTAATCGAACGTTGGCACTGATGCGCACTTTAGTCCTGGCACTGCTGCTCCTCCTGCCCGTAGCAACACAAAATCCGCTGTTGATCGGCAAGGCTGATTCCAGTCTCATCTTAACGGCAGCCGATCGAAACCCACAGGCAAGCAAAGAAAGAAACATCGATCTCGACGACGAACAGCGCCGCGTCAACTTCGCGCCGATCGTGTTTGTCACCCTCGTTCTCGGGCTCCACTCCGCGGTTTCTCAACGTGCCGGCAAATATCAAGTTCAGCATGAAGATTTGCCGCCGTCGGCAATCCACAAGCTCGACGTAGTCCTGCGCATCTAAGCATTAGATTGCGCCGCCGGATTTTCGATCCGGTACGCTTCCCTTCCCTTGATTTTGTCCTGGCGGTCGCCCCCGCCGGGAAATATCCACCCAGGACTGAAAGCGCCCAGCGCTTTCCAGGAGATAGAAATGGAAGACTTTCCGATCTGGCTAAAACTCTTTATTTGGGGAACCATCGGCCTCACCGTCGGCTACGCGTTGTGGGGGATGCTTCATTCCATGCTGCAATAGTAAGAGGCTCTTTCTTGCAGCGAAGGGCAGACTGCCGCGTCTGCCCTTCGCAAAATAACCGCATTCAAGTCGCGTGCGGCTAGCCTTGGCGATCCGTTCAATGTTACTCTTTCAATCGGACGGAGACCCATCGTGAAAATTTATCGACTCTACACAGGTCCTGACGAGCAGTCTCATTTCGAATTGTTGGACACCGGTGTCGGCTCCGAGCTTTTCAACATCACCCGGGCCGCCAAGGGATTGCTGTTCAGAAACGAATTCGCACCGCATATCGTCAACTATCACCGTGCGCCGCATCGCCGCTGGGTCATCACGCTGTCCGGCAGTGTCGATATCGGTTTGGCTGACGGCACCCGCATGAGCTTTTATCCAGGCGACGTTTTCCTTGCCGAAGACACGACCGGCCAAGGACACACGGCAACGCCGCACAATTGGGTGCGCGCGTACGTCGATCTGGGATAAGATGATTGGAGTGATGGAGCAATGTAGTCTTGGGTTTTCAGAGCCCATCACTCCACCACTCCAATACTTCATCACTCCAATTAGACGCCTATATGCAATGTCAACCGATGACTGAACCATGACGGAAACCAATCCCTCTCGAGACATCTTTTTCGTCGACACAACCCTGCGCGACGGCCAATTGAGCTTGTGGGCTTCCAATATGCGCACGGCCATGATGCTGCCGGTCGCCGAACGGCTCGACCACGCCGGCTTCGAAGCGATCGAAGTGATGTCTTCCGCTTTCTATAAAAAGTGCGTGCGCGATCTCAAAGACGATCCGTGGGAACGCATTCGGCTGCTAGCGCAGCGGATCAAAAAAACCCCGCTACGAACGATCCGCAGCCGCTCCATGCTCGCTTTCCAGACTTCTCCACCGGAAGTTACCGATCTTTGGCTGGAACGGCTCGCCGCCAACGGTATCACCGAACTACGAACATCGGATCCCTCCAATACGCCAGGCTATTGGCAAGCAGCCGTGGCCGCCGCCAAGCGCGCCGGTATTAGAACGATATTGAACATCATCTATTCGATCTCGCCGAAACACACCGATAAATACTTCATCGAGCGCGGGCGCGAAGCCGCTAAGCTCGATGTCACGCGAATCTGCTTTAAAGACCCCGGCGGCCTGCTAACCCCGGAAGCCACCCGGCGGCTGGTGCCGTTGATGCTCCGCGAAGCGAAAGATAAACCGGTCGAGTTCCACACCCATTGCAATACCGGACTGGGCGCCATCTGTTGTCTAGAAGCGATCAAACTCGGCATCACCTCGATCAACGCGGCAATTCCGCCGCTCGCCGATGGCTCTTCCAATCCGTCCTTGTTCAACGTCGCCATGAACGCGCGGGCGCTGGGTTACACCACAGCCATAGATGAAGCCATTCTGCATCCCGTGCGCGATCATTTCACGGCGGTGGCACATCAAGAAAATTTGCCGCTTGGAAGACCCTTGGAATACGACGCCTTTCATCCGTTGCACCAGGTGCCTGGCGGGATGATTTCCAACTTTCGTTTCCAGCTCGCCAACCTGGGCAAGCTCGACAAACTCCCCGCGGTGCTCGAAGAAGTGACGCGGGTTCGCTACAAAGAAGTTACCGATGAAGTTCTGCTCTATGCCCTCGGCGCTTGGGGCGCCGAGGAGGCTGATTCCATCGAAGCCTATCTCAAAGACCGCCTGCTGAACAGGCCGCGAGCGAACGAACTGGCAAAGTTGAAAGCGCCAGAACTCTCGCTGCGACAATTTCGTGAGCGGTTCGGTGGTGTCGGGGTTTCCGACGACGATGCCCTTTTGGAATATTTTGCTGGCGCGGAGGCCGTCGCGACCATGAAATCCGCCGGCGCGATAAGCGAACCGTTGCGCACCTCGACCCCGCTGGTGTCGTTGATCGAGCAAATTCTCAAACGCAAGAACTCATCTCATATCTACATCGAACACCAAGGCTTGCGTCTGAGCTGCCAACGCCGATCAGTTCCCGCGTGAGCGCCGCGCCGGTTGAATTTACCTCCAGTGGAGCGCGAACTGAAAGCGATGGCAGATCATCCACAACGGCGGCCAGGGCTCGTGGTCGGAGTGATTCTCGGACTTCTGTTGTGCTTGCCATCTCAATCGTTCCCGGCCTGGAATTGCGATTCGGCGCAACCCGGCTGCCACAGCGTTTTCATCGTGCGCAACTGGTGGCACGCCGCCATTGTGCTCCATCGAGGCGATATTCCCGAGACATTGATACCGGAGCTAAAGGAATTTCCCCGCGCGCAAATGATCGAGTTTAGTTGGGGCGATCGGGATTACTTCCCCAATCCCGACGCCGGTGTTTTCACTGCGCTCAAAGCCGCATTTTGGTCGAGCGGTAGCGTGCTCCATCTGGTCGGCTTCGACGGCCCAGCGGAAATTTTTTTTCGCGACGCTTTGATTACTGAACTGCATCTGTCAGAAGAATCCTTTACGCGGCTGCTCGCCTTTCTCGCTTCGACTTTTGCTCGCACCAATCCTTCGGACGCTGTCGAAGCGCGTTCAGGCCTCTACGTTTACAGTCGATTCTATGATGCGACCGGAAAATTCAGTATTCTGCGCAGCTGTAACACCTGGGTTGCTGAAGCCCTCCAAAGCGCCGGCCTGCCGG
>Ga0193716_1002154_pt1 | contig 11222 bp, 10 predicted proteins | sample U2c1metaG_FD_145901 | JGI IMG/M metagenome (GOLD analysis project Ga0193716, IMG submission 145901) | Soil microbial communities from a riparian zone of the East river system, Colorado, United States - U2c1 | ecosystem: Environmental > Terrestrial > Soil > Riparian zone | place: USA: East River...
AGCCCCCCAAAGTCGCCACGTGAGTATATAGAAGACCCTAACTACCCCCAAGTTGACTACCGAAAACGCCCGCTCCCCACGGGCGTTTTCTTTTTGTCGGATCGCAGACTGACTGGAGACGGATCCAACCGTCGAGGCGCAGGTTCAGCGCGGCAGAGAAGGCGCCGGCGGCGGCACGGTTTCCAGCAACTTGCCGGTAAAGACCGGCGTCGAATGCGGGTTGCCGTCGGGCGAACCGCCGGCCTGCTCGACCGTCACCGCATAGGTCGCCGTATTGATGGTGTCGGCGTCATAGGACGCCAGCACCGGGCGCGCGGTGAAATCGCCGTTGCCGATCACGCCCAGCGAGCGCGGCTTGGGCAGCCTGTCGGAGATCAGCCAAAGCTCAAAACTCTTGCCGGCCTCGGGCGTCGCGTCGACCTTGCGAATGGTGAAATTCCTGGTCGCGCCATCGACCGTGAGAATGAACGCCGGCGCATCACCCTGCTTCTGCAAGACGGCGACATATTGCGCGGAAGGCGGCGCGGGCACCGTTGCAGGTGCCTTGACCTCAACGAACCGGGTACGAGGTTTGGGACGAAGGCCGTCGGGCAGCAGGTTCGGCTGATAGATTCCGATCGTGAACATCGCAAGCAGCGCGGCCGCGATCGCGCTCATCGCGGTGGCGACATTGCGCCAGCGCCGCGCCCGGCTGGACAGTTGGATCACGTTGGCATTGTCGACCAGGAATTCAGACAGGAATTCAGACCGCACGGCTTCAGGTTGCAAGGCTTCAGATTGCAAGGCTTCGGATTGAACGGCTTCGGGCTGAACGATGTCCGGCGCCGGCGCCGGCAGCGATTCCGGCAGCGCCAGCGTGGCTTGCGAGGCTGAATGTCCGATCGCGGCCTTGATGTTCTCCCACACGATCGGCCGCGGCTCGACCGATCCGACCATCTGGTTCAGAACGCCGAGCTTCTGCTCCCATGCCTCGACCATCGACGTGAAGTCCTTGTCGACGGACATCATGGCCTCGACCTGCGTGCGCTCCTCGGCATCAAGCGTGCCGACGGCATATTCCGCGGCGAGCGCGATATGGTCTTCGCTGTAAGCCATCATCTGGAGTCCGAAACCTTCAAAGTCCAAGACACTCCCTGATATCCATCATGCTGCGACGCAGCCACGTCTTCACCGTATTCACCGGCGTCTCGAACTTCGCCGCCAGCTGCTCCCGGCTCCAGCCGTTGTAATAGGCCAGCAGCACGAGCTTCTGACGATCGGGCTCAAGGCGGCCTACGCACTCCAGCAACCGCTTCAGTTCTTCACTCATCTCCCGGCGCGCCAACGGATCCGGGCTGTCAGCAGCCACTTCCATCGCCGCCGGCTCTTCCTCGATCGAGACTTCACCCCGCTTGCGCACGACGTCGATGGCACGGTTTCGGGCAATCGATGCCATCCATGTGATCGGTGACGACAGGCCGGGATTGAACTGCCCGGCGCTGTTCCAGATCTTGACGTAAGCCTCCTGAATAACCTCCTCCGCGAGATCCTGCCGCCGCAAGATACGCAGCACCACGCCGAATAGTTTCGCGCGCGTGGCGGCGTAAAGGCGCTCGAAAGCGGCCTCATCGCCCTTCGCTACGGCAGCAATCAGCCAGACCAGCTCAGCCGGCGTCAGCATTCAGCGTCCTTTAGAACTCGCGATGCCCGCATCGCTTTGCTGGATAGTGACAGCATTCCAGACCGTTCCTATCATACCTTGCCCCGAACAGGTCCACCACGTTACCGGGCACAGGCCTGTGGACATCAAAATAAAAAAACCCGGACCTCTCGGCCCGGGTTCGCAGATGCTGGAATTGGCTGAAGACTAAGGAAGGCCGTCAGGCGACGGCCCCGATGCGCGAGCGCATCAGCCCGATTGAATCGAGATCGGCCTGTTCGCGGGCGTTTTCCTCGGCGCGCTCACGCGCCTGGTCGCGCTCGTCCAGCAGTTCGACTTTCTTGAGTTCTTCGAAGGCTTCACCGAGCAGGCTCTTGGCGTCTTCAAGCTGGATACGCAGCTCGTCGGCCGACCGGGTCAGATTTTCCCGACGCTGGATCGCCGCCTTGGCGTAGGTCGGATAGGCGAAATGCGCAGGATCGTTGATCCCGGCGCGCTCCTGCTCGGTCTGGATTTCGCGCTCCAGGTCGACCGACATCCGCTGGAAGTCGGCAATCATGCCCTCAATCTGGGCGACCCTTCGACGCTTTTCGTCGACCTGAAACTTCTTCAGGCGGATTAGCGTTTCACGTGACTTCATCGACTCGTACTCCCCAGAAGTCCCAATCTGAACGCGGGACAAGACCGGCATCCCTCAGGGGGTCCCACCGGCGCATCTCTCTACTGCGATGCAGATGATGGCCTGACAAAGTTAGCGTTCCGTTTCCAAACTTCCGAGGATTTGCTCAAGTTTTCGGTAACCGTCGTTGAGGCCGCACACTTCGTCCTTGGCCTGGCGCAGGAACCCCTCGAGCGGCTCATGCAGCCGGATCGCCTCGTCGACCTGAGGGCTGGAACCCGCCCGGTAGGCGCCAAGCCGGATCAGTTCCTCCATGTCGGCATAGGTCGCCATCACCTGGCGCGCCCGCTGGATGGTTGGCCAGAAATGCGGATCGGCCGATTTCGGCATGGTGCGGGAGACGGATTTGAGAACGTTGATGGCGGGGTAGCGGCCGCGCTCGGCGATCGACCGCTGCATCACGATGTGGCCGTCCAGGATGCCGCGGACCGCGTCCGCGATCGGCTCATTGTGATCGTCGCCGTCCACCAGCACCGTGAAAATCGCGGTGATGCTGCCGGCACCGATCCCGGGGCCGGCGCGTTCCAGCAGCTTGGGCAATTCGGTGAACACCGTCGGCGTGTAGCCCTTGGCGGTCGGCGGCTCGCCCGCCGACAGGCCGATCTCGCGCTGCGCCATCGCAAAGCGCGTGACCGAATCCATCAGGCACAGCACGGATTTGCCTTCATCGCGGAAATATTCGGCGATCGCCAGGGTGAGGTAAGCCGCCTGCCGCCGCATCAAGGCCGGCTCGTCCGAGGTCGCCACCACCACCACCGAGCGCGCCAATCCGGCATCGCCGAGGTCGTCCTGCAGGAATTCCTGCACCTCGCGGCCGCGTTCGCCGACCAGGCCGATCACCGTGATGTCGGCATCGACGTTGCGCGCCAGCATCGACAGCAGCACCGACTTGCCGACGCCGGAGCCGGCGAAGATGCCCATGCGCTGACCGCGACAGCAGGTCAGGAATGTATTGAGCGAGCGCACGCCGAGATCGAGCGGGGCGCCGACACGTTTGCGCGAATGGGCCGGCGGCGGCGCGTTACGGAACGCCATCGGCGACGGCCCTTGCGGCAGCGGCCCCTTGCCGTCGATCGGCTCGCCCATCGCGTTGATGACGCGGCCAAGCCAGGAAGGCGCGGGCCGCACCTGGCTCGCGGCATTGGCGATCACTGCGCGGCAACCGCGCCGGACGCCATCGAGGCCGGCGAACGGCATCACCACGGCGTTGTCGCCGGTGAAGCCGATCACCTCGCATGGAATAAAGCGGTTGCCCCCGGTCTCGATCACGATGCGGGCGCCGACCGACATCGCGTGAATCGGGCCGGCGACCTCGACCATCAGGCCTCGCACCCCGACCACCCGGCCATAAATATTGACGCCGTCGATCTCATCGATCTGCTGGGCGAGTGCCTTCATTGCGAAACCCTTAAGTTTCCACGCTTTGAGCTGCGACCCTTAACCTCGTGTTTACCCGCATCGTTAATCATTGCGTCACTGTCTTTGGTGACTGAGAGCGCTCGACCGTCAGAACGAAGGTTGAGTCGCGAGAGTCGGTTAGGCCCGTCTCTTAACGTGGAACCTGAACGAGATCGGATACAAAAAGCTGCTTCGGAGCAATATCTTAGGGCGATTCGAAAAAAATTGCACGGTAAGAGCTTGCGCGACCGAATCAGATTTTGTTAACCATATGTCGTCAGGATCCGAATCAGTTGTTCAAAGGCGTTTTGAGTGCCGCAAGTGCGGCCGACCTGACGCCCGGGGCGGCGACTATAGGGGACTGGCATGCGCGTATTGCTGATAGAAGATGACAGCGCCGTCGCGCAGTCGATCGAGCTGATGCTCAAATCCGAGAGCTTTAACGTCTATACGACGGATCTCGGGGAAGAAGGCGTCGATCTCGGTAAACTTTACGATTACGACATTATCCTTCTCGACCTCAATCTGCCCGACATGTCCGGTTACGACGTGCTCAAGCAGCTTCGGGTGTCGAAAATCAAGACACCGATCCTGATCCTCTCCGGCCTCGCCGGCATCGAGGACAAGGTCAAGGGTCTCGGCGTCGGCGCCGACGACTACATGACCAAGCCTTTCCATAAAGACGAACTGGTGGCCCGCATCCATGCGATCGTGCGCCGCTCCAAGGGCCACGCCCAGTCGGTGATCCAGACCGGCGATCTCGTGGTCAATCTCGACACCAAGACGGTCGAGGTCGGCGGCCAGCGCGTGCATCTGACGGGCAAGGAATACCAGATGCTGGAGCTGCTCTCGCTCCGCAAGGGCACCACGCTCACCAAGGAAATGTTCCTCAACCATCTCTATGGCGGCATGGACGAGCCCGAGCTGAAGATCATCGACGTCTTCATCTGCAAGCTGCGCAAGAAGCTCGCCAACGCCTCCGAAGGCCGCAACTTCATCGAAACGGTCTGGGGCCGCGGTTATGTGCTGCGCGAGCCGCACGAGCACGAAGAGCGCATTCCCGCCTGACCAAGGTTTACGGCGAGCCGAAATGCTCGCTCCTCCCGACTGGACCCCGCCGTAAATGGCGGGGTTTTTGTTTTGGGCAAGGCTTTTGCTTTGGGGCGGCTTTTTGTTGTGGGGATTGAACGCACGCGGTCTGTGCGCCGACAGACCGGATGTGCGACCGTGCTGCCCAAGGTCGTGCGTCAAGCGCATCGATCGAAATGTGGGGGCGCGCCGTCAAATGATCCTTCAATCCCTGGCCGGGTTGCCGGCCTTCCTGGTCTATTTCTGCACCGGCGTGGTGGCCGTGACGCCCTATCTGTTCGTCTACACCCGCGTCACGCCGCACAATGAATTCCAGCTGATCCGCGACAATGATCCGGCCGCGGCGATCGCGCTCGGCCTGAGCCTGGTCGGCTTCGTGCTGCCGGTCGTGAGCGCCATCGCCCACTCCGCCAATGTCTGGGATTGCCTGATCTGGAGCGCGATCGCGCTGATCGTGCAGATCGCGGTCTATTTCATCGTCAAGATCCCCGTGCCGAACCTGTCGGCGCGGATCGCGGCCGGCGAGATGGCGTCGGCGATCTGGCTCGGGCTGTCGTCGCTGGCGGCCGGCGCGCTCAATGCGGCCGCGATGATCACCTGATCATGGACCGCAGGCCAAACAAGGAATTTGGCAAACGCGGCCCGATCGCGCCGCAACCGGCCGTGCCGCCGAAGCGCTCTCACCATGTGGCGTTGCTGCTGATGGGCACCGTCGCGGTCGGCGGCGGCGCCTATGCGCTGATGCCGCGCCAGAACTGCCAGCCTTCCGCGCCGGGAATGGCTGCGCCGGCGATCCCGCAAGCCAGCACGGACTGCACCCAGCGCGGCTCGACATCGTCAGGCGGCCACGGCGGATCGGGCAGCAGCTGGTCGCGCAGCAGTTTCTTCAGCAGCGATTCCTCCTCATCGAGCCACGCCTCATCAGGCACCTCGTCGGATTCCGGCTCGAGCGGTGTGACCCGCGGCGGCTTCGGCTCGTTCGCGCACGCCTTCTCGGCGCATTTTTCCGGCGGCGGCTGACGCACGGCAATGGTGCCGCACGTTGCCGTGAAACAGCCGCCTTTTCCTTGCCTGATCCTCACGCCCATGGCTGAATGCAGCCTGCCGATCGCTCCCCGACAAACCGAGGTCACCCCATGAAACGCTCGCGCCGTGTTGTCTTGACGATGATGGGGACAGCGGCCGTCGGCGCGGTCTCGATGGGCTTTGTGCCGCGCACGGCTTGCGGTCCCGGACTGAGCGCAGTGCCAGGCCCGAACGGCCAGCCATTTTGCCGCCCGCCATCCGGCGGCTTCGGCGCCACGCCGCACCGATTGCATGGCGGTGGCCATATGCATGTCCATGGCGGCGGCTAACGGCCGTCGATGCGGCGCATCGTTTGCCCTGAGCGAGACGACTGGCGCGCCACCGCGGAATCTTGCGGATTCGATTTTCATACCATCGACGGCGAACGTTACTGGGACGAGCGCGCCTATTATGCGTTCACGCTGGACGAGATCGAACAGCAAATCGAAACGCCGACCGCCGACATCGACGCGATGTGCCTCGAACTGGTCGGCCGCGCGATCGACGACGAAAAATATTTGCGGCGATTGAAAATACCGGAAGCATTCTGGCCGCTGATTTCGGAAAGCTGGCATCGCGACGATCTGAGCCTCTATGGCCGGCTCGATTTCAGTTTCGACGGAAGCGGCCCGGCCAAGCTGCTCGAATACAACGCTGATACGCCGACCTCGATCTTCGAAGCCGCGGTGTTTCAATGGACCTGGCTCGAGCAGGCGATCGAGCGGCAGATCGTTCCAGCCCGCGCCGACCAGTTCAATTCGATCCATGAACGCCTGATCGATGGCTGGAAGAAACTCGGCACCGGCCGTCACCTGCATCTTGCGGGCATGACCGAAAGCCCCGAGGACGCCGGCACGCTGGCCTATCTCGAGGACACCGCGCGGCAGGCCGGCCTGCCCACAACGCTGATCGACATCGAGGATATCGGGCTCAGCGACGCCGGCCTGTTCGTCGATCTCGATGTCAGGCCGATCGAACTTTCGTTCAAGCTCTATCCCTGGGAATGGATGTTTCACGATGCGTTTGGCGCCGAGCTCGCCAAGGCGCCGACGCGCTGGGTCGAGCCGCCATGGAAGGCCATTCTTTCCAACAAGGGCCTGCTGCCGCTGCTGTGGGAGATGTTTCCCGGTCATCCCAATCTGCTGCCGGCTTTTTTCGAGGACGATCCGAACGCAGCACGGCTCGGCGCTTCCTTTGTGCGCAAGCCGCTTTATTCGCGCGAAGGCGCCAATGTCGCGCTGGTCAGTTCCGGCGTGACCCTGGTGGAGCAGGAAGGGCCATACGGCGCCGAAGGATTTATCCGCCAGGCGCTGGCGCCGTTGCCGGCTTTTTCCGGCCAGTATCCCGTGCTCGGAAGCTGGCTGGTCGACCACGTCGCCTGCGGCCTGTCGATCCGCGAGGACGAAAACCCGATCACCGGCAATACGTCGCGGTTCTTGCCGCACGCGATTTTGTAAGATGCCGCGCAAAGCGCGTCTTTCTCCACGCGACCGATTCAATTTTCAAACAGCAGCCTTCTTACCTCGCCCCGCTTGAGGGGAGAGGTCGCGAGCCCTTGCGAGCGGGTGAGGGGGCGTTTCAACAAAGCCGGACTCGCGGAGAGCCCCCTCAGCCGAAGCCTTCGGCGCCGACCTCTCCCCGCAAGCCTCCAAGTTCGTCATTCCGGGACACGCATCTTGCGTGGGCCCGGAATCCATAGCCCCTGTGGTATTGTTCGGCGCTGAACGCAGCCACAGGGGCTATGGATTCTCAGATGCGCAAGTGCGCATCCTAGCTCGTGCTGCGCACGCCCCGGAATGACGAGGGATGAACCAAACGCACGTCCGCGATCTCGCGGCATATTACGCCCGAGTCTTGCTGAAAACCTCTGCCCTCTTATTAGAGGGTGCAGGGAAGACCGGGTGCGCGCTGCACCCGCGGACTCGCGTGCAAAAGCAGATAAAAAACGCACACGAGCATACAGGTTCAGCGGAGGCAGTCCGGCCTTCCCTGCGCAATGGTTTTAACGGTTTCCTTCGTGCTCTCCCCGGTGACCGGCTTGTTTGTCACCGTCGCCGGTGTGATGCGAAGCATCATCACCGACTTGAACGCCAGCATCGGGGCGTCAGGACCACACGACTTCGCCGTCCGCGTCACGCGCTGTTCGTCAAGAGCGCATCCGCGTCCACCGCATCCCGCCGCCCACGTCCGTGACGATCGCGAAACGCCCCTCGTTTGGAGCGGGATGGCAGAGATAAGCCGGTGATTTGGGTCGGAAGGAAACAGGAATATTTTTAACAAGACAACTGGACAGGTGGAATCACGTTGATCCCATTCAATAAATCTCTCTGATTGAGAAGATTGAATCACGTTTCCGGTGGCGCCATCAACCGCAGGGATCGTCGTGGCGCTGCTCATGCGCTGCGTTTAATTCCGCTCTCGGGACATAACGGACGTGACCGGACTTGCTTGTTGGCTCGATTGTCCGCGATTGCCCCTTAGCAGAAGCCGAGAATGACGAACTTCCCGCGACATGAAGCTGTCCGGTTATGCGGCTATCTAGGATTTGACATTGCGTCCCGTCACGCGCCCACATCCATGGCACTCACGTGCCGGCGGAGGAGCCGTCCACTCCATCAGAAGCGGACACAAGCAGTTTAGCGTGAACCAAGAAGTGCTTGCCGCATAATCGCCACCACCGATGACGCGGTATCCCGCCGCAGGCAATGCCTGCGGCGGGCCAATTGTCGTGGCTTCAATCGTTTCGGTGGACGCGTCAGTGGTCGTTATCGTGGCCGTGATCGTGGCCATTGTCGTGGCCGTGATCGTTGTCGTGGCCATTGTCGTGACCGTCGTTGTCGTCACCCGAGACGATCGATCCAGTGACTGCATCGAGAATGAGAGGACGCGTATTCGGCTGGCCCTTGAAGTCGAACATGTTATCGAGCGAATTTGCATACCGATCGACGGACCCCCTACCCTCGGGCGGAGCAACCGGGCCATCGATGAAGCCGAGCTTCCAATTGTCCTCGATGAAGCGAAGCACCGAGGCCTGATGAGTCAGGGTGTGATCGATGAAGTTCGATTTCGCATAGGGCGAGATTACAAGCAGAGGCTGGCGCGGCCCGACGCCACAGCGCGCGGCGTCGGCACCGGGTTTCGGCGTGCCGCAATTGCCGGGGCCAAACAGGAAGTCGAGGTTGGTCGCTGAAGGGGTCAAGACCGGAGGCATGACGTGGTCGTACCAGCCATCGGAGTCATCCCAAACGATGACGATCGCAGTCTCCTTCCAAAAACGAGACTTCTGGATCGCGTTGATTGTCTCCACGAGAAAGCCTTGTTCCGTGAGCGGATCGGAACTGCCGGGGTGGCCGTATTGATAGACCGGCGCCTTCACGTAGCTCACCGAGGGCAATGAGCCGGCGGACAGAGACGTAAAGAAATCCGAAATATCGTAAAGGTGATTAGCCTGGTCGGTCTCGCCTATCATTTTCGGCGAACTCGGTCGCAAATGGTGCGGGTTGCGCGTGCTCGCATATTTCATGAACGGCGTAACACCGGTGCTGTAGTCCTTGGAGAGCCCATGAATGTCCGCACCCGGGTTGGTGCTCGGATTCTGCACCATATAGGTGCGGCCATTGATCACCATCTCATGGGCGGCATGCTGGGAGTTGCAAACCGCAGGCGTCAGTACCTTGCCGTTCGCATCGAGCGTCGCGGGCTGGGTCGGCAGGAAGCCACCTTGGAAATAGCCCCAGGTGACCTTCTTCTCGTTCAGGAGATCGCCGACATTCTTGCCGATGAATTCAAAAGTCCGACCGCTGCCGCAATCATCGAGATAGCCGGGCAGGTTGGCGTCGACCAGGGTTACCGATTTATCCGCTGGATTGACGTAGAAGCCGGAGGTGTCGGGGTTGGCGGGGTTGGCGGGGTCGTGAATGATGATCCCATGCGTGGTGCCCGCAATGAGATTGGCGTGTCCGGGCACCGTGGGGCCGTAATTAGTGGAGAAGGAATTGTCGCTCATGGAGTAGTGCTGAGCGTAGTTCCATAGCGCGGTGACGGTGTTGCCGTCGTAATGATTCATGACGGTTGTGCCGTCCGGCTGGCAACCCTGGCCGTTGCCGGCGGTGGTCTCGGGGAATTTATCCCCCTTCCCGCCATCGTACGCCTGTTGCTCGGGCTCGTAGTTGTGGCCCATATCACAGGTGAAGGCGTCGGCCGGACTAAACCGCATGGGTTCGGCAGGGCCTCCGAACCTGCTCCGATTCGGATTGTTCTGCAGTAGCGCCTGCGTCAACGTATTGGCCGCCGGCGTATCGTGGCGCGCGACGAATTTCGGCGCAGGCACTCCAAGCCAACTCTGCTCGCCGGGAATGTTCGCCGCGTGCGGATAGGTCCCGAAGTAATTGTCGAACGTTCTGTTCTCGGGAATGATGACGACGACGTGCTTGATCGGTGTTCGCGTATCGTCGCCATGGTTGCCCCGATCAGCGTCGTCGGCGTGACCGACGGAGGAGCACAGAACCAGCGATGCCGCTGATAAGCAAAGAATTCTACGAAGATGATGACGAACAGGTGTTGGCGATAGCATGGGAATTCCTTCTAGAGGTGCAAGGAAGTAACTCTCGAATTGAGAGACAGCGAGTAGAGTCGAGCGGGAATCTAGAAGTGATTTGTCTCAAGGGTGCGACATTTCTGCGAAGTAGTTAGAAACGTTCGCTCGTGGGTTTAAGTGCCCGTGCTGTATGAGTTTGGACCAGCGGCAACCGTTGAGTTGAGCGAAAAAACAAGAAGGTCGCTTCCGGACACTTTTCCGACCTCACATTTGAGTCCGGAACGCGCGCCAAGGCGGAGCCAGCCATTTTGAATTTATGATGGAGTGGACGCACTCCACCGTTTTTTTGACGACGACTGACGGCTAGATGGCCAATTACTTGGCCGATTGCTTCCTGTTAGATCCGAGCTGCTGTCGCAGAGCGGCATAATGAGCGTCGTGAACGGCCGTATTGAGCAGCGACCATGGTTCAGCGCGGCTGACAGCGGGCTGAACCTCGACACTTATAAAGTGATTGTAGTTTTGATATTCGCGCGCCGCGTCGTCGTATTTTCCAGCGGCCGCATTGCTGCCGACCCGTTCCAGTATCGCGACGGCTTCTTTGAGAGCATTGCGTGCAAGCTCGCGCTCTTTCTCGCCGCCTGACACGCCGGGGGCGCCCTGCTCCGGAATGCGATCCATCAAATCGTTGAGGTTACCACCAACGGCTGCGACCGTGAGAGTAATGATGCCATTGTCATGCGCCTGAATGGCGGTGCCGAGAACGCTCGCGAAATCGAAAATATCCTGCAACAGGATCGCCGTGGTGATGCGTT
>Ga0193716_1002157_pt1 | contig 11217 bp, 18 predicted proteins | sample U2c1metaG_FD_145901 | JGI IMG/M metagenome (GOLD analysis project Ga0193716, IMG submission 145901) | Soil microbial communities from a riparian zone of the East river system, Colorado, United States - U2c1 | ecosystem: Environmental > Terrestrial > Soil > Riparian zone | place: USA: East River...
GTTTGTTCCATGTTAGAATTCCACCTCATCACTCTTTTACCTCACCTCTACCCCTCTCACTGCAGAGCCCACACATGCACACATGAGCATGAATGAGCATGAATGGGGCAGAGAGAGGAGAGTGGAGTGGAGAGTGGAGTGGAGAAGATGGATGTGGGTATGGGTGAGGCAAACCAAATGTGCGCTGCACGTTGAAGGTGCATGCGGTCGCTAATGAACAGGAGGTGTGGGCCTTGATGAATGACAGTGCATGTGTGCATGCACATGGCTCACAGCCTCGCTCTGCCAACCTCTGGCACAGGCTTGAATCATTATTGTTCTGCCTCTGCGCCACCAAATATCATACTTCTGGCCTACTCTGCAACCAGTACAGTCTCAGTCCAATGGCAGTAGTCAGTCAAATGTTATAGCTGGCCCCTCTATGCCACCTGCCACCTGCATTCCTGTTACACCTGCCCCTCTCACCCTCAAACAACAACATATAACTGTTGTCAAGGGTATCATGCCAACACTGCAGAATATTGTTGCAACTGTCAACTTAGACTGTCAGCTCAACTTGAAGATGATTGTGCTTCACACCTGGAATGCAAAGTATAATCCTAAGGTCAGTATCATGTTCTCTTTATTCTGTGCCAAACTCCCCTCATTCATCATCACATAGCGTTTTTCAGCTGTCATCATGTGTATCCACAATCCTAAAACCACCACACTCACCTTTGCATTAGGCAAGATGGTTGTCACTGGTGCAAAGTCAGAGGATGATTCATGGTTGGCTTTGCACAAGTATGCAAGGATCAGCATGTGGCTGTGGATATCAGGTCAGCAGACTGGTTCACTGGTGTGTACAGGTGTGGGTATTGTATTCAATGTGTTTGGGGTTGGGCTGGCCAGGGTTTTGGAAGGGTGGTTGGCACATGCTTGGGGACATGCTGTGCTTCATTATTATTATTTATTTTGTATATTATAATTAAATAATAATAATTTCCTTGTGGAGTAAGGCTACATCTTGACCTAAGGCATTTCTCGTATATTACACAGGAGGACTACACAATATGTATACAAAAGAGGTTCTCACGGTAAGCAAGCCAATCTCGCTATGGAAGATCTGAATCCACATTGGCAGGTCACTTGACACGGAGTTGTGCAAGTTGCCTAATTCCGGACCTTTTCTTATGGCAGGATCCTTGGTCGGTTGGTGACTTCAATTCCTATGTTGTATTGCTAACATATGCTTCACAGATTCAGTAAGCTCTTCATTTGAACTGCTAATCTACAGAGAACATCAATTGTGATGCTGCTGGAGTGTCATTCCGCATTCAGTTTGATGAGTTAAGGAAAAACCCCATTGACCATACAAGTTTATTGTAAAGTAGTGTGTGAGTTGTGAGCCAGACCTCAAACTTTTGACTGCCAAAGCAAAGTGAGGCGTCCCTTGTATCCATGAAGCAAATCACACGAGAGTGGGTGGCAAGTTGTATTCAAAGAAACTCAGACTATTTAACAAACACCATCTGGCCACTACTATCCTACTATAAGCTATACTATGGGTGTTGCATCTTATACATACTCCTCGATCACACTCTTTGGTTTTGTGAAAACACCCAATGGTTTGTATTCCACATCTAAGCCAAATGCTTCAGGTCCAGAGAGCATGATCCCCTTTTTTGTCGAGGTCCATTTGGTAGAAGCAGTGATTCCTATCACAATCACAAACAAACCATATTGATACTGCGGAGTCCCCAGTGCTGCACCATTTTGTGCATCGATCACAGAAATCAAGTCGGGAACGGTGGCAACGACCTGGAAATCAGAAGTTATTTTGCCGGTCCCTAAAACACGTTGCTCAGCAATCCACATACCCGCTTTGTGCCGTCATCATGTTCCACGGTGGCCATGACATTCTCGTTCTTGAATGGGATCTTCAGCTTGCCATCAAACTCTACCATTCCTTTGCCGCTGATATCTGTCGCCTCGATCACAACTTCTCCATATAGATGCCCTTTAATCAGCTTCCGTGCAACTTCGACAATCTTGCCTTTGAATAACACTCTCGCTGACTCATTCCCTCCGAGTTCGTCCACGATGAAGTCCGCCACATTATCGAGTTGACTGCTCTGTCTGCAAAGTGCAACCGCTCTTCCAATCCGCCAAGCCAAGGAAATGGTGTTTTCCACAACATAAGCCTTGGTCTTCAATCCAGAATATGGTCCTCTGGCGAGACCTACATGCGATCCCATCTCCGCAAGAGCAGCTCTCAGAACCTGCTCAATCATTTGCTCGCTAGTGGCATTCAGGAACATCAACATATTTCCCTTGCCGTCGGCTATTGTAGTGGGCATAAATATTGCCCCCTCCGGTTCGAAAACGACTGGTGTAATTTGGTAGGCAGTGGGCAGAGCACGACCCATAAAGTCACCATCTATTGAGGGTAGATCCATGTTATGAGACGCTCCAAGGATCATTCCTGGGTCGAAAAAGTCTCAGAGCCGATTCGAGCATACAAAGCTGACAACTTGCCTTGCAGCCCGTTTCCACCTCCAATCTCAATGGCTAGCATTGCGTCAGGCTTGACGTCAATATGTTTATACAATGCAAGTTGCGATTCCAGCATCCTCGATTACAATGAGTATTGGCTGGGAATTGATGAACTAATTTCACTCACTCCATCGCTGGAAGTTTCTCCATAGAGACATCTGGAGACCCCATTCCCCCTCCAGAGGCGATTACAGCGTCATCCGAGATTCTCGATGGTTCTATAACCCGAACAACAGCACCATGTCTCATCATCTCTCTTAAACGGATGAAATGCGGATAGGGAGTTCCTCCACCGCCAGTTCCCAAATGATAGCAACCGCAAGTGATCCATTCAAGGTCTAATTCCGATATAAACCATTCACGATTAATGATCTTCGGTCGGTAGGAGGGGATGTCAACCGGCACTTTATCTCCCTTCCCCCTTTCGACAGGCCTCTTCTCCATAACATCAAAGTCAAGGTCGTCGGGTCCCACTTCATCGTCATTTATTTCGGCCTCGAGTGCCTTTCCCGAAAAATCAAAATCTCCTATAACTTTGATGACGACTCTAGACTTGTTAGCAATATACTAGTGAATTCGTTAATCTCAGTCACAATGAGGGTTTAAGATCAATGCATACTTGTAGCGGTATTGATTCTATCTCCGCTACGCTTACAGTCTCTTGTTTGGCGCCGTTCGTGACAGCTCTGGCGATGGCGACTTGAGTCACCTCTTCTAATACGACTTGCATAGTCTTTCCCGTGGTATCAACCATTGTGTCGACAGTCCCAGAAACTCTGGCCATAGCTGCTCAAATATCAGTCATAATATTCTATGGTGTTCCATTGAAAGTATTTACCTGCACCGATGGCGTTCGCCACGCTAGAGTATTTAGGTTTTATGACTCGGCTCGCACCACGTAATTTATCGGGCGATAACGCTGCCCCACCTCCAACTAACAGAACAGGTATATCGTCAGCGGTGGTTTTCATCCTGTCAATAACAGTTTCGAGCTTCAGCTTAATGGCAGTATCATACGCTCCGATGGCACCCGTGAGTTTTCCATGAACCAGCAGAGGGTCACCGATGTTTGGAATACCCTTTCCTGCGACAGCATAATCTGTAGCGGTGTGGACATTGCCGCCGAAAAGAAGCGCCTTCTCATGAATAAGGTGGCCAACGGAATCGGGCCCAATAGTAACTGTTCCTGCGGCCGTTTTGCGAACAATCGAACCCCCACCTAGGCCGATGCTTTGGCAAGATAAATAAACCGCCGTTGATATGGAAAATGCATGTCTGACCTTTTGACGTCAGGACAAGAGAAATTCATCCGAACTCCTGCCACTTCTGTAACAGCTGCTGCTTGCCTAGGAAATCCGGAGGCCAGTAGCATCCCGACATCCGTGGTTGTGCCACCAATATCTATGACAAGCACAGCTTCTCCTATATTTTCTTCCTGAGCCAAGAATTTGGCTCCGCACATGGAATTTGTGGGACCACTGGAAAAGGTTCGAATTGGCAAACGTGCAGCAAGGTGAGCGGGAAGAAGCGTCCCATCATTCTGAGTTAAGAATATAGGGCAAGAAAGATTCAGACGAGTCATCGCTTTACGAAACGACATAATGGTTCTTCGCGCGAAGACGAGGATGGAGGCATTGAGGATCGCCGCATTTTCTCGTTCGAGGTACCCGAGACTCGCGACTGTGGGTTTATCAACATTGAGAGTTTTCTGGACGTATTTTCGTACCTTCTTTGGATATGACTACACTAGCCTCGGGGTAATGTTTATTCACGATGTCCCTCGCGCGTTCTTCCTGACGCTTTTCAAAGTCAGAAGGTGCAAAGACACCATTTATAACAATCGATTTGAGCCCCTTCGACTTGATGATGTGACAGTGTTCGATTATTTGGGCTTCGTCGATGTCACTAATTAGGCTACCATCTACTTCAATCCCGCCTTTCAGATAAGCAACGTAGACGCAGATCAAGTTTCGCAAATCTTCTGGCCAGTCAATGCCTGGGGGGATGTCGTTCGAGAAAGGGCCACAGAGGCGAAGAACAGCAACGGGAGCAAGACGGTTTCTGTCCATTTCAAGAACAGCATTGATAAAATGCTAAGAGGAGGATGAATACGAAAACGTTCGTTATAGTAGATATATATCGAACCGTAGTGCCAATCGTTACGCTCGCAATGCTAGCAGCCTCTACTTTGGCCTTCTGCAACAAAGTTGTGATGACATTTTCGATACCATCATTCGGATTAGAGGTGGTTGGCGACTTATGCCTGTGGGAGTCCGATGGATAAAATACTAGGTAATCGGCATGGACTCTCGACTCACCAAGCTAGGATTCCGCGATTAGGTTCCGTGGTAGAGTTAGGATCAAGGATGACACCATCGGTGTTAGTTCTGAAAATTTGTCAGGTGCAAGATTCTTGTGCAGATCTCATACAATTTACCCTCCAACGTCGATGCCAACACGCAGGTTTGTAGGGGCTTGGATCATGGCAAGAGTGGAAACGTGTCACGTGTTCCAAAAAAGGTAATGATGATTTATTCAATTGCCTAACCACCAGTACTATTTACATAGGAGGACGAGAAGAATCCCTTCCGGGGGCATTCCCTTCCCTATGTGGTGTGAGACGACTCGATGCGTCCCTGCTCACAGTGTCGGACCTCCCATCTATGCTGCAAGACCCGGAGAATGATGCGAGCTATTTCGAATACAATTTTCCTGGCATTTCGATCATTTACGAGGCTAACGCCTTCATCAAGACAGACATGATTGAGCATCTCAACGACTACGATGGGCCACCCGACCGATACTACGACTCGGATGAATCCGAAGACTTTGAATCAGAATGCAGGGTTGACGGCTATTGGAATGATGGCTATCAACGGGAAGGGTCATACGACGATACTAGTGATCCGTGGTATACAGACGAAAGCCCCCCGGACAACTCCTCAGGCACCGATGAGGACGACGGCATTCTATGACACAAACAAGGCAAGTCATTGTTGAACTTAGAATATTTGCGTTCTGACATGCATAAGGAACAGAAAGCACCATTGTATTTTTCTTGAAGTATATCTTTTTCTCGCGCGCCTCTTGCTTAGATGCACTGATTATTTGGCAGGATGCGCTTTATCAGAGATGATCTGTATACTACGTTATATATATATTACTGGGTGCGGTAATTGACGAGCTCTGGGACTGGAGAATTTGCATTCGGATCGGCCCCATACGTCTGACAATTAAACATAAGGTTGAACATCGCATCGTATGGTATACTTAAACAGAATGACAATATTGCTTTTGATAGTCAACATCACCCACTTCTACGTCCCCTCAATTTCCTTTCTCCCACTGCCACTTCCCTCAGCCACTTCCCTCTCCCTCCTCTCCCGACGTCTCTTAACATCCCAATTATAAACGCGCGCAGTATTAACCTCCATCACTGTAACCTGTTCCCTCAGAAATTCCAAGTCCTCTATCGATGTGCGGAGTGACGATTCGGCGAGGGCGAGTTTCGAACGGAGGAGGGTTACTGCCGCGGGGAGGGAGTAGGATAACATTACATTTGCCTGAGTTGAAGGAGGTTGATTAGTATGATTAATTCGAAGATGCCAAGATAAAATTTGGGCGAGGGTATGGAGAAATGGCAAGACAGATGGGGACAGGAACGCACCCCGAGCCAGAGAAAGACAGTGTCGGTCTCTTGCAGTTCCGCTTCTGCGTAGAGAGTATCATTCAGCTCAAATGTCGTTTTGAGTGGCTCCATTGAGGCTTCGTCTTCGTCCTCTAGATCATCGCTTTGATCGTCGAACGGATTGGCTTTAGTTTTGCCTTCCTGTAGTTCCGTATGCACATATTGAGTTCACCGATTGAAATATGAGATGGGTAATAATGAGAGGATGACACTCACCCGCCTTTCCTGCAAGTACTCAACCATCGTTAACGTCTTCTTAATATCGGGGATCTTCTCCTCGAGTCCCTGCCGACGTTGCGTCAAGTTTGCGTCCATATACCGATACTTCCTGCACAATTCCACATGAGCTCGTAATACTCGGTGGAAGTACGTGGACGTGGACGTACGCAAGGGCATCTTGGAACTGTTTTAGTGTGGGTTCGACTTCGACATCTGGTCCGCCGAGATGCGCTTCAACGTTTTCCTGAGTTTGGGTCTGTTAAGTTGGGATCCAAAGGAAAATGAATGAAAAGACGCACAATGAACGGGGCTCTTGGGATGCCTCGAGGGTTCTTCTCTTCAGTGAATATTGATCCAGACGACATCAGATGGTTATAGCTCTAGAGTAATAATCCGAGTATTTGGATTCGAGTAGTATGGGCTCGGAGATAACGGCGTTAGTCAACAACTTATAAAATCTTTTCTTTTCTATCGTCCCTTCGTCAATGTCTCCTCTGATATGTCTCGTCTAATAATCAAAAACCTACCCTCATACATAACCCCCGCCCGCCTTCGAGATCACTTTGAATCGAATAAAGGTCCGGGCGGTGCACTTACCGATGTCAAAGTTGCACTTAAACCTGATGGAACATCGAGGCGTTTCGGATTCGTGGGGTACAAGACGGAGAAGCAAGCCACTTCTGCGAGAGAATGGTTTGATAGAACTTTCATTGATTCGACTAGGATCAGTGTCGGTGTTGTTGAGGTTTGTTACATTGAATTTTTTCATGCTTCCTGCAATTTTTTCTTCCTCGGCGTGCTTATGTTTTGTGATGACTGCAGGGTACAAAGGACGCTCCTACTCCACGACCCAATAAGCGGCCACGTCTAGGACCGTCACCCACCGACGAGCCAACATCATCATCGGCATCAAAGCAGACGAAGACGATACACGATGCAAAATCCCACAAACCTACAGGCAAGAATGCCGTCCAGCTGGACGAATACATGCAAGTGATGCAACCACGGACGAAGAAGGGTCCATCATGGGCGAACGAGGCTTCGCAGCCTCGATCGGAGGTTATACCCTCTTCCACTGTGAATGTGCACCCTTCGAGAGTAAAATTGGTTGAGAACGCGGTGGACGGAGAAGAGGAAGAGAAGAAAGAAGACGGCGACGTAGAAAGGGAAGAGGGTATTTCGGATTTAGATTGGATGAAGGGGCGGATGACACAGAATATTGAGGCTTCTGATAAACCCTTCGAGCAGTCGGAGGACGAGATAGACCACGAGCCGGACACAGAAGAGGCTTTTAAAGAGGTTCGTATGCTCTGTTACTGCCATTGACGGCATCGCCAATTACTCAATGGTCATTGTATTCTTTTACTTGTAGCAAACCTCGGAATCTCCGAACGATCCAATGAAAGAGACGATACTCCAAACATCCCGACTCTTCCTGCGGAACCTCGCGTTCTCGTGTACAGATGCAGATTTATTAGAATTGTGTCGACCTTTCGGCGAGGTATCACAGGTGAGCATACTTATCTCGCCTCGTTTGCTCCGTCGTGTCATTTGGATTTATGGTTGGATTGCCGGATATCGCGAGTTGGTAATGGGCAGTTGGCAATGATGATAAACATATATAGGGACATCAGACTCCTTTGGAGAATGTTGATTCCTCAGGGAAAATCCGATAGTAGAAATTTATTCTGAGCCTTCCATTCGTCGTCCATGCGCTCCTCTCAATTATTTTTCGTCGTCTTGAACTCGGTGCTGACTATTCCACTCTTCAATTTTAGGTGAGAATACCATTCCGTCTTGTTCACGAGATGAAAACTTGCATAGGGACATCAGACTCCTTTGGAGAATGTTGATTCCTCAGGGAAAATCCGATAGTAGAAAATTTATTCTGACTTCCTTGCCTTCTCCATTCCTTCAATCTCACCTTTACTGACACCCTTTCCCTGCGACGCAGGTACATATCCCCCTCGACCCATCAACGAAACAATCCAAGGGCTTAGCATACGTCACATTCGCTCAGTCTTCTTGCGCTTTAGCGGCGTACGATGCTTTAGACAGGAGATCGTTTCAGGGACGATTATTGCATGTACTTGCTGCTGTAGATCGGAAGGGGAAGATACAAGTGGAGGAGGTCCAAGGGAGGAGGAAGACAGTGAAGGATGAGAGGGAGGGAAAGAGGAAGACGATGGCTGGGAGGGAGTTTAATTGGGGGATGTTGTATATGAACGTACGTCTTCCCTAGATAACCGCATATCCTCTGTCCTCTTGTGTCCTGATACGGAAGTTTGCTTTGAATAGAGCGACGCGGTGGCATCTTCCATTGCCGACAGGATGAACATCTCTAAAGCTGACATCCTCAACCCGGACTCAGACAACGCAGCTGTCAAACTCGCCTTAGCCGAAACACACGTTATACAAGAAACCAAAACTTACCTCGAGTCACACGGTGTCATCCTCTCCACTTTCTCGTCATCCTCTTCCCGAATTACGCGATCCGAAACAACCATCCTCGTCAAAAATATACCCTATGGAACTACTTCTGACCAGATCCGTGAACTATTTGAGGTCCACGGGGAGCTCGTGAGGGTGCTTGTACCCCCAGCTGGGACGATGGGGGTAGTGGAATTTGCGCATGCTGATGAGGCTGCGAAGGCGTTTAGAGCGATTGCGTACAGGAGGATGGGGAATGCTATTGTTTATTTGGAGAAGGGGCCTGTGGGAATGTTTAAGGATGCGGATAGGGACAGCGGGACTGAGGACGGGCAGCAGGGTGGAGTCAGGCCCGTTACAATTTCGGAGCAAAGACAGGACGGGGACGATGGGGAAGAAGAACCTGCGCTGACGGCGGGGTCGACACTTTTCATCAAGAACCTCTCGTTCTCCACTACATCAGATCGACTGACACAAATATTCCGCAACCTGCCGTCTTTCTCCTTCGCGCGTGTTCAAACCAAGCCCGACCCCAAGCGTCCTGGTCCAGATGGGCCCCGGCTGAGTATGGGCTATGGCTTTGTCGGGTTCAAAACTGTCGATGGGGCAAAGAAGGCGATAAAGAGTATGCAGGGGTTTGTATTGGACGGACATGCACTGAATGTCAAGTTTGCGGGGCGGGGAACTGAAGATGAGGGTGGTAAAGGTATTGGGAAGGATAAGGGTGCGAAGAGCAAAACTACGAAAATGATTGTGAAGAATGTGCCATTTGAGGCTACGAAGAAGGATATTCGGGAGTTGTTTGGGTGCGTGTTGTATCTCTTCCACTTCATATTTCACGTGCTAACTACCCTTTCATGCCAGCGCACACGGTCATCTTAAATCCGTCCGCGTACCCAAAAAATTCGACTCTCGCTCCCGGGGTTTCGCATTCCTAGAATTTGTCACCCGGCATGAAGCAGAGAATGCCTACGCTGCATTACGGCATACACATTTGCTTGGTAGGCATCTAGTACTGGAGTGGGCTGAAGATGCCGAGCAGGATTTGGACGTGCTGAGGCTGAAGGCTGGGGTTGGGTTTGGGGGTGGTGCGGAGCTACCGGGAAAAAAACGGAAGTTGGAAATTGGTGGTGACAAGAGTGCGGATGGGGATGAGGATATGTTGTAGTTGTATTTGAAATGAACTAGTATTTAGATTTGTGCGCTACAGGCATGCAAACAGGGAGGGTTCGAGGAGAGGTGCTTTTATTTCTTCCGATGGTGGAAAATCACGTAGATCCCTGCCATTATAGTCCCCCTGCACTACCGATAGCTGGAAGAGCAACTGGCTGAAGATAAGCGAAGGGTCGACCTCGAGAAGAAGAAAAAGAGGGAGCACAAATCGGTGCTGAGAGCATTGGAGGAGGAGAGACGAAGGACCGAGATCGAAAGAAAGCGACGTAGTCTCACAACCTATCCACAGTAACCTCATGAGAGACTTCCGGCACCACGACTCTCCCTTTCACTTCAGTCCCATCGCTTGCCAAGCCCTCCCAAGCCATGTCAATCTTGCAATCAAATATAGTGATCAGCCTAGCACGCACATCGATGAGCTTTTATCCTCGATTTCTATGAGAAACTAGCATACTTTGACTTCCTCTGCCCCAATTCGACATCTCCGTCGACCTCTTTAACCTCTGAGATGGACACCGATTCACCATCCTTCTCGCCGTTGATGACGATGGATGTCGATTCGCGTTCATCGAGTGACATTTTTGTTTTTCCAATGCCAATTCGCGGTCGTCGAAGACATCGCCATCCTCGATGAGACTGATGGAATACCACCATCTAGTCAATATGCCATTCGCATTTATATCATTTTCCTTACCCGTGCTGCTGCTGCTGCCGCTGCTCGGAAATAAAGAAATCCGAACACAAGATCCGCGATCGAGTTGACAAGTATGATGGGAGGCTGAAGTGCGCGTCAATTTTTTATTTATTTGCTCTCCCGGAAGATCTCCAGTTCAATCCTTGCTCATCTGCGCTCTACTCGAATGTGATCCTTCCGAAGCAAGGCAACTTCCTTCTCACATATTATTTCTTGATTGTGCACCCAGTGCATTAATCAGGTCGACACCCCGCTCCCGGATATATGTATGTAATACTTCAGTGAGTTGTAACTCGTTGACAACGCAGTTCAGCTGCCAAGGCTCGCGTTCTGAGCCCTTGTCTTGACAACGGATGCGTGTGGTGGGCAGAAAGGGAGGCTGAGATTAGGGCTGCTGGAACCTTTGCCGCTTCATTGGCGGCGGCTACGGCCTGCTACGGCGGGTATGGAAGGTACTCAGAGCGTAGATTTAGACACA
>Ga0193716_1002158_pt1 | contig 11216 bp, 10 predicted proteins | sample U2c1metaG_FD_145901 | JGI IMG/M metagenome (GOLD analysis project Ga0193716, IMG submission 145901) | Soil microbial communities from a riparian zone of the East river system, Colorado, United States - U2c1 | ecosystem: Environmental > Terrestrial > Soil > Riparian zone | place: USA: East River...
TGGCCCTGCAGACACGCCTGCTGCGTGTGCTGGCGGGCGGTGAGTTCTATCGCGTGGGTGGCCGTGAACTAATCCGCGGCAATGTACGCATCGTGGCGGCCACGCACCAGGATCTGGATGCACGCGTGGCCTCAGGCCATTTCCGCGCGGACCTCAAGCACCGCCTGGACGTGGTGCGCATCGAACTTCCCGCACTGCGCCAGCGCCGTGCGGATATTCCCTTGTTGGCGAAACATTTCCTCGGCACCGCGGCCAACGAGTTCAAGCTGCCGTCCAAGCGGCTGTCGCGTGCGGCGCAGAAGATCATTGAGCAGCGTGATTTCCCGGGTAATGTGCGGGAGCTTGAAAACCTCTGTCGACGACTGGCCGTGGTGGCTCCGGGCAGCGAGATTCTTCCTGCGGACTTAGGCGCCGGCGATCGCAATGCCTCGCCCAGCGACTGGACCGATGCCTTGCGCCGTTGGGCAGAGGCGGCGCTGCTTCACAACGAACCTGAAATCCATGCCCGCGCCCGCGCAGCGTTGGACAAGACACTGTTGCAGGCCGCTTTGGTAAGCAACGGCGGCCACCGCCAGCAGGCCGCGGCCTCGCTTGGCGTGGGCCGCAACACCCTCACCCGCAAACTTGGCGCCTCCCGTGCGCGCCGTCCGAAGGACGCAACATGAGCATCACCATCCGCGCCGCTACCCCGGCGGACATCAACGACCTGGTGAAGTGGAACGCCGCGATGGCCTGGGAGACCGAGCACAAGCACCTGGACCAAGTCGTGCTTCGACGCGGCACCGAAGCTGTATTCGCCGACCCGCGTCGCGGTGCGTACCTCGTGGCCGAACTCGATGGCACCCCGGCGGGCAGCCTGTTGATCACCTACGAGTGGAGCGACTGGCGTAACGGCGACTTCTGGTGGGTGCAGAGTGTTTACGTGGCGGAAGAGGCGCGGCGCAAAGGCGTTTTCCGTGCCTTGTACCTTGCGGTGAAAGAGCGCGCGATCGAAGCCGGCGCGGTAGGTACGCGGCTCTACGTCGAAACCGAGAACAGCCGCGCCCAGTCGACTTACGCGAGCCTGGGCATGGAACGTTGCGATTACGCGATGCTCGAGCAGATCTTCGGCTAGAAATACTCGTCCATGCGGTCGTCGGCGGCAGCGAGGAGCTCGGCGAATTCGGCAGGCGGCATGGGCATGCCGTAGAGGAAGCCCTGCATGACGGGGCAGCCGGCTGCCAGCAGGTATTGGGCCTGGTCGGTGGTTTCCACGCCTTCGGCCACCACGGTCTTGTCCAGGCTGTGGGCCAGGGCGACGATGGCGCCGGTGATGGTGGTGCTCTGGTGGTCGGCGCCGATGTCGCGGATGAAGGCGCGGTCGATCTTCAAGGTGTCGATGGGGAAGTGCTTCAGGTACGACAAACTGCAATAGCCGGTGCCGAAGTCATCCAGTGACAGCTTCACGCCAAGCTTCTTGATCCGCTGCAGCAGGTCCGGCACGTGGCCGTGGCCGGACATCACCATGCGCTCGGTCAGTTCCAGTTCCAGCAGCACCGGCGGCAGGCCGGTGTCGTCCAGTACAGCCACTAGCGTCTCGAAGAAGCGCGTGTGCTGGAACTGCACGGCCGATACGTTCACCGACACCGGCACGCGCTTGTACACCGCGCGCCATTTCTCCGCCTGCTCGCAGGCCCGGCGCAATACCCATTCGCCGATCATCACGATCAGTCCGGCTTCCTCGGCAATGGGGATGAATTCCTCGGGGGAATACACTTCTTCGCCGTCCACGATCCAGCGCAGCAAGGCCTCGGCGCCCACGATCCAGCCGGTGCGCACGTCCACCTTGGGCTGGTATTGCACCGATAGTTCATTGCGAACCAGCGCCTTGCGCAACGCCATTTCGATCGCCGCATGCGCCGCGCCGCGGTGGCGCATGTTGGTGCTGAACATGCGATAGCCGTTGCGGCCTTGCTGCTTGGCCTCGTACATCGCCGTGTCGGCGTTGTGGATCAGGTTTTCAGCGTCCGTGGCATCGTCCGGGCACAGGCTGATGCCGATGGAGAAGTTCACCGACAAGTCCGACACTTCCGTGGACACGGCCTGGTTCACGCGCTCGAGCAACCGCTCGGCCACGCCCACCGCTTGGGCGGCATTGTCTACATGCGGCAGCATCACCACGAATTCATCGCCGCCCAGCCGCGAGACGATGTCGTCTTCGCCGATCTCGCTGCGGATCAGCTGCGCCACGGCTTTGAGCAGCCGATCGCCGGCCTTGTGGCCGAGCACATCGTTCACCTGCTTGAAATGATCGATGTCGATGAACAGCGCCGCCACGCGCCGGTGCCGAACCAGGGCGTCGGCGATGGCCTGTTCCATCCGCGATTGCAGCACGTTGCGGTTGGGCAGGCCCGTGAGCGTGTCGTGGTTGGCCAGGTGCGCCATCTTCATCGCCAGCGCGCGTGTTTCGCTTACGTCATGAAACACCAGCACGCCGCCGATCACGCGCCCGCTGTTGTCGTGGATGGGCGCGGCGGAATCTTCGATCGGGCTGTCGAAGCCGTTGAGGTGAATCAGCGCGGTGTCGCTGGCCAGCCCAACGATATGGTTGCCCTTGATCGCCGCCTGCAACGGATTGTCGACGGGTTCGCCGGTGTTGACGTCGCGGATGCGGAATACATCGTCCATCGACCTTCCCAGCGCATCGGCATGGGTCCAGCCGGTCATGGCCTCGGCGATGGGATTGAGCGAGGTGATGCGAAGCTCAAGATCGGTAGTGATCACGGCGTCGCCGATGGATTTAAGGGTTACCTGGGCCAGCTCGCGCTCGTGGAACAGCGCTGCTTCCGCCGCCTTGCGCTCGCTGATGTCCTGGATCTGCGAAACGAAATACAGCGGGTCGCCCTCGGCATCGCGCACCAGCGACACGCTCAGCATCGTGTGCACCGTGTGCCCATCGCGATGGAAATAGCGTTTTTCCATTTGGTAGGCTTCGCGTTCGCCAGCAACGAGCTCACCGAGCAACTGCAGGTCGGTGGCCAGGTCATCCGGGTGGGTGATCTCCTGGAAGGTCTTGGTCACCAGGATCGCCGGGGTGTAGCCGAGCATGCGGCCCAGTACACCGTTCACCTGCATGAAGCCACCGTCCGGCCGCACCAGCGCCATGCCGATGGAGGCATGTTCGAAGGCGCCCTCGAAGCGCGACTGGCTTTCCTTCAATTGCAGTTCGAGCTCGTGGCGCACGGTGATGTCCACCACCATCACGATCACCCCGCGCACGCTGCCGTCGGGGGCAAAATCGGGTGTGTAGCTGCCGCTGACGTAACGCTCGTGGTCGTCGAAGGGGATGTAACGCTCGAAATGGGCCTCTGTGCCGGCAAAGGCTTTGTCCATGTCTTCTTCGACCATGGCGTAGCGCTCGGCGCCCAGCACGTCGGCCACGGTGCGGCCGATCATGTCTTCAGGCTCGGCCACCATCCAGCGTTGGTAGGACGGATTGGCGTACAGATAGCGGCGTTCGGGATCCAGGTAGGCCACCAGGCCCGGCAGCACCGACAATACCTGGGCCGTCAGGTCACTTGCGGTCCACGCGAGGTGGTCGTTCCCGTCCCGGGGTGGAAGCCGGCCCATGATCTGTTTTTCACCTGCCCTTGAGGTATTTGCAGCGTAGCTGCTTTGGGCAGGGCCGGCTAATGGACGGACGCCGCCGGAACGGCCAGGCGCCGCCCCGGTGCAAGGAACAATGTGCCCAGGTCGGTGATCGTTTCGTCCGCGTTATATCGGGCGTGAAGCGCCTGCAGCATGGTTTCCATGGCGTCGCCCGCCAGCGGGAAGCCGTGGGCAAGGATCCTGGGCTCAGCCGAGCCGTGTGTTTGCGCGACCGTCACTGCCACCACGCCCAGGCCCCGGGCCTGGTGGGCAAACAGCCTGGGTTTGCCGAAGGTGGGATTGGGATCGTTCACCGCTTCCATCGCGTAGCCGACGGTGGGCGCCGTGCCCTCGAATCCGAAAGCGATGCCATGGGCATTGAGCACGACCGAATACTGCCGAAGTTCGAACAGGATGCCTGCCAGTTGATGCGCGGCATCGTCGGTGCCGTTGTCGGCAGTTCCGGCAAACCAGGCGGCCAGCGGCGGCGCCGATACTCGCCCGGCGCCGTAGTGCAGGGGTAGGCCGCGCAGGGTGAGGGTGGACTCTTCTTTATAGGGCGTAAGCAGCGCCGCCTCGAGCAGGGTCCACATCGGGGCCAGGTTGACGTGCTCGTACTGCACGCACGTCATGGCCATCACGTCGTTGCGGCTCAGGTACCGGGCGTGCTCGAAGCGCACGCCCAGGGTGCGCATGAGGAAATCGGACGTGCGCGCGCCGGCTTCACCGCGGCCGACGAGTTCGGTTTCGATCCGCGCGGCGAGGTCTTCGGCCAGGGCTTCATCGGCCAGTAGTGTCCAGGGCACCAGGCGCATCGGGCCGCCGGCATAGGTGGGGTCGGGCACCAGCGGTTGCGCCGGCATCTGGCCCTGGTTGCTGCCAAAGGCAACAACAGCGGCCTCGCCGGTGACGCGCGGGATGCGCCGGGCGAGTTCATCGAGCGTGGCGTGCACGGGAAAGCCCGGACGCAGCAACTCCACTGCATCGAACAAGGCGCCGGTCACGGCCAGGCGCGATGTTTCCACACCTGGCAGCAGGTTTCGCAGGTCTTCGGCCATGAGGCCTGCCAGTTCCTGGGCTTCCTCACGGGTGAGCATCAGGCGCGACGGCGTCTCGCCCGGAGCCAGCTCCAGGGCCAGCACGGCCGGGCAGGCAACTACGTCATTCACCAGGCAATCCCAACGGGAGTAAACCGTAATTCTATCACTGGGCGTTTTAAGGCTTTCCCACCGGGCTTGCCCGCGTTAGCCTTGGAATCCCCGTCGAACACCTGTTCGACCCCAAGGTGGCCGGATCGTCTTGAGCATGGAAAAACCGCAAACGCGCGTGGGTGTCGTCGGTGGCGTCCGCATTCCCTTCTGCCGCAACAACACCGCCTACGCTGATGTCGGCAACTTCGGCATGTCCGTCAAGGTGTTGGGCGCTTTGGTCGAACGCTTCGGCCTGCATGGGGTGGAGCTGGGCGAAGTGGCGATGGGCGCGGTGATCCGCCATCCATCGGAATGGAATCTCGCCCGCGAGGCGCTGCTGTCGTCGGGCCTGGCCCCGACCACGCCGGGCATCACCACCGCCCGCGCCTGCGGCACGTCGCTCGACAACGCCATCATCATCGCCAACAAGATCGCCACCGGGCAGATCCAGGCGGGTATCGCCGGCGGCTCGGACACCACCAGCGACGTGCCCATCGTCTATGGCACGCGGCTGCGCAAGCGCCTGCTGTCGGTCAACCGCGCCAAAACGGTCAAGGAAAAATTCCGGGCGGCCACGCGCGGCTTCTCGTTCAGGGAACTGAAGCCCTCGTTCCCCGGCGTGGCCGAGCCGCGCACGGGTAAATCCATGGGCGACCATTGCGAGCTGATGGCCCGCGAATGGCACATCGAGCGCCAGGCGCAGGACCGCCTGGCCATGCAGAGCCACCAAAAGCTCGCCGCGGCCTACGACGCCGGCTTCTTCAACGACCTGCTGGTGCCCTTCCGCGGCTTGAAGCGCGATGGCTTCCTGCGGCCGGATACCTCGATGGAGAAGCTCGCCACGCTCAAGCCCGCCTTCGACAAGACCACCGGCCAGGGCACGCTTACCGCGGGCAACTCCACCGGGCTTTCCGACGGCGCAGCGGCAGTACTGCTGGCCAGCGATGCATGGGCGGCCGAGCGCGGCCTGAAGATCCAGGCGTACATCACCCATAGCGAAGTGGCGGCGGTGGATTTCGTCCATGGCGAAGGCCTGCTGATGGCGCCCACCGTGGCCGTGCCGCGCATGCTCGACCGCGCGGGGCTCACCCTGCAGGATTTCGACTTCTACGAGATCCACGAGGCCTTCGCTGCCCAGGTGCTGTGTACCTTGCGCGCGTGGGAATCGGAAGACTACTGCCAGCGCCGCCTGGGCCGCCCGGCCCTGGGTTCGATCGACCCGGCGAAGATCAACGTGAATGGCTCGAGCCTTGCCGCCGGCCATCCGTTCGCCGCCACCGGAGCGCGCATCGTGGCGACCCTGGCAAAGCTTCTGGAACAGAAGGGCTCGGGCCGTGGCCTGATCTCTATCTGTACGGCCGGCGGCATGGGCGTCACCGCCATCCTCGAGCGTCCCTGAGCGGTGGCTCCAACGGTGCCGCGCATGCGTTTTACCTTCGGCTTCAGCCTGCTGGTGCTGATGTTTGGGGTCACGGCCACCGCCTGGCTCACCGAGCTCACCTACGGACCGCCCCAGGTGGAGCGGCGCCGCGTGTCGTTGCGTTCGCCCATGGCGCCCCGTGCGGCCGTACCGCCGTTGCCGATGCCCGCACTGGCGCCCAAGCGCCTCTACCCCGTACAGCGCACCATCGATCGCTAAAGGATGCCGGAGGACGCCGATCCGAACGCGGTGAGCAGCCGGGTGTAGATCATCTTCAGCGACAGGTTCACTTCCGGGAAATCGCCCACCGCGTGGTAGCACTGGAAGAACTGCGCGTCGTTCGGCCGCTTGGGCATGCAGCCCGGGTTGAGGTCGTAGTTGGTGGTGTAGCGGAACGGCCACAGGTCGAACAGCGGCAATTTCTCCGATATATCCCCCAGCGCCTCGCTGATCTGACCCAACACCGGGATGGTGGGTTTGCGCGGCGCCACCACCCAGGCGTTCGCCGGCTGCGTGTCGCTCATGATCGACGCGCGCAGTGCATCGGCAAACGAACGGTCGTACACCACCACGCCCGACTCGGTGTTGTAGTGGTCCGAGCGGGGATCGAAATTGTGCGTGCCGACCATGGCGAAGCTGTCATCCACCACGATGGATTTGGCATGCAGGCCCATGCGCGTGCCGGCGGTACGTAGCGGTGCGGGACGGTTGCGGCGGCCGCGGCCGTTGCGACTGCCGAAGAAGCCCGGTTCCTCGCTGGGCGAGGCGTGCGGTCGACCACCGGACGGCGCGTGGAACACGTCGTAGCTCACGCCCTCGTCGGTATCGGGCATATCCGCAACCTGCGGCTTCATCTCGTAGATTTCGAAGCCGTACTTGGTGAAATACGTCTTCCGGTGTTTGTACGAGATGGCATACACCGCGAATGCATCGGTGGAGGCCAGCGAGTTGGTCGATACCACCACCCGCGGTGCGTCCTCGCGCTTGTGCAGCGCGCGGAAGAGCTTCTTGGCGCGGGTGCTCAACACGAGGTAAGGGGTTTGCAGCACCACCTCGCGGCGCGCATTGGTGATCATGCCCATGATGCGCCGGGTGAGCTCGCGGTCCTCGCGTTCGGCCGGCTTCTCTGTTTTGCCGGGCAGGTCCGAGAGGTAGTCCACGCGGCCCACGGCAATGGAATTGGCCACCAGGTGTTCCTGCATCCACCGCGGGTCGCCGGCTTCGGCCAATGCGTCGTTCACGCGGTCGGGCCGCGAGTATGCCGGTTCCACCCAGCGCGGTGCGTCGGGCCCGTCGCTGCGGATCTGCCGGTTCACGTCGCGCAGGTGGGTCAGCGGCACGCTGCGCTTGTGGTTCCAGAAGGTTTCGAAGCTTGCCGCCATGGTCCGCGCCACCGGGCCGCCCACGATGACGTCGCGGTCTCGGTAGTCGAATTCGTCGTTCCAGTCGAAGTAGCGGTCTTCGTAGTTGCGTCCGCCGGTAATGCCGATGGCGTCGTCCACCACCACCAGCTTGTTGTGCATGCGCTGGTTGAAGCGCAGGAAACAGCACACGACGCTGGCGGCGAACTCCAGCGGCGGCGTATGCGCCTTGCGGAAGGTGGGGTTGTACAGGCGTACCTCGAAGTTGGCACGGGTGCGCGCCAGGGTAGCCAGCAGTTCTGCGTCGCCGAAGGAGAACAGCTGGTCGGCCAGGATGCGTACCTTCACGCCGCGCGCGGCGGCTTCCACCAGCTGGTCGAGGATCAGCTTGCCGGCGTCGTCCTGCTGCCAGATGTAGGTCTGCACGTCGATGCTGTGGCGGGCGCCGCGAATCAGGTTCAACCGGGCCACCAGGGCCGATTCACCGTCCTCGAGCAGGCCGATGGCGTGGTGGGGAGCGTCAGCGGTGGAGGACGCAAGCTTGTCGTTGGCCTGGTCCAGCAGGGCGGAGGGTGCCGCGCAGTTGTCCGGCTGGCTGCAGGTGGGCACCGGGTCCTGCGCCTGCATCACGATCGCATCGGCCTTGCGGATATTGGCGTGCGACAGCGTGCACCCCTGCACAAGCGCAGCGGTGGCCAGCAGAAGGGCAAGAGCGATGCGGCGCATGGGCGCCATCATAGCCGGGCAAGATGCGCTTGCTGTGTCTACGGACCGATGGTGATCGACAGGCCCAGCTCGACCTTGTCGGCCAGGGCGCCGCGGCGCCCGCGCATGTCGAAATCGGTGCGGTCGATCGTGCCCAGGGCCTGCAGGTTGCAGCCGTTCAGGTGGGTCGCCGTGCAATCCGACCGCAGGATGGTGAAGTGCACCGGCTGGGTCACCCCGCGCATGGTCAGCCGGCCGTCGAGCCCGTCGCCGTTGCCCAGGGCATCCAGGGGGATGCGGGAGGAGACGAAACCGATCGAGGGATAGCGCTGGGCGTCGAAGAACTCAGGCGCCAGCACCCAGTTGCGGAAGCGGGCGGAGTCCATTTTCAGGCTCTGAACGTCGATGGCCGCCTGCACTACAGCGCGGCCGTCGTCGGGGTCGACGTCGATGGTGCCACGGATGCGCTCGAACACACCGGTCACCTTCGACACCCACAACAGCCGCACGCCGAACTCCGCGCGCGAGTGCGCGTCGTCGATGTGCAGCGGGCCTTTGATGGCAGCCGCGGACGCGACGCCGGAAAGCAGCAGGGCCACGAACGGCCCCGCGCGGTATTTCATGGCGACCAGAAGGCCTCCAGGGTGGCCGACCCCGGTTCCAGCGGGCCGGGGGCTACGCGCAGGCGGGCCAGGGCGCCGGGCGGCATGCCGCGGTAGTCTTCCGACCGGCCTTCCACCAGCAATGCAACGAGTTGTTCGATGCCCGGGTTGTGGCCTACCAGCACCAGGGTGATGGCGTCCTGGTGCTGGTCGATCAGGGTGAACAGGGTGCCGGGGGTGGCGTCGTAGATGTCCGGGGCCAGGGTGAGGGGAAGGTTGGGCAGGGCAAGTTCGGCCGTCTGCTGGGTACGCCTGGCCGGGGAGCACAGCACGCGGTCGATGCTGAGTTTGTGGTCGGCCAGCCATCGGCCCGCTGCGATGGCCTCGGCATGGCCTCGTTCGGACAGTTGTCGGTCGCGGTCGCTTTCGCCAGCGCAGAGCTCTTCGGTTTCTGCGTGGCGCAGGAGGATCAGTTCACGCATGGTGTTTTCCTTCTGGTTCGTCTTGCGTGGGAGCGTGGTGCCTTAGCTGCTGCGCTTGATCCATCGCAACAGCTTGCTCCAGTCGTCCTGGTGGCCACGGACATTCTCGGAGTGGTAATCGAAGATGCCTTTGCCCAGGGCGGTAAGCAGCACATAGGCCTGGCTGTCGCGCAGTTGCGCCACCACCGGGAAGGGGGATGACTCGGCCAGCTGCACCATGGCGTCCTGGCTGGCGTTGGTCCATGGTTTCAAGCGATTTCCCACCAGGGCAACCGGCAGCTTGCCACGACGCACGCGCGGAATTCCGTGCAGCAGTTTGAGGAAATCGGTGGTGGCGTCCAGGTCGAAACTCGATGGCAGCACCGGCACCACCAGCACGCTGGCCTGCTCGATGTAAGGCTCGAGTTCTTTCTCGGTGACACCGGCGGGGGTGTCGACGATCGCGACGTCGGTATCTTCGGGAAGCTTGTCCAGTGCCCGGCGGCCGCCGTCCACCGCCAGCACGCCGGGGACGTTCTCCGGCCTTCGGGCCGCCCAGCGGTAACTGGATTGCTGCCGGTCGGCGTCGACGATGGCCACGCGCTTGTTGGCCTGGGCGTAGTGCGACGCCGCCTGGGTGACTACCGTGGTCTTGCCGCAACCGCCCTTACTGCTTGCTACCAGCATCGTCAGCATCGGAAAAAGACCTTGCCTGGGAAGGTACCTTCAAGCCTACCGGGTTCGACGCGGCGCTAGAAGAATTTCCCCCTCGCACGGGGCATCACCACGATGATCAGGGTGGCGATGGGGCCAAGGATCAGCGACAGCAAGAACCAGAGGGCACCACTGCGGTTCTTGCCCTGGGCCAGCCCCGCATTGATGAGGGCTAGGGTGCCCAAGCCGACAAACCAGGGCGCTGGCGTCGAAGTGAAGGCGGTAAAGGGTTCCATGGAACGCTCCTGTTCTGGGGCAGGATTCGTGGGGCAGGCGGCGGGCACAGACTGGCGGAGGCGCCCACATCGCCTGGAGCGAAACCCGATAGTAGCAAGGGTCTTCTTCACATATGCGATACCCCACTGGCCCCACCGTTCAGAAATGACCCGTATCCTTGCGGTTTTGCCTCCGGAGTTGCGCCATGCGCGGATTGCGCCCCCTTGCCCTGGCCCTTGCCTTTGCCACCGCGGCGCTACCCCTGGCCGCCGCGGCGAAGGCGCCTGCGCCGAAGGACCGCCAGGCCGCACTGCTTAAATTCCAGCAGGATCTGGCCAGCGTGCTGGCCCTGCGCACCGAAGCCCAGCCGCTGCTGGGCGCTGCCCTGCTGGCCCGGCCGTTGGCCCGGCCGCCTGAAACCCTGACCTATCACACCTTGCTGGAGCGGGCCGCCCGCGGTGATGGTGCAGGTCCCTCGGTGACCTGGGCGCAGCTGGCAGATTGCGATGGCAAGGCGGGCTCCTGCCCGAATGCCGATGCCATGACCAGTCTGAAGCAGCAGGTGCCGGGCAATGCCGCGGTGTGGATGCTGGCGCTGGGCCGCGACCTTGCCGCAGCCAAGGATGCAGACGCCCGGGCCGACCTCACCCAGGCTGCGCAGGCAAAAACCTACGACGACTACCTCGGCAGCAGCCTGCAGGCGCTGGCCCGCACGGTAAGCCAGTTACCGCCGCCGCCGGAAACCTACGACCCGCTGTCCGGTGCCGGCAGCGCTGGCGTGCAGCTGACCATCGTCTACGGCCTGGGCGCCACCCAGCCATTGCCGGCTTTCCCGGCCACGGCGCGATATTGCGAATCGCACAAGGACGACGAAGGCATCCGCAACGACTGCCTGGGCCTGGGCAAGGTATTGGAGTGGG
>Ga0193716_1002163_pt1 | contig 11196 bp, 10 predicted proteins | sample U2c1metaG_FD_145901 | JGI IMG/M metagenome (GOLD analysis project Ga0193716, IMG submission 145901) | Soil microbial communities from a riparian zone of the East river system, Colorado, United States - U2c1 | ecosystem: Environmental > Terrestrial > Soil > Riparian zone | place: USA: East River...
AGTGAATAAAGTTACGGCGGCAAGAGCGGTAGGGAAACGCCCGGTCCCATCCCGAACCCGGAAGCTAAGCCTACCAGCGCCAATGATACTGCCCCTTCGGGCGGAAAAGTAGGACACCGCCGAACACAATTTAAGTCCTCTGCCCTCCAATTCTGATTGGAGGGCAGAGGCATTTCCGCATACGGCCAAATAAACGAATTGGGTTTGGCCGCTCTTCGCGAAGTGTCGAGTAGCCCCGTATCCTTTTGCGGGACGGTCGGCAGAACAGGGAAGGCACACGTGGCTAGCGACAGGCAGGACGGTAGCGAGGAGCGACCTCCGCGGCGAGCTTCCAACGCCGGCGGACCGCATCGCGGCCCGCGCGATCGCCCCGGTACGTCACGGTCGTCGAGCCCCGACCGGGCACGACGTGCGCAACCCCGGTCCCATGACGGCGGGGATTCACGTGAGAGCGCCGGGCCGCCCCTTTCGGCCAAGATCGAGGCACGGCAGCTGGCGCCCGATGTTCGCCGTGAACTGATCACGTTGGACAAGGCCACCGCGGATTACGTTGCCCGCCACTTGGTTGCAGCAGGCGAACTCCTGGACGACGACCCGGAGGCCGCCCTCGAACACGCCAAGGCGGCACGCAACCGGGCGGCCAGAATTGCTGCGGTCCGCGAGGCAGTCGGCATTGCGGCCTATCACTGCGGCGACTGGACGCAGGCACTCGCGGAGCTCCGTGCCGCCCGCCGGATGGGCAGCAAGTCACCGCTGCTGCCATTGATCGCCGACTGCGAGCGTGGCGTCGGCCGGCCCGAACGGGCGATCGAACTGGCCAAGGGGCCCGAGGCCGCAGAACTCACCGGCGACGACGCAGACGAATTGCGCATCGTGGTCGCTGGCGCCAGGTCGGACCTCGGGCAGAACGAGCAGGCGCTGGCCATCCTGTCGACGCCGCCACTGGATACGACACGGACGGGCACGACGACGGCCCGCCTCTTCTACGTCTACGCCGAGACGCTGCTCGCGCTGGGCCGGCAGCCCGAAGCGCTGCAGTGGTTCATGAACACCGCGGCCTCCGACATCGAGGGCGCCACCGACGCCGAAGAACGCATCACGGAGCTGTCCTGACGTGACGACACTCGCGCAGGAGCACGACTGCCTGCTCCTGGACCTCGACGGCACCGTGTTCCGCGGTGATGAGCCGACGCCGGGCTCCGTCGACACCCTTGCGACCATCGAAGCCCGCACGTTGTTCGTGACGAACAACGCCTCACGCGGACCCGGCGAGGTCGCCGAACACCTGATCGCGTTGGGCTTCGCCGCTGAACCCGATGACGTGGTCACCAGCGCTCAGAGCGCGGCGCGGCTACTGGCGGCTCAATTGCCTGCCGGGTCAACGGTTCTCGTCGTGGGGACGGAGTCGTTGGCCGCCGAGGTCCGCAATGCCGGCCTGCGCCCCGTCCGGCAGTTCTCCGACGATCCCGTGGCCGTGGTGCAGGGCCACTCGCCGGACACTGGCTGGGCCCAATTGTCGGAGGCAGCGCTCGCCATCCGTGCCGGTGCACTGTGGGTGGCCACCAACGTGGACCGCACCCTGCCGTCCGAGCGCGGCCTGCTGCCGGGCAACGGCTCGATGGTCGCCGCGCTGCGCACGGCGACCGACAGCGAACCGCAGGTCGCGGGAAAGCCGGCACCCACGTTGATGAACGACGCCTTGGCCCGGGGCCACTTCACGTCCCCGCTGGCAGTCGGTGACCGTCTGGACACCGACATCGCCGGAGCCAACGCCGCCCAGCTGCCGAGCCTGATGGTTCTCACCGGCGTCAGCACGGCTGCGGAGATGGTGTACGCCGTCGCCGAGCAGCGCCCCAACTACGTCGCCGACGATCTGCGCTCGCTCAATGACACCGCGAGCACGCTGCGGATCGCACCGCATCCGGCCTGGCGGGTCGAGGTCGCACCTGACGCGGTGACCGTGCACTGGACCGGGCAGGACGCGCAGGATCCCCTGACGGTGGTGCGCGCCACCGCGAGCGCGATATGGGACGCCGGGCTGGACGGGCGGCCGTTCGCCGTCACCGGCGGCGATGACACGGCACACCAGGCGCTGGAGCGCTGGTCGCTGCTGCGCGCCTTGCCGTGAATCGGCTAGCGTGAATGTCGATATGACTACCGACCCCGACCAGATCCGTTCGGAGATCACTTCGTTGCTCGCGACGCTGCCCGAACCGGACGCAGCCGACGGCGACGTGGAAGCCATCGCAACGCGCCTTGAGCAGGCGCACGACGTGTTGGTGCAGGCACTGGAGTCCGTCGAGGGCCCGGCGGGCGGGGGTGTGGCGCCTTCCGGATTCGGCGGGTGAGCACACGTGACTCGACGTGCCCGCGTTGACGCGGAACTGGTCCGGCGGGGGCTGGCGCGGTCGCGCCAGCAGGCCGCCGAGCTGATCGGCGCCGGGCGCGTCAAGATCGACGGCATGCCTGCCGCCAAGCCCGCGACGGCGGTCTCCATCGGTGCCAGTCTCACCGTCTCCGGCGCGGACGAACGCAGCTGGGTGTCACGCGGTGCCCACAAGCTCATCGGCGCGCTGGACGCCTTCGGCGTGACGGTGGAGGGGCGTCGCTGCCTGGATGCGGGCGCTTCGACCGGCGGCTTCACCGAGGTACTTCTCGACCGGGGCGCCCGCGAAGTCGTCGCAGCCGACGTCGGCTATGGCCAGTTGGCGTGGCCTCTGCGATCCGATGCCCGGGTGCTGGTCATGGAACGCACCAACGTGCGCGAACTCACCGCCGAGGCCATCGGCGGACCCGTCGACCTGGTGGTTGCGGACCTGTCGTTCATCTCGCTGGCAACCGTGTTGCCCGCCTTGGTGTCGTGCGCGTCCGAGGACGCCGATATCGTTCCCATGGTGAAGCCACAGTTCGAGGTGGGCAAGAGTCGCGTCGGCCCAGGTGGAGTGGTCAGTGACCCAGGGCTGCGGGCCGAATCGGTGCTCGGGGTCGCACATCGCGCCGCCGAACTCGGTTGGCACACCGTCGATGTCACCGCGAGTCCATTGCCTGGTCCGTCCGGCAACGTCGAGTACTTCCTGCGGCTACGGGCCAGCACCGACCAGCCGCTCGTCGGCGACGTGCTGGCCGACGCCGTCGCCAGGGCCGTCGCGGAGGGGCCGCAGTGACCACCGAGCGCACCATTCTGCTGGTGGTCCACACCGGCCGCGAAGAAGCCACCGAGACTGCGCGACGGGTGGAGAAGGCGCTCGGCCAGCACGGTATCGGTCTGCGGGTGCTGGCGGCAGAGTCGGTCGATCGCGGTCTGCAGAAGGTGTCCGACGTCATTCGCTCGCTTGGCTCCAGCATCGAGATCGTCGACGCCGACGAACGCGCCGCGGAGGGCTGCGAGTTGGTGATCGCACTCGGTGGTGACGGCACGTTCCTGCGTGCTGCGGAGCTGGCTCGCAACGTCGAGATTCCGGTTCTCGGCGTCAATCTCGGCAGGATCGGATTCCTCGCCGAGGCGGAGACGGATGCCATCGACTCGGTGCTCGACCACGTCATCGCGCGCGACTACCGCGTCGAAGAGCGCATGACTCTCGACATCGTCGTGCGCGTCGACGGGCGCATCGTGCATCGCGGCTGGGCACTGAACGAAGCCAGCCTGGAGAAGGGCCCGAGGCTCGGGGTTCTCGGCGTGGTGCTCGAGGTCGACGGCCGTCCGGTGTCCTCGTTCGGATGCGACGGCGTGCTGGTGTCGACGCCGACCGGTTCCACGGCCTATGCCTTCTCCTCAGGAGGGCCGATCCTGTGGCCCGATCTCGAGGCGATCCTGGTGGTACCCAACAATGCTCACGCGCTGTTCGCACGTCCGATGGTGACCAGCCCCGACGCGTCGATCGCGATCGAGGTCGAGGCGGATGGGCACGATGCGATGGTGTTCTGCGACGGTCGCCGCGAGATGGTGGTGCCTGCCGGTGGGCGCCTTGAGGTGACACGGTGCGGCACCGTGCTGAAGTGGGTGCGGCTGGACAGCGCACCGTTCACCGACCGGCTGGTGCGCAAGTTCCGCTTGCCGGTCACGGGTTGGCGCGGCCAGTAGTGCTCGCCGAGATCCGGATCGAGGCGCTCGGCGCCATCAACGCCGCCACCGCCGAGTTCGACCGCGGCCTCACCGTCCTGACCGGGGAGACCGGAACCGGCAAGACGATGGTGGTCACCGGCCTGCACCTGCTCGGCGGTGGGCGCGCGGACGCCAGCCGGGTGCGGTCGGGCTCCGAACGCGCCGTCGTCGAGGGCCGGTTCACCACGACCGACGTCGGTGAGCACGTGTCCGTCCGGGTCGACGACATCCTGGATTCCTCTGGGGCCGAGCGGGACGACGACGGCAGCGTGATCGCGGCGCGTTCGGTCAGCAGGGAGGGCCCGTCGAGGGCATACCTTGGCGGCCGCAGCGTGCCCGCGAAGTCGTTGAGTACCTTCACCACTGAACTCCTCGCGTTGCACGGCCAGAACGATCAGCTCCGGCTGATGCGGCCCGACGAACAGCGCGCCGCATTGGACCGGTTCATCGACGGGGACACCCGGCTGGCGCGTTACCGCGTCATTCGCGACGAATGGCTGGCGGCTCGTCGGGACCTGGCTGATCGCAGGCAGCGTGCGCGGGAGCTGGCGCAGGAAGCCGACCGGCTGCAGTTCGGGCTCAACGAGATCGACGCCGCCGCGCCGGACCCTGGCGAAGACGAAGCTCTGGTGACCGAGATCAGGCGGCTGTCCGAGCTGGACGCGTTGCGAGAGGCTGCACAGTCCGCGCGGGCGGCGTTGTCCGGCGAGCTGGACGAGGTGTCCGAGGTAGGCGCGACGTCGGCCGTCGATGGTGTCGCGCACGCGAAGACGGCGCTGGAGGCAACCGACGACGTGGCGCTGCGCGCGCTCGGTGGCCGGCTCGGCGACGCGCTCGCCGTGATCGGCGACGTTTCGACCGAACTGGGTGGCTATCTGGCCGAGTTGCCCAGCGATGCAAGCACATTGGAGAACAAGCTCGCTCGGCAGGGTGAGCTGCGCAACCTCACCCGCAAGTACGCCGCGGACATCGACGGTGTCCTCGACTGGGCCCGCGATGCGCGGGACCGGTTGGCGCAGCTCGACGTCTCAGAGGAAACCCTGGCGGCGCTGGCGCAGAAGGTCGACGAGCTGCGCGCGACCCTCGTCGCGGCCGCTGCGGAGCTCACCAAGGTTCGGACCAAGGCCGCCAAGGCTCTGGCCAAGGCCGTCACCGCAGAGCTGGCGGGCCTGGCCATGGCAGGCGCCGGGTTCAGCATCTCGGTGGCGCCTCTCGTCGCGCGGGGCGACGACTCGGCGCCGCTGGTCTTGCCGTCCGGTGAGACCGTGCACGCCGGACACGACGGTGTGGACGCCGTCGAGTTCGGTTTCACCCCGCATTCCGGATCTGACGTGCTCCCGCTGGCGAAGAGCGCCTCCGGTGGTGAGCTGTCCCGCGTCATGCTGTCGCTCGAAGTGGTCCTTGCCGCGTCCGCCGAGGGCACCACGATGGTCTTCGACGAGGTCGACGCAGGCGTCGGTGGGCGTGCGGCGGTTCAGATCGGCCGCAGGTTGGCACGGTTGGCGCGCACGCACCAGGTCATCGTCGTCACGCATCTCCCGCAGGTTGCCGCTTACGCCGACGTGCACCTCGTGGTCGACAGCGGTGCCGGGCGCAGCAAGTCCAGCGTGGTGCGTCGACTCGACGACGACGATCGGGTCGCCGAGCTGGCTAGGATGCTGGCCGGGCTTGGCGAATCGGACAGCGGGCGCGCGCATGCTCGTGAGCTGCTCGAGGCGGCGCGGGTCGACTCCGCGACCTGAATGTGTTGCAGATGTGACAGAACATAACTTGTGAGGCTGGTGTTACGGCGCGCCTCCACCTCTACCTGAGGGTTGGCCGACAGAATCACCCCACTGAAGATGTCAGCGCTGCTCTCGCGTAATGCCGGCTCCCGACCGGGCGTCGCAGGTACCGCCCGCGTCGATCGGGACATCGATCGGCTGCTGAGACGCATCGGGCCCGGCGACATCGTCGTCATGGACGCGCTCGACCTCGACCGGATCACCGCCGACGCACTCGTCGAGGCCGACATCATTGCCGTGGTGAACTGCTCACCGTCGATCTCGGGTCGTTACCCGAATCTGGGCCCCGAGGTGTTGGTGGCCAACGGCGTGATGCTGATCGACGACGCAGGCCCCGAGATCTTCAAGAAGATCAAGGACGGCGCGCGGATCCGCCTGAACGACGGCGGCGTGTACACGGGCGACCGCCGGATCGCGCTCGGCACCGAACGCACCGCCGAGGCGATTCACGACCTGATGCACGAGGCGAAGAGCGGGCTGGTAGCCCACCTCGAGGCGTTCGCCGGAAACACCATCGAGTTCATTCGCAGCGAGAGCCCACTGCTCATCGACGGCATGGGCATCCCGGACATCGACGTCGACCTGCACCGCAGGCACGTGGTGATCGTCGCCGAGGAGCCGAACGCCGCCGACGACCTGAAGGCGCTCAAGCCGTTCATCAAGGAGTACCAGCCGGTGCTGATCGGCGTCGGGACCGGAGCCGACGTGCTGCGCAAGGGCGGTTACCGACCGGCGCTCATCGTCGGTGACCCCGAGTCGATGAGCGTCGAGGTGCTCCGATCCGGGGCCCAGGTGGTGCTGCCCGCCGACGCCGACGGTCACGCCAAGGGCCTCGAACGCATCCAGGACCTCGGCGTCGGCGCCATGACGTTCCCCGCCGCCGGGTCGGCCGCCGATCTGGCGCTGCTGCTGGCCGATCACCATGGCGCATCGTTGATCGTCACCGTTGGCCACACCGCGAACATCGAGGAATTCTTCGACCGCACGCGACAGCAGAGCCTCCCGTCGACCTTCCTCACCCGCCTGAAGGTGGGGGAGAAGCTGGTCGACGCGAAGGCCGTCGCCACCCTCTACCGCAGCCGGGTCTCCGGCGGCGCCATCGCGCTTCTGGTGCTGGCCATGCTGATCGCCGTCATCGCCGCCCTCTGGGTGTCGCGCGCCGATGCCGCTGTCCTGCAATGGGTATCGGACTACTGGGATCGGTTCCTGCTCTGGGTACAGGGCATAGTCACCTAGGAGCACCGTGATTTCCCTCCGCTCGCATGCGATTTCGCTGGCTGCCGTCTTCCTGGCATTGGCCATCGGTGTGGCGTTGGGCTCCGGCCTGCTGTCGAACACGCTGCTGTCCGGCCTGCGCGACGACAAGCACGAGATGCAGAACCAGATCAACGGGCTGACCGACGACAAGAACGGGCTCAACGAAAAGCTCAGCGCAGCTGGCGAATTCGATGCGCAGATGTCGCCACGGATTCTGCGTGACGCGTTGACCGGTAAGTCGGTGGTGGTGTTCCGGACCCCTGACGCCGCCGACGACGACGTCGATGCGCTCACCCGCTTCGTCGGTGCGGCCGGCGGCACGGTTTCTGGCACCGTCGCCCTGACCCAGGAGTTCGTCGATGCCAACTCGGCGGAGAAGTTGCTGTCGGTGGTGAATTCGCCGATCGTGCCCGCCGGGCGGCAGTTGAACACCAAGTCGGTGGATCAGGGTTCGCAGGCAGGCGACCTCCTTGGCATCGCCCTGCTGCGGGCCAAGGACCCCGGAACGCCCGCCGTCGACGACGCCCAGCGCGACGCAGTCCTGACCGCGCTGCGCGACACCGGCTTCATCACCTACGGCCGCGACCGGATCGGCCCCGCCGACACCGCGTTGATCGTCACCGGCGGCGGACTCGAGGCGGACGCGGGCAATCAGGGCGCCACCGTCGCCCGTCTCGCCGCAGGTTTGGCACCCCACGGAGCGGGCACGGTCGTGGCGGGACGCGACGGCTCCGCGTCGGGCACGGCCGCTGTCGCCGTGACCAGATCCGACCTGGCCCTGGCCGGCGCCGTGAGCACCGTCGACGACATCGACACCCAGTCGGGCCGGATCACCACGGTGCTCGCCTTGCAGGAACTGGCCGCCGGTGGCAGGCCGGGTCAGTACGGCATCGGGCAGGGCGCGACGGCCGTGACGGTGCCCCAGTAGCGGTCGCGATCGGCGCGCCAACAACGGGTTGTCGGAGTCGGTGTTAGGGTGAGATTCCGTGGGTCGGCAGGCCCCCAGCCAGGCCACAGCTTGGAAAAGTAAGCCCTGCCCCATAGGCCACGGAGGTTGCTCTTGCCATCGTTACGCAAGCATCCGCAGACCGCGACCAAGCATCTGTTCGTCAGCGGGGGTGTGGCGTCGTCTCTCGGCAAGGGCCTCACCGCAAGCAGTCTCGGGCAGCTGCTGACGGCGCGCGGTCTGCAGGTGACGATGCAGAAACTCGATCCCTATCTCAACGTCGATCCCGGGACGATGAACCCGTTCCAACACGGTGAGGTGTTCGTCACAGAGGACGGTGCAGAGACCGACCTCGACGTCGGGCACTACGAGCGGTTCCTCGACCGAAACCTCTCCGGGTGGGCGAATGTCACCACGGGGCAGGTGTATTCGTCGGTGATCGCCAAGGAGCGCCGCGGCGAGTACCTCGGTGACACCGTCCAGGTGATCCCGCACATCACCGACGAGATCAAGAGCCGAATCCTGGCGATGGCGGAGCCGGACGCCGACGGGAACCGTCCCGACGTGGTGATCACCGAAATCGGTGGCACCGTCGGCGACATCGAGTCCCTGCCGTTCCTGGAGGCCGCCCGACAGGTGCGCCACGAGGTCGGCAGGGACAACGTCTTCTTCCTGCACGTCTCCCTGGTGCCGTACCTCGCCCCGTCGGGCGAACTGAAGACCAAGCCCACTCAGCACTCCGTCGCCGCGCTGCGCAGCATCGGCATCTCGCCCGACGCGCTGATTCTGCGGTGCGACCGCGACGTGCCAGAACCGCTGAAGAACAAGATCGCCCTGATGTGCGACGTCGACATCGACGGGGTCATCTCGACACCCGACGCGCCGTCGATCTACGACATCCCCAAGGTGCTGCACCGCGAGGAACTCGACGCCTACGTGGTGCGGCGGCTCAACCTGCCGTTCCGCGACGTCGACTGGACCGAGTGGGACGATCTGCTGCGCCGGGTGCACGAGCCGCAGGAGACCGTGCGCATCGCGCTGGTGGGCAAGTACATCGATCTGTCCGATGCCTACCTGTCGGTGGCCGAGGCGCTGCGGGCCGGCGGGTTCGCACACCAGGCCAAGGTCGAGATCCGCTGGGTGGCGTCCGACGACTGCGAGACCGAGGCGGGCGCGGCCGCCGTGCTGAACGACGTCCACGGCGTACTGATACCCGGCGGGTTCGGCATCCGCGGCATCGAGGGCAAGATCGGCGCCATCAGGTTCGCCCGCAAGCACGGCGTCGCCGTCCTTGGGCTGTGCCTTGGCCTTCAGTGCATCGTCATCGAGGCGGCCCGATCGGCAGGCATCACCGGAGCCAACTCGGCGGAATTCGACCCGAAGACCGCCGACCCGGTGATCTCGACGATGGCCGACCAGCGCGAGGCCGTCGCCGGTGAGGCCGACCTCGGCGGCACCATGCGCCTCGGCGCCTATCCCGCCGTTCTCGAAGCGGGATCGATTGTGGCCGAGGCGTATCAGGCCACCGAGGTGTCCGAGCGGCATCGGCACCGATTCGAGGTCAACAACGCCTACCGAGACCGCATCGCGGAGAGCGGGTTGAGGTTCTCCGGCACCTCGCCGGACGGGCACCTCGTCGAATTCGTCGAGTACGCACGCGATGTTCACCCGTTCCTGGTCGGCACGCAGGCCCATCCCGAACTCAAGAGCAGGCCGACCCGTCCGCACCCGCTGTTCGTCGGATTCATCGGGGCAGCACTCGACTACAAGGCGGCAGAGCGACTGCCGATGGAGATCTCCGAGCAGCGCGCCAACGGTGCCGAGCACCTCGAGGATGCGGGGCAGCGCGTGCAAGAGCCCGTGCATCGTGGGTGAGCACGACTTCGAGACGGCCGACAGCGAAACCCTCTACGTCGGAAAGATCTTCGCGCTGCGCGCCGACGAGGTGCGGATGCCGGGCGGCACCACCGCCCGCCGCGAGGTCGTCGAGCATTACGGCGCCGTCGCCATCGTTGCGCTGGACGACGAGCGCAACGTCGTGCTGGTGCACCAGTACCGCCACCCGGTCGGCCGCCGGCTGTGGGAACTGCCTGCCGGGCTGTTGGACATGGGCGACGAACCGCCGCACGACACCGCGGCGCGCGAACTCGAAGAAGAAGCGGGCTTGGCCGCCGAGCAGTGGCGGGTGCTCGTCGACGTGATCTCCGCGCCCGGTTTCAGCGACGAGAGCGTGCGCGTGTACTTGGCCACCGGGCTGACCGACGTCGGGCGGCCGGAAGCGCACGACGAGGAAGCCGACCTGACGGTGAAGCGGGTGCCGCTTGACGACGCCGTCCAGATGGTGCTGGCCGGGGAGATCGTGAATTCGCTTGCCGTCGCAGGGATTCTGGCCGCCCACGCGATGGGCGCCCCGGAGACGCTGCGCGCGGTCGACGCGCCGTGGGTGGATCGATCGTCGAAGTTCCGGGCGCGCAAGGCCGCGCGATGACCATTCCTGCCGTCCGAACGTTGGACGATCAGCTGCAGGGCTATCTCGACCACCTGACCATCGAGCGCGGCGTCGCCGCCAACACACTGAGCTCCTACCGTCGCGACCTGCGTCGCTACGCCGAGCACCTGGTGACACGCGGCGTCGACGACCTGCGCAACGTCACCGAACCCGACGTCAGCGAGTTCCTGGTCGCGCTGCGCAAGGGCGACCCCGACACCGGCGCCGCCGCGCTCTCCGCCGTCTCCGCGGCCCGCGCCCTGATCGCGGTGCGGGGCCTGCACCGCTTCGCGGCCGCCGAGGGGCTGACCGACCTCGACGTCGCGCGCGCGGTGAAGCCGCCGACACCGAGTCGCCGGCTGCCCAAGAGCCTGTCCGTCGACGACGTGCTCGCGCTCTTGGACGGTGCCGGTGGCGACAGCGAGACCGACGGGCCACTCACGCTGCGCAACCGGGCCCTGCTGGAGGTGCTGTATTCGACCGGCGCGCGGATCTCGGAGGCCGTCGGCCTGGACGTCGACGACGTCGACACCCACAGCCGGTCGGTCCTGCTGCGCGGCAAGGGCGGCAAGCAGCGCCTGGTCCCGATCGGGCGGCCCGCCGTCAGCGCCCTGGACGT
>Ga0193716_1002164_pt1 | contig 11195 bp, 1 predicted proteins | sample U2c1metaG_FD_145901 | JGI IMG/M metagenome (GOLD analysis project Ga0193716, IMG submission 145901) | Soil microbial communities from a riparian zone of the East river system, Colorado, United States - U2c1 | ecosystem: Environmental > Terrestrial > Soil > Riparian zone | place: USA: East River...
TCCGCGCCCGCCGAGAGCAGATTGCGCAGTTCCACGGCGGTGAGCGAGTTGAGACCCAGGTCGCGGAACGGCCTGCCAGGGTCGACGGCCGCCGCGTCGCGGTGGCCGAGCAGGGCGGCGGACTGGCCGAGCACGAAGTCCAGCACGATCCCGGCACGCTCGGCGGCGGGCAGGCCGTCCACCCGCTCGCGTAGCGTCCCGGCCGGTCGCGCCGTCGCCGCCGCCGGGATGCCGGCCAGCAGCGGACTCGGCCTTGCTGCGGTGAAGCCGGGCGCGAACGCCGCCCAGTCGATGTCCGCCACGGCGGCGACCACCTCGCCCCGGTCGACCGCGCGGCCGAGGGCGGCCACCGCGGCGGCGGGCTGGAGCGGGGTGACGCCGGGCCGCCCGACACCGGTCATGCCAACGGCCCACGGTCCAAAAGCGACGGACGTGGCGGGCAGGCCGGCGGCGCGGCGGCGCTGTGCGACGGCGTCCAGGTGGGCGTTCGCGGCGGCGTAGCCTGCCTGGCCGGGGTTGCCGAGTACGCCGGCGAACGAGGAGAACAGCACGAACGCGGAGAGGTCGGTGTCCCTGGTCAGCTCGTCGAGGTGGGTGGCGCCGTCGGCCTTGCCGGCCAGAACGGCGTCGAGGAGGTCGGGGGTGATGGCGTCGACCGTGCTGTCGGCGAGGACACCAGCGGCGTGGACGATGGCGGTCACCGGGTGCGCGGCGAGCAGCCGGGCCACGGCGTCCCGGTCGGCGGTGTCGCAGGCGACGACGTCGACCATGGCGCCGAGGGCGATCAGCTCGGCCACCAGGGCGGGGACACCGGGGGCGGCGGGGCCGCGCCGGGAGGTCAGCAGCAGGTGGGGTGCGCCGCGGGCGGCCAGCCAGCGGGCGGCGTGGGCGCCGAGGGCGCCGGTGCCGCCGGTGACCAGCGTGGTCCCCGTTGGCTGCCACCGTGTCGCGGGCGGTGCGGCGGCGGCCCGGCTGAGGCGTTGGAGGCGGCGGACGTGGACGCCGTCGGCGCGGACGGCGACCTGGTCCTCCGTCCCGCCGAGGAGGCCGGCCAGCCTGCGCCCGGCGAGGGCGTCGAGCCGGGCGGGCAGGTCGATCAGGCCGCCCCAGCGGTCGGGGTGCTCCAGCGCGGCGACCCGGCCGAAGCCCCAGGTGCGGGCGGGCACCGGCGCCACGGGCGGGTCGGCCACGCCGGTGCTGACCGCACCCCGGGTGGCGCACCACAGCGGGGCGCGGAGCCCGGCGTCGCCGCGCGGACCAGGGCGACGGTGCTCGTCAGGGGTTGGTCGGCGGCGAGGACGCCGCGTACCGCAGGGAAGCCGCGCAGACGCTCGGCGAGCGCGGCCCGGTCGTCGCCGCCCTGGACCGTCACCACGTCCATCCCGGCGCCGGCCAGGACGTCGGCCAGGTCGGGTGGCGGGGAGACGAGCAGCCAGGTGCCCTGGGGTGGGCTGCCCGCGCGGTCCGGCAGGAGGTCCCAGTCGACCTGGTAGCACCACGAGTCGGCCGGATCGGCCACCGAGGTGGTCGCCGTCGGCCAGTAGCGCTCTTCCTGGAAGGCGTAGGTGGGCAGCGGGACGCGCCGGGCGCCCCAGCCGGCGAACACGGCGTCCCAGCGGGGCCCGCCGCCGCGGACGTAGACCTCGGCGAGGGCACGCAACACCGCGGCGGTCTCGTCACGGTCGGACCGCAGGGCGGGCACGGCGCCGTCCACGAAGGCGGACAGCACCCCGTCCGGACCAAGCTCGACCGCGGCGCGGACGCCGTCGGCCCGCAGGCGCTGGACGTGGTCGGCGAACCGGACGGTCGCACGGACCTGGCGGACCCAGTAGCCGGGGTCGGCCGGGTCGCCGTCGACCAGCATCGGGATGCGCGGCTGGTGGAACGTCAGGGTCTCGGCGACCTCGGCGAACGCGGCCAGCATCGGCTCCATGAGCCGCGAGTGGAAGGCGTGCGAGACGACCAGTCGCTTCACCCGGCGGCCCTCGGCCCGCCACCGGTCCGCCAGCGCCTGGATCTCCCCGGCCGGTCCGGAGACCACGATGGACGTCGGACCGTTCACGGCGGCCAGGTCGACCGTGTCCGGGACGTCGTCCGCGGTGCCCTCGACCGCGAGCATGGCGCCGCCGGCCGGGAGTGCCTGCATGAGGCTGCCCCTGGCGGCGACGAGCGTGCACGCGTCGTCCAGCGACAGGACTCCGGCGACGTGGGCGGCCGCCAGTTCGCCGATGGAGTGGCCAACCAGCACGTCCGGGACGACGCCCCAGGACTCGAAGAGCCGGAAGAGCGCGACTTCTACGGCGAACAACGCGGCCTGTGCGTACCGCGTCTGGTCAAGCAGGTCGGTGCCACCGGCCAGGACGGTCATGAGCGGGACGTCCAGCCCGGCGTCGAACCTGGCGCAGACGGCGTCGAGCGCGTCGGCGAACACCGGGAACGTTTCGGCGAGGCCGAGTCCCATGCCGGCGCGCTGCGCGCCCTGACCCGTGAACAGGAAGGCGAGCTGGCCGGGTGCGGGCGTGCCGCGCACGACCTCGGCGGCGGGCCGGCCGTCCGCGACGGCAGCGAGTCCACTGTGGAATCCGGCGGGGTCGGCGGCGAGGATGACGGCGCGGTGCGGCAGACCGGACCGGGAGGAGGCCAGCGTCCAGCCGGTGTCCACCGGGTTCCCGTCGGCGGGCAGCGCGCGGGCCTGGGCGCGCAGTGCGGTCTCCGAGGCCGCCGACAGCGGCCATGGCACGGTCCCGGTGTGGCGAGTCGGCGCGGCGGCGGGGACCGGCGGTCCCTGCTCGAGGATGACGTGGGCGTTGGTGCCGCTGATGCCGAACGCGGACACCCCTGCCCTGCGGAGGTCCCCCGGCCACGGGGTGCGCTCGGTGAGCGGCTCGACCGCGCCGGCTGACCAGTCGACGTGCGGGGAGCGCTCCGCGAGGTGCAGGCTGGCAGGCAGTTCGCCGTGCCGCATGGCCAACACCATCTTGATCACCCCGGCAACACCGGCCGCGGCCTGGGTGTGGCCGATGTTCGACTTCACCGAGCCGAGCCGCAGCGGCCGCTCCCGGTCCCGCCCGTAGACGGTCAGCAGCGCATGGGCCTCGATCGGGTCACCGAGGGCGGTGCCGGTGCCGTGCGCCTCCACCGCGTCCACATCGGACGGACGGAGTCCCGCGGCGGCCAGTGCCCGCTGGATGACCCGTTGCTGCGACGGCCCGTTCGGGGCGGTCAGCCCGTTGGACGCGCCGTCGGAGTTGATCGCGGAGCCGCGGACGACGGCGAGCACCTCGTGCCCGGCGCGCCGGGCGTCGGAGAGGCGTTCCAGCAGGACCACGCCGACGCCCTCGCCCCAGCCGGTGCCGTCGGCGGCGGCCGAGAACGGCTTGCACCGCCCGTCGGCGGCCAGCCCGCGCTGGCGGCCGAACTCGACGAACGCCGTCGGCGTCGCCATCACCGTCACACCGCCCGCCAGAGCGAGTGCGCACTCGCCGGCTCGCAGCGCCTGCACGGCAAGGTGCAGCGCGACCAGGGACGACGAGCACGCCGTGTCGACGGTGACCGCCGGGCCTTCCAGCCCGAGCGCATAGGCGACGCGGCCGGACAGGACGGCGGCGGCGTTGCCGACGGCGGCGTGGTCGGCGACGCCCGCCTCGGCCCCGGCCAGCAGCGCCGGGTAGTCCTGTCCGTTGGTGCCAGCGAACACGCCGGTCTGGCTGCCGCGCAGGGACGTCGGGTCGACGCCGGCCCGCTCGACGGCCTCCCAGCAGACCTGAAGCAGCAGCCGCTGCTGCGGGTCCATGGCGAGGGCTTCCAGCGGGGAGATGCCGAACAGGTCGGCGTCGAAGTCGCCGGGGCGGTCCAGGAAACCACCGAGCCGGGTGAAGGGGGTTTCCGCCGGCAGGTCCCAGCCGCGGTCGGCAGGGAACTCGCCGACGGCGTCGACCCCGTCGGCGAGCAGCCGCCAGAAATCCTCCGGCGTCCGCACCCCGCCAGGGAACCGGCAGGCCATCGCCACGATCGCGATGTCGTCACCGGTGTCCGTCACCGCGACCGCGGTCGGGGCGGCCGGGGCCGTCCCGGTCAGTTCGGCGCGCAGGTGGCCGGTGAGGGCGGCGGGGGTCGGGTAGTCGAAGACCAGGCCGGCCGGCAGTCGCAGGCCGGTGGCGGCGCCGAGGGCGTTGCGGAGTTCGACGGCGGTCAGGGAGTCGAACCCGAGGTCGCGGAACGCCCGGTCGGGGTCGAGCGCCGCGGCCGAGGAGTGCCCGAGCACGCGTGCGACGGTGGTAACCACCAGCTCGGCCACATCGGCGGGAGCGACCGGGTCGGTGCCCGCCAGGGCGGCCGGGGTGGCCAGTTCGGCGAGCAGGTCGCCGCGGTCCCCGGCGGCGCGGAAGCGGTCCCAGTCGACGTCGGCGACGACGACCACCGGGTCGGGTCCGCCGACGGCGTCGGCCAGGGCGGCCAGGGCCGGGCGTGGGTCCATCGGCGGGAGACCGGCACGGCGCAGGCGGCCGGCGACGCGCTCGTCGTCGGCCATGCCATCTTCGGCCCACGGCCCCCAGGCGAGGGAGGTCGCGGGGAGTCCCTCGGCGGCCCTTGCGGTGGCGACGGCATCGAGGTGGGCGTTGGCGGCGGCGTAGTTGGCCTGGCCTGGCGAGCCGACGACACCGGCCAGCGACGAGAACAGCACGAAGGCGTCCAGGTCGCGATCACGGGTCAGCTCGTCAAGGTTCACGGCCGAGTCCGCCTTGGCCGTGAGCACGGCGGCGAAGCGGTCGGGGGTGAGCGCGGACAGGACGCCGTCGTCGAGCACACCCGCGGTGTGCAGGACGGCGGTGAGGTCGGGGAGGCCGTCGAGGACCTCGGCGAGCGCGGCCCGGTCGGCGGCGTCGCACGCCAGGATGGTGGCGGTCGCGCCAAGTGCCGCGAGGTCGGCCGCGAGCTCGTCGGCGCCGGGGGCAGCCGGGCCGCGACGGCTGAGCAGCACCAGCCGGTCCGCGCCCTGCTCGGCCGCCCAGCGGGCGACGTGCCCGCCGAGCGCGCCAGTGCCGCCGGTGACCAGCACCGTGCCGTGCGGCCGCCAGGACGTCCCGTCGCGGCGGGGTGCGCGGCGCAGGCGGCGGGCGTAGACGCCGGAGCCGCGGACGGCGAGCTGGTCGCCGGCGCCGCCGGCGAGGACCGCCACCAGGCGGGCGCCCGCGCGCCCGTCCACCTCGGCCGGCAGGTCGACCAGTCCGCCCCAGCGGTCGGGGCGTTCCAGAGCGGCGACGAGGCCGAAGCCCCAGAGCCGGGCGGCGACCGGGTCGGTGACCAGGTCGGACCGGCCGGTGGCGACCGCGCCCCTGGTCAGGCACCACAGCGGCACCGGGGACCTGGTCTCCAGCGCCGCGCTGAGCGCGGCACTGCCCGCCAGGTCCATCCCGGACACGACGCCAGCGAGGGTCTCGGGCAACTCGTCAGGACCGTCGATCTCGACCACGTCCGCGCCGCCGGCCTGGAGTGCGGCGACGACGTCGGCGCCCGCGCCCGCGACCGCCCAGGTGCCGGTCAGTACGGCGGTGGGCGGGGTGACCGGCCGCCAGGCGACGACGTAGCGCCAGGAGTCCACCGTGGCCGAGGTGCGGCCGCGTTCGCGCCAGGCGGAGAGGGCGGGGAGGACCGCGCTCAGCGCGGCGCCGTCAGGGAGGCGGAGTTCGTCGGCGAATCCGGCGACGTCACCGGACTCGACCGCCCGCCAGAACCCGGCGTCCTCGTGCCCAGAAAGGGTGGCGGCGGGCGCGTCGACCCAGTACCGCTCGCGCTGGAAGGCGTAGGTGGGCAGGTCGACGCGGCTGCCGGGGGTGATCCGTGCCCAGTCGACGGCGGCGCCGCGCGTCCATGCGGAAGCGACGGCGGTGAGCACGGTCTCGCTCTCGTCGCGGTCGCGCCGCAGCACGGCGACGGCGTCGGTGACGTGCGCCGACAGCACCGGGTCCGGCCCCAGCTCCACAAAGGTGACGACACCGCGCTCGCGCAGGTTCGCGACGCCGTCGGCGAACCGGACCGTGTCCCGGACCTGCCGCACCCAGTACGCCGGGTCGGTCACCGCTCCGGGCAACGACATGCTGGGTTCGTGGTAGGACAAGGATTCTGCCACCTGAGCGAAGTCGGCCAGCATCGGCTCCATCAACCGCGAGTGGAACGCATGCGACACCACAAGCCGCTTCACCCGACGGCCTTCCGACCGCCACCGCTCCTCCAACGCCTGGATCTCGTCCTCAGCACCAGAAACCACAAGCGACGCCGGACCATTCACCGCAGCAATGTCCACCCCGGCCGGAACGTCCACTTCGGACACTTCCGCCGCCAACATCGCGCCACCGGACGGCAAAGCAGCCATCAACCGACCACGAGCCGCCACCAACCGGCAGGCGTCGTCCACAGACAACACCCCAGCCACGTGCGCCGCCGAAATCTCACCAATCGAATGTCCCAACAGGTGATCCGGCTTGAGCCCCCACGACTCCAACAGCCGGAACAGCGCCACCTCCAACGCGAAAATCGCCGCCTGCGCACCATCAGTCCGGTTCAACAACACCTCGTCGTCAACCGGAACTCGGTCGAACCGCGAACACACCTCATCCCACGCCCGCGCGAAAACAGGGAACGCCGCGTACAGTTCCCGGCCCATGCCGACCCGCTGAGAACCCTGACCGGTGAACAAAAACGCCAGGCCGCCGGCCGAGGTCTTGCCCGTGACGGTGCGGTCGCCGAGCAGGACGGCCCGGTGAGTCAGTGCGGCCCGGGTGGTGGCCAGGGAGAACGCGACGTCGGCGGGGTTGAGGTCCGCGGCGGCGGCCGTCACCCGGTCGATCTGTTCTGACAGGGCCGTCTCGCTGCCCGCCGACACCACCCACGGCGTCGCCACCGGCTCGCCAGCGGGCGCCGGCACGGGTGTCGGGGTGGCTTCCTCGATGACGGCGTGGGCGTTGGTGCCGCTGATGCCGAAGGAGGACACGCCAGCCCGGCGCGGCCGCTCCCCCGCCTGCCACGGCTGGGCCTCAGTCAGCAGCCGGACCGCCCCGGCGGACCAGTCCACGTGCGGCGATGGCTCGTCAACGTGCATGGTCCTTGGCAGCACGCCGCCCCGCAGGGCCATGACCATCTTGATGATCCCGCCAACGCCGGCCGCGGCCTGGGTGTGGCCGACGTTGGACTTGAAGGAGCCCAGCCACAGCGGCCGGTCCCGGTCCTGTCCGTAGGTCGCGAGCACCGCCTCGGCCTCGATCGGGTCGCCGAGGACGGTTCCCGTGCCGTGCGCCTCCACGGCGTCCACATCGGACGGTGCGAGTCCCGCGTCCCGCAGAGCCGCGCGGATGACCCGTTCCTGGGCGGGCCCGTTCGGCGTGGTGAGGCCGTTGGAGGCGCCGTCGGAGTTGACCGCCGTGCCGCGCACGACCGCCAGGACCGGGTGCCCGTTGCGGCGGGCGTCGGACAGGCGCTCCACGAGCAGCACGCCGGCGCCCTCCGACCAGGCCGTGCCGTCCGCGGTGGACGAGAAGGACTTGCACCGGCCGTCCGGGGCCAGCCCGCGCTGCCTGCTGAACTCCACGAAGGTGTTCGGCTTGGCCATCACGGTGACGCCGCCGACCAGGGCCATCGTGCATTCCCCCGCCCGCAGCGCCCGAACCGCCCAGTGCAGGGCGACCAGCGACGACGAGCAGGCGGTGTCGACGGTGACCGCAGGGCCCTCAAGACCGAAGGTGTAGGCGACACGGCCGGAAACGACGCTGGCGGCGCTGCCGGTACCGACGTAACCCTCCGCGTCCTCTGGCACGGCGGCCATGCTGGAGGCGTAGTCGTGGTACATGACGCCGGCGAACACCCCGGTGCGGCTGCCGCGCTGCGCGGTCGGGTCGAGACCCGCCCGCTCGAACACCTCCCAGGACAGCTCAAGCAGCAGACGCTGCTGCGGGTCCATGGCGACCGCCTCGCGCGGCGAGATGCCGAAGAAGGCCGCGTCGAACCGGTCGGCGTCGTGCAGGAACCCGCCCTCGCGGGTGTAGCTGGTGCCGGGGTGGGCCGGGTCCGGGTGGTAGAGCCGGCCGAGGTCCCAGCCGCGGTTGTCCGGGAACTCGGTGACGCCGTCGCCGCCGCGCTCGACCAGTGCCCACAGCGCGTCGGGGCTGTCGACGCCGCCGGGGTAGCGGCAGCTCATGGCTACGATCGCGACCGGGTCGTCGTCGGGGGTGGCGGTGTCCGGCTCGCTGAGGACGGTGTCGTCGGCGCCGGTCAGCTCGGCGATCAGGAACGCGGTGAGCGCGGCGGCGTTGGGGTGGCTGAAGACCAGGGTGGACGGCAGCCGCAGGCCGGTGGCCGCGCTGATCCGGTTACGCAGCTCCACCGCGGACAGCGAGTCGAACCCGAGGTCGGCGAACGCCTGGCGCGGGTCGACGGCGGCGGCCGACGCGTGCCCGAGCACGTCGGCGACCTGGGTCGACACCATGTCCCCAACCCAGCCGGCCGGGTCGTCCGCGGTGCGGGCCGCGGGGTCGGCGGCCCGGCGGCGGGCCGGGCGGACGAGGCCGCGGAGCAGCGCGGGCACGGCTGCGCCCTTGGGCACGCTCGGCGGTCCGGCCATGGGCACGACGTGCGGGAGGCCGGTGGCGAGCGCCCGGTCGAACAGCGCGAGTCCGGCCGCCGCGCCGAGGGCGCCGCCGAGGCGGGCCTTGTCGCCGTCGCTGAGATGAGTGGCCATGCCGCCGTCCCAGAGTCCCCAGGCCAGGGCGGTGGCGGGGAGGCCGTGGGCGCGGCGATGGGCGGTGAGGGCGTCGAGGACGGCGTTGGCCGCGGCGTAGTTGGCCTGTCCGGGGGTGCCCATGGTCGCCGCGAGGGAGGAGAACACGGCGAAGAAGGCCAGCGGGAGGTCGCGGGTCAGGTCGTGGAGGACGAGCGCGGAGTCCACTTTGGCCCGCAGGACCCGGTCGATCTGGTCCGCGGTCAGGGTTTCGAGCACACCGTCGGCCAGGACACCCGCGGCGTGGATGACCCCGACGACGCGGTGGGCGGCCAGGATCGCGGCGATGGCGTCCCGGTCGGCCGCGTCGCACGCGACGACGTGGACGGTGGCGCCGAGCCCTTCGAGTTCGTCGACCAGCTCGGCGGCCCCGGGGGCGGCCGCGCCACGGCGGCTGACCAGGACCAGGTCGCGGACGTCGTGCCGGACCACCAGGTGGCGGGCGACGAGCGCACCGAGCGCGCCCGTCCCGCCGGTGATCAACACGGCGCCGTCGGGGACGGGGGCCGCGGCGGCGGCGGTGGCCGGCGTTCTGGTCAGGCGGGGTGCGAGGAGGACGCCGTCGCGCAGCGCGAGGTCGGGTTCGTCGGCGGCGAGCAGCAGCGGGCCGTCGCCGTCGAGCAGGACGAGACGGCCGGGGTGCTCGGTGCGAGCGGAGCGGATCAGGCCGGTGACGGCGGCGCCCGCGAGGTCCGGGGCGTCCTCGTCGCCGGTGGCCACCGCGCCGCGGGTGCGGACGACCAGGGTGCCGGTGGCGTCGGCCAGCCAGGTGCGGACGGCGGTGAGCGCGTCGGTGGTGCGGCGGCGGATCTCGTCGGGGTCGCTGGCCGGGGTGTCGCGCAGGTCAAGGACGGTGGTGTCGGCGGCGGGGGCGGGCGGGACCTCGACCCAGTCGACGGTGAAGAGGGCGCCATGGCTGGTGTCCTGGGCCTCGCGGGGTTGGCGCAGGGCGAGGGCGGCGATCCCGATGACGGGGTTGCCTTCGGTGTCCCAGGCGTGGAGGGCGTACTCGTCGGGCGCGGTCCTGGTGATGCGGACCCGGACGGCCGTGGCGCCGGTGGCGTGCAGGGTGACGCCGGACCAGCTGAACGGGACGCGGGCGTCGTCCTCGCCGGTGATGAGAGTGGTGGGGTGGAGGACGGCGTCGAGCAGGGCGGGGTGGACACCGAAGCGGTCGCCGGCGGCGCGGGCGGACTCGGGCAGCACGGCTGGTCGGCGGTGAGCAGACCGGTGGCGTGGCGGGTCCAGCCGTCCGTCTCGAAGCGTCGCGAGTGGACGGACAGCGTGCGGCCCGCTGGCCGCTCGGGGCCGACGACGACCTGGATGGCGACGATCTCACGACCGGTGAACACCAGCGGCGCCTCGAGCGCGAGTTCGGCGACGGTCGGGCAGCCGACGTGGTCGCCTGCGCCGAGCGCCAGTTCCAGCACGGCCGTGCCGGGCAGGACCACGCGGCCGCCGACCACGTGGTCGGCGAGCCAGGGCTGCTCGTCGACGGACAGCAAACCGGTGAAGACCCGGCCGTCGTCCTCGGCGACGGTGACGGCCGCGCCGAGCATCGGGTGGTCAGCGCCGCCGAGCCCGGCCGCGCCGAGCCCGCCGAGCAGGTGCTGGTGGCGCGGCCAGTAGCGGGCGCGCTGGAAGGCGTAGGTTGGCAGGTCGACGCGCCGGCCGGCGGGCACGATCCGCGCCCAGTCGAGCACCGCGCCGCGCGTCCACACGGCCCCGACGGCGCCGAGCAACGTCTCGACCTCGTCGCGTCCCGTCCGCAGGACCGCGACGGAGGTGTCGACGTGCGCCGACAGCACCGGATCGGCCCCCAGCTCCAGGAACGCCGTGACGCCCTGCTCGCGCAGGTTCGCGACGCCGTCGGCGAACCGGACCGTGTCACGGACCTGCCGCACCCAGTAACCAGGATCGGTCACCGCACCAGACAACGGAATCCGGGGCTCGTAGTAGGTCAACGACTCCGCGACAGTGGCGAACTCCGCCAGCATCGGCTCCATCAACCGCGAGTGGAACGCATGCGACACAACAAGCCGCTTCACCCGGCGACCCTCAGCCCGCCACCGCTCCTCCAACGCCTGGATCTCGTCCTCAGCACCAGATACCACAATGGACGACGGGCCGTTGACAGCAGCGATGTCGACCGTGTCCGGAACGTCCACTTCGGACACTTCTGCCGCCAGCATCGCTCCGCCAGAAGGCAAAGCGGCCATCAACCGACCACGCGCGGCCACCAACGCGCACGCGTCATCCAACGACCACACACCCGCCACGTACGCGGCGGCAAGTTCACCAATCGAATGACCCAACAGGAAATCCGGCCGCAACCCCCACGACTCCAGAAGCCGGAACAGTGCCACCTCCAACGCGAAGATCGCCGCCTGCCCACCATCGGTCCGGCTTCTGGAGTCGTGGGGGT
>Ga0193716_1002165_pt1 | contig 11195 bp, 11 predicted proteins | sample U2c1metaG_FD_145901 | JGI IMG/M metagenome (GOLD analysis project Ga0193716, IMG submission 145901) | Soil microbial communities from a riparian zone of the East river system, Colorado, United States - U2c1 | ecosystem: Environmental > Terrestrial > Soil > Riparian zone | place: USA: East River...
CCGGAAGGAAGTTCCTTACGTCCGACCTCGGCACCCCTGCAGGAAGAGCTATTTCCTCCTCCTGTGTGCGAGAGATGAGTGCCAGACGGTCCGCAAGCCGCAGTATGCCTCCGCTGAGAGCCCGGAGAAGCGGATTCCCCTGCGATCGCCAGTCCGTTCCGAGGTGCGGTGTAACCAGCACCGGCATCCTTAAGGCCTTGGCCACGATGAGGTAGGCGAGGTCGGGCAGATTCACGTAGGAAAGCCAGACGCAATCCGGTCGCTGCCGCCAATGCCCCATGAGAGCGCCCAACCCCCGGAGGAATGGGCCCAACGTTGACAGGCGAAGATAGGCGGTCTCAGTCGGGATGCGGACCGCCTGCCACCCGCCCCGCCGGTGCAGAGCCTCGCCTGATCGTTCGCAAAAGGCCTCTACGCCTCCAGGGTTCGCGTGCGAGCCTCCCAATATCAATACGCGCATTCCAGACCTCCCCCAGGTGGACCGATCAGAGCGCGCACGCTAATCGGAGTAAATGATACTTGTGCCGATCGGATCGAACCCTACGTCGTACGCGCGATACTCGCTCAGCGCTTCGCGAACCGGTTGTCCCGCCTCGTCGGGTGCATAGACGAGCAGAAATCCGGAATCGCCTGCGCCCAAGAGCTTTCCGCCAGTTGCACCAGCTGCCCTCGCGCGCGCGTAGGCATCATCGACAAGTGGATTGCTGATCCCGTTCGCGAGAGTGCGCTTCCGCTCCCAACCTTCATGCAGGTAGGGCCCCACGATGTCGACGTCTTGGGAGATCTCAGCGCGGAGACCCCGGGCCTGGAGCACCATCGCCTGCATGGTTTCCACCGCACGCTTGCTCGACTTCAACTCGTTGGCTTGGGTTTGCAAGAGAGCACTGGCCGACCGAGTGCCCCCCAGGTAGAACATGACCAACCCCTCCTCCAACCGCTTCCGGGCCTGCAGAGTCAGCGGGACGGCCTCCGACGTCACACTGTCATCCTGGTGGAACTCAATGAAGTTAAGACCGCCCAAGGCACAGCCATACTGGTCCTGCTTGCCGATGGGCTCGCCCAGCTTGTCGATCTCGATCTCGCAGGCCTTCGCCGCCAGGGTCGACCGGCCTTCATAGCGACCTTGATACGCGTTCACCAGATTGAGGAGGCCTACCGTGAACGCACTCGAGGAGCCGAGACCCGTGCCGGCCGGCACATCAGCACTCGAGTTGAAGTCGACTCGGTCAACACCGTAGTCGGAGAAGACCTGTCGCAAGATTCGGTGACGAATGTCGTCGACTGTCTTCGGAGTCTCGAGCGCGGAGTACTTGAGGATGTACCCCGCGGGCTCGAAGTATTCGTGCATCGAGAGGTAGACATACCGTGCGATCGACATACTGATGACCGCACCTCCATGGTCCCTATAGAAACCAGGGAGATCGCTTCCGCCTCCACAAAAGCTGACGCGAAGCGGTGTGCGAGAGATGATCATGGCCAGTTCCTGATGATGTGCGCGAAAGCCTCAGAGAGGTTGTCGAATACGCCGTCCGCTTCCTCAGCGAATCGTGTCTTGTCGTCACCGGCGTGACCGGTCTTGACGAGTGCACCCCGCGCGCCTGCGGCGTGCGCTGCCGCGATGTCTGCGTACCTGTCCCCGATCATCCAGGACCGACTGAGGTCGAGGTTGTGAGAACGAGCCGCTTGCAACAGCATTCCGGGTCGCGGTTTGCGGCATGCGCACTCGATCTTCAGTTCGACCACCTCGTTCGGCCAGCCCGTCTCGGGATGATGCGGACAGTAAAGGAGGTCGTCCAGGTATGCACCCGTCTCCGCCAATCGCGTATCGAGTGCCGCGTGGACTGCGTCGACCGTTTGAGCCGTCAACAAGCCCTTCGCGACGTCTGGCTGATTGGTCACGCAGATCACGGGAATGCCAGCTCTGTTCGCTTCTCGCACCGCTTGACCGACCCCGTCTAGCAGCGCGAGCTGCTCAGGTACGTGAACCCCATTGATCTCGGTATTGAGGACCCCGTCCCGATCCACGAATATCGCTGGCTTGGATGTTTGCAGGCCGAGTCGCTCGACCCGCCCAGATCGGAGGTCTGCCTCGGCTTGAGCGATACGAGCGGGCGTGCCAATGTCCTTGGCATATTCCAGACTTCGGTAGGCGAAGACTCGTTCGCCGTCGTCCACAACCTGTGGCAGCACGTCCCGACCCCAGTCCGATGGCCCCGAGGCGGTGACGTGATCGAGCGCCCGTGGCTCCAGCACGTAGAGCGCGGCACTGACCAGGTTCGGCAGGTCCGCTCCCGGGCGGTGCGGCTTCGGTAGGAAGGATTCGACTCGGCCAGTGGCATCAGCCACCACGAGGTCGCTGTCCTGGGGATGATCATTGGGGTGAACGAAGACGCTCCCAATGCCGCCATGCGCCTTATGAAAGTTCACGAAGGCGGCCAGATCTACGTTCATCAGGATGTCGCCGTACAACACGACAAACGTCTCGTTGAGGAGGTGCCGAGCAGCGCGGACGGCGCCCGCCGTGCCGAGAGGCTGCGACTCGCGAATGTGTTCGATGCGGACACCGAATCTGTCTCCGTTGCCGAAATGCTCTTCGATCACTTCGGCCTTGTACCCGTTGAGAAAGACGAAGTCGGTCATGCCACTGGCTTTCGCCATCTCTAGAAGGTGCTCGAGTAGAGGCTTGCCCGAAACGGGCACCATCGGCTTCGGACGGTCCTGCAATCCGAGCCGCGTCCCTCTGCCGCCCGCCAGAACGACGACCTTCACGATAGGTGGTCGAACATCCACCGGGCCGATGCTCGAACCGCAGCCTCAGAGTCGAGCCGAGGTGCCCACCCGAGAGACGCGATTTTCGCCGTGTCGTACTCGACACTGGGAACGTCGCCGATCCACCCGCGGTCACCACCCGTGAAGACGATCTCGGCCTGAAATCCCGATTCCTCCACCACGATCTCAGCCATGCGTTTCACCGTGCAGCGTGTCGATCCGGCGACGTTGAAATAGTTCACCTTGGCGTCCAGCTTTTCTTGGGCCAGGAAGATGGCGTCGAGAAGGTCGGACACGTGCAGATATGGCTTGACTTGCTCGCCGTTCCCGAGCACTTCAAGTCGACGGTTGTCCTTTCGGAGCTTCCGCACGAAGTCGTACACCGCTCCGTGTGTCGCGCGATCACCCACGACGTTCGGGAACCGAGGCATCCACGATTGGATACCGTAATTCTCGCCGTAGGAGGAGATGAACCCCTCGGAAGCGAGTTTCGCCGCCCCGTAATGGGATATCGGCAAGAGGGGACCGTGATCCTCGCGGAGCTGTCCGGCTGCCTCCCCATAGATCGCCGAAGTCGATGCGAATACGAGTCTTCTCGTCTCGCTCTGGCGCATTCCTTCCAGCACGGCGTAAGTGGTCTGCAAGGTGTTTTGGAAGTCGATGCCGGGATCGGCGTGACTGCGGGCGATGTCGGAATTGGCTGCGAAATGGTAGACGCCATCGAAATGCTGGGTCGTGAAGAGTTCACGCATGACCGAGACATCGGACGCATCCGCCACTACCAAGGTGAACGAGTCCAGAGCGGCCAAGCCCGCTACATTCGAACCGTCTCCCAGGGAGAGATCGTCCACGGCGACTACGGTGTGCCCCTCTTCGAGGAGTCGCTCGCACACATGGCTACCGATGAACCCGGCTCCTCCTGTTACCAGTAGATGCACGTGGTCCATTCTCCTTGATTGCTACACAGCAATGGGGCCAGCGCATTGCTCGACAATGATGGTGTCAGCACTCTGCCGCTCGCGCGTGTGAACCAAGTATTGGGCCATCACATGCATTACCAGCTGGTGTGCGTCCTCGATGATGCCGTAATTGTTCACGTCAACGTGGATCGAATGGTCTGCGTGCTCTCTGAGCTGCCCCCCGGTGAAGCCGGTCAGCCCTACCGTCGTCATACCCAGACTGCGGGCTTCGTCGACCGCTTCCAGAATATTCGCGCTCTCTCCCGAGGAGGATATGGCGATGAGAACGTCCCCTTGCCGACCGAGCATTCGTAGCTGCCTGGAAAAGACGCTCGCGAAGCCGAAGTCGTTCGCAATGGCCGAATAGAGAGCGACATTCGCAGTGAGGGATACCGCGTCCACGATCGGGTGACCAGGAACGTGGGTACCTTTCGTCATATCGCAGCAGAGATGGTCAGCTATTGCCGCCGACCCTCCGTTGCCGATGGAGTAGACCCGGTTCCCCGAGGCCGCCGCCTCGGAAATCCGCAAGATCGCCTGCTCGAGTGCGTACTCATCGATTCCGTCCAGGGCTGCTCTGAGTCGCTCGGAATAGGCGGCCAGGTACCGACTAGGCGAGGACATGTCGAACTTCTCGTTGCGATGCCGCGGGTCCAATTGCATGGTTCTCCCCTTTAGGTTGCCGACGCAGGTGCTGCGGGCGCGGGTGCTGCCGTTTCAGGCGCTGCAGGCGCAGGTGCAGGTGCGGGTGCGGCCGCCTGAGGCGTTGCGGGCGCCGGTGGCGCGAGATTGCAGTCGGCAATCGGTGCCGACTCTGGGTGTTCCGCTTCGTTCTTCGCGCACCACGCCTGGCCGTCGGGAGTCGCCTTCCACATCTTTGTCAGAATCGCCTGCTCTTCTTGTTTGGAATGGCAGTCGGGAATCGGCACCCACTCTGGGTGTTCCGCTTCAGCGTTCGCGCAGACCTTCTGGCCTTCAGGGGTCGCCTTCCACTTCTTCGTCGCTAGGTCGCGCGTCGCGCGAACCGCCACCGCGTCAGGCCCAAGATTGCCCTGGGAGTAGCCAGGCGTCCCCTTATCCGCCTGTCCGCCATAGCAGTTCAGGTTGACTTGCGCCTGGTTGTAGGCGGCAGTCTTGCCTCCAGCATCGAGCGGTGTGCGGCTCGTCATGCTCACAACGAAGCAGTCATCGCGGGATGCAGCTCTATCTCCTACGACCGTTGCGACCACTGCTGTCATGCCTGCTTTCCCGAGCAGGCCCTTCGCCTCGGCGAAGGTCTTGCCAACGACATCGGGGGCTTGATCTGCTCCCGAGATTGCTTGGCTGGACATCAGCAGCGCAATACCGGTGGCGAGCACCGTAAGTCCGTGAACGAAATGTCGGCTCCCCATGCCTTGCCCCCTACATACTCAACGGCCCATCACAGGCCGTCGTCTGTTGACTCCACCACTGGCCACGACCAGCGCTGCATGCCGATCCGGGCATGCCTTCGATTACTTAACTGACGACTAAAGATGACATACGAATCGGACAGGCACAAGCGTAGATGGCAACTTACATAAAATTTGCTATTGGTAACCGCTGGCGAGTACCTGTCGAACCACGCCTCGCACTACATACGGCATTTCTCCTAGACGTTGAACGCCCTCGGTCGATCATACTGCGATACCGAGCGCTTCCCGCTGGATTGCTGTTCCAGATGCAGCAAAGACAACTGCCTGGTCCAACTGTTCGACCTCAGCGACCCTCGCAATTGCTCGAAGTCGAAGTAGGCCGGCAATCTGAGTCTGGTGATCATCCACGTGTTCGTGCCGGCTGACCCGCCGTGGCGCAATGACGGGCGAGATACCCATGTCCAACAGGTTCATGATTGTGCCTACACCGGCATGCGTGATCACGACGTCGGCGCTCCGACTGCTCTCCGCGAACTCGACCGCGCCTAGCTGCGTTACGGCCGTGCCAGGTAGGTCACTGCGGTTCGTGGCACCGAGCTGCCACACCGTACGGCTGTCGGCGAGCCCTGTGGATAACACCGCGTCGACAAGCGCGTCGAAGCGATACGGCTGGATGGTGCCTAGGGTCACGAAGAGACGGGGCTTCTCGACCGGCGCCTTCGGCACTGCGGTGAAGGCGTCGAATAGCGAATGACGGTAAGCCCAACCCTTGTTGGTCCAGTGCTCGTACTGGCAAAAACGATTGATACCGGGATAAATACCGGCTAGCCGTCCACTTAGCGACGGGCCGTTCACCCGTGACACGCTCTCGTAGAAGAACGCTGGGACGCCATGCAGGCTCGCTGCGGCCAGTCCGACCACACCCAATGCCGCTCCAGTACTCACTGCGGAGGTGAAACCCTCTGCCCTCCAGTCAATCTCTCGCATCATGCGCAAGAAAGCTTTCGCTGACCCTGCAGCATCGCGAGGAGCGACATATGGGTGAAAAATTACGCGACGACCGCTGAGGGTCGACCTGCTATGGAGCGACTCGCACGTCACCCAGAGCGAGCTTGAATCCGAACCGATGGCGCCCGCCCATCGTTCTAGCTCTGCTAGGTGCCCGCCCGTCGAAGCCACCAGCAGATGCCGTCCCGGTACCGGATCGCCTGTGTTCGTTCTCAATCCGGCAGCTTTCGCGCGGACTGAACTCTCGGACATCCCCATGTCTCCACCCCTGATGCGTTACTCACGTACCAAACGAAAGCCGACTCTTACGGTTCGTTTGGGGCCTGGCCGCACTGCCCGCCGCGACGAGCCCATGCATACGGAGACACCAGCACGGACGCCACCAGATCAGTGATCGGCTATGTCAAGGGCCCCATATTTCGAAGGCCACCGTCGTGGCCCTCCCCGCAGGACCGACTGTGGCCACCACGGTCGACACTCCCCCTCGGTACCCGGACCGATCTTGGCAGCCGGTCGCAAAATCTTTGCTGACTGATAGTCGCATAAGAATAACCTGCGAGCAAGGACAACACCGACATCGACCTATGTATCAGTAAAAAGTTATTGTGAGCTGTGTAAATAAGGGCTCCGAAGCATGGGACAATTGTCGGAGATGACTATTTGCGTTACGGTAATTTACGACTCCGTTATTTGCCACGATTGCACCGTCTGGTACGCCCAACATGAGAGATGAGTACAACCAGCAATACGAACGCGGACTCAACTGCATGGACTCAGGGCGACCCGGCCAGTGTCCAGGGGTGCAGCTGGCAATGAAGCGAGGGTTCCCTCGATTCCTTGGCGGGTTTCCAGAGCTAGCTTTTGAGTATCGGACCTGACTGAAACGTTGTTGGCTCCGCGATGCCGGTGTTGACCATGGTGTGCGGGTATTCACGGTGGGCATCAGCAGTGCTGATCCCGGCTCGCACTGCTGAGGACTCGTATGCTGGCTGGTGGCAACACATCTCGTCACTGGTGCCACGCGGCGGGTGTTACACCCCGTTCGAGCCCGAAGCCGCGAACCTGTTCTTCGAACCGGTGTCCTCGCGCTACGAACGCGCCGGCCTGATCACCACCTCCAACAAGCCGACGTCGTTGCGGCAGCCATATCGCACGCCTCGTCCACCACGCCGAAGTCATCGCCCTCAAAGGAGACAGCCACCGCATCAAAGACCCAACCTCGGTCGCGTCTACGCCGTCACGGCCGACGACCAATGAACCCGAGCTGGTCAGTTTCGATTGCCGTTAACATCTTGGCCAGGCCGGCGGGCGACTCGTGTGCGTCATCCTCCAGGAGGTACAAAGTAGAGGATGTAATGACGGAGGGCACCCCTGAGTACCGCACGCCGTGTGATCAGCATCTGCCTCGGCGCCCTACTGCTTGCTGCTGCGACCGTTGGGTTCGCGGTCCGCTTCGCTCCGATCCCGGGTCATCGCACGTTGTATCTGGTCATCGCCTCACCACTTCTGATGGTGGCCGCACCGGTAGCGATCGTCGTGCTGTCGTCGGGCCGACGCTGGGTGCTTGCTGCGCTGGCCAGCTGTCTGACCCTGGCGGTCATCGTCGTTCAGCTACCGTGGTACGTCGGATCGGAACCCGACCCGGCATCGGTCCAGGTCCGGGTGATGACCCTCAACATGCGGTTCGGCAACGCCGATCCGCTTGCGGTCGCCCACGTCGCCGAGGCGAACGCGGACGTCGTGATGGTCCAGGAGTTCACGCCAGCGGCCGCCAAGGGGCTGGCCGACGCAGCAATGGGGCGAACCTTTCCGTATCACGTTCTCGACGCGCTTCCTGGAACGGAGGGGCTCGGCGTATATAGCAGGTATCCGATCACGGACCTCACCCACATCCAGGATCACCAGGTAGCACTCGTCAGTGCCCGCGTCCGCCTCGATCGGGTCGCACACGACACCACTCTGGTGTCACTGCATTTACCCGCACCGTGGCCACAGCCGATCGAAGGCTGGCGCAACGACATCGCGCAGTTCCCAAGCGCCCTGGACGAGTTGGCAGCACAGGCCAGCGCGGGATCGATCCTGATCGGAGGCGACTTCAACTCCACGATCGACATGCAACCGTTCCGCCAACTGCTCACCAACGGCTACCGCGACGCTGCAGAGCAGGCGGGGAGCGGCAACAATCTGACCTACCCGAGCAACCGCAGGTTTCCACCGCTGATCGGCATCGACCACGTCCTCACCAGGAATGCCACCGCAGTGTCGACGTCGACGGTCGAGGTGCCGGGCACAGACCACCGCGCGCTACTGGCGTCGGTGATGGTACCGGAGCTGTGAGGCCTAGGCCTCGGTGAAGTTGCGCGTGACGGCCGGGTCGACCGGGATGCCCGGGCCGGTGGTCGTCGAGATGACGATCTTCTTCAGGTAGCGGCCCTTGGACGAGGCCGGCTTGGCCCGCAGGATCTCGTCGAGCGCGGCGCCATAGTTCTGCGTGAGCGCAGTCTCGTCGAACGACGCCTTGCCGATCACGAAGTGCAGGTTGGCCTGCTTGTCGACGCGGAAGTTGATCTTGCCGCCCTTGATCTCGGACACGGCCTTCGCAACGTCGGGGGTGACGGTGCCGGTCTTCGGGTTGGGCATCAGGCCACGCGGGCCAAGCACGCGGGCGATCTTGCCGACCTTGGCCATCTGGTCGGGCGTCGCGATGGCGGCGTCGAAGTCCAGGAAACCGCCCTGGATCTTCTCGATCAGGTCGTCGCTGCCCACCTCGTCGGCGCCCGCGGCGAGTGCGGCCTCGGCCTTCTCACCAACGGCGAACACGATGACGCGGGCGGTCTTACCGGTGCCGTTGGGCAGGTTGACCGTGCCGCGGACCATCTGGTCGGCCTTGCGGGGATCCACACCGAGGCGGATCGCAACCTCGACGGTGGCGTCCTGCTTCTTCGACGACGTTTCCTTGGCCAGCTTCGCGGCCTCGAGCGGCGTGTAGAGGTTGTTGTGGTCGATCTTCTCGTCGGCCTCGCGGTATGCCTTGCTGCTCTTGCTCATTGAAAATCCAATCGATTTCGTTGGGTTGTGGTTGGCGGGCCGGAGCTGGCCCTCCCACGTCCTGCGGTACTGCTACTTGACGGTGATGCCCATGGACCGGGCAGTGCCCGCGATGATCTTCGCCGCGGCGTCGATGTCGTTGGCGTTGAGATCTTCCTTCTTGGTCTCGGCGATCTCGCGCACCTGGTCCCAAGTCACCGAGGCGACCTTGGTCTTGTGCGGCTCGCCGGAACCCTTCTGCACGCCCGCGGCCTTCAGCAGCAGCCGGGCAGCCGGCGGCGTCTTCAGGGCGAACGTGAAGCTGCGGTCCTCGTAGACGGTGATCTCCACGGGGATGACGTTGCCGCGCTGCGACTCGGTCGCGGCGTTGTACGCCTTGCAGAACTCCATGATGTTGACGCCGTGCTGACCGAGCGCGGGACCAACCGGCGGGGCGGGGTTGGCCGCGCCGGCCTGGATCTGCAGCTTGATCAGCCCGGTGATCTTCTTCTTCTTCGGGGGCATGCTCGTTCGATTCCTTTTCTTTTCTTGCGTCTTTAGATCTTGGTGACCTGGTTGAAGGTCAGTTCGACGGGTGTCTCGCGGCCGAAGATGGACACCAGCACCTTGAGCTTCTGCTGTTCGGCGTTGACCTCGCTGATCGACGCGGGCAGCGTCGCGAACGGGCCGTCCATGACGGTGACCGACTCGCCGACCTCGAAGTCGACCAGGATGATCGGACGTTCCAGGCTGGCCTCGGAGGAACCCGCGCCACCGGCCGTGCTCTTCGCCGGCTTCTTCGCCGCGGCGGGAGGCAGCAGGAACTTCACGACGTCGTCGAGCGTCAACGGCGACGGCTTGGAGGTCGCGCCGACGAAACCGGTGACGCCGGGCGTGTTGCGCACCGCGCTCCAGGACTCGTCGGTCAGTTCCATGCGCACCAGGATGTAGCCGGGCAGCACCTTGCGGTTGACCTGCTTGCGCACGCCGTTCTTGATCTCGGTGACTTCCTCGATCGGGACTTCCACCTGGAAGATGTAGTCGCCGACGTCGAGGTTCTGCACACGGGTCTCGAGGTTGGCCTTCACCTTGTTCTCGTAGCCCGCGTAGGAGTGGATGACGTACCAGTCGCCTGGCCGGGAGCGCAGGTCCTTCTTGAGCGCCACGGCGGGATCGACGTCCTCGTCCTCCACCTCGGCCTCGGCCACGTCTGCCGCGTCGGTGGCATCCTCGGTCACTACCTCGGCGACGTCCTCTGTCACTGCCTCAGCGGTGTCCGGTGCCTGCTCGTCAGTGGCGTCGTCGGCGGCGGAGTCCGCCACCTCGACGGTCTCGTCGACGATCACGTCGGACTCACCCGAGGGCGTCTCGCCATCGAAGGTCGTCACGGTTGTCAATCCTCTCTAAATTCTTCAGCTCGTCATACGCGGTGCGGGCTTAGCCGAACACCATGCCGACGAGCTTGGCGAAGCCGAGGTCGACTCCACCGATCAGCGCCACCATGAACACCAGGAAGACCAGCACCACGGTGGTGTAGCTGACCATCTGCTTGCGGTTCGGCCAGATCACCTTCCGCAGTTCGGCGACGACCTGCTTCAGGAAGTTCCATACGAAGACGAAGGGGTTCTGCCGAGGAGCGCTCTTCTTGGCGGTCTTCTTCTTGCCGGAGCCGTTCTTCGACGTCGTCTTGGTCTTGGTATCGGTATCGGTTGCCGAATCCGCGTCCGCGTCCGAGTCGGTGACGTCGCTCTCGAACGTCCCGCGGCGCGACCGCTTGCCCGTCGGGCGCAGCGGCCGGGTACCCACGGCGGTCTGTCCGCCGGTCTCGTCGGTGTCCGTGCTGTCGGTCACGTCGCCTGCGGAGCCAGCACTGTCGCGCTCGTCGCTCACCGCACGCCTTTCGTCTGGTTGGTGTGGTCACCTTCCAGTGTCCACACGTGTCTAGTCTTCAGTTGAGCAGGGGCGACAGGACTTGAACCTGCAACCTGCGGTTTTGGAGACCGCTGCTCTGCCAGTTGAGCTACGCCCCTTCACGGTT
>Ga0193716_1002166_pt1 | contig 11191 bp, 17 predicted proteins | sample U2c1metaG_FD_145901 | JGI IMG/M metagenome (GOLD analysis project Ga0193716, IMG submission 145901) | Soil microbial communities from a riparian zone of the East river system, Colorado, United States - U2c1 | ecosystem: Environmental > Terrestrial > Soil > Riparian zone | place: USA: East River...
TGAAGATGGGAAGCTAGAAGCTGAAGCCGAATCTTCGTCCACAGAAGAGCTCAAGTCACATCCATCCTCCCTGGCTTCTTCAACTGCCGGCTTCAAGTTGCCACCACTTGCATTGGACCCTCGCAAAGACTTGTTCTGCGAGTTCTGGCCGAAGGTAGCTGAAGAGCTGAGAGAGACCCAAGAGCCGAGAGAGATTGAAGAGCCACAACTAGTTTGTCAATGGCGGGGTGTCTCGCAACCCACTCCAATCCAACCCTTTGTTAGTAGCATTTCGGCACAAACGTCCCAGGAACTCATCGCAGACCCTTTCCGTGATCCTGAGCCAAAATCGACTGGTCTCTACTCACCCGAACTGTCCACACAAGCGCTGCTCTCACGCCCTTGGTCCGTTCCAAATGCCCCTGAAATGGTGCAGCAGACAATGACGCCTGTGACCACTCACATCCGTTCACTTGCAGCGTTGTTGAATGGGTACCGGTCTCCCTCCCCGCACTTCACCTCCAGCTTGGCGGCTTCGGTGAGCAGCTTGGATGGCACTAGTCAAAATGAGACGACTCCTGCCATTTCCTCCAACCCAGAGCACGCGGTAGTTCCCCTTGTAGCCTCCTTTTTGTCAGATACCACCGTTCCCGATGGACAGATATTCCCTCCAGGCGCCGAATTCGTCAAGTCTTGGCGTATGATCAATGATGGATCTCGCGATTGGCCCGAAAGTACAGAGCTTCATTACTCTGCTGGTGAAGACTTTACTTTTGAACATAGCGGCTCACTGAAGGTCAAAGTCGGTAAGGTGGCTGCTGGATTGGAAGTCGATGTGTGGACTGGGGAATTAAAGGTAACTGCTTGCTTGTTGCTTATTTAGATCGAATCAGCTGCTAACACATCATTCGATTGCCAGGCGCCTGAAACACCAGGCAAGTACCGTGGTTATTGGAGATTGAGTGATGGCCAAGGCGCCTACTTCGGTCACACCCTTTGGGTCGAGTGCGTCATTTCTGTTCTACCCTGCAACATTGTGCTAACTATAAGCCTCCCACCAGTATTACTGTCGCCGAAACAAACCATCAGTCAGATGGATCGGAAGGATCCTTGGCATCTTCGTCTATTATCAGGATGCCACAATCAGCGGCTTCCGCTCGCTCAACTGTGCCTTCCGAATTGGCTGGGCTTCAAGGAAACCAGCAGGCCTTCCCGCCTACCAGGGATTCATCTATAGGGACTATTTCAAAACTTTCGACGGATGATGCTGCCTCTGATGCTGGTTCTGTTGGGTCTTCGGTTTCGCTGATCAGTGTTCCCTCCTCGGAGGATGAGGACGCGGAAGATTGGCAGGACAGCCGATCCCATGTGGTGAGCTCGTCCCGAGACCCTAACAGATGCTGCAGAGTATATTGTGCTCTTTGATGACGCATCTTCTGACGAAGAGTAAGGAGAATAACATAAACGAGAGTCATTCATTCAAATTTTTTCGCGGAGTTATCTATGTATGCGAACTTCTTGTAACAGTAGTAATTAAGGCAATATAACGTTCGCGGGAATCACAGTTCGGCGATGCTGCATACTACATAGTAACAAAGGCAAACTGCATTTTTCCGTTTCGGGCGGAAGGTGGAGCCTGCTTCGAGCCACCCTGTCTCAAACTGGAGAGCCCAACTGTCGACTATTATCGACTGCTCTCAGTCTCTCGAAACGCTTCTATTGCAGAGATCAAAACCGCATATCGCCATGCTCTTCTGATCTACCACCCTGATAAACAGCCGTCCACGAATGCGAGATCTACAAACCCTTCGTCCGTAGACGTCACATCGATCAAAGACGCTTACACGACGCTATCATCCCCTCATCTACGAGCACAATACGATGCTCAATTGCAAGATCGACATCTAACCACTGGCCCTAGGCCAGCACAGGTCATATCACTAGAAGAGTTCGAAGAAGTGGATGAAAGTATATCGTGGCGTTACCAGTGTCGATGTGGTGGAAGTTATAGGATCAGTGAGGAGGATTTGGAAAAGGGCCAGCATATGGTCGGATGCGGTAGCTGTTCTGAAGTTGTCTGGGTAGGCTATGAACTTGCAGAGCCTGTGGAGTGAGGCTTTCGAATATAGCTTCATCGATGTTTCGAATCAACAATGCGAGACCAGGATAATTTAATCTATGACAATTATTTCCTCCCGTTTGGCTTGCCATTGTTCGATGAGGCTTGCACGCAATTCACGTCCCAGCGCAAACCCGACGTTGATAGGCACAGCGTTGCCTATCTGGCGATGCATCTAGATGTTTACATTCAGAATGTAGTTTTGTTCGCAATAAGAGTGCACTTACTGTGACGACATTATTATTGATGGAAAAAAATTCAAAGTCGTCAGGAAACCCCTGCGATCTTGCGAGTTCTCGGACAGTGACTATCCTCTTGCACTATTGGATCATGTCGGTAATTAGTAAATCAGACAGGTCACAATATCCCCGACGTACATAAGGATTGAGAACACGGCTTTGTTTTGCCGTAGGGTCCATGTTAGTAACCGTGGTTGGAAACCACCCATTCTTGTCGAGTCGACCGTATAAGCCTGTCAATCAGAGATATTTATTTGACTGAATGTATTGCTATGAACTTTGTTACCTGGGCGGAAACCACTTCGGGCGACAGCTGAGGCGGGATTTGCGAACTGCCTGGATAGCACATGATCCGTGATTTTAAAAAAAATCAACGATAGCTTCTTAGAAACATACCATTCCCAGAGATCAGGTTGCAAGCCTGTGCAGCTGATTTAACATTGAATGAAGGAGCAAAATATTGCCAACTTACTCCGATAGTCAGCTTGAGGGTCCAATGGAATATTCACGACCCTAACCATGAGAGTGACAATTGACGGCGTGCTGGAACAGAAGAGGAATCGGTGACCCACCTTTCAACCTTGGCTTCCGTATATGTCCGAGTGAAGTGCTGCAAGTGTGCAGCCTTTTTCGCTCGACACCGTTCTTGAAAGTAAGTATTCGGCTCATGATGATATTCGACAGAATCGCGCGGCCCGCACTTCGCTAGCTTATTGTCACACTTGATTGATGGAAATTCATGCTGCCGATTGTCCTTTCCACGAGCGCGTTCCTTCCCTGGATTCTTCCTGCAAATGAGAAAGGTAAGTGATATTTGGTTAAGTTGTCAAGCCTTGCCCACCAGTTGAACCGAGGGAGGTCGCCTATAGCATCATCAACTGTGACGAAATGATGCGGAGCCGTCCCAGTCATTGTGCGAATTGGCTCGATAGTGGACCCATTCGGTAGGCTGATTTTCAGTGAATCGGCCAACGGGAAGTTATGAGTGGGCTGTGGGAGCTTGGGGAGAGGGCTCCCGTGTTTGGCTGCGATGATGAAAAAACGTACTCTGGATTGAGGAGTTCCATAGTGTGCCGCTTGGAGAAGACCAAATCGGACTTGGTAGCTGGTAGAATGCTTAGTACGGTGGTGGGAGGTGCGACCAATTTTGCAACTTGCCTCATCTCGACCAAGGCACGAACGACAAATTTAAGACCACCCATCTCAATACCACCTTCAACGCGATGTTTCCCGGCTTGGGTAGCATTCAGATTGAAAGACAAAAAACCTCGCACATTTTCGAAAATGCAGTATTTGGGCTTTAAAAAGTCAACCCAAGATAAAACATTAAGAATTAGATTACTCTTGATATCGTTCGCTTTTTGAAACATGTTCATCCGGGAATGGGGTTGGCTTGTTGGGTACGTCAGAATATATTCACAATCTCTGAACAGAATCACGCACCATGGAAAGCCTGCAACAATACAATCAATATCATCAGGTTTCGGTGGCGGGGGCAGCGGTCTGCCATCAAAGAGACTCGAATATTCGTCGATCGAATGTGCTTCGTGTGTCTTAATGGCATATTTGAGGACCTTGTTTGCACATTCATTATATACTATCGTGCCGGGTGAGTTCATGCTTATAGACAGGGACTTGTGGTTAACCGAAAGACCCTGATAGAAAATCCAGATGAGAGCTCACCGAAGAGTTTGCGATGCACTTGGCGAAATTTCGACTGCATGTGTAACTTTCACACAGCCCGCCTGCTCCAAACCAAGCCCGAATGCGCCCACACCCCCGAATGGGTCAAACGTGCTGGTACATAAGGTGCAAGAATGGTCAGCCAGAACTGAATGGTCAGCAATATACACATATGAAGTTGCAGCTTACCGAAGAGGCTTGTTGGATGCAAAATAGTCTGTATGTCGCTGAAGTTCGGAGGTCTTCTCACGGAGACACTCACCGCACATGAGGATATCTTTTGGAAGAAGGACTTTGCCCTCGCCCCAAGAGCGGACCTCCAAAGACGGAAATTTGTAGCGGCAATAAAAATGCTGCGAAGTGTGTGCCAGCCAATTCTGAAGGTCAGGGACGGAATCCGGGTGGACAACGCTGCACAGCCCAATAAGGCTGTCAAGCTCTACCTCAAGCGTGTCATCTGTGATAAATACATGACGCTTGGGTAATAATATCGGAACAGAAACACAGCTGAAAATTATAGAACCAACCCACCTCATCCTTTGCCACATCCTCGGGACGAGACTTGATGGTGCTGATGCGTCCCAGTAATTTGACTTTGACAATAGGCCCAGACTTCGTCCGAAGGATATCGACGATGTAACCAATATGGCAAGGGCCCTGGTCTGCCTTTGTCATAGCAAAGTCATATTTGTGGTAATTGACCCCATGCCACGCCACCCCGGATGATAATATGCGGGGATCCTCCTCCTGATCTCTCTGCTCCGAGAGTAGACAGACAGGACAATTATCTGGGGGTTGGGCTGTCTCTACGAGGCACATTCTTTGTATTTCAATGTCCTTATAAGTGGCGGAATTGCTATCGTAAGCAAATCTAATAAAGAATTAGGCGGGACATGTGTAATTAGAGGAGATACTTACTTGCAATAAAAATCGTGATGAGACATGGTTGGCCGAGAGCCAGAAATGAAATTGTAATTGTGCACTCTCGCCTTACCAACTATGCAATAGAGATCGATTCCATCACAGATGTCAGTGAGGAAGAGCTCTTGAGGGTCGCATATCTCCCCCATTGCCGTTTTAGAGCTGTGCTCGAACCATTGCACATGAGCTCTTTGATCCTCGCTATCGATGTGAATTATTTTCGCAAACCTGGATAAGCGAGTTAGTAAGGCAAGATCAAGTTGTTAGTGAATGAATACCAAAAGAAGTCAGCCAGGGTCTTATCGTGACGAATGGCTCGCGGGTCATTCGGTAATTTCGGAGCTGAACGTTTGCCGTCTTGTCCGATTGGAACAATGACACAATCACCCAGCTGGAGGAACATATATCAGACTAAGATTGACATCAACTATAGGAAGACTCACACCAAATACTTCCCCATCTATTTTCACCTCTGTCATCCACACAGACCGAGGCTTCAGTCGTTTCTCCCGTCGCATCTCAATTTCGGGTCGGTAGCCGCCCGAAGATTTCTCGAGCAGACGAAGTAAGCGCTCGCGTATCCCCCGTTCTTGGGTTGGAGATGGTCCATCAGGATGAACTGGAAGTGGACCCACCACATGGAGCTGTTCCCTAAAGAGACCATGCGCGTAGGAAGCGATTCGGGGAGTGACGTGAGTTGCTGTTTGATTTTCTCTTCGGAGGACTGCCAGATCGATATTTCCGGCGAGCCGTGCTTGGTGGCGTGGATGGGGGGCCTGGCGGGGGTTTCGTGTGAGGGTGGGTACCTGAGAGATAGTAGACCCTTTCTGAAGAATATCACGCAGAACGGGGCGATTAGCGAGTTCGTTGCCATTATCGACATCCTCCAATGCCGCTCGAATATCTGGAACCTGTGGTGACAGTAAGTCATAAATGACTGAAGCGTGCAACCCCAAAGATACGAACCGCAGCCCATAAATCATCTTTGACCAAGACCCTACCGGATACGTTGTGCCTCACAAATGAAGTGAGAAAATCCTCAAACCTTTGGTCCTTATATTTTACAACTGAAGAGATAACGATCTGTGCAATCCTTAGTGGCTTGTAGAATGCGCGAAAATGCTGGGTATAGTGTTTGCATGGTTTCTGGAGAATGTACCATGCGTGGACGGTCTCGATCCACAAGGGACTGAATTAACAACGTTACGGGTTGGCTTTTGAAGCAGCATATAGGCACACTTACTCGTCGTCTTGCGTATAGTCGATCGTCCAACGCATAATCGCACTTAGTCTGACGCGTGACACGTTCTCATCATCAAGATCATCCTCTTGACCGGCGTCCTCATCGTTGACGATGAAGGGGATGACATCCCCTGCACCTTCGATTTCACGATCTAACCCTTTCTCCAGCTCGCTCAAAGAAATTAGCTCCATGGAATTTCTGGGATCAAAGATGCAGAAGTCATTGAGCAGTCTGACTGGTTTATCCTCGCCATCTTCTGCGTCAGGGTCTTCGCCAAGGACGATATGAGCCCTGTCCTCTGGAACCTCATCGATATTGTCCTTTGGAACATAATATTTGACTGATAGGCATCGTCACATCAGAAAGTCAGAAATTTTAAATAAATACAACCTACCTCCGATAGATCCTGAGTTTTCTTTGTTGGGTGCTGAATGATGACGCTTTGATGCCTACACCACGCAAAGTTGTGTACCCGAGGTTTACTACAAAAGTGAGGGCAACTCACGCGTGCATCCACCAAAGAGTCCTTTTTCTTACGTTTGGAATCCTTTCGTACGGATGATGGTCCTGACTCGGAAGTGAATCGTCCGGGAAGGGACTCAGATACACTGGTCTCAGCTTCCTCTTCCTCTCCGAGCTCCTCTGCGAGCTCGGGAAAGCTGACCTCCAGAGCGGATCGACGTGGGGGAGGCATGGCAATAGCCTGAACCCCCTTTGACTCGGAAGGGATACACAAATATTGTGATCAAGTCAGAAATAGACTTTCAACATGTGATCGAGATTTGACCTGTTTCGGACGAAGTACTTAGTATGCAAGTAAACCGATCACTTGAATTCTACCCATGGTACGTGTATGTGTGGGCGTTAAATACATGTAATGCTGCTTTGCTACTCTGATCGGTCTCGAATAGTAGGACTACAAAATGGAGAGGGTGCTGGGAGGTCAGTCAATACGCGCTAAGGATAGGATAGACAAGATCGTTGATGGTGGTGTATATTTCGATCCGTAGGACATCAAAGAGGGGAATAGGCTAATGGGCACAAAGGAAGCAAACTGACATGATCATGTACAGTCTTGAAGTCAGATGGGCGACAGAAAATCTCCCGACAAAAAGGTGATAACAACAATCTAGAGGAAAGACACATACAACGCAGGTTGGAAAATTATCACAGGTAAGGACTCGATCATTCTGTCGGAGGGAGATTTGGTTGTGTCTCAGGTCCCGCTAAGGCGCCCTCGGGTATCCCGGCCGACGAGGTCGCGGCCTCACCGACTTGGTGGAAGTCTATGGTTTCGCCATGAGCATCCGATTATCACAAGGGCTTATAGGATAGAGGGTAAGCGTACCTAAAATTTCACTGTACATCATCACTTTCCAGGTGTCAACCGGAAGGTCGGCATCATTGAAACTCCAGTCGAACTTTTCCGCGGCAACAGGCTCATCCGTTGGATCATGGTACGGCGCGACATATTCGTGCTCTAAACACTCGGTTGCATTTATCCGTTTCCGGGGATCAAAGACGAGCATCTTTTCCAAAAGATCGAGAGCTGAAGAGTATCGATTAGAATCTGTGTAGATATTTGATTCTATACTTACCATCGGAGTCTGTTGTGCGGAGTTTTTGGCTGAAAGGCACCCGCTCCCTCTTCGGCAAGCTCTGCACAAACCGCAAAGTCTGAAAATGGAACGTGTAAAGAGGCAAAATATCGACGCAGAAACCGATCACGCACGTTTTCGCTACAAATGGTCTCAATAACATCGTCAGGAGGTGTCCCAAGCAGCTCTGTGATGATCGAGAACTGATTGACGTCTGAACAGCCCGCATTAGCATTAGCAGCTCATTTCACGATGAACATATGGAGCACGACCCACGATCTTTGCCAGGGAATAGTGGTTTCCCTTCCAACATTTCGGCGAAGATACACCCGGTGCTCCAGATATCTACTGCGACATCATACTTCTGCCAAGTCAACATGATCTCTGGGGCTCGATAATATCGAGTGGAGACATATCCAGTCATCTGAGGATCTTGAATGCGGGCCAAGCCAAAATCGCAAATCTGAAGAGAAAAGGTTAGCCAGACCATCTTTTACGACAGCCAGAGGGTTTACCTTGAGGTCGCAGTTCTCGTTGACAAGTATGTTGCTTGGTTTCTACCAAGCGACTTAGCGTTAATGTGTTATACTGAGCAGAGTAGCACTCACCAGATCACGATGCACAACACCAGCAGAATGTACATATTTGAGCCCGCGCTAATCATGATGAGAATCAATTACAGCGAGCGGCATAGATCACGCATACCAGGATCTGGTACAGAAAGTACTGGATAAACTGCTTCTCCAACGGTCTTGATGTTAGCAGTCGATGCAAATCAGTACCAAGAAGTTCGGTCACAAAGTACCTGACAAAGTACGTAAGAACGGAAGTGATGAGGTCATTGAATCAGCACTGACAGATCCTCGAGAGGTGAAATGAACACATCGCTGAGACTTATAATCTAAACATGAACCAAATGAGCCGTTACAGAAATAATGAAGGCCATTCTGCTTGATACTGACGTTCTCGTGTTGAATATGCTTCAAAAGTTTCAATTCGCGATACGTCCTTTTGCTCAGTACTGGAGTACTGAATGGTTTCATAATCTTCTTAATCGCAACAGACGACCCCGTGAGCTGATCCTTTGCTGAACTGTACGATAGAACCGTTCAACGGGCGTGAACCGACGGGGATCATCTGACGACGAAGGTCAAGCGTACCATACAAGGCCGAAGGCGCCTGAGGAGCAATCGAGTAAGCTTCGAAAATCAGCGGTGATCGGTTGGATCTATGCTCACCCATCCCGACTGGTTGTAGGTCGACATATCGAGTCGTAACCTGGCAAATAGATCGCTACGGTCAACGTCCGAGCGCGCCATATTCGAAAAGAGGCTCACCTCGAAGGACGTCCCAAAAATACTGAGCTTCACAAACGACATTTTCGGGGTTCGGATGGGCACGACGACGGAAGATCAGCAGATTACCAAGCTGTGAACAGGGAACGCCCAAGATATACAACGGGCGAATAGGATACTCAAGGGTGAAAGGCAAAAGGCGGCCTAAATCCAAAAGAGGAGATGGGTCATATGACAGGGAGATAATTTCATGAACTTTCCAGAGTCATCAGTCTGAGGGGAAGAATATGTGATGTACTACCATAGTAACTTGGAGCTGATACTCTCTGGGGTGTCCGTTTTTTTTTTGTTTTTTTGTTTTTGTTTTGAGTCTCCAAAGTCTTGCGGTAATTATGGAACAGCCACCGACACATCATGACGCATGAGTCAATTGCCGGCCAACTGTGAAGTTGGACCATCACTTCAACTCCATGTCTTTGTTTCGTTTAGCAGCGACAGCACGGTCCACAGTATGCAAATTCCATGTATTATTCGAAATTACTTGCTGAAAAGTCTGATAGGCCGCCAATGCGCGACGATACTTGTCGACCACACCTCCCAAGAGTTCCTCTAACCTTGCACCATGGCTAACTCTCACTGGGTCTGCTGGTGTCGGCATTGCCGCGTATATGCTGATGAAAGATGGTCAACCAAAGCAGCTGAAGAGCCCACTCGACCCCAATAATTTTGTGAACTTCAAACTCAAGAAAGTCGAGCCATACAACCACAACACGTCGAGGTATTTACAACATTTGGCCAAAAACGGTATTGAAACCGACTAAGACGTGCTTCCAGGTTCATTTTTGAACTGCCCAGCGGCCAGGCTTCGCTGTTACCAGTCGCCTCTTGCGTCGTGGTCAGATCATCAGATCCGGAGGCGCTTAAGGATCCCAAGGGCAAGCCCATCGTTCGGCCTTATACTCCCATCTCCCCTTCAGATAAAGAGGGTGAACTGGTATTTCTAATCAAGAAATACGACAATGGCAACGCATCCAGATATGTACACTCAATGAAGCCGGGGGAGAACCTCTCCATTAAAGGCCCCTTCCCAAAATTTGACTACAAAATCAACGAATTTGATGAGGTCGCCTTGATTGGTGGTGGTAGTGGCATGTAAGTAAGTTTTATGCATAAGGATGAGAAAAATTCAATATTGAATCCAGAACACCACTCTATCAAATTTTAACCCGGGCATTGTCGGACAAGGCTAACAAAACAAGGTTCAAGCTTCTTTTCGCTAATGTTATGGAGGCAGATATCCTTCTGAGAGAAGAATTTGACGCGCTGAAGAAGAAGTACCCCGATACCTTTGACGTTGTGTATGTCCTAGATAAACCAGATGACAAATGGCAAGGTGAGCCTAGTTGACTATGCACACAATTACCCAAATTGACGCACACCATCCCAGGCCCATCAGGGTTTATCAATGCTGATCTTGTCAAGAAACATGTCGCGCCCGCGTCTCTGAATGAGAAAGTGAAGGTTTTCATCTGCGGTATGCTCTTTCTCCTTCCCAATGGCGGAATTGACCAAAAAATGACGCGTATGTATTCAGGTCCTCCCGGTCAGGTTGCCGCTGTCGCCGGCAAGAAAGATGGCGGAAAGCAGGGCGAAGTGGGAGGTATTCTGAAAGAGCTCGGGTACACTAAACATCAGGTAAAAATATAACACCGTACTAATCTACCCACTCACACATCTTCGACAGATCTACAAGTTCTGATCTGCTGGCGGAGTATACGCTATTGTTTGTAGATAGAGCCATTTTTATAACAACGATGTGCCCAACGATATGAAGCGTAAGCTTAAGTTTGAGTCCAAACACGGGGATTTCTGAATTTGCATGCACGCGCCGATCGCTGATTGTGAACGTTACTGCATCGTTCCTTCTGCTTTCTTCCTCCGCTTTCTACGACTATTTCAAGATCTTGGCTCAGCTGGAATCATAGACGGAATACAATATTGAACCGCCTAGAGGTGCGCTGCAGTAGGCTTCTGCCATGGACAATAAAAGAGACGGTACACCACCGAGGCGTCAACGTCCGGGTCCAAACGTGTCCGCCCAAGGCAACGAAACC
>Ga0193716_1002167_pt1 | contig 11191 bp, 11 predicted proteins | sample U2c1metaG_FD_145901 | JGI IMG/M metagenome (GOLD analysis project Ga0193716, IMG submission 145901) | Soil microbial communities from a riparian zone of the East river system, Colorado, United States - U2c1 | ecosystem: Environmental > Terrestrial > Soil > Riparian zone | place: USA: East River...
TCCACTGGCGGGTGCGGCGCAGCAGTTGGGTAATGGCGTGGCGTACCTGAGCGTCGCGCCGGCCAGTGGACCCTGTCAGGTCGATGTTGATGCGCCGGGCGGCCCCGACCGGGTTCCCGTACTCGTCGAGGCGCCGGGCCGCGATATGTCCGTCGTTGAGATCCACCCCCATCACCGTGCCCGCTGTGAACACATCGTCTCCGGGTCCGCAGCTCGCACGCTCAGCCCAGGAGGGCAGCGCGGGGATCGCCCACGACCCGGTCAGGTACACGCCACCGCGGCCAGGCCGGCGGCAGATGGTGTACTGGATGGAATTGCCGCCGGTGATCCTGTCGGCCCACTGATCACCGCGGTGAGAGAATGCCGCCACACCCGCCAACACGAAACGGCCCCGTGCAGCATTTGCCAAGTGTTCCAACGGTTTCGGGAGCCGCATACTGACCTGCCCGTCCGGGGTCACCGTGATCGTCAGGTTCCCGAACGGCTCATCACCGGAGCCGATGGCGGTGATCCGCCACCGCGCAGTCGCCCACTGCTGGCGCCACTGCTGGGCGGTCAGGCCGGCAGCTTCGAGGTGGTGACGCCTCGTGGCGAGGCGTTTACCACCCTCCACGACATGCACCCGCCCGGCTGCCCGATCCTGTTCAACCCGGGCCAGCTCCCCCCGCAGATGCTGCGCCCTGCGTTGCTTCTGGAAGCGTTCAGCCTGTGTCGCATAGCCCTTCACCTGTTTGGCTTTGCGGCAGGCCTTGCGTTGCGCCACCGTGAGGGTGTCGGCGGTGGGCGCGGCCACCCGCGCCTCGATAGTGGCGATCGCCGACCGCAACCCCACGATGTGGCGGTACTGGGCATCCCGGGCCAACCGGTACTGGTCATCGTTGCCGGCGATCACCGCGTTGGCCCACCGCGCCGACGACTGCCCCGTCAGCGCCTTCTTGCGGGCGTTGAGCCGGCATCGACGCACTCCGCGCCGCCCGTCAGCATCCAACCCCGCATCCAGCGGCACCGGACGAGACACCGCGACGAGATCGGCGCGACGCACCCAACCCAGATGCTCAGCCACCAGGTCCAACACCCGATCCTCATCGGCGGTGGTGCGCAGCCGAGTCGTGATCGCCACCCCCGAGGGCGCAGCGACCGGTTTCGCCCCACGCCACTGGCGCAACGTGCCCCCACTCACCCGGCAAAACCCGTTTGGGCTGACACATAGTCATCGGCGCCGTGGTTAGCCATCCGCCCTACCATCGACATCGAGGCCCGCGATCGCCACGGCAAGTAACTCGGTCTGGCCCCAGCTCCGCCGAACTGCCAGCAGCATTGCAGGCAGCGCAGAGACTGGCGCGTCCATATCGACCAGCGACTCGGGATCAAGCATCGGGCAGTCGATCTCAGTCCACTCGGACAACGCCTGGCAGGCCAACGCCAGCACATCGACGGCGACGCCATCGAATAGCTCTCTGATGTCACTGGGATCAGCGTCGGAAAGTGCAACTCCGGCAATATTCTCCAACATCACAACCTCGCCCCGAAGGACCAAATCCGCGATCACGTAGGCATGCCCGAGACTTTCCAACGCCCAACGGTCATACCATGCGTCGTCGAACGTCTCAGCATCCAATCCCGCACCAGAGACAAAGGTGGCCCGGGTGTTTCCAGTCGGTGCGTCCAACAGGTCGCCCAATGTTCCAGGCTCCCGGTAGAAGCCGTGATCGCGGGCCCACTGCAGATCGCGCCCGGACAAAGACACATCACGGCGGGCACGTTCGCGGTTGGACTCTTCGACACGCTTTGCGTAGGTGGAAACGTCGAATCCGCAGTCGACCACATACGTTTCCGCCGAAGACGCATCCAACGCGCTATACAGAAACCCCAACAGGTTCAATCTCGCAAAGTCGTGGGCGAACTCCGTCGCAGCGGAATCGATCTGTGGATACTCAAACGTCCTCTGCCGCAATCGAACAGCATCCGTACGCGCCTTCCGCTGCCGTTGCTCGTCGACTCGCGCCGCGGCCCATGCCTTGCGCGCACGCCGCAACCAATCCGGTCTGCAACGCTGCGCCTGGTCAACATCACCGATGGCCCACGGCCTGCCAATATCAGGAAGATCGGCCACCCCGATGCACAGACGTTGAGCCGCGATCTCCGGCGCCAACCACTTGCCGCCACCCTGAGAACCCACCCGCCTGCACCCCCTCCCCGGGGCCGATCGCACCAACACAGCGTCCAAACAATGGCCAACAAACCACGTCAAGGAAGTACATGTATTGGATTCGTTACCCAGATACTGGCAGAGGGTCCGACAACTACGTTCAACCACCAATGACCAACACACTGACTAGCAGTTCGCAACCCGTAGGGTGATCGGGTGCTCGACTACGTCCGCGACGCCGCCGAGATCTATCGGCAGTCGTTCGCTACGATCCGCGCCGAGGCGGATCTGGCGCGCTTCCCGGATGACGTCGCCGGGGTCGTGGTGCGGCTGATCCACACCTGCGGTCAGGTCGACGTCACCGAGCACGTGGCCTATACCGACGACGTCGTCACGAGGGCCCGCGCCGCGCTGGATGCGGGTGCACCCGTGCTGTGCGATTCGTCGATGGTGGCCTCTGGCATCACCCGCTCCCGGTTGCCCGCCGACAACGAGGTGGTGTCGCTCGTCGCCGATCCCGGCGCCGCCGATTTGGCCGCCCGACTGGGCAGCACCCGGTCGGCCGCAGGAGTGGACATTTGGGCCGACCGGCTTGGTGGTGCGGTCCTGGCGATCGGCAACGCACCGACCGCGCTGTTCCGGCTGCTGGAACTCATCGATGACGGTGCGCCCGTGCCGGCTGCCGTGTTGGGCGGCCCGGTCGGGTTCGTCGGGTCAGCACAGTCCAAGCAGGAGCTGATCGACCGGCCACGCGGGATGTCCTACCTGGTGGTGACGGGCAGGCGCGGAGGCAGCGCGATGGCCGCGGCCGCCGTCAACGCGATCGCGAGCGAACGCGAATGACGTCTCCGGACGCACCGCGCGGCACGCTCTGGGGTGTCGGGCTCGGCCCGGGTGACCCGGAGTTGGTCACGGTCAAGGCCGCGCGCGTGATCGGCGAGGCCGACGTGGTGGCCTATCACAGTGCCCGGCACGGACGCAGCATCGCGCGCACCATCGCCGAGCCCTACCTTCGACCCGGCCAGGTCGAGGAGCACTTCGTCTACCCGGTGACCACCGAGACCACCGACCACCCCGGCGGCTACGCGGGGGCGATGGAGGCCTTCTACCGCGAGGCCGCGGACCGCATCGCCGTGCACCTCGAGGCAGGCCGCAACGTGGCCCTGCTCGCCGAGGGCGACCCGCTCTTCTACAGCTCCTACATGCACATGCACACGCGGCTGACGTCGCGGTTCGACGCCGTCATCGTGCCAGGCGTGACGTCGGTGAGCGCGGCCTCCGCAGCGACCGGCATGCCGCTGGTGCAGGGCGACGAGGTGCTGACGATCCTGCCTGGCACCCTGCCACCCGACGAACTGCGGCGCAGGCTTGCCGACACCGACGCGGCGGTGGTGCTCAAGCTCGGCCGCTCGTATCCCGCTGTGCGGGAAGCACTCTCCGCTGCCGGCCGGTTGGACGAGGCGCTGTACGTGGAGCGTGCCAGCACCGCCGCGCAGAAGGTCCTTCCCGCGGCGGACGTCGACGCGGACTCGGTGCCGTACTTCTCGCTGGCGATGCTGCCCGGGATGTCCTCGCCGCCGGAACGATCCGTCGGCAGCGTGGCGGTCGTCGGGCTCGGTCCCGGTGACGTCGACTGGATGACCCCGCAGTCGCGCCGCGAACTCGCCACCGCAACCGACCTCGTCGGCTACGGCCCGTATCTCGACAGGGTCGGCATCAGGGCCGGCCAGACCCGCCACCCGAGCGACAACACCGACGAGCCTGCCCGCGCGAAGCTGGCATGCACCCTCGCCGAGCAGGGCCACGCGGTCGCGGTGGTGTCGTCGGGCGATCCCGGTGTCTTCGCGATGGCGACCGCGGTGCTCGAGGAGGCCAAGCAATGGCCGGGCGTCGACGTGCGGGTGATCCCGGCGATGACCGCAGCGCAGGCCGTCGCCAGCCGGGTCGGCGCGCCGCTGGGCCACGACTACGCGGTGATCTCGCTGTCCGACCGGCTCAAGCCGTGGGATGTCATCGCCGCACGTCTCACCGCGGCCGCGACCGCCGACCTGGTGCTTGCCATCTACAACCCGGCGTCGAAGACCCGCACCTGGCAGGTCGGGGCCATGCGCGACCTGCTGCTCGAACACCGCGACGCAAACACACCAGTGGTGATCGGCCGCGACGTGGCTGGCCCCGGCGAGCGGGTCGACGTGGTGCGACTGGCCGATCTCGACCCCGCCACGGTGGACATGCGCTGCCTGCTCATCGTCGGGTCGTCCCAGACCGAGTGGCATGGCGACCGCGTGTTCACCCCGCGCAACTACCCCAGTTCCTGACCCGCGGAGGTAGTGTCCGCCCGTGGCCCCCGCCGTGCCGATACCGCGTCACCCCGCCGATGTCACCGCCGAGTGGTTGGGAGCCGTGCTCGACACCGACGTGAACGCCGTCGACATCGTTCCGATCGGCACCGGCCAGACCGGCGCCACCTACCGGTTGACGGTCACCTACGCGAGCGACGCTGCGGGCCTGCCCGCGACGTTTGCGATCAAGCTGTCCTCGCAGGACGAGGCGGTCCGCGAACGCGTTGCCCTCGGTTACCGCTCCGAGCACGCCTTCTACACCGACATCGCCGACGTGGTCCGGGTGCCGATCCCCCACCACCATTACTGCGAGATCTCGGATGACGGCGGCGATTTCGTGCTTCTGCTGGCCGACCTGGCCCCAGCGGTCCAGGGCGATCAGATCGGCGGCTGCACCCCGGCCGAGGCGGAACTCGCCGTGCGGGCACTCGCGGGTCTGCACGCTCCCACGTGGTGCGACCCGAAGTGGACGAACTTCCCAGGGCTGGTCATGTCGACGCCGGACGAGGATGCGGCCAAGGGTTTCGGCGACATCGCGGTGATGGCCAACCAGATCACGCTGGACCGACTCGGCGATCGGATGACGGCCCTCGATCGCGACACCGCGACCGAGTCCATGTCCGTGGTGACGCCGTGGCTGCTGGCCGAACCCGGTCGGTTCGCGCTCATGCACGGCGACTACCGCCTCGACAACGTGCTCTTCGCTCCCGACCGGTCCGCCATCACGGTCGTGGACTGGCAGACGCTGGGATCGGGTCTGCCCGCCCGCGACCTGTCCTACTTCACCGCCACGAGCCTGCTCCCCGAGGTCCGGTCCACGGTCGATCACTCCCTGGTGGACGCCTACCACGACGAACTGCTCGGCTACGGCATCACCGGATACGACCGCGAAACCTGTTGGCGCGACTACCGTCTCGGCATGCTCCAGGCTCCGCTCATCACCACGTTGGGCTGCGCGTTCGCCAGCACCACCGAGCGGGGCGACGACATGATGCGCGTGATGCTGGAGCGCGGCTGCCAGGCCATTCGCGATCTCGGCAGCCTGGACCTGGTCAGAGCGCTCTGACCCACGCCTCGGCCTCGGCCAGCGTCGACACCGCGCGCACACCGTCGGGCAGCGCCGGGCGGTCCACCATGATCACCGGCACTCGAAGGGCTTCGGCTGCGTCCACCTTTGCGCGCGTCATGTCACCGCCGCTGTTCTTCGTCACCAGCGCGTCGATGCGGTGTAGCCGCAGCAGCTCCAACTCGTCGTCGTGGTGGTACGGGCCACGTGACAGCACCAGGTGGTGCCGCAGTGGCAGCACGTCACCGTCCGGCGGGGTCACCGCCCGGATCAGGAACCACGCATCGACACCGGCGAAGGCGCCGACTCCGGTGCGTCCAGTGGTCAGGAAGATTCGCGAATAGCCGTTGTCGGCAACCACTTCCGCGGCTTGGGTGTCGGAATCCACCACGATCGCGGCGCCGTTCGGCCAGGCCGGGCGAGCCAGCAGCAGGTGCGGCAGGTCCAGCGTCCGGCATGCCGTCGCGGCGTTCGCGGTGATCGTCGCGGCGAACGGGTGCGTCGCGTCGACCACCCCGTCGACTCCGGACTCGGCCAACCATCGCCGCAGCCCCTCGACACCGCCGAAACCGCCGATGCGCACCTCGCCGACCGGTAATGCAGGATCGGGCACCCGGCCCGCCAGCGAACTGATCACCCGAACGTCGGGATGCAACCGCGACGCCAGTGCCCGCGCCTCGGCGGTCCCGCCGAGCAGCAGCAGTCGAACCATGCTCAGTGTCGGCTTCCGCGGCGCCGGTCCGCCGAGTACAGGTAACTGTCGGTGAAGCCCTCCGCGGCCAGCACGTCACCGACGATGATCACTGCGGTGCGGGTGATCTCGGCGGCGTGCATCCGTTCTGCGAGATCACCGAGCGTGCACCTCAGCACCGTCTCCTGCGGCCAGCTGGCGAATGCCACCACCGCACACGGGGTTTCGGCGTGGTAGCCACCATCGATCAGCTCGGGGACGATCGCGTCGACCTGCGCGGCGGCCAGGTGCAGCACCAGCGTGGCACCAGGGGCAGACAACGTCGCCAGGTCCTCCCCGGCGGGCATCGCCGTCGACAGGGTCGCCACCCGCGTCAGCGTGACGGTCTGCGACACGCCGGGCAGCGTCAACTCGCGGCCAAGCGCGGCCGCCGCAGCGGCGAAAGCCGGTACGCCGGGCACGATCTCGTAGTCCACACCGAGCTCGTCGAGATGCCTGCACTGCTCGGCAAGCGCGCTGTAGATGGACGGGTCGCCGGAGTGCAGCCGCGCCACGTCCAGCCCGGCGGCATGGGCGTCGGCGAGCTCGGCGACGATCTGCTCGAGGGTCAGTGGCCCCGTATCGATCACCTTGGCGTCCGGCGGGCACAGGGCCAGCAGGTCGTCGGGCATGATCGACCCGGCGTACAGACACACCGGGCAGCGGCTCAGTAGGCGCTGCCCGCGCACGGTGATCAGATCGGGCGCGCCGGGCCCCGCGCCGATGAAGTAGACGGTCATCGCTTGGTCACCGACCACTGTGTCACCGGCATTGCAGGCCGCCAGCCGGTGAAGCCGCCAACGGGCTCACCGTGGTAGTGCTGGAACTTGCGCATCTTGCCGCCCAGACGCGAATACCAATGGCCGACAAGCGCCTCGGACTCGACGGTGACCACGTTGGCGACCAGCCGCCCGCCGACCGGGAGTCGCTGCAGGCATGCCTCCAGCAGACCGGGCGTGGTGAAGCCACCCCCGATGAAGATCGCCTCAGGCAAGGGCACGCCAGTGACACCGCGCTCGCTGAGCTCGGCATCGCCGAACGCCTCCGGCGCGGTGCCACGCACCTCCACCTCAGCACCGAAGGCAACGGCGTTGGCGCCGATCCGCTTGCGTCGTTGCTCGTCGCGTTCGAACGCCACCGCCGTGCAGCCGGGCGCGCTCCGGCACCACTCGACCGCGATGCTGCCCGACCCGGACCCGACGTCCCACAACAACTCCCCGGGCCGCGGCGCCAGTGCGGCGAGCGTCACCGCACGGATCGACTGCTTGGTGATCTGACCGTCGTTGGCGAACGCGTCGTCGGGCAGTACGTGCCACACCCGCTCGTCCGGCAGGTAGCGCACCGCGAGCACGTTGAGCGCGTCGACGTCGCCAGGCGGTCGCCTCGACCACTCACGGGCGGTGGCACTGTATTGCCGCTCGGCGGGGCCGCCGAGTTGTTCGAGCACGGTGATTTCGCTGTCGCCCCTGCCGGTGTCGTTGAGGAGACGGGCCAGGGCGGCCGGTGACGAGCCATCCCGCGACAGCACGACAGCCTGACCACCACGGCGCACGGCGGTGTGCGTCGGCGCGGTCACCAGGCTGACGATCTCGGTGTCATGTACCGCCCAGCCGACCCGCGAGCAGGCCAGCGTCACCGAGGACACGTGCGGCAGCACCGCGACACGATCGGGCCCGTAGATTCGGATCAGGCTGTTGCCGATGCCATGCAGCAGCGGGTCGCCGCTGGCCACCACGTGCACGTCACCGTCGTGATCGAGCAGCGTGTGCAGTGCGGGCAGTAGTGGCCGCGGCCATTCCCGACGCGCCGCGCCGACGCTGCCGTCGAGCATGTCGAGTTGTCGCTTGGAACCGTAAATGACCGTCGCCCTTGATAGTTCGGCAAGCGAGGCGCGCGACAACCCGGCCATCCCGTCGGCGCCGATGCCCACCACGACGATCATCGGGGCAACCTCCGCCATACCGCCCGCGGCAATAGTCGGAATGCGAACACCAGCAGGCCGAGCGACCCCGGCACCCACACCTCGGCGCGGCCCTTGACCAGTGCGCGCGCGGTCGCATCGGCCACCTGAGACGGCGTGCTGGACAGCGGCGCAGGCGACATGCCCTCCGTCATGCGGCCGATCACGAAGCCGGGCCGGACAAGCAACAACCGGACCCCGGAACCGTGCAACGCGTCGGCCAGTCCCCTGGCGAACCCATCCAGCCCCGCCTTGGCCGAGCCGTACACGTAGTTGGCACGGCGCACCCTGGCACCCGCGACCGACGAGAACACCACGATGGCGCCCCGGTCTGCCGCCCGCATGGTGGCCGCCAACACGGTCAGCAGGCTGACTTGCGCGGTGAAGTCGGTGTGCACGATGGCGGCGGCGTGCGCAGCATCGGACTCGGCCCTGGCCTGGTCCCCGAGGATGCCGAAGGCCAGCACGGCGGTGCCGATCGGGCCGTGCTCGGCCACGATCGACGCGACGAGTGGGGCGTGGGACGCCAGATCGTCGGCATCGAACTCGCACACGTGCACGGCTGTCGCGCCTGCCGCGGTGACGGCGGCGACCTCCTCGGTCAACCGATCAGCACCCCGTGCGGCAAGTACCACGACGGCTCCCCGAGCCAGGCGCGTCGCCAATTCGACACCGATTTCGCTACGGCCGCCAAATATCACCACCAGGCCCGTGTCATTCACGGCTGCGATTATGTCCTGCGCTAGGTTGGACTTCGATGGCCAAGGCAACCACAAGGCTCACCAACGACGCGATGGCGTTCCTCACCGAGCGCCATCTGGCCATGCTGACCACGCTACGGTCGGACACGTCGCCGCACGTCGTCGCGGTCGGTTTCACCTTCGATCCCAAGACCCACATCGCCAGGGTGATCACCTCCGGTGGTTCGCAGAAGGCGGTGAACGCCGCCGACCGCGGTATCGCCGTGCTGAGCCAGGTCGACGGCGCTCGCTGGCTCTCCTTGGAGGGCAGCGCGACGGTGAACTCCGATGCAGAGGCGGTACGCGACGCCGAGCTGCGGTACGCCCAGCGCTATCGCACGCCGCGGGTCAACCCGCGCCGCGTGGTGATCGAGGTACGGGTCGAGCGGGTGCTCGGATCGTCAGACCTGCTGGACCGCGGCGCCGACTAGACCACGACGAGGTCGTGCGGCCGTTCATTCACCGACATCACACCGTCAGCGGTGACGACGACGATGTCCTCGATGCGGGCACCCCACTGGCCGGGAAAGTAGATACCCGGTTCGACGCTGAACGCCATGCCCTCCTGCAGCGGAATGTCATTGCCCGCCACGATGTAGGGCTCCTCGTGCACGGATAGGCCGATGCCGTGCCCGGTCCGGTGCACGAACGCATCGGCCAACCCCGCAGCGGCCAGCACGTCGCGCGCCGCCGCGTCCACCTGTTCGGCGGTCACCCCCGGCCGCACCGCAGCGACCGCCGCACGTTGCGCCTCCTGCAGTACCGAATAGCGCCGCGCCACTTCCGGCTCCGGCGTGCCGATGCTGTAGGTCCTGGTGGAGTCCGAGTTGTAGCCGGGGTCGTATGGTCCGCCGATGTCGACGACGACGACGTCGCCGTCCTGCAGCACCCTGTCGGAGCACTCGTGGTGCGGGTCGGCGCCGTTGGGGCCGGACCCGACGATGATGAACGCCACCTCCGAATGTCCCTCGTCGACGATGGCGCGGGCGATGTCGGCGGCGACGTCGGCCTCGGTCCGGCCGGGCACCAGGAACTCGGGCACCCGTGCGTGTACGCGATCGATCGCGGCCCCCGCCTTGCGCAGCGCGTCGATCTCGGCCGCGTCCTTGATCATTCGCAAGCGGCGCAACACGTCGGTGGCGAGCACGGGCACGACGCCGAGCACGTCGGCCAGCGGCAGCAGGTGCAGCGCGGGCATCGAATCGGTGACGGCCGTTGCGATCGGGCCCGATGCCCCGCCGAGCGCGTCGGCCACCAACCGGTACGGATCGTCGCCGTCCACCCAATCACGCACGGAGAGGCCGAGTTCCGGCACCGCCGACTCCTTCAGCGCGGCAAGTTCCATCCGCGGCACCACGATGGTCGGATCCCCGGCCGCGGAAACCACCAGCGCCGTCAGCCGCTCGAACGTCTGGGCCCGCGAGCCGAGCAGATAGCGCAAGTCGTAACCGGGTGTGATGACCAAACCCGCAAGGCCTGCCGCCGCCGTCGCCTCTGCAGCGGCCTTCAGTCGCTGCGCGTACACGTCGGTGCCGAATCGGAGGCTACTCATGCCGACGAGGCTAATCGGCCCGCCAGTAGCTGGCGACCTCGACCAGGTTGCCGTCGGGGTCACGGCAGTAATGCGACGTCATCGGGCCCTGTGCACCCGTCTTGGGGACCGGGCCCTCGGTGATCTCGACGCCGCAGTCCCGCAGGTGCGCCCCGATCGCGTCGGGGTCGACGTCGGCGATGAAGCACAGGTCGAGCGAGCCTGGCGCATCCACCGCGCCCGTCACCCAGTTCGGCGCCCCGGTGGGCCGAACGTTGATCTTCTGTACGCCGAACGCCAGGGCGATGCGGCCGGCGCCGAACACCTCGCGTCTCATCCCCAGCACCCGCACATACCAGTCGACGGTGGCCTCGACGTCGTGGGAGTTCAACACGACGTGGTCGATGTGATCGATGGTGAAGCTCATACCTAACGCTACTGTCACTCGAATGCCGGGCGATATCCACGAACTCACCGACGGTCCCGTCCTGCTTCTCGACGGGGCCAGCATGTGGTTCCGCTCGTTCTTCGGCGTTCCGTCGTCCATCACCGCCCCCGACGGCAGGCCGGTCAACGCCCTTCGCGGCTTCCTGGACGCCGTGGCCACGCTCATCACGCGCCACCGTCCAACGCGTCTGGTGGTGTGCCTGGACCTGGACTGGCACACCACCAG
>Ga0193716_1002168_pt1 | contig 11185 bp, 4 predicted proteins | sample U2c1metaG_FD_145901 | JGI IMG/M metagenome (GOLD analysis project Ga0193716, IMG submission 145901) | Soil microbial communities from a riparian zone of the East river system, Colorado, United States - U2c1 | ecosystem: Environmental > Terrestrial > Soil > Riparian zone | place: USA: East River...
TCCAATTTTCTTTTGAGGGCCTGGGTGCCAGGTCTTTTATCACCTGGCAATGGCAATATGGGATTGGCCTGTATGGCGGCTATGAACGAACCTGGAAGCAGAGCGCTTTTAAGGACAAGCCAGAAAATATAAGCGGGGCTATTCCTGTTGCCAGTGAATCTGCGCACGCCAGCGGCCATACAAGTGAAGCAGTACTGCTTGGCCTGACCAAAAGTTATAAGATCAATTCCAAATGGAATGGCGCTATACAAGTATTATACGACGTATGGTGGCAGGACAAGGGACTCAGATCACCGATAGTTTTAAGATTTGTAAATATTAAATAAATGTACCCACTACAAAAGTTTTCTGCTACTTCATTATTGCTCCTGCTTTCATTAAGTGCCGGGGCGCAAGAGCAACAGAGCAATATTTATAACTCATTTGGTTCTGAACTAGAAAACACGGAGAGTTCCAGTCAGATCGGGGTGGATAAATTTACAGGCACTGCGATAGTAGATTTTAGCCTGTTTAAATATCAGAACCCGACAAACGGCCTTAAACATTCCATATCCATAGGTTATGATGCAAAAGGGGTAAAGGTTGATAAAAATGCATCCGAAGTCGGGCTGAACTGGTCGCTGAATTTGGGAGGGACAATTGTGAGAGAAATTAAGGGACTGCCTGATGAAGCACCTAATGGTTTTAGTAATCTCCCGGCAGTTCCTACTTCAATCGGATTATACGATACCGTACTTCTTTATGATCATTTGAAGGACAATGAAGATGGGCAATTTGATATATTTTCATATAATGCCGGTGGTGTTTCAGGGAAATTTGTGATAGGAAAGGATGGACAGATCGTCTCTATCCCTAAGAATAATATAATTATTGAGAAGGAATTTCCGACTGCCGTTTTCCCCGACTGTCATAGCTTTTTTTTCAAGATCACCCTGGAAGACGGCACATGCTATTATTATTCAACCTTCAACTGCTCGGACGTTAAATTCTTTAGCACGGTAAACTCAACCAGCACCCAGTGGTATGTAACAAAGATCGTAGCGCCTTTCAAACAGGATTCCATTCTTTTCGATTATACAAGAATTGATAATGCCGGTCGCAAAAATGGCATCAGTTTTATGGATCACAGGATTGATCCTGTTGACCCCGATTACGAGGCATTCAACCAATTATGCCGCGGCACAGGTTATTTCGATCTTACGGAGAGAAATTGGCACCCCAACACCATTTCCTACCCGGATGGAACGGTTCTAACCTTTAAATACGATAATTTTCAACGGATTGATTATTATAACTCGCAGGCTTTAAACAGGCTGGAGATCAAAAAGGACAATGTAACCCGAGGATACCAATTCTATTATAATTACACATACAGAGCGTTGGATGATAATATTCAACAAACACTTGATTACCAGGATTACAACGGAGCAGGTGTCATAGGTACGGAACAAGAATATAGCTTACAACTATTGCACTTTAATGAGTATTACACAAACGTGTATGATAATTTTGATACCTTGCCCGGCTATCATTTTAAATACAATAGTCAAACCTTACCGCCACGATTGACAACCTATGGCGTTGACCTCTGGGGCTACTATAATGGGGTGAAATCGGTCGATGCATATGGATATCCAAATGAGACAAGATTCCCGGTTGGCAGAAATGGAACAAATATTGAACATCCTGGCGGTTTCAGACTTCCAGACCTTCAATATGCTTTAGCTAAAAGCCTGGAAGAAATTGTGCTTCCAACTGGGGGCGCCACTAAGCTCTTTTATGAGCTGAACACCAGTGACGACTTTGCGACTCCCAACATTTCAAACTTTCAGGCATTCGACGAAGTTGGTGGATTAAGAGTTAAGCAAATCGTAAGCTATGATGGTTTAAATTACAACAACGAAAGAGTCAAATCTTATGAATACCTGAAGGAAGACAACAGATCATCCGGGGTCATGGTAAACACTCCAATCATGTACTTGTTCTATAAGGATGAATATACAAATCCTTTAAGCCTTCACCATCCTATATTCCCGTGTTCACCCGTATCCTATCAAAGCTATTCGTACACAGGGAATGTTTTAGTAAGATTCGGAACGAATATGAATACCCTCATTACCGCACACGGGAACCCGGTAGGCTATGAGCGTGTAATAGAGTATGATGGAATCAAAAGCAAGTTCACTAAAAAAACTGTTTATGAGTTTACCACCAATAATGATTTTCCAATACCTACAACGCTATTAAACAATTATTCGCCTTTTCCATACATCCCAAGTACTGAATTTGCATGGGGGCTGCCGAAGAAAATTTCTGTATTGTCCTTTCATAACGATCTTCTTTCAAAAACAGAGTATGACTACTTCGTAGACATAAACGAACTAAATAACAATAATTTTCGGGCGCTCAAAGTTGGGTTTAAAAGCTATCCCGTCATCGATGCGCCTACGGGCTTTGATTGGGATTATACTTACCCCATTACAGGGAGCGCACTCGTGAGAAGGAAACTTACAACTGACTACGTTGGCCAGAATGATCCGATAACCATTCAGACGGATTATAATTACGACTTTACTTATAATCTGCTAAGACAGGTAAACACTAAAAACGCACTTGGTGAGAACATTGCAACAAAGTTGTATTATCCATATGATTTTTCAATTACCACCGGTGCCGTTGCATTGTTCAATACAAAAAGGGTCATCTTCGATCCGATACGAACAGAAACATGGAACCTTGACCGTGACCAATTGCTGGATGTCAAGGTAGCCGATTATGTGGTTTCAAATAACGCGGTCAAAGTATTGGCTAGCTACTATTTCTCACCATCAAGCCCGGTAAGCTCTTCTGCCTGGGGTGCGTTTAATCCGAATAATATTTTTCAGAATCCCGGCTACCTGATAAAAAGGACCAGAAATGATATTTTTGATATCAAGAATAATGTTCTGCAAGCTACGCTGAACGGCCAGACTACCAGCATTATGATGGGATATAACAATACCATCGCCGTTGCTAAAGTACCAAATGCTCCCCTTTCAGACATTGCCTATACAAGTTTTGAGACTGACAACGATTGGGGACGGTGGACCACATCAAACACAGGTTATTCCTTTGTTGACAACGCCTATGTTACCGGGGAGCGCGCATACACCATTGGGGCTGGCCAATATATCTCAAGTCCAAATCTTGACCCTGCCAGGAAGTATATTTTTACAGGCTGGGCGGATGCCAATGGTATGGTGCTCAGTGCTAATACTGCCGGTGGAGTAGTTACCATTAACCCTGCCATCATAGCAGACCATCGGGGCTGGAATCTCTACCAGGCCGAGATTACCAATGCGACCAGCTTCTCAATACACATGGGGTCCGTAGCAAACGTGGATGAACTTAGGTTATTCCCTGCTGGAGCAGTGATGAGCACAACTACCTATAAGGCGCTAACAGGGATAACAAGCGAATGCGATCCGGGAAATAAGATCATTTATTATGAGTATGATGTATTCGGGAGATTGATTGACAAAAGAGATTTGGACGGTAATATAATCCAGGTTTTGGAATACAATAATAACCAGGTACAAAACTAACTATAACCCCCTCTCTAATTCGTAAAAATGAAAAAGTCGATATTTTTTACATTGCTTTTATGCCTGGGATATGGTGTTGTAATGGCGCAGCTAAACGTTCCCAATAACGTCAGTGTTCCCGGTTCAGCAACTCAGCCCACAATAACGTATCCTGCAGACTACCCATCGGGTGTTAAGCTGAATAATATTAAATGCTACATCCCTTTCGCACCTGTCAGCACTGTATATGATGCACAGCACAGCTTGCCCTGGGGACAGGTTGTGGTCTCCTCTTTATATGCCGATGGCCTTGGGCGCCCAGTGCAAAGGGTAATGAAGAATTCAGCTCCCAATGGAAGAGATGCCGTTGATATCAACATTTATGATTCATCCGGAAAGCAGGTCATTAAATTATTAGGCTATCCCAGTCTGAGTATGGATGGCAATTTCAAAAGGGATGCATTTAGTTCACAGGCTTCGTACTATAGCTCCTTTCCTAACACATTGGCCCAGGGTGATGGAACCTTTCCATACAGCAAAACATTGTATGATTATGAGACGGCACAACGAACAGTAACAGAATACATACCCGGATCAACAAACGTTGGCCAGGGCCGTGGCAGTACCCGCAGTTCCTTTCTTAATACCGACCCGGAAAAAATAAGAAAATGGACCTTTGTCAATCCAACGACACCTCCCGTCTCAACTTCCACCTGCACGGAGTTTTCATTGTATGTAACCGAGTCCGTAAACGAAAATGGGAAACGTACCAGGGTTTATAAAGACATCGAAGGAAAAGTAATTCTGACAAAAACGGAGGCTAATACATCTGTATTGACTACCGAACACGATGGGTGGCAATGCACCTATTCGGTATATGACGAGTATGGAAGGATCAGGCAGGTAATTACTCCAGGCGTAGTAGAGAGCATAAAGAACAGTGGCTGGAATATTTCGCTGTCAAAATTCAATGATCTCTGCTACAGTTATGATTATGACAGCCGGAGCAGGATAATCAGCAAAAAGCTTCCTGGCCGTACTATACTAAATATCGTTTATGATAATACTGACAAGCCTGTATTGGTCCAGGATGGAAACCTGGGTGTTTCAAATCAATGGCTGTTTATAAACTACGACCGTCTTGGAAGAGCGAGAATGAGCGGCAAGTTTTTAAATACCGCAGGTTATACTGCTGATCAGCTCCGGACGATACTGGCGGCAACCACAACACCTTCAAACAGCTTTCTGGCCTTTATCTGGTCCAACCCAAATGATAATCCCTATACCATTTCAAGCACCCTGGCCGATGCAGAAATCTACAACCTGAACTACTATGATAATTATAGCAACATGCCCTCTGGGATAGCTTATGATGATCCATCGGTACAAGCACTGCCTTTAGGTACAAATAATGTCGCCTCTGTCTTTTTATCACAGCCTTTAGGGATGGCCACTGTCAGCTACAGCAGGTTAATGAGTGGAAATACTCCCTTGAGCCAGTGGATAAGCTCCGTTCAGTTTTATAATAATCAAGGGCTTCCTATCCAGGTGCATTCCCTTAATCAAAAAGGCGGGCATGATGTGGTTAGTATCAGCTATAATTTTAAGGGAATGCCGCTTAGCCTGCACGCCGTCCAAAACAACCCGTCGGCAAGCAGCAGTGATATAGGCACGGTGGATATCTGGAAGATAATGAATTATGATAACCAAGGCCGGATGCAATCAGTGCTTCAAAAAGTAAATAATGAGCCTGCCTATCGTAAAATCAGAACTTTGGCCTACAGTGATCTGGGAGACAAGATACGCTCTGTCAGGTACGGTGAAAATGCAGAGGACCAGGATTTCAAATACAGGATCTGGGGTGCATTGGAAAGCATCAACAAGAGTTTTTGTGAAAGTGGCAGTGGAAGTAACTTTTTTGGTGAGCTAATCAATTACGACTACGGTTTTACCAATATCAACAATATTTTCCCTTCAGGGGTGCAGTGGCGCATGAAAGGAACGCCTACCATCTTAAGAGCCTACGGGTATAAATATGATGACGCCGGGCGGTTGCTTGATGCCAATTATAACCAAAAGGATGCTGCCCTGTCTTCTGGCTGGACGAATACGTCAGAAAATTATAGCGCTCATGATATAAGTTACGATCCCAATGGGAACATTACCCATATGGAACAGTGGGGTTCTAAGCCCGGAGTATCGCCATTTAAAATGGACGACATGGATTACGTGTACAAAAACGGTAACCAGAGTAACCAACTGGAATCCGTTACAGATGATATTAAAACAGATTTTGGATTGGGTGAGTTCACCGAAGCAAGTTCCGCAACTACGGATTATGGCTATGACCAGAACGGGAACGCCACATCCGACGCTAATAAGGATATCACTTCCATAAACTACGATTTTAATAATAAGCCTTATGAAATAAATTTCAGTTCCGGGAGATCCATCAAGTTTAAATACGACGCAGATGGAACCTTGCTTAGTAAAGAAATCCTGGAAAGCGGGCATCCGAACAAAGTGATAGATTACATAGGCAATCTTGAGTATCTGGACAACAAGCTGACGTCTATATCTCATGATGAGGGGCGTGTCAGACCTGTTGTGATATCCCTGACAGGAGGAGGAACGGCGCGGGATTACGAGTATGACTATTTTATAAAAGATCACTTGGGAAATGTCCGCAGTGTGATTACCGAGGAAGTCGATAATAACTGGTGGACCCCGGTATATGACCCTCCTACTAAAACAAGCACCCCAACGCTTTGTCCCACCTGCAAGCCTGCGGCGGGAGGTCCAACATCGGGTAATGTGGCTGGCGGTTATACCATGGCGGAACGGACTTATTCGGTGACAAACGAATTGATTAATGCAACGACAGAGGAAGCAACCTTCGATAATGTTGCACAAACCAGGGATGTCAAGCCGGGCTCTACGAGCGCCAGTGATGTAAACGATACAAGGCTGAATGAAGATGAAGGCAGGATAATTGGTCCGAGCATATTGCTTCCAGTGACGGCCGGCGATAAGGTAAATATTAATACAGCCGCCTTCTATACCATAACTGACGGCACGGATTACAATAGCAATGTCTCTGCCGAAGAGTTAGTTGCGGGGATAGTTGAAGCCCTGTCGGGAAACGGGGGTTATCAAACGCTCAACGAGGGTGGAATCGATGGGCAAACCATAGGGAATGGTCTTAGTTCGGGAGAGTTTCTAAGTGGGATGCAGAATCTGAAGGCAACTGCTTTAGTGAGTAACCAAAAGCCCCAGGCTTTTCTAAACTACCTGTTGCTTGACGAGGATATGCATGTGGTCAGCGACCAAAGCGGCTTCGTTCAGACTATCGATGCAGAAACCTGGAACCAGCTTGTTGTCCCGGAGATCGAAGCCAAAAAAACTGGTTACCTTGTTGTGTTTCTTTCCAATGAAAGTAAGATGAGCGTTCACTTCGACAATTTGTACGTAAGGCATTACAAGGGCAAATTACTGGAAGAGAACCACTACTATCCTTATGGATTAACGATTACTAAAAAAGCTTTTGTCGGTGCCGCAGCTAACAACAATCTGTTGTCCGGCAATTTACTCAACAGGAAGGAGTTCAGTGACCTGAAAGGGCTGAACTGGTATGATATGGGTGCAAGAATGTATGATCCGCAGATCGGCAGATGGCACTGCCCTGATCCTTTAAGCGAGGAAGCTGTTAATATATCTCCCTATAGGTATGCATTTAATAATCCGGTGGCTTTCACGGACGCGAGTGGTTTATACGAAGGCGACGGAACCTATGGAGATGATGATGACAGTGGCCCCACTGATGGAGATGGTTATTCATATACCACTACCACTACAACAGAATTATTTGAAGGACCTTCCCAAAGTAATAAACCCAATGAACATGGATCGTATAAAATTCCAACTGAGAGCGGTAAAGAAGTTATTATTGAAAATGGGGTGTGTGCTCCACCAATGGAAAAAACTGTTACGACAATCACAGAAACGTCAGGTCCAATTGATGTAGTGTCAGTTCAACAAAACAATGGAAATGATGATGGAGGTGAAAGACCTAATGGAAGAACGGGCATGATGGACGGACTGGTTTCATTGGAAGCTGGCGGTGGCGGAAATGGACCTAATAAGGATATGCATTTATCCGCCCAAGGTTACCAATTTGTGAAGGATTATGAATTATATAAAGAATATATGTATGACTTAGGTGATGGAGGTAAAACGGTCGGTTATGGATACCATATACCAATAGGCCAAGAATATAAATTTGTTAAGGGATTGTCTAAAATAGAAGCAAATGACCTATTGCATAATATTATGGGGGATTTTGAAAATCAAGTTAAACGATATATTACAGTTCCGTTAGACCAAAAGCAATTTGATGCCTTAACAATATTTGCATTTAATATAACAGGTGGATTGCAACCACAACATAAACTTATAAATGCAGTAAACGAAAAATCCAATATTCAGCAAATGAAAGCAACTTGGCTATTATACGGCAATGGAAAAATAAAAGGAGTATCAAAACCATTGAGGGGGTTATTTAATAGGCGAACAGATGAATTTGAAATATGGGAATTAGGGAATTACAAAAGAGATCATTAAACTAAAATAACTATGCAAAACTCAAAAAAGTTTTTATTAATAATAAGCATACTGATATCTAGAAGTTTACTAGCTCAGCAAGTCAATAAAAATATTATAAATGAGAATATACTTGTATGCTGGCGAGTAAAAGATTACCGATTAGAAAAAGCAGTCGCATTAACAGATAGAGAAATTAAAAACTTTTCTAAAAGGGAAGTTTGTTTAAATAATGACAAACTAGAACTAATTATTGACACAATAATGTCCCCAAAATATTCTATTACTACATTTAATTCTGAAAAGTATTTATGGGATACATTTCGATACACCAAAAAACATATAGGAATTGAAACAGAAAATTTATATGAGATTAGTGTAAAGGGAAAATCATCAAACAAAAAAATTGGTGAAGTTGCATATTCGTTTTTGTATGATGGAAATTATTTGTATTTTATAGAGGACGGTGTGATTTTTCGCTTATATAAGCCTAAAAGCTCTCCCAATCGATCTTCTAGCCATTAAATAATGGACGGCTCGGCCTCTATAAAACGCACGTTATGGAATTGAATTTACACCAATTACAGAGGCGGTTGAGGTTTCCAATGAAAACAAGTAGTGTAAATAAGGGGGTAAATAACCAACATTGCTTCCATCTTGAAGAAGGCCTGCTGATTGGCCATGATGTCCAATTGTTTGTTATGGATCTCTTCGTAGAGAAATGAATTTAGGAAAGCCAATCTTTGATTCATACAGACTGCCAAATGGCGACTTGATTCCTACCGGAGGTTTTTTAAATACAGAAAGATATATTTTTCAAACTCGTGACTGGATTTATAACCCCTGTCGCGGAGCATGGATGCCACCTATAAAATAAACAATTATGGAATTTAATCAACTTGTATTCGATAAGCTTGGACTAATTTTTCAGAAACAAAATCTGCATGTCACAGAACAGTTTAAAAATTACGTAAAATTTAAATCTAATTGCGTAGTAATTACACTTAATCATAATGAGCTAGAAAACTCAAATGCGTTTTATGTTGGTGGAAATGAGGATTTTTTATATCCAGTTAATGAAAATGTTCTAAGAAATGTTTTTAATTCAAATTTAAAGATAACTGATTTAAATAAAGAAACATTTGTAAATAACCTTGCCATATTTTTCGAACAAGAAGGAAGGACACTAATAGCAGGCAATACTTATGCCTTGGAAGCAGTTGAAACATATGTTTATAAAAAAGGAGAAGCATACACAATGCAATTAATTAATAAGCAAAACTTATTAGCTGCTGACAAAGCTTGGGAAGAGGAAAATTAAGACAATAGCAAGTAGTTCAAACTTGTCTGTGACATGAAATTTCTTCCTTTGCTGTTTTGGGACGTTTTATTCGAACGCAGAATGTTCCAAATCAATCAAGAACACTTTAGATTATATTAATCATTTTTTCGGTCGGATCATCTTTAATAAAGAATAAAAGATTAATAAGGGCAGTGGGACAGAATTCAACTAATGCACGATCACCTCAACCGAACGCTCATGAAGAGTTTTTGCTCGGCCACTTGAAGGATTTAGGGTATCTAACAGGAAAAGACATCCACGACAAGCTGATCTCTCATTTCGATGTTTCCTCGGAAACCGCGAGAAAGATCACTCAAAGGGCAGTGGCGAAGGGACTGATGAGGTCCAGTAAGCCATACACTTTCGGTAACAAGCAATACGTGTACTATAAATTCGGTAACGTATTGGGTAAAGAAGAAGTGAAGAGCATAACAAAAACAGAACGCCCACCTGTTTACCGCCTGATCACAGCTATAGAAGAAAATAAGGGGATCATTTCTTATTACGAAGCACTTAAGATCACAGCATCACCAGTTTCTAATTCGTCGTCCAAGATCAGCACCCTGGAAGATATTCTAAGTCTGCTCACGGGATTAAAGCTTGCCTATGTTTTAACCGATACCAATGGGGTGAAATATATTATTGAGCGTAACGCCGATCCTTCCCTTCCAACCGATAATGAAGAATCATTGATGAGAGCGCACTATTCGAAGATGGTTGTCGACTGTACCTTCCTGCCGGATATTGTGCGCTGGTTACAACAAGCAAATCTTGTAGGTGAGAATGCACCGGTTTACAGGAACCGGTCGACCCCTTCACTTGGCGCCCGGCATAACAACTTTATGTGGGACGCATTCGCATATACGCGAACAACCGGCATAAATGAACTGGTTGGTGTAAAAAAGGCAGCCAAACAGGATGCTCAGACATTTGTACCCTTAGATGTAGTGCTTAGCAGAGAATACAGCGAAGTAGAGCTCGACGGTTTTGTAAGCAGAGTCCAGGTGGTCATACAATCAGTGAAGCTTGGTAGGCGAAAAGTCCTGCCTATAATAATATACAGGGCTATATCACCGGTAACAAAACGCAAGATCAGATCGCTCGGTTTTTTATCTATCGATATCGCTTCCATCTTTGGTAAGCACGTTCATACACTGCTTGAGCATATCAGGCAAATGCAACTTTCGAAAAGAGAGGGCTTCGGTGGCAACGGACAAACGGTAGATGAAATGCTTGCGTTGATAGAGAAGATGGGACAGGGAACCGGTTTACGCACCCTGCGTGGGATTCTTTTCGAATACCTGATGTACCCGTTGGTCAAGACAATCTATCCGAACGCGAAAATCCAGCAAGGGGTGAAGATTCCTAAGACTGTTATCAACCTGGTCGATGACGCCGATGATGTTAACAACGCAAATAAAGCGAAGGAATATTTCGAGTATGATTTTATTGTCGAGTCGTCTAACCCCAGTGAACTGGTGATCATCGAAGCGAAGGGATATGCCAAAGGCCACCAGTTTTCTCTTGGCCCGTGGGATAAGAAAGGTACAGTTAAATGGTTCTTCGGTAATTCGTTTAAATCCGCAAAGACACATTATGAAGGAATTTTTGGCGGTGCTACAAAAATTACCGGCTGTTTTATAACGAGCTCGGGTTTTACCAAAGAAGCAAGCGAATGGTT
>Ga0193716_1002169_pt1 | contig 11184 bp, 13 predicted proteins | sample U2c1metaG_FD_145901 | JGI IMG/M metagenome (GOLD analysis project Ga0193716, IMG submission 145901) | Soil microbial communities from a riparian zone of the East river system, Colorado, United States - U2c1 | ecosystem: Environmental > Terrestrial > Soil > Riparian zone | place: USA: East River...
GCTGTGGCTTTTCATCGGCATGCCGATGAAAAGCCACAGCGTGCCCGCGTACATGGGATGACGCACATACGCATAGGGACCGGTGTCGATCACCTTGTGATCATGCGCGACACTGATGTTGGCTGCGGCGAAGCTATTGACCTTAAGCACCCAGAAAATAAAGAGGAATGACAATACGATCAGGATGTCCCCAACAAAGGACAGGTATGCGGGCACCGGCGAGAGGCCAACGCGGTAATCGAGTGGAGGCAGGATGATAAAGATAAAAAAAGCGAGGATGATGAGCGACACGATGATCTTCTGCGACCATTCTTTCTCATGCTGTGGACCGGCATTCATGCGGCGCTCGAGAAGCGGCCTGTCGTACAGAGCGAGATAGACGGTGAAGGCGACGGTCGAAACGGAAAAGACCGCGATAAAGAGCCAGCCTTGCCAGTAATGCCACGTGCCCGCGGGCAAGAAAGTGAAGGCGACGAATGCGGCCATCCCCGCGACCCCTTGCGCGATGGCCTTCTTGTAGAGCGGATCCATAGATGCATGAATGGTACACCCGCGGTCCCACCCCGCAATGCGCGGCCTAAGCGCGGAGTGAGATCACTCATGAGGCAAAGCGGGACATGCATTATCGCCGGCTCTCTCGCAGCTTTGGTCGCTTCTGCACAGAGCGCGCAATCTCCAGTGCAGTCAAGGGAGACTCGCGATCAGACGAATGCGATGGCCATGGAAACCCCGCTGCCAACGACGCTGGCGGGTTGGTCCGCGGGAGCTCGACTCTTTGATGGCCTTGGGGATTATCACCGCTCAGTGAGTACCAAGTTACCGGAGGCGCAGCGTTATTTTGATCAGGGAATGCGGCTTCTTTGGGGGTTTAATCACGATGAATCGACGCGATCCTTTGCACGTGCACTCGAGCTCGACCCAACCTGTGCCATGTGCGCGTGGGGCGTTGCCCTAACGGTTGGTCCGAATTACAACGTACCCATGCTGGCGGAAGCCCGGGCGAAAATCGCCTTCGAAGCGACTAAGCGCGCTCAGAGTCTGGCCGCTTCCGCTGCGCCGGTCGAACAGGCCCTCATCTCTACGCTTGTGCAACGCTACCCGAACGCGCAGCCGCTCGATCCTCAGAGTACTGCCCCGATTTTGATGGCGCACGCCGCCGCCATGCGTGACGTCGCCCGGCGATATCCCGGCGACCTTGACGTGCGGACGTTGTATGCCGAGTCCATGATGAACGTGCATGCGTGGAAACTCTGGAGCTCCGACGGAAGGCCGGCCGACGGAACCACGGAGATCATCGCCACTCTGGAGAGCGTGCTCAAGCGCGATCCATTGCACATGGGTGCACTCCACTATTACGTTCACGCGGTGGAAGCATCGCCACATCCGGAAAGAGGACTTGCGGCAGCCGCTCGGCTTCGCACCCTTGCGCCCGCGGCGGGACATCTCGTACACATGCCTGCCCACATATTCCATCGCGTCGGCGCATACGAAGAATCCGCCGAGGCGAACCGCAAGGGTGCTGCCGCCGATGTGGCCTACCTCGCAAAGACGAATCCAATCGACTACTACCCGGCCATGTACGTGAGCCACAACTATCAGTTCCTGGCCTACTCGGCGGCGGCTGAGGGCCGCGAGACGGAGACGCTCGATGCGGTGCGCCGCTCGAGAGCCAGTGTGTCGGACGCGCAGCTACGCGAGATGCCGGGCACCGACTGGTATGTTGCAGAGCTCTACACCGCACCCGTGCGTTTTGGACGATGGGACATGCTGCTCGCGGAAGCACCGCCAGCCGCGGGTTCGGCAAGCCTCACCGGTGCCTACTTGTACGCCACGTCAGTCGCGCTTGCCGCGAAGAATCGGCCGGCGGAAGCCCGCGAACGACTGGCGCAGCTCGACACGCTGATCGCCGGCCTGTCCGCGGAGGTGCCGGCCGGACAAAACACGCTGCGCGACGTGCTCGCGGTTGCTCGTCGAGTTGCCGCCGCGCGCATCAGCTCCGCCGAGGGTCGCGGCGAGGATGCGATTCGAGACATGCGCGAAGCGGTCGTGCTCGAGGACGGATTGGCATACGACGAACCCGCGGGTTGGTTCTTTCCGGTGCGCCATCTGCTCGGTGCGGAACTTCTTCGCGTGGGAAAAGCAAACGACGCGGCGAGCACCTACCGCGACGATCTGGCCCGCCATCCGGCCAACGGCTGGGCCCTGTATGGCCTCATGCAGGCTCTCAAGGCTGAGGGACGCGGTGCTGAAGCGAGTACTGCCGAGGCGGAGTTTCGCACAGCGTGGCGGCAGGCCACTATTTCCATCAGCGCGTCAGCGTTCTGAGGCGGCAAGAGCCGCTGACCGGCCAATGGGGGCCGAGTCGCACTGCGACAATCACATTTGACAACAATTTTATTCTTTTCGCGCCACACTGACTGAGGTCAGATCACTGGGAAGGCCGTGTGATTTCAAGTCATCCCATTGTGCTGATTTAACAGGTTTGGAGAGATTGTGCCGACAAGCTATCTCCCCCGTCGGTGCAATGCCTAACGGTCGGGGCCCCTCCAAAAGGCCCCGCCGTTTTTTCTTCTGCTGGCTGGTCGCCTAGCTCAATAATCTGCTTCATTGCACATCCTTCCAACGCGAGCCTTCCGCATCGTTGCAAGTATCAGTTCCTGTCATACTCGTCGTGGCGGCGCCACCAGACGCCCGTCTCGTTGCGCCCCTTGGGGGCGCGGTCGAGCCACTGGTACATACCCCAGAAGCCGTCCACTCCGCGCGCATAGGTCGAATAGGTATGGTAGACAACGCCGTCCTCGATCACGAAGGTGCTCAGGCCTGGCCTATCGCGGGCGTACGTCGGCACGTCGGTTCCGCATCTGGCCGCCAACTGTGTCACGGGCTCGGGGACCACTATCGTCGCGTCCATCGCGTGACCACCACGCTCGTAGTTGTATTCGATGGTTCCCGCGCGCTGCTCCTCCTCGGTGAACGAGACATCGAAATTGAAGTTGAAGTCGTTGCCGAACGAGGATGCCCAGGGAAACGTCCACCCCATGCGCCGCTTATACGCCTGCAGCTTTGCCAGCGGCGCCCGCGACACCGCCGACAGCGTGACGTCGTGGTTCGCCAGGTGCGTGACCACGCCGTTGAACCCGTCAGCGATCGACGAGCAGGACGGACACCCCGCCGTGTAGTCGGGCCCAAACATGAAGTGGTAGACGAGGAGCTGCGAGCGTCCTCTGAAAAGACCTGGCAGCGAGGCGCTTCCTTCGTCAGTCTCGAATCGGTACTTCTTGTCGATTCGAACCCACGGCAGCTCCTGCCGCCGTTGGGCTAGCCCGTCGCTGCGCCGCGTGAGATCCTTTTCTTCCTTGAGCAGCTTGAGCCGCTCGCCCAGCCACTCTTTGCGTGTCCCAGTCCTGTGCTTGGTCATCGCTCGTTTCCTTCAGTTGATTGGTGATGCGCTAGATTAGGCGTTGGGTACCACGGGGTGGGAGTTACAAGTGTGGCGCGATTTCGATAGGTGAAGCGCAGGCGCTGAACGCGATTCGCATCCGCGGCGATCGCCGTCGTCGGCTAAGAAGGTACCGTCGGAGTATCTATGTTATCGGCATCCAGGCGGCGTTTGAGCAAATAGCCCTGAGCTCCGTGCCCGACTAAGTTCATTTGCTGCAACAGGTTCGGGACGTCGCCCAAGATGATGACCGATAACTGAGGCGCTGCGCCCATCAGCACCAGAAGTGTTTTAAACCACCGTGTCGCCGGAAGGTCCCAATCCATAATTAGCGCATCAACCGCATCGTCGTGAGGGCAGGTAGAACCCTGCGGCGCAAGACTAAACTGGATTTCACCTAGCGTTAACGTCGGATCGGATGATCCGGAGTATGCTGGACTCCCACGCGACAACGCTACCAAGGAGAGGGTTCATGAGCGTACATTCTTGCCGCTGGCCCCAATTACTGCTGCTTGGAACATTAGCAGCCTGGGCAGCAACGACTTCCGGCGCAGAGAAAACTGAGTTTTCGAGCCAGTACGGCGGCTATCGGGTTTCGACGGATTTTACGGTTGATGGTAAAGACCAAACCGTCATATCGCTGCCTGTTGGCGTGCGCTCTGGCGACCTATTGTCGATTCATCCGCTCCGCTTGAATAGTGACGAGTATTTGATCCTGCAAAAGTGCGAGACGCCCGATTGCACTGAAGCGACGGTCGTTCGTGCATGGAATGCTTTGGGATATATGCGCCCCGATCTAATTAACTCCAACAAGATACCGCTCAAAGCGGGTGCCCGCTACATGCTGTGGATGCAACGCATTTCGACCCAGGGGAGCGGCAGCTTTTCACTCTACGAGAGGAATAGCCCGCCTCTGGTCTTTACGCCGGCAGGCTCGCCTGCAATCTTCTTGGCGTCCGACCTGGCGGGCGCACGTAAACACGGTCCCACACCTATTGATAGGTCTTCGAAAGCAGGCGGCGTATTCATCGCGAAGTTCGAGGGCGGCTCGGTTGTGCGGATGAAGTTGCTGCGGGTGGCGGCAAACAAGGAAGCCCACGCGGCGCTGCACTAGAGATGTGTGATTCTGGTGGCATTTCATTTGTCGCGATGGATCAGAGTTAGCGAAGTGATGGATTTTGCCACATCGGATTGGCCATTTAGGTCTGCAAAGGAGCACGTCATGACATCGCTTAGAGTCTTGCAACTGAGTTGTGTACTCATCATTTGCGGAGTCACCATAGCCGCTTCTGCCGGTGAGTCAGCCAGCGATCCAGAGCAGGGGACCTGGCAGAAACACGATTACAATTTTCAATTTTTGGGCTTCACGACCACTTACTCATGCGACGGCCTTGCGAGCAAGCTCAAGGTACTGTTGATCGCGGCCGGCGCGAGGGCAGATGCGAAAGCGGTCTCGTCTGGTTGCTCCAGCGGCTATGGTGTTCCTGACAAGTTTGCCCGGTCGCGCCTCACGTTCTATACGCTTGCGCCGGTTGGCGGTGGAAAGAACGCGAGTCCGCCGATCAACGGCGTGTGGCGGTCGGTAGCGTTGGCAGAGCGTTCGCCTCGTGAGGTCGCCCTAGGTGACTGCGAACTCATAGAGCAATTTCGCGACAAAGTTTTACCGATGTTCGCGACGCGCAAGGTCGACAATCGGATGACCTGCGTTCCGAATCAGGTGTCGGGTTCGGTCATCAATCTGAAGTTTGAGGTTTTCGCTGGGTTGCCGGCCAAGAAGCAGTGATTGCGAACGGAGATTGAGCTAGGGCGCGGAAGCGGCCGGTTTCCCGCTGGATTTGGTCGTATGGAATACCTGCGACGCGCCCTGCATCCACGGCTTTGACACGTGTGCGGACTTGCTCCGAATCATCCGGCGGCGTTAGCGCTGATCATTTCCGCAACCCATTGCTCGAGCTTCGTCGTGTCAGAGGTATCGCCTTCGTAGATATGAGTCGGTACAAAGGGGCCAATCCTGCGTGGCGCATACGGCATGATGCCCCACAGTGTGACAAACTTTGTCAGACCAGAGGGCAGCACGATGAACCGAGCTTCCGAGTAGTGCGTATTGGCGCTGGTGGTGTGCCCAACGTGAACCGCGCCCCAAGGCCCGAAAATAAGCGGCCGCCAGCAGGCAAGAACTGAAGCAGGCCGAATCAGTCATATGATGTCGTTAGAAGAATCGCAGTTGCGTTGGTCGCGCTCGGTGCTGCGGCGCGTATCGATTCTTAGGTCGTACCTGTTATTTGGGGGGGGGGTGGATATGTCCCCATTGTGGTAAGAGAATAAAGAGATGGAGGAGAGTGAGGAGACGACGACGTGAAGAAGCTTGGGACAGTGATTGCGTGCGGCATCGTGCTGCTTTGGTGGACGACGGCTGGCGCGGATGACTCTACGGCGCAAACGCGGAATTGGTCGGGAAGTTTTGTTGCTCGTGTTGAGGCGCTCGCACTGATCGAGACGCTGAATTCCGAGTTGCTGAGCAATAACAGTGCGACTTTGACTCTGGAGCATTGGTGCGACATCCACCATCTGGCATCCCCACCACGCATTAAAGCCGTACTAGATCCTGATGTGGACAAACCGGCCTCTCCCGAGCAGCGTCAGGAGTTGCAAGTCACGCCGACCGAACCGGTGCGCTACCGAAGGGTGAGACTGGAGTGTGGGTCCGTCGTGCTGTCGGAAGCGGACAATTGGTACGTCCCCAGCCGACTAACACCCGAGATGAACAAACTCCTGGGCACCACTGATACGCCGTTCGGCAAAGCGGTGCAGCCGCTTCATTTCCAGCGCCGCACGTTGTCGGCCAAAGTACTGTGGCGGTCGTTGCCCGATGACTGGGAGATGAACGCAGCCAGCATTGGTGCTGCGGTCGTTCCTCCCATGCCCGCCAATCTGTTGGAGCATCGCGCCATTTTGACTTTACCGGACGGCACTCCCTTCAGCGAGGTCGTGGAAACTTACACGGCCAATGTTCTTGGCTTTCCAGTACCGCACCCGTAACCCGGGAATACCTTGCTTACCTCCTTCGCGTCGCAACGTTTTCGTGCAAACAGGCATGCAAATGGTTGAAGCGAAGCTTAAGCATCCAGGAACCGGGCGCTTGGCATGGGAATATTGGGGAGAAGCCGGCGTGGGCGGTATTTCCTCACCTAACGATCTGGACGGTGGAAAGCGGAGAGCTCCGAGTTGTGGAAGCGGCAACGGACGGCAGGCCGTGAGGCGAGGCCGAGGCTCACGTCGGTGGCTGGGGCGAAATCGAGATTCCTTGCAATAACCGGAACCGAGCCACGGTCATCTCTCATGCATCGGGAGGCGATTCTCTTATCGCATCTGATTTTGTAAGCCATTGCTCGAAACTATATCCGGAGGGAAACCATGAAGCGTACATTTCCAAAACATTTCGGCATTGTCTCCCTGCTCGCAGTACTGACTCTTGCCCTTGGTCTCCCGATTGCGGCCAGCGCGCAGCGCCCGACACGCATCACGGCAGAGACACAGAAACAGATTCTCCATGAACCGGGCGCCCCCGTTCTCGGGTCTGCGAACGCCAATGTCACCGTGGTTGAGTACTTCGATTACAATTGCCCGTTCTGTAAGGCGTTGGCCCCCGTCTTTCGCGCGTTCATTGATAAGGATAGCGCCTCCGCAGTCCTCTACAAAGAGTGGCCCGTCTTCGGCGGCGTCTCCGTTTATGCAGCACAATCAGCCTTGGCTGCCAATTATCAGGGCAAATACTTGCAAGCGCACGATGCGTTGATCAGCGCCCCTCGTCTTGAGGGAAACAGCCAAGTAGATGCGGCTTTGCAGAGCGCGGGTATAGACATGGGCCAACTAAAAAAGGACCTTGTTGGGCATCGAGAGTCAATTGACCGCCTGCTGATGCGCAATGACGCCGAGGCGCGCACCTTGGGTTTTCGCGGAACACCGGGTGTTTTGGCCGGCCGGCAGACAGTCTCAGGTGTTTCGGATTTGGCAGCGCTGCAGTCCGCCGTTGCGCTTTCGCGTCGCACGGGAGCCGATCGATGATGGGTCGTTACGCCGATTGGTAGATCCTTTGCGTTTCAGCACGGCCGCTCGAGGCGCGTTCGGTTCGATGAGCGCATCTAGACTTTAGATTTTTGAAGGTCGTCGGTCGGCTCGCCGGCACCGTTGAGGAATATTCAGAACTCACCGCGCTCCTCCACGACGGCGCGAGTTGCCGCATAAAGTTGACATTCCGGCACGCCTGCGGTATTTGCCACGTTCGTCGCTAAGGAGTCGAACCGATGTTCTACCTCGTGCTCGGTCTGGTTCTTTTCCTGGGAATTCATTCGATTTCGATCATCGCACCGGCTTGGCGCGACCGAATCGCTGCCCGCTTGGGCAATGCCTGGAGAGGCATTTATTCACTGCTATCGATAGGAGGCTTCATTGTCACTGTGTGGGGCTATGGCATCGCGCGTCAGAACCCTGTGATGCTATACGCGCCACCGGCCTGGACTCACTACATCACGGCCGTTCTCATGCTTCCTGTGTTTACATTGTTACTTGCCGCGTATTTTCCGGGCCGCATTAAAGGCGCTCTCAAGCATCCAATGCTGTTCAGCGTCATGCTCTGGGCGGTGGCGCACCTCGTCGCGACCGGCAAGCTTGCCAACGTCGTGCTATTTGGTGGCTTCCTTGCGTGGGCGGTTGCGGACCGTATTTCGTTCAGGTGGCGTACGCAGCGGCCGATTCCCATGGCGCCATCTATGAAGTTGAATGACGGTATCGCCATTGTGGGCGGCCTTGTGGTTTACGTCATCTTTGAGCATTGGCTGCACGTCCGATGGATCGGAGTCCAGCCTCTGCCGATGTAGCGAGTTCTCGACTGGCCATTTGTAGTCCTCCATGCAACGCTCATTGGGCGCCTCGAAATCGAGGCTTCCAAATATGCCACATATGCCACTAACGTTTAGCGACGCACTCAAGTGCGGCGACATTCGGGCGATCAGAGCTTGCCCCAAGGCGGACCTGCACACGCACGGCTTGGCCAATGCTGATCGAACCTACGTCTTTGAGAAGACGGGCCGTGACATCGTTCCGGTGGCAACTCCACTTGAGTCGATGGACGGCATGCATGCGTGGGCGCAGGCAAATATCGGCAATCTGTTCGAAGGGCAAGAGGGTCGAGCGCTCGGGATTGAAGCCAGCTTTGTCCGAGCGCTCAAAGACGGTCTCACTCGTATTGAGTTCGGCGATGATGTCTGGATGGTCACGCAAGGGTTGGGGTCGCCTCAAGATCTCGTGAATTCAATCCTTACCGTTCACCGACGCATGGCGCCGCAGATTGAGTGGATACCGCAGCTGGGCTTGTCCCGACACTGCAAAGTCGAGTTGATTCAAGAGTGGATGGCGCCGTGGCTTGAGCTTGGTTTTCACAGAGTTTTGGATCTCTCGGGCGATGAGCTAAGCCAGCCGATCGAGGTATTCCAGCCACTTTATCGCGCGGCCAAATCAAAGGGCATGCGGTTGAAGGCACACGTAGGAGAGTGGGGTACTGCGGATGATGTGCAGCGGGCTGTCGAGGTGCTGGAGTTGGACGAGGTGCAGCATGGTATCGCGGCCGCGCAATCGGACTCAGTGATGCGATTCCTCGCTGATAACAAGATCCGATTGAACGTATGTCCCACCTCCAATCTGTTACTGGGTCGAGTCGCGTGCCTCGAGGAGCACCCTATACGAAAGCTCTTCGATGCCGGCGTCAGAGTTACGGTCAACACGGATGATGTGATCGTATTTGGCGTCAATCTTTCGGAGGAATACTTGAGGCTGTACCAGGCGGGCGTGTTTACTGCCGGCGAGCTCGACGTAATTCGACGATGCGCGCTGGAAGACTAGCAACCATGTGCGCTGCCTAATATAGGTCGCCTCTCGCGACCGCTGTCGGGGAAGATTGCGCTTTGACGTGGCAAGTACCCCGGAAGAGAGACTTGAGTCACCGAAACCTGGTGGAGGTGGCGGCAGATTCAGTGTACAAAGACTGCGGGGGCTGTCAAAAGGGCAGGGATGTTCACCTATTATTTCGATCTAGGCATGCGCAGTTTGATGCGCAATGTAGTCATCACCGGGCTGATGATTCTGCTCATAGCTGTCGGCGTTGCTGGATCGATTACTACCTATGCTCTGCTTAGCGCGCTGTCAGCTAATCCCTTGCCATTAAAGTCGGGCCGGCTTTTCATACCTCAGATAGACAACCGCGGACCGGATAGTAGAGTTACCAATGACGGGGAACCGGACCCGGAACTTACGCTCCGCGATGCTATTGCACTTCGCGCCAATAACGAGGCCATCGCTCAGGCTGCCATCTACCCCATATATCTCGCGGCAGTACCAACGGACACTACCATCGAACCTGTTGCGGGGAAGGGATACGCTGTTACGGCTGACTTTTTCCGCATGTTCGCGGTTCCTTTTCAACATGGCGGTGCCTGGGATAAGACAGAAGATGACGAAGGGAGTAATGCCGTCGTCATTGGAAGCGATCTAAACAAAAAGTTATTTCGCGGCGCAAATAGTGTCGGCCGGGAACTGCCGCTTGACGGACACGTCTATCGAATCGCCGGCGTGCTGTCACCATGGAATCCGACGCCGCGCTTCTATGCAGCCGCTGACGTGCAATCCTACGACCGCAGTCCACAGATTTTTATCCCATTTCAGCGGGCACTCGACTCAAAGATTCCTACCGCGGGGAGCACATTTTGTGCTCTCGACTACCAGGGAAAGGGTTGGGACGATCTCGTCCGGTCAGAATGTAGCTGGATATCATTCTGGGTCGAGCTGTCTGACGCAAAAGCGGTAATGCGATATCGCGCATTTCTTTCGGCTTACGTTGACGAGCAACGCGCAAATGGACGCTTCAATTGGCCCGGGTATACCCGGCTCCGAAACATCGATGAGTGGCTGAAATACATGAAAGTTGTGCCGCCGGAGGCGCGGATTTCATTCATCGTCGCACTCGGGCTGCTTTTGGTGTGCACGGTGAACAGCATAGGGCTATTACTAGCGCGGTTCATGCGACGCGGGCCTGACATTGGAATTCGCCGGGCGCTCGGGGCTTCTCGCGGCGCTATCTATGCGCAATACCTTGTGGAAGCGGGAGTCATTGGACTGGCTGGGGGACTGCTGGGAGTTCTGCTGACTGCCTGGTTCATTAAAAGTCTCGATCTGGTCTTCGAGGCCAAGATTGCGCGAATCGTGCACTCCGACGCGAGCACCATGGGGCTCGCCATCACGCTTGCCATCGTGGTAGCGCTAGTCGCCGCAGCCTATCCCGTGTGGCGCGCGTCCCGTATCCAACCAGCTTGGCAACTGAAGGCGGGATAATCGGATGAACATTCCCGTCAGACCCATTCTGTCTGCTCTTACCCGTCACAAGGCCGGTGTGTTTCTCATCGCTCTGCAGGTTGCTTTGACGCTTGCCATCGTAGCCAATGCCATTTTCGTGATTGGCCAGCGCGTCAACTATATTTCACGGCCCAGCGGTATCGATGAATCGAACATTGTGATCGTCGACAACCGTTGGGCGGGTGCCTTAACGCCCGAACAAGCTCAGGCAAAAACCGCAGCTGATCTTGCCATGCTGCGTCAGCTGCCAGGTGTGGCAGATGCCTACGCTGACTATTCCTTCCCTGCCGCCGGCCCATGGGCCTTGGTTTGGGGCATTAGCCTGGACGCGAACCAAAAAT
>Ga0193716_1002170_pt1 | contig 11183 bp, 10 predicted proteins | sample U2c1metaG_FD_145901 | JGI IMG/M metagenome (GOLD analysis project Ga0193716, IMG submission 145901) | Soil microbial communities from a riparian zone of the East river system, Colorado, United States - U2c1 | ecosystem: Environmental > Terrestrial > Soil > Riparian zone | place: USA: East River...
ACCGTGCGCTATTCCACCGGCCTTTTGACGCCGGAAGTCGGCAACTCCACCAAGATCGGTTATTTCACCCGCCTGCCGGTTTATGTCGCGATTTCGCAGAGCCAGGACCTCACCCTGTCGCCGATGGTCTCCACCAAGGGCGGCGAAGTGCTGGAGATGGAATATCGTGCCCGCTGGAACGATGGCGGCCTGTGGCTGCAGGGCAGTGGCGCCTACAATCCCAACGGCGGCCTGTCGGGCAGCCCCGGCGCCCAGACCTATGGCCATATTTTCGGTTCGGGCCGCGAGGGCCTGGGCGACAACTGGCGTGTCGGTTTCGACGTCCAGGCCACCAGCAACGCCGCCTATATGCGGTTCTACGACATCTCGTTCCTGGACCGGCTGGTCAACGACCTCTTCCTGGAAGGCACGCCCGGGCGCTCGCGCTTCGCGCTGACCAGCTATTATTTCCAGGGCCTGCGTTCCACCGACGTGACCGCGCGCATTCCCTACATCCTGCCCAAGCTGGAATTCTCTTACATCCCCGTCCACAAGGTGGCGGGCGGATCGTTCCGCTTCGATGTCAACAGCGTCGCCATCGGCCGCGACAACCAGCGCAACGACCAGCGCCTCACCGGCGAGGTCAACTGGAAAAAGCCCTTTGTGTTCGGCAATGGCCAGCTCTGGACCTTCGTGACCGATGCGCGCGGCGACGCCTATCATTTCGACACGCCCCAGGCCGGCACGCCGCGCACCACCGACAGCACCTTGGAACGCGGCACCGCCTACGCCGCGCTGGACTGGCGCTGGCCCTTCGTCGCCAACGGCAATCCCGGCCATTCCTATATTGTTCAGCCCATCGCCCAGGTCATCGCCCAGCCTTATGGCGGCAATCCGACCGGCCTGCGCATCGAGGACAGCCAGGCCTTCGAGTTCGACGACAACAATGTCTTCAGCTTCAACCAGCTGCCGGGCTATGACGTGATCGAAACCGGGCCACGCGCCAATGTTGGCGCCATGGCCGAGGCGCTGTTTCCCGGCGGCAAGGTGGAGGCGCAGGTTGGCCAGACCTATCGCCTCAAGCCCGATCCGCTGTTTGCCGCTCTGTCCGGCAACAGCGGCACCTCGTCGGACGTGGTGGGCAGCTTTTCGGTCAAGTTCCCGCACTTTGACGTCACCGACCGGGTGGACGTGGACCGCGGTAACGGAAACGTGCGGCGGCATGAAGTGTATGTCACCGGCAGCTACGATCGCTCCTCGCTGCAGCTGAGCTATGTCCAGCTGCCCCAGTCGGTCCTGACCCTGGGCCTGCCCAGCCGGCAGGAAGTCAACGCCCAGGCCGACCTCAATGTCTGGCGCAACTGGCAGGTCTTCGCCGCCGCCCAGCGCGATCTGAGCAACAACCAGTTCCTGAACACCGAATACGGCCTGGGCTATGAGGATGAGTGCCTGGCCATTTCGCTGGCCTACCGGCGCAAATACACATCCGACGTGATCCTGGGCGTTCCCCCCTCCACCTCGGTGATTCTGCGCTTCAGCCTGAAGACCGGGGACAGCCCGATTCAGCCCTTCAGCCTGTTCCCGCGGGACGTTTTCGCCCTCACCCACCCCTAACCACCCGTTTTTGCAGGGTATCTTCGCAAATGCGGGAGCTTGATCGGGCCGCAAAATTCTCTATTTTGTCCGCAGGTTAGAGGGGCCGCGGAGCGCCCTTGGTTCGCCCTCTTTATGGCCGAAGATCAAGATTGAAGATGCGAATTGCCACCACCCTGTTGCTGGGCGCTGCCGTACTGGTCGGCGCGAACGCTGCTGGCCTTGCCCAGGACGCCGGCTTCAAGCCGGCCCCGGCGGTGGCGCCGCTGAAATCCGATACAAGGCAGGCCGCCGCCACGCCCGCCAGGGGGCCGGCCATTCCGGCGGTGACCAAGCCAGCGGCGCAAGACGCCACGGCCGCCGCTTCCAAGGACGCTGTCGCAGCGTCCGCTGACGCGCCATCGGGCACATCGGCCCCTGATGGAACGGACAAGCCCGATCCTCCCAGGGATACAAACGGCAATCCCGTGGTGCAGGAAGCCAAGAACAATGGCGCGGCGGTGATCGACGCCACGGCGGAGAAGCTCGCCAACGATTCCGATTCCATCGTCGCCACGGTGAATGACGAATCCATTTCCGATTATGAGCTGCGCCAGCGCGTGGCGCTGTACCTCGCCCTCAATGGCCTCCCCGCGCAACTGACCCCCGAACAGCGCACCCGCATCCGGGGCCAGATCCTGGAGGTGCTGCAGGCCGAAAAGGTCCAGCTGCAGGAAGCGGTGAAAAAGAAGATCACTGTCAGCCCGGTCGAGGTCGACAAGCGCCTCAACGGCATGATGCAGGATTATCATTTCACGCTCGCACAGCTGCGCCAGAACCTGGTCAATGCCGGCGCCAGCGAAGAAGCCTTGCGCGCCCAGATCACCGCCTCCATCGCCTGGCAGAAGACGGTGCAGGACGAATATGGCGACCAGGTGAACATCACGCCGGACATGATCAACGCCGAACTCGCGCGTTACGCCGAGGGCGCCAACAGGCCGCATTATCATGTGGTGGAAATTTTCCTGCCCGTCGACAATCCCGAGCAGGACGCCAAGGTCAAGAAAGATGCCGAGGAAGTCGAGCGCCAGCTGCGCCAGGGCGCGCCCTTCCCGGTGGTGGCACGCCAGTTCAGCCAGCATCCCACGGCCGCGACCGGCGGCGACATGGGCTGGATCAATGACGGCCAGCTGGCGGCGGAGCTGAATGCCGCCCTCGCCAAGCTGGAAGTCGGCGCCGTCACCGACCCGATCCGCTCGACCGGCGGCTATTACATATTGGGGGTGCGCGAGCGCCAGGAAGGCCTGGGCACCAAGATCGCGGACGCGCCCACCGGCCCCACCGGTCCGGCCGGCACCCTGCCGCTGGCACGCCTGCTGTTTCCGGTGGACCCGCGCGCGCCCAAGCCGCAGCTGGAAGAAATCATGAAGGTGGCGGTGCAGATCCAGACGCATTTTGCCAGCTGCACCCAGCTTGACGATATTCACGCCAAGATGGCGGGTACTGTCTATATGAACCTGGGCGATGCCAAACTGGCCGATCTCAGCCCGCAGATCCAGGAGGCGATGAAAAATTCGCATCCCGGCGAAGCCGCCACGCCCTTCCTGTCGGAGGCCGGCATCGAATTGATCGCGCGCTGCGACAAGCGGATCGAGATCAAGACCGCCTATGTGATGCCCACCCGCCAGCAGGTGGAAGACCAGCTGTTCCAGAACCAGATCGCCGCCCTGGCGCGGCGCTATCTGCGCGACCTGAAGCGCGACTCCAATATCCAGGTGCGCGACGACAGCAAGCCCGATGCCCTTATCCGGTAAGGCTGACGCACCAATCCTGATCACCATGGGCGAACCCTCCGGCATCGGACCGGAAGTGGCGCTCGCTGCTTTTGATCATTTCGGCGGGAAAATCGGACGTCACCCGCTGAAGCTGGTCGGCGATGCGCAAGTCTTCGCCTCCCACAAACAGGCGCTGATCCCCACGGGGTCGCCGGTCCGCGCCCAGCCGGGGCAGCCGGACGCCGCCAACGCTGCGGCCGTCACCGAGGCCATCGAAATCGCCGTGGCAGCGTGCCTGGCAGGCGAGGCCGCGGCGATGGTCACCGCCCCCATCCACAAGGCGGTGCTGAACGCGGCCGGTTTCGCCTTTCCCGGCCATACGGAATTTCTCGCCCATCTGACCGGCGCGCGCCGCGCAGTGATGATGCTGGCGAGCGAGAAACTGCGGGTGGTGCCGCTGACCATCCATATCCCGGTTGCCGCAGTGCCCGGAAAAATCGACAAGCAGGCGGTGTTCGACACCGGGGAAATCATCCTGACCGCCCTGCGCCGGGATTTCGGCATCCTCAACCCGCGCCTGGCGGTGGCGGGCCTGAACCCCCATGCCGGCGAAGAGGGCATGCTGGGCGATGAAGAGACGCGCGTCATCGCTCCCGCCATCGCCGCCCTCAAGGCCCGCGGCTTTGCCGTCACCGGCCCGCTATCCGCCGACACGCTGTTCCATGAAGAGGCGCGCAGGAATTACGACGCGGCGCTGTGCATGTATCACGACCAGGCGCTGATCCCGATCAAGACGCTCAGCTTCTGGGACGGGGTGAACGTGACCCTGGGGCTGCCGATCGTGCGCACCTCGCCCGACCATGGCACCGCGCTAAATATCGCGGGGCAGGGCAAGGCCGATGCCCGCAGCATGATCGCGGCGGTCAAGATGGCCGCGGACATGGCCGATGCCCGCAGCCGATAACCTGCCGCCCCTGCGCGAGGTGATCGCGGCGCTAGGCCTGACGCCCAAGAAATCTCTGGGCCAGAACTTCCTGTTCGACCTCAACCTCACAGCCAAAATCGCGCGCGCCTCCGGCGCGGAAGGCGGCGGCGTGTTTTACGAAGTCGGTCCCGGTCCCGGGGGCCTGACCCGCGCGCTGCTGGCCGAAGGCGCCGACAAGGTGATCGCGGTGGAACGCGATGTGCGCTGCCTGCCCGCGCTGGAAGACATTGCTGCCGCCTGGCCCGGCAAGCTGGAGGTGATTTCCGCCGATGCGCTGAAGCTGGATGAGACCGCGCTGCTACCGCCGGGCGTACGGATCGCCGCCAACCTGCCCTATAATGTCGGCACCGCGCTCTTGATCAAATGGCTGACTGCGCCATCCTGGCCGCCGCGCTGGGCCAGCCTGACCCTGATGTTCCAGAAAGAAGTGGCGCAACGCATCACCGCCAAACCTGGAACCGAACATTATGGCCGCCTGTCGGTGCTGGCGCAGTGGCGCTGCACCGCCAAGATCCTGTTCGACGTCAATCGCGGCGCCTTCGTGCCACCGCCGTCGGTGACCTCCTCCATCGTGCGGCTGGAGCCGCGCGATGCGCCGCTGGCGCCGTGCAATCTGTCCGACCTGGAGAAGATCACGGCCACGTCCTTCGGCCAGCGCCGCAAGATGCTGCGCCAGAGTCTCAAGGCCCTGGGTGGTGAGACATTGCTGGCAAAAGCCGGGATTGATCCCACCGCACGGCCCGAAGAACTGACGATCGAACAGTTCGCAGCCCTGGCGCGGGCGCTTTAACTCATCAATTTTCCGACAAAGCCCGGAATGCCCGTCTGGCGGCCGCGCTTCATGCGTTCCGCATCCAGGATGGTGCGGATTTTCTGCAGGGTGGACTCCAGATCGTCGTTGATCACGACATAATCATATTCCGCCCAGTGGCTGATCTCGTTATTGGCCTTGGCCATGCGCGCCTGGACGACGTCTTCGGCGTCCTGGGCGCGAACGCGCAGCCGGCGTTCCAATTCTTCGTGGCTGGGCGGCAGCACGAAAATGCTGACCAGGTCGTCACCGGCGCGCTGGCGAAGTTGCTGGGTGCCCTGCCAATCTATATCGAACAGCACGTCGCGGCCCCTGGCCAGCGCCAGCTGCACCGGCTCGCGCGGCGTGCCGTAATGGTTTCCGAACACGGTGGCGTGTTCCAGGAAAGCGTCGCCCCCCGCCATCTGGGTGAACATGGAGGGCGAGACGAAGAAATAATCCTTGCCCTCCTCCTCGCCGCTGCGGGGCGCGCGGGTGGTGGCGGACACGCTCATGGTGATGGCGCCATCGATGTCCAGCAGCTTGCGCGACAGCGTGGTCTTGCCTGCGCCCGAGGGCGAGGACAGGACCAGCATCAGGCCCCGGCGCTGGATACTGTCATTCGACATGCTTACTCGACATTCTGGGCCTGCTCGCGGAACTGGTCGATCACCGCCTTAAGCGCCAGCCCGGTGCGGGTCAATGCGATGTCCGAGGATTTGGAGCACAGCGTGTTGGCCTCGCGGTTGAATTCCTGCGACAGGAAATCCAGCTTGCGGCCCACGCCCTTGCCCGAGGCGAGGAGGGCGCGCGCATCCTGGACATGGGCGGTCAGCCGGTCCAGTTCCTCGCGCACATCGCCGCGCACCGCCAGCAACGCCACTTCCTGCGCCAGCCGGTCTTCCGAAACCGGGATGGCGTCCAGCAATTCCTTCAACTGCGTCTTCAGCCGCGCGCGCAGGGCTTCAGGCTGCGCCGCGGCCAGGCGCCCCGCCTCGCCCACCAGTTTTTCGATTTCGCCGATCTGCGCCGTCATCAAGGCTGCCAGCTTGGCGCCTTCGCTGCAGCGTTCCTTCACCAGCCTGTCGAAAGCCGCGGCCAGGCTTTCCAGGATGGCGGCATCGCGATGGGCGCGGGCGACCGGGTCCAGCACCGCTGCCCCTTCATCGGCCACGATCACGCCCTTGAGCGCCAAAAGCCCGTCCACCCGCGCCGGCGGCAGGCCGGTTTCGGCGGCAATCTCGCGCGCGATCCTGACCGCGCTGGCCAGGGCGACCGCGTCCACGGTGAGGCCGCGGACGGTATCCTGCGTCTCGATGGACAGGGAAATCTGGAACGCTCCGCGCAGGAAACGTTCGCCAGCAAGCTTGCGCGCCGGGGGCTCGAGCCCGTCGTAGCCGGGCGGTGTGCGCAGCCGCATGTCCAGGCTGCGGCCATTGACGCTCTTGGCTTCCCAGCGCCAGCGCAGGCCTTCATGGCTGCCCGCGCTCTCGGCAAAACCCGTCATGCTGGCAAACGTCATATTGTGCTCCTGGGTGCGCGAAACTACCGCGGGGGCACAGCGTCTGTCACCTGTGATGGCGAACGCGTTTGTGCCGCGAGACGGGCAGCTTGGGTGTCGCGGCGTCGGGCACGGAAACCGGCATGTTTTCCACCCGGTCCCCGGCTTCGACCTGACGGGGTTCCGGCGCCTGCCGGCCGCGCTCAAAGGCGCGATAGACGGCAACATTGCGCGCCTGTCCCGAAATGGTGGAAGAGAAGGCATGGCCGCCCTGGCCGGTGGCGACGAAGAACAGATCGTCGCTTTGCTGCGGGTTCAGCACCGCGGCTATGGAATCCTTGCCCGGATTGCAGATCGGCCCCGGCGGCAGGCCGGCGATCACATAGGTGTTGTAAGGCGTGGCGGCTTCCAGCTCGCTCTGGCGGATGCCCCGGCCCAGGGGATAACCCTTGGTCAGGTCATAGATGATGGTGGGATCGGTCTGCAGCTTCATGCCGACCTTCAGCCGGTTGATGAAGACCGAGGCGATGTGGCGGCGCTCCTGCGGCAGCGCAGTTTCTTTTTCCACGATCGAGGCCAGGATGATCGCCTCGCGCAGGGAATGCAGCGGCAAGCCATCGGCACGGCCGGACCATTTCTCAAGCAGGAATTTCTGCTGTGCGCTGGCCATCTTGGCCAGCAGATGGGCGCGGGTCTCGCCGCGGGTGAAGAGATAGGTTTCCGGCAACAGGCTGCCTTCGGCCGGCAGCGGGCCAGCATCGCCCACCAGCACGGGATCGGCCTGCACCAGCTTCCAGATCATGTCGCTGGTCAGGCCTTCGGCGGCGGTCAGCTTGTGCTGGATCGCGGCGCCATCGACCAGGATCTTGGCGATCGCCGCCATCGAGGCTTCGGACGGAAGCGCATATTCGCCGGCCTTGATCTTGTTCGACAGGCCGCGCAGGCGCAGATCCAGTTCGAACAGCAGGCCGAACTTCATCACGCCCTTGCGTTCCAGCATCATGGCGATGTCATGGGTGCGGCTGTGTGGCGGGATCAGGACAACGGTTTCCTTGCCCGAGGCAGCGGGAAGGCCGGGCGCGTCCCAGGCGGCATTGGCCCATTCGACCACGCCTGCGCCGATCACGGCCACAATGACGAGGACGAAAAGAAATCGCATCAGATCTTGGACAGGATCAGCGCGGCATTGGTGCCGCCGAAGCCGAAGCTGTTGGACATGGCGATATTGACGTCGCGCTTCTGGGCCTTGTGGGGCACCAGGTCCATCACCGTGGTGACGTCCGGATTGTCCAGGTTGATGGTGGGCGGCACCATCCCGTCGCGCATGGCCAGAAGACAGAAGATGGCTTCCACCGACCCGGCCGCGCCGAGCAGATGCCCGATCGAGGATTTGGTCGAGGACATGGCGGTCTTGGAGGCGGCATTGCCCAGCAGCCGCTCCACCGCGCCGAGCTCGATGCCGTCGGCCATGGTCGAGGTGCCGTGAGCATTGACGTAATCGATGTCGGAGGCCGCGATGCCGGCGCGCTTCAGCGCCATCTGCATGGCGCGGTAGCCGCCGTCGCCGTCTTCCGACGGCGCGGTGATGTGATAGGCGTCGCCCGACAGGCCATAGCCGGTCACTTCGCCGTAAATTTTCGCGCCCCGCGCCTTGGCGTGTTCCAGTTCTTCCAGCACCACAATGCCGGCGCCCTCGCCCATCACGAAACCGTCACGGTCCTTGTCATAGGGACGCGAGGCCTTGGTCGGCGTGTCGTTGTAGGCGGTGGAGAGTGCGCGGCAGGCATTGAAGCCGGCAATGCCGATGCGGCAGACGGCGCTTTCCGCGCCGCCGGCGATCATGACGTCGGCATCGTCGAAGGCGATCAGCCGGGCGGCGTCGCCGATGGCATGCGCCCCGGTGGCGCAGGCCGTAACCACTGAATGGTTGGGGCCCTTGAAGCTGTGCTCGATGGAGACATAGCCCGACACCAGGTTGATCAGGCGGCCGGGAATGAAAAAGGGCGACAGCCGCCGCGGACCTTTTTCATGCACCAGGATCGAGGCCTGTTCGATCCCGTCGAGCCCCCCGATACCAGAACCGATCAACACACCGGTGCGGTACTTGTCCTCGTCGGTCTGGGCGACCCAGCCGGAATCGGCCACCGCCTGCTTGGCGGCAGTCAGGCCATAGATGATGAAATCATCCATGCGCCTTTGTTCCTTGGCGTCCACCCACTGGTCGGGATTGAAGGTGCCGTCCGAGCCATCGCCGCGGGGGACCTGACAGGCGATCCTGGTCGGCAGATCGTCCGTGCGGAACTTGGTGATGAGGCTGGCGCCCGACTGCCCGGCAAGCAGACGCGACCAAGTCTCCTCCACGCCGCAAGCCAGCGGCGTGACAAGACCCAGGCCCGTGACAACGACCCTGCGCATCGGCTTAAGACCTTATGTGCCGGATCAGGCGGCGTTCGCCTTGTCGATGTATTTGACGGCGTCACCGACGGTCACGATGGACTCGGCTGCGTCGTCGGGAATTTCGATACCGAATTCCTCTTCGAACGCCATCACCAGCTCGACCGTGTCGAGGCTGTCAGCGCCCAGATCTTCAATGAAGGACGCGGTATCCGTGACCTTGTCGGCATCGACATTGAGATGTTCGACGACGATCTTCTTCACGCGCTCGGCAGTATCGCTCATGGACTTGTAAGCCTCTCCTAGATTTCAAACCGGCAATGGGGACAACGCCGGGCCACACAATTGGTGCTTCGTGAGGTGGCCGGTTAGGTAACATAAACCCCAACGACCGCCAATGTAGTGCTTAAGTAATTGTTTTCATTATTATATCATCGCCATCCCGCCGTTGATGTGGATGGTTTCGCCCGTCACATAGGCGGCTTCCTCGGACGCCAGATAGGCCACGGCGGCGGCAATCTCGCCCGGAAGGCCCATCCGACCGGCCGGAATCCGCTGCCCGATCATCTCTTTTTGCGCATCGGTGAGCACGTCGGTCATCGCGGTCTGGATGAAACCCGGCGCCACGGCATTGACGGTGATGTTGCGCGAGGCGACCTCGGCGGCGAGCGATTTGGTCATGCCCACCAGGCCTGCCTTGGCGGCGGCATAGTTCCCCTGGCCGGGATTGCCGGTGGCGCCGACCACGGATGTGATCTGGATGATGCGGCCCCAGCGCTTTTTCATCATGCCGCGCAACACGGCGCGGCTGAGGCGGAAGGCGGCGGTGAGGTTCACCGCGATCACCTGGTCCCACTCGTCATCCTTCATGCGCATGAAGAGATTGTCTTTGGTGATGCCAGCATTGTTGACCAGGATATCGATGCCGCCGCCGGCGGCTTCTTCGGCCGCCTTGGGCAGCGCTTCGACCGAGGCGATGTCGGACAGGTTGGCGACGGCGATGAAGGCGCGATCGCCTAATTCAGCGCGGACGGCTTCCAGCGCTTCGGCGCGGGTGCCGGACAGAATCACCTTGGCGCCTTGGCCGTGCAGGGCCTTGGCGATGGCGCCGCCGATGCCGCCCGAAGCGCCCGTTACCAGCGCTGTCTTACCGGAAAGATCGAACATCACAGTCCTTTCCCAAAGGCTTCGAGATCGGCGGGCGTATCCAGTGTGATCATCTGCAGCGACGGATCAATGCGCTTGACCATGCCGGTGAGAACCTTGCCGCCGAACTCTACCGTGGTGTCCACGGTCAGGCCCTTCAGCGCCAGAATGCTTTCGCGCCAGCGCACCCGCCCCGTCACCTGCTCCACCAGCAACTGGCGGATGTGATCGGGGTTGTTGGCTTCCTTGGCCGTGACATTGGCCAGTACGGGCACCACCAGCGGGCGGATGGTGACGGCGGCCAGCGCCTCGGCCATCTTGTCGGCGGCAGGCTGCATCAGTGGGCAATGAAACGGTGCGGATACCGCCAGCGGCATGGCGCGCTTGATACCTTTGGCCTTGGCAATCTCACCGGCGCGGGCCAGCGCATCCAGGGTGCCGGAAATCACCACCTGGCCCGGCGCGTTGTCGTTGGCGACGACACAGACGCCACCCGCGGCAGAGGCTTCCTTCGCGACTTCTTCAGCCTGTTCGATCTCGGCGCCGATCAGGGCGGTCATGCCGCCCTCGCCCACCGGCACCGCCGATTGCATCGCTAGCCCTCGAATCTTCAGCAGCCGCGCCGTGTCGGCGAGCGTGAAACCGCCCGCGGCGCAAAGCGCGGAATATTCGCCCAGGCTGTGGCCGGCCACCAGATAGGCATGCTTGGCTACGTCCAAGCCCATTTCCTTTTCCAGGATGCGCACCACGGCGATCGAAGCGGCCATGATGGCGGGCTGGGCATTTTCGGTGAGGACCAGATCCTCTTCCGGACCTTCCCACATCAGTCTGGACAATTTCTGGGACAACGCGTCGTCCACTTCCTGGAACACTTCCCGGGCGGAGGCGAAAGCGTCAGCCAGCTCCTTGCCCATGCCAACCTTCTGGCTGCCCTGTCCGGGGAAAAGAAATGCGCGAGTCATGACGGCAGACAAATCAATTGCGCCTCAGCGAGTCAAGTTCCGCGGAAACAATGTCCGGCCGATCACGATCACCGACACT
>Ga0193716_1002171_pt1 | contig 11176 bp, 13 predicted proteins | sample U2c1metaG_FD_145901 | JGI IMG/M metagenome (GOLD analysis project Ga0193716, IMG submission 145901) | Soil microbial communities from a riparian zone of the East river system, Colorado, United States - U2c1 | ecosystem: Environmental > Terrestrial > Soil > Riparian zone | place: USA: East River...
ATACAGCCGGCGAACTGGTATCAATCCGTAAGGATTCGAAAGATAAGTGGTCCTGATACTGATGGAAGACATCGGAAAACTTTGGGTAATTTCTTCAGTTCAACGCCGTCAGTGTTTTATGGCAGCGGGTCGTGTCAACAGCGGGTTTTTGAGCCCATTGCCTGCCAGCTTATCGAGAGACTACCGCGTCGAAGAGGTTTGGATCATTCGTTCCTGCCTGTAGACAACGTTCCCGGTCACTAATCGTGGCATGAGCAGTTAGTTTGCTTCTCACATGTCAGTAATAGTCCCTGAAGAGCGATAAGCTCCGTGGCCAATGTTTGACCCACAGCGCACAGGATTAGGTTCTGCGAAAGCAACTAATGTCAATTACGGTTAATTTTAATGGATAGATGTACTACTTACATAATACATGACCGGGCCTCCGGTTCGCACAAAATTATATCAGATTCCTGATAACCATTGTTTCTGGTGCACAATAATAACCTACAAAACCAACGGGGCAAAGTAAACCAATAGAACGGACGTTGACCACAAGAGCTGACCCAGGTCTCCCCCATCCGACATGACAAACATTTTCCATTTTGGTCCGGCGTGCCTTACAGACGTATAATATTCTGTTTATGGTGACATATATGTATTCCTCAATGGCTTAGTGGTTAGTATAATTATTATTATGGTGATGACGTAAGTTCGTATTCGAGTGCTCGAGCGTTCGAATCTTGCCTCTGACTTTTGGTTTTATTTTGCCCTCCGCGAGAATGAATCCGTCTCAATTTACCCTGGACAGGATATAAAAATTTACTGTGTCCCTGTAAATTACTTATCGGGTACAATCATTATTTTTAAAGCTTTTTAAGGTATAATACTGTGCAGATCTATTTGGACATCAGGAGTGGCTGAAATTTCATCATGTAAAATATTGTTTCTTGATCTGATTCTGGAAATTTTGGCTCTTGAAAATATTGCAGGCTCACAATTTAGCTTCTCCAATGCTTCCAATATACTCCAGCCACATGATACTTGGCTGTGTGTCTGTGTGTTTCCTTAATTAGCATGCAAAGAGATAAATTAAGCAACACCACAGAATAGAGCAGGTTTGCTACTATTCATGATTTATCAGAGGGTGCAATCTGCTATAATGGTAAGATTCTCTGAGGTATTTAGGATTACTCAACCAATCTGACATATCTGAGTGGTCATAAGGAGCATACACATTGATTTTCCCCATATTGTTGTTTTTGCCACCTTTACAGAGTATTCAAAGATTGGTAATAACAATTTTTCATTAGTTATATGGAACCCTAAGTGTCATATATAATATTTTGGGTCCTTAAAGTGTTAAAAAGTCGACATAAATAGCTGAAATATTGAAAATTCTATTCTGGGGGCTTAGTTTGTTTGTATATACCTCTCATAACCCATCTGCACCTATATATAAGGTGAATTAACATTATTGTAAGGCTTATTTATTTTTCAGATGCGTAGTGTACAATGCACACGCACTCTGAGTCGCTCGCCACCCCAAAATGACAATTGCCACATGTCACGTGACATTGTTTGGTTGTCGGATGGGGGAGACCTGGGTGACTTGAGACCTGGGTGACTTAACGGCAGACAACAGAAAGAAGGGTTAGAAATAAGACTCACTTCTTCCTTCGTCCTGCCCTGCTCTCATTGTTACTCCCCTCTCGGTCGTGCGAATCATACTGTGCTTGACTAATAAATGGTCTGTCGTTCCAAATAACATCACGGTCGAGGTATTCCACACAGACGAATTCAAATGCATGAAATATGAACGAACGCAGGGTAGAATTATATTGGGAACCACATAGGTATTTATACAATTTTGATTCCTTGATGCATACTAGCCTCATACCCGTAGTACCTTCGTCTCAATTCTTGCCACAGTGCCATCAGACGGTAGATTTATCTAAGCAGGCTTAATTACTCACCAAAAACTGTGTAAAGGCGTCAAAGCACTGCAATATGATGCGCCTGTTGACCAAAGGCTTGGTATCATCGTTTGCCAACCGCTCGGGGAATGGAACGGGAAGAACGAGTTTTGTGACGGTGGTGACTTGGGTTGGATACTGCGAAGTCGCAAGGGATATGAGAATTTCATCCGTGACAGGTATCTTATAGAACGTCAGCGCGGTTCCGATCATAGTAATACCCGCAAATGTTCTAGGTGGGAGCTTTGGTAATCCAGCTGCTTTGCAAGCTCTGTTGTTTTCGTAAAAAGCTGCTATCGCCTCTGCAATAAGCTGCGGTTCAGGGTCGTCCCTGGACAGGTGGCACTTAGTACGTGTTACAGGTAAACAAATCTTCGCCACGGAAAGGTATGGTCTACACACCTTATCCTCTTGGACAAAGTAGCAAATACTTCGCACCTGTACCTGAGCGCTCCATAACGCAAACATCTGTTTTAGCATCCACACGCTGTCCACACATTTCGAATCCCATCTCCTTCCGTAAGTGTATGACGCGGCGGCCTTCATCGTAGCGCATTATCTTGAGAACAAAAGCAGCGAAGTCATCAACGAGAGACTCCTCGCCTGGAGGGATGATCATGGTGTAAGCAAAGAAATCCATGTCGGCCTTGTGTAAAGGGCCAGCAGGTTCTTCCAAATTGTCGAGGATGACCGGAGACAATGTGAGCTGAAGTAAGATAGCGTTGCCAAAAAGGTTTGTGCATTTACGTCGATGATTTCGATGTTGAAGGCGAGTTCGTTCATCCCCCAGCTGCTACCAGATTTTGCGGATCGTACCAAGTTAGCTATGGTGAATGCTGAGTCCTGGGTTAACGACAAGGATAGACGCTTGTGCTATGATAGCACAAGCGTCTAATTTCTGTTTCCGTAATTTTCAATCTCCGCACCCATCGGTATGCCACTTCGCGTTCATTACTCTGTTTACTAGGTCCTGAGCCCACGTTCGTGACCCGCCTTCACTTCTTGGTACCTCCTTTCGCTAACCAGTTGTTCGGAGTCCCTTCACATGCCGTCACGGCACCGATTCCCTTCTGCGAGGGCGTTGCACGAGACGCTCTGGTTCCCTGTTTAGATCCCATCGTCAAATGGCTGCTCAGGAACATGCTACGCAATAAATGGGCCTGACTTAAGGGTAAAGGCCAGGGAGTGCATGGGATTAATGAATACGTCGTCGTTCGAGTCTGTGACTTATGGTTAATCTTTGTATGCAGCGATTGCCGTGGGTTGGAACCTATTCTGACCTGACGCAGCCTGACGCCGACACTCTCGTCGAGTCTCTCATGCGAACACAAAGTTGGGTTTCTTGATCATCTTTTCGCGCCAAATTCTGATATCCTTGAAGCCATCAATATTCCGGAAAATTCTTGCCCAATCGTGATAATAATATTCGGTGCTTTGCGTCTCGACTTACTGCGTCCGTCTACCCATCTTTGCATCAACTACGTCTCCCTCAATACCCTCAACAAAGTATTCACAATGGACACATCTGCCGCGCAACCATTGCAACATCATCCTTGACTGCCTCCGCGATGGGGGTATTTCCATCCGTCGGCGTGCACTGGAGCTTTCGTATGCTCTGATTGATGAGGGCAACATCCGAATATTGATGCGAGAGCTTCTGGTGTTCCTCGAAGTCGCAGAAGACGAGTTCAAGGTCGGGATGACAACTCAATTAGATTGGCTGCCGAACGATTTGCGCCGAATAAGAAGTAGCACATCGATGGAGTATTGAAACTGGTCTGTACCTGTTTCTCGCACTGTTTCTGTATGCGTCCTGGTACTGATAACGTCGAAAACAGGCTGGCAACTCTGTTCGAGTGGAAATTCTACAGTGATCATCCGTCTAGTAGCACACACAACCGAACTACAGGCGTACACCGCGTCCAAACTCTATGTCGCTCTTGACGCTGATATATCTCAAAAATCACTTACATTGGCAAATACAGGGATATACTACTTGAGGGTGGTATAGTCGACGAGGAACAACCGAAGCAGGTTGGCCGATTGGTTGCAACTCATTTTTGATGTCACCTGATCTTTACCAGGCAGCCGACAAGGACATAATAGATCTCCTGATATCAGTCATAGATTCTCCCTACTGCATCTACCTTACTCGACAATTCGTTGTAGCGGCGGTGACCAAAATCTCTTCCCGCCACACTACATCTCCGGCTCAACAATCGCACATCGCCGAAATACTATCGAAGTACACTACGAGTCCCGAGTTGGAGTTGCAGCAACGCGCAATGGAATTCGCATCTTTGTTTGCATTGGGTAAGGTCAGAGTTGGTGTGTTGGAGCGGATGCCACCTCCAGGGCTCAAAGCGACTGTCATGGGTGTTGGTGAGCCTCACTTGTATGTATTTATTCCAGACGGCCGAGGCTAATATCCGTCATAGTTAGTGAGAACAAGCCTGTTGGTTCGACCCAAAATCGAGATGTTTGTGGTTTTCCATTTTTTCTACTCTTGCGCCAGCGAGAAGTTTTCCCTGTGGGTTGACGGCCGTAAAGTATACGACCGTACCGGCGAAAGGTCGTTCAGCGGGATGATGCAGCCATATCAATTCGGATACAGCTAGATTCAGCCGCCAACTGCGTCGGTATTCGATACCGTGAAGCAGCATGGCATTGGTGTGTGCGATAACCTGCAAAAATAAGTAAAATAAATTTTGGCCCATTTTCGTACAGGTTCAGTCCAAGGTTGGGCTTGAATGCAGAACTGTACTTTGGTCAGGTTCGCGGTTCGCAGATTTTACTCAAAAACTGGACGGAACCGAACTTCGGCAGCACTATCTAGGACAAGCTTGTGCAGCACGCTCGAGCATCAACTCCTCGACATTGTACTCGGTGATCAACCAGAAACATATACCTGCTTAGTGCGGTCGATATGTAGAAATACGGATAGAATCGAACACGGTTACAGGAGCAGGTGCGTAAGATGGGACTTAGAGTAAAATAAGTAGATCGGAAGTACCTAAGACTAGAGGAAGGATGGCAAACACGAAATTGAACAAAAAACCCCCCTCCTGGATCCCGCTCGCAAATCTCAGAAACCATGCTTCCCGTCCCACAAATCCCTGGATCTGCGTCTTGCGTTCGGGGCAAGTACTGCCGTCTTAGGCACTGCATAGCCATAAAGTGGCGTGGGCGTCTCCTCTCCTTGTCAATACCACAGCTCTAAGTCATACCATATGCTTGTTTACCTCTCAGGTCAATGTCGATAGCTATTCCCAGCCCCACTCCCAATCAGGGTCACGTCACTGTTCGCGATTTCTATGACAACACCGTCTCCAGTCAGCCACATCTCTCGACTACATCCGATATTGTTGTGCTAACGGCCCCTCTGATCGTAGAGTTCTTCCAGTACGGCCTCATTGACTGGGACCAATTCCATTCTTGCCTACGCGCAGTCATTGTTACTTCCGATTGGGCTGTTTTTGAGTATGACGAGAACAAGCTTGGGCAACGCGGGAGTGCTTGCCCAGTGGGACATGGACTTGTTGAACCTGGAACTTATATACTGCTCCGAGCAGGTAAGTTATTCGATAGCCGAATCTTTGAGGATCGAATTCACAAGGTTCCTCCAGATGGACATCCGATCACCGTGGAGTTCACAACCCTCACTGCTCGTCCCCGCCATCCAACAGTTTCCAATACCTCTCAAAGGGTACGTCAGCTCCCACCTACAATACTCACCCAGATCCCATTGACAGATACTCGTTCAGGGAGAGCACTATCGTACTCGCACACGCGTCCGCGATCCTTGTTGTCTCATCAGTGGACTTCCGGTCGAGGAGGCCGATTTCAGCCGTTTCACCGTGGGACACATTTATCCACGAGCGCATGACGTGGAGGTCCCCTTATTTTCTCCTTTCATTTGAGTCTAGTTGACATCAAGATTCCAGTGGACCGACAAAGGTTTTCCGAGGCTGATCACAGATCCCGCACCCATTAGCGAACTCGGGGGACCTACCAAAATTGACTCGATCCAAAATACAATTCTACTTCGCTCCGATTTACATAACGCATGGGATAATTACAAGTTTGCTGTCAATCCTGATGTATGTCTATCCGCACTCCCTGTGGCGTTGTTAGGTCTCATCAGTCCGAACAGGCAGGCTATGTTGTAATCCCCTTTACTGCCGGCTACAAAGACATCGCTGGGAAAACTCTTAAGCTCGACCACATTACTGAACCTCATATACGTCCTCTGGATGAACTTCTACGGGACCATTTTCTCCAAGGCGTTCTGAAGAATATGAAAGGGGCAGGTGAACCAACTTGGGATTATGAGGATGCCCTCGGTGGTGGTAGGATGGATCTGTCGAACGATCTTTGGGGCGGGAAGGAAGGCCAAGCACACTTTGAATTCGAGATGGCTCATAGATTGCATAGTATTCGAGTCGAGCAAGAAGCAGCCTGTTGACAGAATTTGTAGTCCTAATTTACTTGCGCAATTAGTACCAAAATTTAGTACTAATATCGCGATCCTACTTACATAAACTATACCTTTTCTTTGTTTGGATACTTTAGCGAATGTAAGGACGGTGGTGCAATACACCGAGGTAAACACTGATTTGATGGATATAATTCGTGCAATCCTAAAAGCTGTAAACGAGATTTTCAATACTGACTTTTCACACATTTGTTAGGTAACTGATGCTTCCTGTATAACTTCACAGTCCAATAATACTAATATATATATATCCCGCATTCTTTGATTGAGCCGACTACAGTCAGTTGATATTCGATTTTCGTAAATTAGGTCAACAAACAGGTTATATTGTATGTAAAGTACCAATGAACTCGCGTGATTGTTGCCTGTCCTCATGCACAATTTGGGCATCTGCCTGGAAGCTTATAACACACATTAGAGGCATGAGTCGTGTAACCAAAACCCATATGCCTGCTTGAACGTACTTCTTGTGTTACTTTTCGCTCCGGTTGCCTTTATGAGAGGACCAATCAGCATCGAGAACTCTTCATACCTGCGGTCGGGTTGAGTGACTCACTCATAATATCTGTGACAGCTACATGGAGATCTTCCTCCTGCTTGACAGCGCAAAGGATGTGCAGAGCTGATGAAACAATCTGCCCCCCTGCAGTCAATGTCGACCTTGCATTTCAAGGTCAAATGTCCACAGTCCATCATCTTAGTGAAGTAGAGCTGACGATGGCACATCTGCTAACCCACATCAGAAGTTTCGTGTGGAAAGCAAAGGTATTCTTACCAAGAGCCTACAGAGGTAGCAAATGCAAGAGGGAAAACACTTCTGAGTATCCTGTTTGCAACTTGAATATTGAGAGGATATCGACTGGGGGTCCCTTACTGAATCACTATAGATGATCAACGTATTCGGCACCTTGGCGAGCACAGCCGCAACATTATTTCTGATTTAGAAAGAGGTCCGTGCATCACCACAAGGTTGCAATTGACATTGTGAGTTGCTAACTTATTCATCCTTTATTCGTTTTATTGAGATCGCACGATAGTCCGGACATCAACAAATATGAAAACTTTGGCAAGATCGACACGCTTATATCCAGTTATTCTTCAGCCACATGATCGCGTTCCACCTCGAGGCCGAAAGTACCTATTCTACCTACCACCTCCCCTGAGCCCGCCGCAAGACTCAGTCGGATGCCAGCTGTCAGCGATACAGATCCCGGATCTATCCAATGAAAGGTAGGTCAAATTTTGCAAGTCCTGGTCAAATTTTAGCCCAGGAAATTATATATAATTTACATAGCTGATACTGCAATGTTTTACCTCCAATCGAGCGCCAGAATCAGAATACCTCCGAGTGATTGATTCCAACAAAAAGAAGGAGAAAGATGATCTAATAATCATTCCACTTTTGTTGGAAATAAAAAACAGTCGCCAGAATCAAATTCGAGCAATGATTACTATTTACCGGGAAGAGATGCCCAATCCAAAATTAGATTATTTTGCCAGGAAAAATCTGAATACATTTTCACATTTTGGCGGCCTCAAATAAACAATTACAGAATCTAACTTTATCTTCGGTTATCTCCCACCCAAAAGTACAACAATAATCCATTTATTTTCTACCGCAGTATTCAAATTCTTTCCGAAGGAAACAGGGTTTTTTGTTCCGTGTGTAAGCGAGTTCGGATTAGAGTCGGCCAAATCTGTTCGTAGAGAGTCGGCATCCAAGTCAGTTTCGATGGAGTCGTCGGAGAGGGACGGGGTATAAATTCGTCCGAGGGGTGTCGTACTACCCTCGCTTTCGGCCTCACGATCCACTTCTCCTTCTCGTCCTCCCCTCTCCCTCTCGATGTCGATCGACCCCTCGCACAACTCGGACTCATTTTCTTCCGCCTCTGCCTGGGCCTATTCAAATCTGCACTCAAAATCCACGGACTAGGAGACCAACTAACCCCCATGCCTATTCCCACTCCCGTGAGGAAGGAACCCATTCTCTATGTCCCTATTCCCTGATAACCCAAGTTGCTGCTGCTGTCGCTGCAACAACGCCAGACTAGCTAAGCCTGCGTCGAATTTCGCAGCGGTGGAACCCAAGTTCGTCTCGACAGCTTTCACTTTATTCTCCCATTCGTCACGGGCGGACGAAAGACCATTGGCTTTGAACGGACTTCTTCCATTCGTTGAGGGCTTGGGTGACTGAGTCGGGTTGTTGGGAAGCTGGGCGGGTTCAGGTTGGGGTTCGACTGGGCATGACGCTTGGGATTGAGCATAGACGAGTTCCTCTAGTGCAGTAACTTTCGATTCGAGTGCAGATATGGTGCTTTGCGCAGCAGCGTGCTGAGCTTGCAACGTGCTGGAGAGCTTGACTGCTGACTCGAGCCAGCTCGAGAGCGTCGTGAGCCTTTCGAAGACCTGGTCGATAACGGAATAGGGCCGTGGACTTGACCAACGGCGCGGCTCCTCGTCATCCTCGTGGGTCATTCATAAACTCGTCGGCTCGGGCGTCCTCGGTCTCCCAAGATTGACTCGCTGTCGCCTCCTTTCCTCCTCTTCATCTTCTCCTCACCCGGCCGCTCCTGTCGTTCTTCCTGCTGTCGTTCCGCCTGCTGCTGCTCCTGCTCGTCCTGCCGCCATTAACAAACCCACCCTCCTGCTCCCTCTCCCCCTACTGCTGTCGATCCTGCGTATCCCAACCCCTCGCACCCTTCTCCATTAACTCCCTCAACATCCCAACCTCATGCTTACTCGCGTCCCGTTCGGCAAGGACACTTTCCAGCGCTCGCGCTTTGTCAAAGGGGCTCGCGAGGGTGAATTGGATTTCGAGATTGGAGGTCACTTCGAGCGGGGCTGTGATGTTGTTGGAGGCGGAGGTTGTTGTGGTGCTTCTGGGGGATTTTTGGTTTTGGGCGGGGGGACGAAGGTAGGGCGGATGGGTACGGAGGGAGATTCGGAGGCTACAACAAAAGTATCATTAGCATTTGTTTTTTGGTTAGGATAAAGGCGCACTTACCAAGGAGCCACGAGGGTATCGTGTATATCATCCATCGGCCCCGTGAGATTATACAACGAGGCCCCCATCTCTCGACTCTGCCGCAACTCCCCTTGCAACCTACTCAAAGACCAAACCGCTCTTCCCGAGGGATCTAACGCTTGCAGTCCCCATCCCTCCCGTCTAACCCAAAACCTGCGGTTGCATGGGCTGTCTCCTCATCCCACCACCACCACTTTGCGCGAACGACGCGAACGAGAACGAAGTGCCCCCGTTCACTTGCGAAGGACGGCCCATGCCCTCCGATGGAGAGGTAGACGAGGGGCTAACAGATTGGTTGGGCCCCCCATGTTGTTGGGCGTGCAGTTGCTGTTGTCACTGCTGCTGCTGCTGCTGTGGGTGTTGTTCAGCGTGGGCGGCTACGAGGGCATCTTGTTCGGTGAAGCTGCAGACGACATGGGCGGCGATTTTGTGGGTGGTCGTCTTGTTGTCTTCTCCGGCTTTATCGATTCTGAGTTCCTGTTACGAGTGTGAAATATAGTTTAAACTGATAAATAATAATATAATTGGAGACTTACGAAGGTATCGTCAGATTTGAGTTCATAAGGCTCGCTTTCGAGACCTTCTGGACTGAGCCGGTCACCGTTGATGAAAGTACCATGGGAGGTCTTTGTGTCTTTGATGAAGATCTACATACATGATCCATAACCGAACAAAGGAGCCCTGCGTAAACGACACACCTTCCCCTTCTCCTAAACCTCGGCGTCTACTCAAGACCTTGGAGTCAAAGTAGCCGACGTAACCGTTCCGGGAATGGCGCGTGCATTGGTTAGTCTTCCGATCATGAAGTGCTGGCAGTTGATGTGATTGACGAAAGAGTGGGCATTGAGTACTTTATTGTGCATGGCGAACGCGCGTTTGCACATCTCATTGAAATGGCTATCGAGTGGTGTGCGAGCTGGGTACTGTTGAGACTTTCGGTCGGTCGGGTGGTCTCCAAGCCATCGTGCGAGTGAAAAGGTCGCGCTACTGGGGGCGGTGATCGATGGGGAAGAAGGCGAAGCTGTGGGAAATGGGCGCTTGTGTTTCGATCAACCTCCACGTGCAACTTCGCCGCCTCCATTCCACGGGTTTGACCAATTAAGCCTGAGTTTAGGGTCCAAAGGCTGGTCAAAAATAGGGCCAAAATACCCTTTTTGAAACCCTTGGAATGACCGATTTTCCGGATCAGTGACAACGCGAACCATATCACGTGGTCTCAATCCATTTCATCATGGACTCGATATCCAACGACTTTTCGCACTTGTCTGTTGGCGATCTGCATGCATCTTGCGATGGGACCACACCTCCAGAGCTTAACCGAATATCACTAGAGCGCGATACTTTCACCGATGACGATCACAACCTACTCGATGAAAAGATCGTGAACGCATTCGACATATTCCGGAGATATAATGAGGAGCCTCCCTTACCCTTACTTCTGTCGAATATTACTACGGACAAGAGCCTTACAACGCTCACAACTGACGAAGCAAAGGAACTGCTTGATCGGGAGCCCTCCATCGCAAGGATATTAAGGAACGGGTGGCAAGTTGGGTCGTTCAAGGAAGTGCGACAATTAGGTATGTTGTCCATCTGTAGTACGTCTACTTTTTAACTAAATATCAACCAGAAGTCTTGTGGCCACCGCAGCATCGTCTTTCCCGTGAGTAACTGCCTCGTTCATTACCAAACTTGGTCATG